>Ga0233427_10000842_pt1 | contig 36455 bp, 40 predicted proteins | sample SI_118_April2016_5_FD_179885 | JGI IMG/M metagenome (GOLD analysis project Ga0233427, IMG submission 179885) | Seawater microbial communities from Saanich Inlet, British Columbia, Canada - SI_118_April2016_100_MG | ecosystem: Environmental > Aquatic > Marine > Inlet | place: Canada: British...
GCAAGAACTTCAAGCTCAATCGCTCAACTGCCCTTGCCGAGTGGCGCGAGCTTTCTGCGGCATGACGGGCGCCAGGTGGCCGATCTTCCTAGACCCGTTTGTTTTAGTCTGACACCACCGGTTGGCTGGCTCAGGCGTTCGCGGGAAAGTCGAGGTAGAGGCCGGCAGCCCAACGGGTCTTGGGGGTTGAGAGACGGACCCGGTGCATCAGGCGGGGACCGTCGATCCCGGAAGGGTCGGATGCGCTGTGAAGGACCAGGGTGTTGATCCAGGCGACGAAGTCACCTTCGCGCCACGCGTGTTCATAGCGGATGTCGGGCAGTGCGCTGGGCAGAAGCGCTTCCGAGAGCAGTTCGGTCGTTTCATCGACGTTGTGGCGGACCTGTCCGGTTTTTGCATCCAGCAGACAGACGGCCTGGCCTGGCGTGATGTAGAGCGAATGCTCATCGGTAACCGGATGCCGGTAAATGCAAGGGTGGCGGCCCGCCGCATCGGCGTGTTCGGGCCGGAGTTCGAAATCATGCAGACCGGTCGCGTGGTCGTTACGGTCGATTGCAAAGCCGACCCGGTACGTGCCCTCGCGTTCCATGACCGATGCACCAGGGGCGACCCGTCGGTTATCATCCTGGGCATCATCGTTGGGATAACGCATGTAACCGACGACGCAGCGTGAAAGCTCTTCCAGCAATTCAGGTTCCATGCGTGAAAGCGCGCGGGGGCCCGAGGTGAAGTAAGTCTGCCCGCCCTGAAGCGTCGACCATCCCGACGGATTGAACATCGTTGTCATTTCCGGCAGGCCGTCGAACATGTCGTGCAGCCCGTCGGCATGCCAGCCCGAATGACTGAAGCCCAGCACCGGCACGAGTTGTGTGTTGGTGATGCCGTGATAATCCTCAAGGAAGACGTTGCCCAGGACGGAAACTTCGGGGAGTCCCGGCATCTGTGCGCCGCCACTGACGCGATGCTCGGTGACCGGAGCACCGAAACCGAAGAGGAAGTCGCGTTGTTCGGCATCGTGCCAACCGAAGGCCCTGTTGAAGGCAACTTCGTCTGTGGGCGTCATTGCTTGCTGATCGCGAAACAACAGCAGACCGTGCTCCAGCAATGCTGTGCGAAGCGCCTGGGTAACGTCTGTATTCAGGGGTTTCGACAGATCAACGCCATGGCATTCGGCAAAGGGCTGATTGCCGGCACATGCTGAAATCGGGCTGAAGGTCAGTGACATGACGGTGGCCAAGTCTGCGGGTCCGAACAAAGATTACGCCCGGCACTGCTGTCGGGCAAACTTGCGACCGCTGAAACAGCGAAATGAAAAAGGCCGGAGCGTGAGCCCCGGCCTTTCCCAAAAACGTAAACTGGTTCGGTCAGACGCCGGACAGAAGTTCGTTCCACTTCTCGCCGAGCCAGTCGCCCTTGTTCACATAGACCTCATAGTTCGGCACGATGGGCTCGATCGTGCTGGAAGCACGATTGAACGACTCATCAGACAGGTTCGGCAGCATATCGCGCGGCAGAACCGGGGCGGTCCAGAGGTTGTCAGTGATACTGGTCTGGGCTTCCGGAGAAACCGACCAGTTCATGAATTCCTGACAGGCATCGATCTTGTCGGTGCCCTGGACAAGACCCCACGAACCGAAGTCGATGACGCCACCTTCCTTGGGGAAAGTGGAGGTCACGGGGAAACCATCCATGATCATCACCTGGGTGACGTCATGGTAATACTGGCCACCGTTGAGCTCGCCTGATTGCAGCATGGCCTGGAACTGACCTTCGTCACGGAACCACAGGCGCACGTTGTCCTTCAGCTCTGCTGCTTTATTCATACAGGTCATCAGGCCTTCATCGGTCGCCATGATGTCGTTGCCACCAAAGAAGGTCGCAGCGACGATATCGAGCAGATAGCTCGAATCGATGTTCCGGCCCCAGCCGAGTTCACCTTCAAACTTGGGATCCCAGGCATCGGCCCAGCTTGTCGGTGTTGTCGGGAAGAGTTCGGTGTTGGTCACAAGCGTCGCGTACCAGGCCAGAACCGGACAAGTGATTGGCGTACCATCAGCGGTGCGCTGGATCAGGTAATCGGGAACGTTGGCCAGGTTCGGGACCTGAGACTCATCGATCGGAATAAGAACTTCCGGCGCCCGCAGAATGGAACCGTAGCCACCCATGGTGACATCCACCGCCGGCGAACCGGCCGCGATGCTGGTCTTGAGCTGGACGAACCATTCGAAGCCACCGGGCTGCGAAACGGTTTGAACTTCAATACCGGTCGCCTTGGTGAACTCCGGATAGGCATACTCCGCGAGCATGTCTTCGAAATAACCGCCATAGGATGAAACCTTGATCGGCTCGGCTGCCCAGGCCTTGCTCAGAACCGCAGGCGCAGCAAGCGCGCCCGTTGCCACAGCCGTACCTTTCAGCACGGAACGGCGAGAAGAATTGAATTTATAGGTCATGGTTGTTCTCCCATACACTCCCTAGTGAAGCGGCAACATTAGTCACTGCGTGCGACGGGTCAACTCCGGCGTTCTCATAACGGCACTTCGTGAACTAGTGTTGTGCGGCTCGAGATGAAGGAGAGGATGATGGTGATGGCTAGCCTGCGCAAGCGGCTGGAAGCAGGTGAGATTATCCTGCTCGATGGGGTGACCGGAACCGAGTTGGAACATCGCGGTGCGACAATGAGTGGCGGAGCATGGTGTGCGCTGGCGACCCAGACCGCCCCCGATATCCTTCTGACCATTCACAAGGACTACATTCGAGCCGGTTCAGACGTCATCACCGCCAATTTCTTTTCCAACGCGCGCCACATGCTTGAGCAGGCATGAGCGGCGGAGAAGTCTGCCGCGCTCACGCGTAAGGCCGTCGAAATCGCCAAAACGGCCCGTGACAGGGCTGCCGACGGGCGCGATGTGGTTGTTGCGGTGTCCCTTTCCCATCAGATGCCCATGGTGCCCGGGGCCGCACGTGATGACCCCGAACTGCGGCCGTCACCCGAACAGGTCCTCGATAACTTCCGCGAGGTCACCTATGCCGGCGCCGAGGCAGGAGCAGACATGGTGATGCTCGAAATGATGTCGCGGCCCTTGCATATGAAGCTTGCACTTCAGGCCGCCGAAGAAAGCGGATTACCGTTCTGGTGCGGCCTCAGCGCCAGAATGGAGAGCGCCAATGTCCACAGTTATGTCTGGGAAGGCTTTCCTTTCGAAGAGAGCATTGCGGTTGCCGTTGCGGGCAAAGCTGAAGTGATGGGGCTGATGCACACCAACGTTAACGCGACCGGACCCGCGCTTGCTCTGCTGCGTGAGCAATGGAGCGGGCCGATGATGGCCTATCCCGATTCCGGCTTCTTCAAAATGCCGCGCTGGCAGTTTACCGACATCATTGAACCCGAAGATCTCGAGGAAGAAGCCCGCCAATGGTGCGGGCTGGGTGTCCAGGTATTGGGCGGATGTTGCGGTCTGGGTCTCGAGCACATTCGGGCGCTGGCCCGTTTGCGCGGATGATCGCCGGGAGTTTTCCTTTGCGCGACGGATTGTCCCATGACAAAAATGACCCAGACCAATTGTGGTAATTGGTAGGGATCGCCGGACAACACGCATCAAGCGTGGATGGCGGCAACCGAGGGGAGTGACGATCATGAACGCGAGCATGAAGGTCGCAATTGCGGCATCCATTGGAGCACTGGGACTGGCGTTTGCCAGCATGCCGGTTGCTTCCGCCGACGACGCCAAGGTTGGCGTCATTCTGGGCTTTACGGGCCCGATTGAATCACTGACGCCGGATATGGCGGAATCAGCCGAACTGGCGCTCAAGGAAGTCTCCGATTCGGGCCTGCTTCTGGGCGGCACGACACTGACCCCGGTCCGCGGTGATTCGACCTGTATCGATTCTGCCGCCGCGACCGCTGCAGCAGAGCGTCTCATCACATCCGACAACGTCGTCGCCATCATGGGCGCGGACTGCTCTGGTGTGACCACGGCTATTGCGAGCAATGTTGCGGTGCCCAACGGCGTCGTCATGGTGTCACCGTCCGCTACGTCGCCGGCGCTGACGACGATCGAAGACGATGGTTATTTCTTCCGTACAGCTCCATCGGACGCACGTCAGGGCGAAGTCCTGGCGGCCATCCTGGTTGACCGCGGTATCATGTCGGTCGCTGTCACCTACACCAACAATGATTACGGCAAAGGGCTCTCTGACAGCTTCGAGGGTGCCTACATGGAGATGGGCGGCGACGTTGTTGCCGTGGCACCCCATGAAGACGGCAAGGCCGATTACTCTGCTGAAGTTGCCGCATTGGCCGCTTCGGGCGCCGAGCACCTAGCAGTCTTTGGTTATGTCGATCAGGGCGGCAAGGGTATCATCCAGACTTCGATTGATACCGGCGCTTTCGAGAGTTTCATCCTGGCTGACGGCATGATCGGCGATTCGCTGATCGAAGCGATCGGCCCGGATCTCAACGGAACGATCGGAACCCTGCCTGGCTCGGATTCACAGGAAGCGGCTGATTTCGTCACGCTGGCACAAGATGCCGGCCTGACTGGCGATTGCCCGTTCTGCGGTGAATCTTATGACGGGGCCGCGTTGATTGCGCTTGCCATGCAGGCAGCCGGTTCGACCGACCGTGCAGCGATCCAGAGCAAAATCATGGATGTTGCCAACGCCCCGGGTGAAGCGATTGGCCCGGGTGAACTGGCCCGTGGTCTTGAGATCCTCGCCGGTGGTGGCGAGATCGACTATGTCGGCGCCACTGGCGTCGAGCTCACCGATGTCGGCGAGACCTACGGTTCCTACAAGGAACTCGAAGTCACCGATGGTGAGTTCGTGACTGTGCAGATCCACTGATTTAGTGGTTTGACGACGGCCCGGCGTGCAACTGCGCCGGGCCGTTTTCTTTCTCCTGTCACAACAGCCATGATCCGTGTCGTCGATCTACACAAACGCTTCGGCGGGCTCCATGCTGTCGATGGCGTCAGCCTTGAAATTGCCGAAGGCACCATCACGGGCCTGATCGGTCCCAACGGTGCGGGCAAGACGACGCTGTTCAATGTCATTGCAGGCCTCTTTCCGCCGACCAGCGGCAACGTTCTGCTTGATGGCCAGGACATTACCGGCCTGAAACCCCACGAGCTTTTTCATCGCGGGCTTCTGCGCACATTTCAGATCGCCCATGAATTCCCCAACCTCAACGTGCGCGAAAACCTGATGATGGTGCCGGGCGGGCAGGCGGGTGAGAACCTGCTGCAAGCCTGGTTTGCCCCCGCTGCCTTGCGCGAAGAAGAACAGACGCTGCGCGAGCGGGCCGACGAGGTCATCGAATTTCTCAATCTTTCTGCTGTTGCGGGCGAACTGGCCGGCAATCTTTCCGGCGGCCAGAAAAAACTGCTCGAGCTCGGGCGCACGATGATGGTCGATGCCAAGATCGTCTTTCTCGACGAGGTTGGTGCCGGTGTGAATCGTACTCTGCTGCGGACGATCGGAGACGCCATTGTTCGACTCAATCAGGAGCGTGGATATACGTTCTGCATGATCGAACACGACATGGATTTCATATCGCGCCTGTGCGACCCGGTGATCGTCATGGCCGAAGGCAAGGTGCTCACACAGGGCACTGCCGATGAGGTCAAGAACGACGAACGTGTGATCGAGGCTTATCTGGGCCGCGGTCTCAAGAACAAGTCGGGTGCAAAGCCATGAATCTTCTGGTTGGCGAAGGCATGACTGGCGGCTACGGCGGGGCAGATATCCTGCATGGTTGTACGATTGCGGTGGAGCCCGGAGAAATAGCTGTCATCGTCGGGCCCAACGGCGCCGGAAAGTCGACCGCCATGAAGGCGATCTTCGGCATGCTCGATCTGCGAATGGGCACGGTGACGCTCGACGGCAAGGACATCACCGGACTTTCGCCGCAGGCCCGGGTCCGCGAAGGCATGGCGTTCGTGCCGCAGAACAACAACGTCTTTACCAGCATGACGGTCGAGGAAAACCTCGAGATGGGCGCCTATCTGCGCAACGAAGGCGTTGCCGAAACGATGGAGCAGATCTTCGAGTTGTTTCCAATCCTGAAAGACAAACGCAAGCAGGCTGCGGGCGAGCTTTCGGGCGGCCAGCGCCAACAGGTCGCCGTCGGGCGCGCGCTGATGACCAAACCGCGTGTGTTGATGCTTGATGAACCTACCGCGGGTGTCTCACCCATCGTCATGGATGAACTGTTCGATCGTATCATCGAGATCAGGCAAACCGATGTTGCAATTCTGATGGTCGAGCAGAACGCTGCCCAGGCTCTCAACATCGCCGATCGCGGTTTTGTCCTGGTGACCGGCGAGAACCGTTACACCGACACCGGAGCGGCGCTGCTTGCCAATCCCGATGTCCGCCGCTCGTTCCTGGGGGGCTGACCGTTGGAAGATATCCTCAACGCCATCATCCTGATGAGCAACTTCGTCTTCCTTCCGGCCCTGACTTATGGCTCACAGCTCGCATTGGGCGCACTGGGTGTCACCTTGATCTTTGGTATCCTGCGCTTTGCAAATTTCGCCCATGGCGACCTGATGGCCTTCGGCACGATGTTCGTGATTCTGGTGACCTGGTGGCTTCAAGATGCTGGCGTCTCGATCGCCCCCATGCCCACAGCCCTGCTGGCCCTGCCGGTCGGAATTTTTGCTGCGATCGCAATCAGCCTTTTGGCCGACCGTTATGTCTATCGTTTCTATCGGCGCAACAAGAGCCCGGCGGTCATCTTTGTGATCGTTTCCATCGGCGTGATGTTCCTGATGAACGGCGTTGTCCGCATGGTGATCGGCCCCCAGGACAGAACCTTCAGCGACGGTTCGCGTTTCATCTGGAAGGCCAAGGAATTCAAGGAGTTCACAGGCCTCTCGGAAGGTCTCGCGCTGAAACTCTCGCAGAGCCTCACGATCGTCGTCACGCTGGTTGTGGTCGTTGCACTCTTTCAGTTTCTGCAGAAGTCGCGCACCGGCAAGGCGATGCGCGCCTATTCGGACAACGAAGACCTGGCGCTGCTTTCGGGCGTCAATCCCGACCGGGTCGTGCTTGTCGCCTGGGCGATTGCCGGAACTCTGGCAACCATCGCCGGAACGCTCTACGGGCTCGACAAGAGTTTTCGCCCCTTCACTTACTTCCAGCTTCTGTTGCCCATCTTCGCCGCGGCCATTGTAGGCGGCATCGGCCATCCCATCGGGGCCGTGGTGGGGGGCTATGTCGTGGCATTTTCCGAAGTCACGGTGACCTACGCCTACAAGAAGTTCCTGATCTATGTGCTACCTGAATCGATGCATCCCGAAAGCCTCGTCCAGTTGCTTTCCACGGAATACAAATTTGCCGTCAGTTTCGTGATTCTGGTGGTTGTGCTGCTTGTGCGACCGACCGGCATTTTCAAGGGCAAGGTCCTATGAACCAATCACTGCGCGGTCCCGTCTGTTTTGGACTCATGGCCCTGATGCTGGTGATCGTCGGCTTCAGCCAGTCCTGGTCTCTCGCACTTTCGATCGTCAATCTCTGCCTGATCTCCTCGATCATGGCGTTGGGCCTCAACATGCAATGGGGCTATGCCGGTCTCTTTAATGTCGGGGTCATGGGGTTCGCGGCCCTTGGCGGTGTTGCCGCTGTTTTGGTATCGGCCCCGCCCGTCACCGAAGCCTGGGCCGTGGCCGGTTGGGACATGGTGCTGACCCTGGTGGTGCTGATCGCCGCCATTGCCGCCGTCGTTTTTGCCAGGCGCAAGCTTCCACCGGGAGGACTGCGCATGGTCGTCACGGCCGTGCTGTTGTTGGTCGGCTACGGCATTGTGCGGATATTCTTCGATCCGGCGACCGATCTGATCGAAGACGTTGACCCGGCCAAAACGGGATATCTGGGTGGGCTTGATCTCCCGATCCTGTTGTCATGGCCGGTCGGTGGACTCATTGCAGCCGGTGGCGCCTGGCTGATCGCCAAGGTCGCGCTGGGTCTGCGTGCCGACTATCTCGCGATTGCGACCCTTGGTATTTCTGAAATCGTTCTCGCCGTGCTCAAGAACGAGGACTGGTTGACCCGTGGGGTCAAGAACGTCTCGGGTCTCGATCGCCCTGTGCCTTATGAAGTCGACTTGCAGGCATCGGAAGATTTCGCCGAATGGGCCACCGGCTTCGGCATGGAAACTCTCCAGGCCTCAAGCATTTTCGTGAAACTCTGTTACGCCGGACTGTTTCTGGCGGTGTTGGTCGTGATCATGTTGCTGGCACAGAAGGCGCTTCATTCGCCCTGGGGCCGGATGATGCGGGCCATACGTGACAACGAGATCGCGGCTGAAGCCATGGGCAAGGACGTTACCCGGCGACATCTGGAAATCTTTGTGATCGGTTGCGCCGTGATTGGCATCGCCGGCGCGATGCTGGCAACGATTGACGGGCAGTTTACTCCGGGCAGCTACCAGCCGTTGCGTTTCACCTTCCTGATCTGGGTCATGGTGATTGTCGGTGGGTCGGGCAACAACTGGGGATCTATTCTGGGTGGATTCTTCGTCTGGTTCGTCTGGATCGAAGCCGAGCCCGTCGGTCTCTGGGCGATGGATGTTCTGACCTCCGTGCTCGGCGACGAAAGCGCCTTGCGCGATCACCTGCTCGCCGGAGCCGCCTACATGCGGGTCTGCGTCATGGGCATTATCCTGTTGCTTGTTCTGCGGTTCTCGCCGCGCGGCCTCATTCCAGATACCGTCAGGCGCTGAGGCAAACGCCCTGGGCTCTGCGGCGTGGAATAGCAGGGCGGAAGCTCTCCTTGCCGGTCAACCGCTTGGAATCTTCCAGTGACTTCCAGAATCAAATAAACCGGCGGCCTCTGCGGCACGCCGGTTCACAAGAATTTCGTATTCAGACTGATTAAGACTTGGCTTTGCGGCCCAGTCCAATGGTCTTGGCGAATTCGGAACGCGCTTTCGAATAGTTCGGCGCGACCATCGGATAATCAGAGGGCAGGCCCCATTTGGCCTTGTAGTCGGCCGGAGACAAGCCGTAACGCGTACGCAGGTAACGTTTGAGAACTTTGAGTTTCTTGCCGTCTTCCAGGCAGACAATGTAGTCCGGTGCGACCGATTTCTTGATTGAAACCGCGGGTTCGGGCTTCTCGGGTTCGGGCTTGGCTGCGCCACTTTCGGAAATCTGCGCCAAAGTTCCGTGAACCTGCTCGACCAGTCCGGCAAGTGCACCAGCTTCGGTTGCGTTGTTGCTGACATAGGCCGAAACGATTTCGGTCGTCATCTCAAGCAGTTCTGCGCGCGTCAAAGCATTGATAGGATCGTCGTCATTCATGTCATTCACCGGTTTGAAAGAGGTTATTGTTATTTAGCGACACGCAATCGAAACTACAATAGGTCAAATCAAGGTTTGACACTCTAGTTTAGTATTTTTCGCAAAGAACATGCCGGCAATTGTCGCTGTGTTGTCGGTGCTGGCAGCGAAACAGGCATTGTGTTAGGCACACGTTGATCGAACTTCTGATCCGGGGGCACTGTGACGAGCATAAAACTGGCCATGGCGTCTGATCATGCGGGCCTCACGCTAAAGACAATTTTGGCAGACACGCTGGAGTCATGGGGACACGAGGTGGTCGACCTTGGAACCCATGACGAAGAGTCGGTCGATTACCCCGATTTTGCCGATCTTTTGGCCAATTGCCTGGCATCCGGTGAAGTTGAATGGGGCGTTTTGATCTGTGGTACGGGCATTGGCATTTCCATTGCAGCAAACCGTCATCCGCATGTTCGTGCCGCTGTCTGCCATGACGTGACATCGGCGCGTCTGACCCGGTTGCACAACAATGCCAATGTACTGGCCCTTGGTGAGCGGGTGATCGGGACCGAAACGGCCAAGGATTGTCTCAAAGTGTTCATCGAAACGTCGTTTGAAGGCGGACGCCATCAGCGGCGAGTAGACAAGTTGTCGCCGCAATAGGGAATGCGCTAGAAGGCGCGCCCGAACCCGGTCTTTTCTGGAGATACAAGCCATGTCCCTCGCGGAAGCGCATCACACCGCAAGTGATTTCTTTACCCGTCCTCTCGGCGACAGCGATCCCGATGTCATGGCGGCAATCAAAGGCGAGCTGCGTCGCCAGCAAGACCAGATCGAGTTGATTGCTTCGGAGAACATCGTTTCCAAGGCAGTCCTCGAAGCGCAGGGAACAGTCCTGACAAACAAGTACGCCGAGGGTTATCCCGGCCGGCGTTACTACGGCGGCTGCGAACATGTCGATGTTGTCGAGCAAATCGCGATTGATCGCGCCAAGCAGCTGTTTGGTTGTGCCTTCGCCAACGTGCAGCCGCATTCGGGCGCACAGGCCAACGGCGCCGTATTCCTGGCACTATTGCAGCCCGGCGATACCATTCTTGGCATGTCGCTGGCGCACGGCGGTCATCTGACCCATGGCGCTGGCCCCAATATCTCGGGCAAATGGTTCAATGCAGTCGGCTATGGCGTGCGCGAAGACAACAATCAGATCGACTATGATGATCTGGAGAAGCTCGCAGTCGAACATAATCCCAAGTTGATCGTTGCCGGCGGCTCGGCCTATCCGCGCATTATCGACTTCCCGCGCATGCGTGAGATCGCTGACAAGGTCGGCGCCTATCTGATGGTCGATATGGCGCACTTCGCAGGTCTGGTTGCGACCGGCGTGCATCCCAGCCCGTTGCCCCATGCCCATGTCTGTACGACCACGACACACAAGACGCTGCGCGGTCCTCGCGGTGGCATGATCCTGTGCAACGACGAAGCGCTGGGAAAGAAGTTCAACTCCGCGGTCTTCCCCGGCCTTCAGGGCGGACCGTTGATGCATGTCATCGCCGGCAAGGCCGTCGCTTTCGGCGAAGCGTTGCAGCCGGAGTTCAAGGCATACTCGCAAGCCGTGGTGGACAACGCCAGGGCGCTCGCTGCAGCGCTGGTTGAGGGTGGTCTGGCGATTTCCTCGGGCGGGACAGACACCCATCTGATGCTGGTCGACCTGCGGCCCAAGGGGCTGACCGGCAACGTCGCCGACAAGAGCCTCGACCGCGCGCGTATCACCTGCAACAAGAACGCCATTCCCTTTGATCCCGAAAAGCCTATGGTGACGTCGGGCATTCGTCTGGGGACGCCGGCTGGGACCACGCGCGGATTTGGCGTGGCAGAATTCCGCCAGGTGGCTGAGTTGATCGTCGAGGTTCTCGATGGTCTTGCCACCAATCAGGAAGACAACAGCAAGGTCGAACAGGTGGTGGCCGAAAAGGTCTTGGAACTGTGTCACCGGTTCCCTGTCTATGAAGGTATGAACCTGGGTTAAACGAGGTCGATGATGCGCTGCCCCTTCTGCGGTCACGAAGAGACACAGGTAAAGGATTCACGTCCTACCGAAGACGGCGCGACGATTCGCAGGCGCCGTCAATGCCTCAATTGTAGTGGTCGCTTCACGACCTTCGAGCGGATCCAGTTGCGTGAGCTCACGGTCGTCAAGAAATCCGGCTCCCGGGCGCCGTTTGATCGCGACAAGGTCGCACGATCGGTCGAGCTTGCCATTCGCAAGCGCCCGGTCGACCCTGAACGTGTCGAGCGTCTGGTCTCGGGCATTCAGCGACGCCTCGAAAGCATGGGCGAAGCGGAAATTCCTTCCAGCGTCATCGGTGAAATGCTGATGGACGGCCTCGCCAATCTTGATCCGGTCGCTTATGTCCGGTTCGCATCGGTCTATCGAAATTTCCGCGAGGCCAAGGACTTTGAGCAGTTCATAGAACAGCTTGATGGTGAGGCTCCCGTTGTCAGGCGCCAGTATCAAGACGACTGACAAAGATCGTAGCCACATGGCGGCGGCGCTTGCGTTATCCCAGCGTCACCTGGGCCGCACCTGGCCCAATCCGTCGGTTGGTTGTGTCCTCGTCAATCAAGGCCACATCGTCGGCCGTGGTGTGACTGGCGTTGGCGGCCGGCCTCATGGCGAGGCAAACGCGCTGGAGCAGGCCGGCCCGCTGGCAAAGGGGGCTACTGCCTATGTCACCCTGGAACCCTGTGCCCATCACGGCCAGACGCGCCCCTGTTGCGATGCCCTGATTGAAGGTGGTGTCGATCGTGTGGTGGTTGCCATAGGCGACCCGGATCAACGCACTGCTGGAACGGGTCTGGCGCGGATGCGTGAAGCTGGTATCGATGTGGTCGAGGGCGTGTTGGCGGACGAAGCCGAAGAGGTCCATGCCGGTTTCCTCTCGCGGGTGCGTCGCGGGCGTCCCCTGGTGACGGCCAAGGTTGCGGCAAGCCTGGATGGCCGTGTTGCCCTGGCCTCCGGCGAGAGCAAGTGGATCACCGGTGAAGGTGCCAGACGCATGGGCCATGCCCTGCGCGCCAGCCATGATGCGATCCTGGTTGGAAGCGGCACCGCCATGACCGACAACCCATCGCTGACGTGCCGCTTGCCCGGTCTGGATGCCGCTTCACCGGTCCGCATTGTTGTCGATAGCGCTCTGCGGCTGTCTCCGGGATCCGCTCTGGTTGCCGGCGCAAACAATGTTCCGACCTGGGTGGTATGTGGCGAACACAGCGATGATCAGCGGCGGGCGGCGCTTATGGATCGCGGCGTCGACATCATCTCGGCGCGGCGAGGGGCAGAGGGCGTGCTCGATTCGGCTGCGGTCCTGCAGGAACTGGGTGATCGCGGGATCACGCGGGTGCTCGCTGAAGGCGGCCCGCGCCTGGTGACATCGTTGCTTCGTGAAGGTTTGATCGATCGGCTTGCCTGGTTTGCGGCGCCGGTCGCCCTGGGTGGCGATGCCATGACCGCAATTGCCGACCTCTCGCTTCGATCCCTTGGCGAAGCCGGCAGGTGGCAGGTACGATCGCGGTCATCATGGGGCGCAGACGGTCTGGTGATGCTCGCACCAACCGCCTGACCAGCCTCCCGGAAATCAGGTTTCAGGAGATATCTGCCGATGTTCACCGGAATTGTCAGCGACGTCGGTACAGTCGCGCAAACAGAGCGCCGCGGCGATGTGCGCTTCACGATCGAGACTGCTTATGATCTCGAATCGATTGCGATCGGAGCATCTATTTCCTGTTCAGGCGTCTGTCTGACAGTTGTCGAAAAGGGCGCCAATGACTTTGCCGTCGATGTCTCTGCCGAAACGTTGTCGCGTTCAACGCTCGGCAATTGGAAGGATGGCAGCCGCATCAACCTCGAACGCTCGCTTGCCATGGGTGATGAACTGGGCGGACATCTCGTGTCGGGCCATGTCGATGCCCTGGGAAAGGTTGTCTCACTTGAAGCCGAAGGTGATTCGGTGCGCTTCACATTTCATGCCCCGGCCGAAATCGCTCCGTTCGTGGCCGAGAAAGGCTCGATCGCGATTGATGGCTGTTCGCTCACCGTCAACGCGGTCGAGGACGATGCCGATGGCTGTAGTTTTGGCATCAACATCATTCCCCACACCCAGGAAGTTACGACCTTCGGCACGCTGCAGGCCGGCGATGCCGTCAACCTGGAGATCGACATGCTGGCCCGCTACATGCAGCGCATGCTGGAATCGCGTCACGGCAGGGCGACAGGCTAGATTCTCGTGAGAATCTCTCATTGAGAAGGGAAAACTATGCTTGAAATCAGCCGAATCATCATTTTTGCACGTGACCTCGACACCCTCGGTGCGTTTTACGGCGGGTCGCTTGGACTTTCGGAATTTCCGGCTAAGGAAAGAGGATGGCGCGAGTTTGATTCCAGCGCCTGCAGGATCGCCTTGCACAGTGGTGGTCGTGGCGAAATTCGAACCCGTGCACCAAAGATCGTTTTTCGGTGCAGCGACGTCGAAGCCGCCCGCGTGGCTCTGAATGCCCACGGCGCGCGTTTCGGCAAGGTAAAGGTGGCGGGCGATCTGGTTTTATGTGAAGGGAAGTACCCTGAGGGCAACGCGCTGCAGTTATCCAGTCGGCCCTGAGTTCGCAGCGAACGAGGAGACCAAGATGGCGACCACGCCGCATATCCTGATCCTGGAAGCCAGGTACTATCAAGACATCACCGAGAACCTGGCACGCGGCGCAATCGCGGAGCTGGAGGCCTGGGGCGCGTCCTATGAGCGGGTCGAACTCGCGGGCGCCTTCGAGATTCCAGGCGGTATGCGCATGGCCATCGCGACCGGCAAATATGACGGTTACCTGGCCCTGGGTTGCGTCATTCGCGGCGAAACTTCGCATTTCGACTACATTTGCAGCGAAGTTGCGCGCGGCATCAACGACCTTGCCATGAAACACATGGCTCCGGTCGGGTTCGGGGTGCTGACCGTCGAGAACATGGAACAGGCAGTAGTGCGCGCTGATCCGGCACAGAAGAACAAGGGCAGGGAAGCAACCATCGCCTGCATCAAGATGGTCGAACTTGCCGCTACCCTGCGCGTCACGGGATGAGTTCTGACGAGGAACGCGAGACCTGGCAGCGTGCCAAGGCTTCACGCCTGGCCGCCGTGCAGGCGCTCTACCAGATCGATCGGGATGCCGCTTCTCTGGAGATCGCTCTCTCGTCGGCGGTCTCGCGCGGCGCCGTTCTTGATGAACAAGGTCTTGCCGCAGAGATCGACCGCGTCTTTACCACCAGCATTGTGCGCAACGTCGCCGGGGATCGCGAATTGCGCCTGGATGGCATGATCGACGGCGCTTTGGCGGAAGGCTGGAGCATCGCACGACTGGAATCGCTGATGCGTGCGATCCTGCGCGCAGGAATCCATGAACTGCTGGATTTCCCCGATACTCCGGTACGCGTGATCATCAGCGATTACGTCGATATCGCGCATGCATTCTATGATCGTGGTGAACCGGGCATGGTGAACGCTGTTCTCGACCGTCTGGCGCGCCTCCTGCGCGCCCAGGAGTTTCAGCCCGAGACGGCGGCCGGTGGATGAATTCGATCTGATCGAACGTCTGATCGCGCCGCTGGCAACGGAGCCGGGAGCGCGCGGACTGACCGATGACGGCGTCGTGTTCACACCTGGACCAGGCATGGATCTGGCGATGACCAAGGACATGCTTGCAGAAGGCGTGCATTTCCTGCCCGATGATCCACCGGATTTGATTGCCCGCAAGGCGCTGCGCACAAACCTGTCCGACCTCGCCGCCATGGGCGCACGTCCATTCGGTTATCTGCTGGGCCTGGCATCGGACGGCACGCGCGATGAATTCTGGCTGGAGAAGTTCGTCGAAGGATTGGCTGAGGATCAGGCACGGTACGGCATCAGTCTGCTGGGCGGCGACACCATCGTCGCGACCAAGGGAATCATGACACTTTCCATCACGGCAGTAGGCGAAGTGCCCAAAGGGCTTTCCCTCGCGCGTGACAGGGCACGTCACGGCGACCTGATTGCGGTCACCGGCACGATCGGTGACGCAGCACTGGGCCTCAGGGTGCGCCGACAGGGTTTGCTCCGTTTGCCCGGGCATCACAGAAACCACCTCGAGACGCGGTATCGCCTGCCGCTGCCAAGGGTCGACTTCGGCCAGGCCATTCTGGGCAAGGCCAACGCTGCAATTGATATCTCCGACGGTCTGTTGGCCGATGCTGGCCATATCGCGCGACGCTCGGGTCTGGCGATTGATCTGTTGGCTGCGGATGTTCCGTTCTCTGAAGCTGCAACAGCCTTGGTCGCCGCGGATCCCGATCTGCGCCTTACTACTATGGTTGGCGGCGACGACTATGAACTTCTTGTCGCCGTGCCGCCCGACCACATCGATGCGGTCAGGCAAGCGGCGCAGGCGACCAACACGAATTTGACTGTTGTCGGGCGTTGCAAGGAGGGCAGGGGCGTGCGTCTGCTCGACGAACGGGGGACAAATCTTGCCGATTCTGCCCCTGGATGGCGTCACCACCTCTAATCTGTAACGATTCCGTCGGATTTGTGCGTTGCAGCAATTGAAATCGGTTCATGGTTTTGGCATGTTCCGGCACCTTTCGACGGCTGGGTTGTGGGGAACGGGCGATTTTTGAGCTCCATGGCACATCCAGCCAACCAAACTCCGGGGAGTATTCGGAACAATGGAAGCCCTTTATTTCGCCATTGCCTGCGGCGTGGTGGCACTTGCCTATGGCGTCTTCGCCGTCAGGTCCGTACTGGCGGCAAGCGCCGGTAATGAGCGCATGCAGGAAATTGCCGGCGCTATTCAGGAAGGCGCACAAGCCTATCTGAACCGTCAGTATCTGACGATCGCTATCGCCGGTGCCGTCATTTTTGTCCTGCTGATCATTCTTCTGGGCGTCACCCAGGCGATCGGTTTCCTGATCGGTGCAGTGCTCTCGGGCGCGGCCGGTTACATCGGCATGCTGGTTTCGGTTCGCGCCAACGTTCGCACCGCTGAAGCCGCACGCACGAGCATGGAAAAAGCGCTCGCCGTCGCGGTCAACGCCGGTGCTGTCACGGGTATTCTCGTGGTTGGCCTGGGTCTGCTGGGAGTTTCAATCTACTACCTGGTGCTGCTGCAGATGGGCATCGAACAGCGCGAAGTCGTGGAGGCCCTTGTGGCCCTTGGCTTTGGCGGTTCGCTGATCTCGATCTTTGCGCGTCTGGGCGGCGGCATCTTCACCAAGGGTGCCGATGTCGGCGCCGATCTGGTGGGCAAGGTTGAAGCCGGCATCCCCGAAGATGACCCCCGCAACCCGGCCGTTATCGCCGACAACGTTGGCGACAACGTTGGCGACTGCGCGGGCATGGCGGCCGATCTGTTCGAGACCTACGCCGTGACCTTCGTCGCAACGATGCTCCTGGCGTCGATCTTCTTCACCGGTGAGGTTCAGGCGCAGATGATGGCCTTCCCGCTCGTTCTGGGTGGTGTCTGCATCCTGGGCACGGTGGTCGGCAGCTTCTTCATGCGGCTCGGCTCCAACCAGAACATCATGTGGGCGCTCTACAAGGGCTTCATCGCAACCGCTGTGATCTCGGCAGTGCTCTTCATTCCCGTTACGGAATGGCTGATCGGTCTTGGCACCGAAGTCACAACGGTTGGCGGTGTGGCCTTCACCGGCTGGGACATGTTCTGGTGCGGCATTCTGGGCCTCGTCATCACGGGCCTGCTGATCGTCATCACCGAATATTATACTTCGACTGAATACCGTCCTGTCCGGGTCATCGCCCAGGCATCGACCACGGGCCACGGTACCAACATCATTCAGGGTCTTGCCCTGTCGATGGAAGCTACTGCCGCTCCGGTTATCGTTATCGCAGCAGGTATCATTATCGGTTACCTGCTGGCCGGTCTGTTCGGCATCGCCATCACGGCCACCACCATGCTGGCGCTTGCCGGTGTCGTTGTGACCCTGGATGCCTACGGTCCGGTGACCGACAACGCTGGTGGTATCGCCGAAATGGCGGATCTGCCTGAAGACGTGCGCAAGACCACGGACGCTCTGGACGCAGTCGGCAACACGACCAAGGCCGTGACCAAGGGTTACGCCATCGGTTCTGCCGGTCTTGCCGCTCTGGTTCTGTTTGCGGCTTATGTCGAGGATCTGACCCACTATTTCCCCGATCTCGTCGTGACGTTCCGTCTCAGCGATCCCTTTGTCGTTGTGGGCCTCTTCATCGGCGGCATGCTGCCTTATCTGTTCGGTTCGCTTGCGATGCAGGCGGTCGGTCGTGCAGCAGGTTCGGTGGTCGAGGAAGTGCGGCGTCAGTTCCGCGAGATCCCCGGCATCATGGAAGGTACCGGCAAGCCTGATTACAGCCGTGCCGTCGATCTGCTGACCAAGTCGGCGATCAAGGAGATGATGATCCCGTCCTTGCTGCCGGTTCTGGCACCGGTCGTGGTCTACCTCATCATCTGGGCCATTGCGGGCCAGGAGGCTGCCTTCTCGACCCTCGGCGCTATGCTTCTCGGAACCATCGTCACGGGCCTCTTTGTGGCTCTTTCAATGACTTCGGGTGGTGGCGCCTGGGATAACGCCAAGAAGTACATCGAAGACGGCAACCACGGCGGCAAGGGATCGGAAGCCCATCATGCCGCGGTAACCGGTGACACGGTCGGTGATCCCTACAAGGACACCGCTGGCCCGGCCATCAATCCGATGATCAAGATCATCAACATCGTGGCCCTGCTGATGCTCGCCGTGATGGGTGGATCCTGATCCAGCCCGGTAACGCCTAAGGCTAAGAAAAACGCCCAACCGGGAAACTGGTTGGGCGTATTCTTATTCAATTATAGCAACAGGTTAGCGACAATATCTCATTGAAAACATCAATTGAAATTACTGTCCTGGGAGACTCACGCCGGACTGGCCTTCGGTGTTGAAGCGGCCGATGTTGCCGAACATCTGTTCCAACAGGCTGAGCTGCTTGCCGTAGGTCGGTGTCGTGCGAGAAACCGGGTCGATGACAATACCGTCGGCCAGCGTGAAACCGGCGATTTCCTTCACGACTCCGCGATTGTCGAACGCGATCGCGACGATCTCCTGCGCTACGATCTCGGGCCGGAAAAAGGCGAATTCCTCGCGCCGCTCGGTGATGTAGAGCCAGGTTTCCTCACCAAACAGCGCCGCGGTCGAAGGCGTGCCGAGAAACTGCGCGACTTCAAGCTGGGTATGAACGCCGGGCTCGATTCGCGACAGTGCTCCAGGGTCTGGAACATAGCCGTGGTTGGAGACACGCGGCTCACAAGCGGCAAGTGAACCGGCCGCAACCAACGCCAGCACAACCATGCGCGCCTTGCTCTGCGTCGCGGCCATTGTCCGCGCAAACCTTGTCGTCACACCAACTGTCATTGACCAGAACTTCCTCAACACATAATCAGGGCGCGGACGATGCCGGGACCATGGTGGCCCTGTCAAACACGCATCGACCTGGCGTATGCCCCGGACGATCACATCATGCTGCAAAACCTGTTTTCTCGTTCCCGCTTCGACGAATCCACACACCTGCTTTACGACATGCTCGTGGCCCAGGCGCGAGAGCCGTCGTTTTACACCGATCGCAAGGTCCCCGATACCCTCGATGGCCGTTTCGAGATGGTGGTTCTACACGCCCTTCTGGTGATGCGCCAACTGCGAGGGTTGGGCGATTCGGGCGAAGAGGCTGCGCAGAAGTTGTTCGACCTGATGTTTGCCGATTTCGACAGGGCATTACGCGAACTCGGTGTTGGCGATCTCAGCGTCGGGCGCCGCATGAAAAAGATGGCGCAGGCCTTCTATGGCCGTGCCGCCGCCTTTGATGAGGCGCTGGCCGAGGCGCCCGCCGGCGAAGCCCTGGCGCGATTTCTCGAACGCAACACCTACGGAACTGTTGAAGTCGACGGCGATACGCTCACATCTCTCGAACACTATGTACGGATCCAGGATGATTATCTCGCCAAGCAGGCACCGGAAGCTCTGCTGAAGGGCATCATAGAATTTTCGACGACGGCCCTAAGGAATGATTGAGCCGGGCGCGCCACACTCCATATGGGAAGCCACACGCAAGCCATGCCGAAACATGGGTCGATAGGATCAGCCATGCAGACCACAGAATTCTCAAGACCTGTCGATGTCTCTAACCTCGACGACGGGGACTACGAGCCACACGCTCTGACAGCCGATGCTGGCGATTGCCTGACGCTGGCCAAACGCTTCGCCATCGCGGAGCTTAAAAGCCTCAGCGCAGACCTGGTCATTCGCCGCCAGGGACGGCAGGTGATCGCATCGGGAAATCTGAAAGCAGAAGCCATCCAGACTTGCGTGGTCTCGCTCGATCCGATCGAGGTCCGAATCGATGATGCATTCGACGTCGTCTTCGACCCCGATGTTCGTCCCAGCGGCGAATTCGACGAGGTCATAGACCTTGATCCCGACAGCGAAGATCCGCCTGAGCCGCTGTTTGATGACGAAATCGACCTGGGGGAAGCCGTCGCGCAACAAGTAGCGTTGCTGCTCGACCCCTATCCGCGTAAGCCCAGGGCTGAAATCGACCCACGATTTGTCGATGATGAGGCCATCGAGCGGAAAAACCCGTTCGAAGTTCTCAAAAGCCTGAAACTCGATGGCTGAGGCGGCTTGTAGCCCTGTAGAAAGCCTGTTATAGCCCCGCTCCACCTCAAGAAACATGCTGGACGCAAACCATGGCGGTTCCGAAGAAAAAAGTAAGCCCTGCGCGGCGTGACATTCGCCGTTCGCATCACGCGCTGGTGGCGGCGATGATCAACGAATGCACGAACTGCGGCGAAATCAAGCTGCCACACCATGTGTGTTCGGCCTGTGGCTATTACCGCGACCGCGAGGTCACGGAGCCCAAGGGCAGCATCTGACCCACTGGCTAATCCTTTGTGGTATAGAAATCGGCCATGAGCACCGCCCACGTCATCGCGCTTGACGCGATGGGCGGCGACCGTGCGCCCGAAATCGTTGTGGCTGGCGCCAATGTCGCACGCCTGCGTTATCCGGGAACGACCTTTCGGCTGTTCGGCCAGCCCAAAAAGCTCGAGAAGTTGCTGGGTCGCTTTCCGAAACTTGCTGCGGATACGGAAATCGTACCCAGCGAGATGGTCATCGAACCCGACATGAAGCCCTCCCAGGCCTTGCGCAAGGGCGGACAGTCGAGCATGCGCATGGCGATTGACGATGTGAAGGCCGGCGCGGCTTCAGGCATCGTGTCAGCCGGCAACACCGGAGCCTTGATGGCGATGGCCAAACTTGCCCTGCGCACGCTCCCGGGAGTTCATCGTCCGGCGATCGCCTCGATGATCCCCACGCATCGGGGCGAATCGGTCATGCTTGATCTGGGTGCCAACATCGATTGCAGCGCCGATAATCTGGTGCAGTTTGCCGTGATGGGTGCCGCATTTGCGCGCAGCGTACAGGGCTTGAGCCATCCCACGGTCGGGTTGCTCAATGTCGGCAGCGAAGAAAGCAAGGGCCACGAGGAAATTCGGCGTGCGGCCGAGATCCTGCGATCGGCCCATCTGCCGCTGGAATTCTATGGATTCGTGGAAGGCAACGACATCACCGAAGGCACCGTCGACGTCGTGGTTGCCGATGGGTTCAGCGGCAACATCGCGCTCAAGACAGCCGAAGGTACCGCCAGCATGTACACCGACTTTCTCAAGGCGACGTTCCGTCGCTCGGTGTTTTCCAAACTGGGAGGCGCCCTGGCAAAGCCGGCACTGCATGCACTGTTCAAGCGATTCGACCCGCGTCGTTACAATGGCGGCATGTTCCTGGGTCTTAATGGTGTTGCCGTGAAGAGCCATGGCGGCACGGATGCCAAGGGGTATGCCAATGCGATCGGCTTCGCTGTCGATATGCTGACACACGGTTTCAATGAGAAGGTCATCGAAGATCTCGAACTCCTGAGTCACGATACCGGCATTCCCGCCGAAGTCGCAGCCCAGTGACAATCAAGCGCTCGCACATTACAGGGTGCGGGGCCTATCTCCCGGAACGCTGTGTCACCAATTCCGAGCTGGCCGCCGCACTGGACACCACTGATGAGTGGATCCAGTCGCGCACGGGTATCCGTCAACGGCATATTGCAGCAGATGGAGAACTGACCTCCGATCTCGCCACCAATGCAGCTCGCAAGGCGCTCGACGCTGCGGGCCTGACCGCAGATGACATCGATCTGGTCGTGGTTGCGACCGCGACCCCGGATCTGACCTTTCCGGCAACCGCAACCCAGGTCCAGGCCAACCTTGGCGTTACCAGAGGCTGCGCATTTGACGTTCAGGCGGTCTGCACCGGTTTTGTCTATGCCCTGACGATCGCCGACAACTTCGTGCAGTTGGGCCAGTCACGCGGCGCGCTGGTGATCGGCGCCGAAACCTTCTCGCGTATCCTCGACTGGAATGATCGGGGGACCTGCGTGCTGTTTGGCGACGGCGCCGGTGCGGTCGTGCTGCAGCCGGGTGAGGGTGCTGGAACGGTCGAGGACCGGGGCATCCTGTCGACCCATCTCCATGCCGACGGTCGCTACAAGGATATGCTCTACGTTGATGGTGGGCCCTCGACGACTCAGCTTGCCGGCTTTCTGCGTATGGAAGGCAAGGAAGTCTTCAAGCATGCTGTCGTCAACCTGGCCCAGGCCGTTGATGAAGCCCTTGAGGCCAATGGCGTCGACGGGGCTGCCGTTGACTGGCTCGTTCCCCATCAGGCCAACCGCCGGATCATCGACGCAACAGCGCGCAAATTGGGCGTCACCAGCGACAAGGTCGTGGTCACGATTGACCGCCATGCCAATACCTCTGCAGCATCCATACCTCTCGCTCTGTCAGAGGCTGTGGGCGACGGGCGTATCACACGGGGCCAACTTGTGTTGCTGGAAGCGATGGGTGGAGGATTCACCTGGGGTTCGGCCATGGTGCGCTGGTAGTTGAATCGTTGGATTAACGACGCCGTGTAAGCCGATTCAGTGGCACCTAAGATTTCACACGCAACCACTTGATATTGACTACCTTTCCGCTTCCAGTTAGCCTTATACCTTAAGGCGATTGGAGACACGCCGCTAATGGCGGATAGAACCATGACGCGGGCGGACCTCACGGAGGCCGTCTATCACGAAGTTGGGTTGTCGCGCAGCGAGTCGGCACAACTCGTCGAATCTGTTCTCGGCGAGATTTCCGAAACGCTGTCGCTGGGTGAGGCCGTGAAGATATCTTCGTTCGGCAGCTTTTCCGTGCGCGAGAAAGCCCCCCGTGTCGGTCGCAATTTGAAGACCGGCGAAGAAGTCACGATTTCTTCGCGCCGGGTTCTGGTGTTCCGGGCCTCCCATGTCCTGAAGGACCGTATCAACGACGATCACGCAGTCGGGCGCGAGGACTAAGCCATGGCTGGTTCGCAGAGCGATCGAGCCAATGGTTCGGGTTCACGCCGGGGTGGCAAGTCCAAGGCAGCCTTTCGCACTATCAGCGAAGTGGCCGACGAACTGGATGTTGCCCAGCATGTGCTGCGTTTCTGGGAAACCAAATTCCATCAGATTAGCCCGCTCAAGCGTGGCGGCGGACGTCGTTATTACCGCCCGGAAGACATCGAGTTCCTGCGCCAGATCAAACGTCTGCTCTATACCGAGGGTTACACCATCAAAGGTGTACAGCGGCTGATTCGACAGGGTGGCGTTGCAGCACTTCAGATCGATGGGCCGGTCGAAACGCAGCCGGTTGAGGCTGGTCCCGCTTCGGACCAGCAGGGTAATACTCTTGATTCTTCAGATCGGATGGCGCTTGAACGCGCTGTTGACGAACTGGAGTCCTGTCGGCGGTTGCTGGCCGCGCGTGGTTGAGATATGTCATCGGCGAAGCAGCGCCACGGCGTTGCCAATGCCGGGACGGAGCGTGGCGCAGCCTGGTAGCGCAACGGTCTGGGGGACCGTAGGTCGCAGGTTCAAATCCTGCCGCTCCGACCATCCCGCGCACGGAGGTTCGCCGAATTCCCTTATAATCGGCCGCAAAATTAACCATCACTTCATCTCTCTGTCCGAGCTTGAGCGGAATGCCAGAAATGGCATGGCGTCTGATCGTCCCCCGACGCATACTCCAAAGCTTGGGATCGGGCCGGGCGGACACTTAGGGTTGGGAAACAATGGAATCTGCCGAAGCGCGTAGCCTGGCTCATTGCCTGGCGCTGAAAGATATTCAAGGCCAGACAATTGCGGGCGTTGAAGCAGCTTCGACCTGGATGTCTTTCACCGTGGGCGAACACATTTGCACCAAGGGTGACGAAAACACCGATTTCATCTTCCTCGTGGATGGTTCTGCCCGCGTGCTGACCCAGACGACATTGGGACAGGAAATCGCATTCGCCGATGTCGAAGCTGGCGGCCATTTCGGAGAGTTATCTCTGCTTGATGGTGGTCCGCGATCAGCAACAGTTGTTGCTGTCGCAGATAGCGTCGTGGCAACAGTGCCGGCGCCGTGATGCTGCAGGTTCTGCGCGTCGATTCAGGTGTGGCTATCAACATCATGCAGGAAATCGCGCGCATCATGCGCGGTGCCAATGACCGGGTCGTCGACCTCAGTACAAAATCGGGCATTCAACGGGTCTATGATGAATTGCTGCGTATGGCCGAACCGTCACCGAATGCCGACGGAAGCTGGCAAATCCCCAGGATTCCCATGCACAAGGAAATCGCGATCTGGGCCGGTACTACATCAGACACCGTCGCCCGGGCTATTGGCCAGCTGACCAATGTAGGTGTCGTCAAACGTCGTCACAGGACGTTGCACATCATTGACCGGCGCCATATCGAAAAGCTGGCAATGGGCGGTGAGACGACGCCGGAAGTCTGAAACGATTCCTGCCGCAGTCGAGGTGCAATATCCCTCCCGGGGGGCCAACTTCGCAGAGGAATGGTTAGGTGAAAGTGATGGCTGAAGATCTGGGGTTGGCTGAAGACATCGAGGTGATGGACCGTCTCGTTGATGTCGCGTCAAAACATGCGGTCGATGCAGGTTGCGGCAGTGGAATGCTGGCACGAGCCTTGGTGAAACGCGGAGCGCGCGTCACCGCCTTTGAACCAGAGCCCGGCCAGGCTGAAATCAACAGACAGAATCTTGCTGGCGGCGCCATCGAATTCCACGAGACCGGTGCTGAAGCGATGCCTTGTGCAGACGCCAGCATCGATGTGGTTTTCTTCAGCAAGTCGCTTCACCATGTCCCAACCGACCTGATGGAAAAAGCACTGCAGGAAGCAATGCGTGTGCTGAAGTCCGGATCGGGAATGCTCTATGTTCTTGAACCTGAAGTTGGCGGAACGCACACAGAATTGATGTTGCCGTTCCACAACGAATCGGCAGCGCGCGCAGCCGCCCGAGCGATCCTGAAGAAAGTCGCCGAGCCTTGTTTTGATGCAGCTCGGGAGATTCATTTTCACAATCGCCGCAGTTATGAAAACTACGAGACCTTTGTCGATCAGGTGGGTGGGTATGGCTTTAACGCTTACGACCGATCTGATGTCGATACACTGGTTGTGAAGGCCCTGTTCGAGGCCGGCCGTTGTGACGAGGGTTACCGTTTCGAGCAACCGATGCGGGTCAACCTCTTCAAGGGGCTGCGCGGACGGCGTCATGATCTCACCGCACCCTGACAGCGCAACAACAAACGCTGTTCTTTCGATTCGGGAAATGACCGAAGCAGATCGCGTGACGATCGCTTCTGGAACTCCTGGCGCGGACCTGATGGAACGGGCCGGCGCCGGCGTTGCCAGGACAATCATGGATCGATGGGATCCCTGCAACGTCGTCGTGCTCTGTGGACCGGGAAACAATGGTGGCGATGGTTTTGTCATCGCGCGCCTGCTCAGCCAGGCCGGTTGGTCTGTTGATCTGGCTCTCTGCGGAGATCGCGATTCGGTTTCGGGAGATGCCGGCATCGTGGCGGCGTTGTGGGAAGGCGTCGTGCAGACTCTGACGCCTGGGATTCTGGAGTCGGCTGAACTGGTGGTCGCCGCTTTGTTCGGCGCTGGCCTGTCGCGCGAACTTGATCCTGAACTTATTGGCCTGCTTTCCGCCATCACCTGTCCCTGCGTCGCGGTCGATGCTCCCAGCGGTGTTGACGGTGACACCGGTGGGTTGCGTGGCGGTGCTTGCCGCGCCGAACTCACCGTCACATTCTGCCGCAAGAAACCGGGCCATCTGTTGATGCCGGGCAAGGCGCACTGTGGTGACATCAAGGTCGTCGACATCGGCATAACGGATGCAACGATAGCCGGGCTATCTGCGATGCAATGGGAAAACGCACCGGAGCTGTGGAACGCACGCTGGCCCTGGCCCGAAGAGACCGCCCACAAGTATTCGCGTGGCCATCTCGTTGTCGCAGGCGGTGGTGTGGCAAGCAACGGTGCGGTGCGGCTCGCAGCGCGGGCTGGGCTTCGTATCGGTGCCGGCCTGGTGACCTGCGCCGTACCGGACTCTGCGCTCCAGATATATGCTGCCCAGCAAACCGCCGTGATGAATTGCGCGGTTTCATCACCTGATGCCTTTCGGGAGATGATCGACGACCGGCGGGTGACCGCAGCCTTGTTGGGGCCGGGGCAGGGCGTACACGGCAAGACCCGCGAGATGGTTTGCCATGCTTTGGAAACTGCAACCCCCACAGTCCTCGATGCAGATGCGTTGACTGTTTTCCAGGATGATCCCTCAGTGCTCTTCGAGCGTTTACATGAGCAGCGCATCCTGACGCCGCATGAAGGTGAATTTTCCCGGCTGTTCAAACGTACCGACGACCGACTTCATGATGTCCGTCTTGCCGCGCGCCAGGCCGATTGCATCGTACTGCTCAAGGGGGCCGACACCGTAATTGCCAATCCTCAAGGCGCGGTCCTGATCAACGCCAACGGGAGCCCGTTCCTTGCTACCGCCGGTTCCGGAGATGTCCTGGCCGGATTCGTCGCAGGGCTGTTGGCGCAGGGTGCAGCGGCCTTCGATGCTGCCGCCATGGGTGTTTGGTTGCATGCTGAGATCGGGCGCCGCCTTGGCCCTGGGCTCGTGGCAGAAGATTTGACCGAAAAGGCGCCGCGTGTTCTGCGAAGTCTCTACCGGAAACACCGGCATCACGTGAGGAAAAGGGCATGACTGAACGCTCCGAGGGATTCTGGGATCGTGCGCTGCATCAACTTTCTGGGGCATGGCAGGAGATCGCTGATGCGGCGCTCATTCGTGTCGGCGCATCGGTGCGGGCCGGTCTTCCCGATGATGACCGGGACCGCCTGCGTGAAGGCGTTCGTGAATGTATCGAAGCACGCGGTGGCGAAGCACTGGCGCGCGCACGTGCCGCCCATATCGGTCATACCTATCTCGATCTCGACCAAGTGGGCCGACGTCGCTTTTTGATGATGTTGGCGGTCGATTTCGACATTGATGTCGACGAAGTCGAACGCGAAGCCCAGGCATTGATCCATGCCTCTGACCCCGGGACCAAGCGGGCTCTTGCCGGTTCCTTGCGCGAGGTCACGGAAGCGCCGCGCATGCGTTTGTTCACGCAGTTCAATGGTCTGCCGGAAGGGCTGAAATTCCTGGTGGACATGCGCGCTGACGCCCTTGCGGGAAGACATGATGAGCCACTGTTGTTGCGTGTGTCGGATGATTTGCAGCGTTTGCTTTCCGCCTGGTTCGATGTCGGTTTTCTGGAACTGCAAAGCCTGAGTTGGGATTCGCCGGCATCGCTTCTGGAAAAACTGATCGCCTATGAAGCGGTTCACCGCATCACGAGCTGGGACGATCTGAAAAACCGCCTGGAGAGTGATCGTCGGCTGTTTGCCTTCTTCCATCCCAATATGGCCGATGAACCTTTGATCTTCGTCGAGGTCGCCCTGGTCGATGCGATGGCAGACAATGTCCAGCGCCTGCTCGACCCCGATGCTCCCCTTGTCGCTCCTGAAAATGCCGAATCGGCGATCTTTTATTCCATCTCGAACACGCAACCCGGCCTTGCCGGTGTCAGCCTTGGTGATTTCCTGATCAAACGTGTTGTTGATGAACTCAAGCGCGAACTGCCCAACCTGAAGACGTTTGCAACGCTCTCACCCATGCCGGGGTTCGCACGCTGGCTGCGTCGATATCTTGCAGATGGGCCACCGTTGTCTCTTGCCCCGGCCGGCCTCGATCGGGAGGAGGCGGCCCCGGAACTCGCGTTGGCTCTCGATTCGGCGACAGCAGAGGCAATCAAACCCTGGCGTCAGCAACTCATGGCGCTGGCGGCCCATTATCTTCTGGAAGAAAAGCGCGGTGATCGGCCAGTTGATCCCGTCGCACGCTTCCATCTGACAAACGGCGCCAGAATCGAGCGACTGAACTGGCAAGGCGACCTTTCGGGCAAGGGAATCGCCGAATCTGCGGGTTTGATGGTGAATTACCTCTACCGGCTCGACAACATTGCAAAGAACCATGAATCCTTCGTTACCCGGGGACGTATCGTCGCATCAGGGGATGTTCGTGGGCTCGCGCGCCATGCCAGACTCGATGATCGATGATGCTCGCTGTTGCGAGTGGCGTCATTCGAGACTATATGGACCGCCCCATACTGCAGGCTTGGTTACGGCCCGAGCGGCGCGGGCGTGGTGGAATTGGTAGACACGCCAGATTTAGGATCTGGTGACGTAAAGTCATGGGGGTTCAAGTCCCTCCGCCCGCACCAGTTCTGTGACGCACCGACCGCTAGCCCGATACCAGGACCTTTTTCCTAACAACCCGAGACACACGGCAATTTCATGCAGGTTACCGAGACCGCCTCAAACGGCCTGAAACGCGAGTACAAGGTCGTCATCACCGCTGATGATATGGCCACACGTATCGATGCACGGCTCAACGAACTGAAAAAGACAATTCAGTTGAAGGGCTTTCGTCCAGGCAAGGTGCCCGCCGAGCTGCTGAAACGGCAGTACGGCCAGGCGATCATCAGCGAAGTCGTGCAGCAGACACTGCAGGACACGTCCGGTGAGGCTATCACCCAACAGGGTGTCCGCCCGGCGATGCAGCCCAGCATCGAGGACATGTCTTTCGATGAAGGCAAGGACCTCGAATATGTCATGGCCGTTGAGGTCATGCCCGAGATCGAGACCGGCGACTTCTCTTCGTACGAAATCGAGAACCTCGTCATCGAGGTGACCGACGAAGAAGTCAGTGAAGCGATCGAGCGCCTGCGTGAGCGCAGCAAGACCTTCAAGGAAACCGAAGAGCCTTATGTGGCAGCTGAGGGCGACTCGCTGCGCATTGATTTCGTTGGCAAGGTCGACGGCGAAGAATTCGCCGGCGGTGCTGCCGAGGATCACGTTGCGGAAATCGGCTCTGGCCGGCTGCTGCCCGAGTTCGAAGCAAGCCTCACCGGCAAGAAGGCAGGCGAAGCTTATACTGTCGACGTGCCTTTCCCCGACGACTACGGCGCGGAGCACCTCGCAGGCAAGACCGCATCCTTCGACATCACGGTCAAGGAAGTGCGCACCTCCCAGACGCCCGATCTCGATGAGGAATTCGCCAAGAGCCAGGGCGCCGAGAGCCTTGCTGACCTTGGTGACAAGATGCGCGAGCGTCTCGGCGTCGAGTACAAGCAGATCAGCCGCCAGCGGCTCAAGCGCCTGTTGCTGGATCAGCTTTCAGAGTCCTACTCCTTCGACGTGCCGCCGGGTCTGGCGAGCAACGAGTTCGATGCCATCTGGTCCCAGGTCGAGCAGGAGATGGGCAAGCAGCATGATCACGATCACGACCATGATGCTGAACACGACCACGACCACGATCATCCCGAGCCTATCAGTGACGAGAAGCGTGAGGAGATGCAGACCGAGTATCGCGCCATTGCCGAACGCCGTGTTCGGTTGGGTCTGCTGTTGAGCGAGGTTGGCCGCGCCAACCAGATCGATGTCACGCCCGAAGACATGCAACAGGCCGTCATCGAACGGGCGCGTCAGTTCCCAGGCCAGGAGGCCATGGTTGTCCAGTACTATCAGGAGAACCCGCAGGCCATTCAGGAACTCACAGCGCCGATCATGGAAGACCGTGTCGTCGATCAGATCATTACCCAGGTGAAGCTGAGCGAACGCAACGTCACGCCCGACGAGTTCTTTGCGATTGAAAATGCTGACGCGGCCGATGGCGCCGAAGCAGCGAGCGATGATGCGGCACCGGCCAAGAAGAAACCGGCCAAGAATGCGGCCGCGAAGAAGGCTGCCACGAAGAAACCCGCCGTAAAGAAAGCTGCAGCCAAGAAAGCGCCTGCAAAGAAGGCCGCCAAGAAGGCGGCTGACACGACCGACAAGGATTCCTGAGACGTCACGACGTCCACAGCAGAAGGCAGATGACGACCGCATGAGCGATCCGTTAGAGATTTATGGAAATACACTGGTTCCGATGGTTGTCGAAGCGACAGCCCGTGGCGAACGCGCCTATGACATCTATTCCAGGCTGCTGAAGGAACGCATCATTTTCCTTACCGGTGGCGTGAACGATCATGTCGCCAGTCTGATTTGTGCACAGCTGCTGTTCCTGGAAGCAGAAAACCCAACCAAGGATATTGCGCTCTACATCAATTCACCTGGCGGCACCGTGACCGCCGGCCTGGCGATGTACGACACGATGCAATATATCCGCCCCAACATTCAGACGCTGTGCATCGGTCAGGCCGCCTCAATGGGCGCCTTGCTGTTGTGTGCAGGCACCAACGGCCATCGTTATGCCCTGCCGCAGTCACGCATCATGATCCATCAACCCTCGGGTGGCGCCCGCGGTCAGGTCGCTGATATCGAGATTCATGCCCGCGAAATTCTGTTCGTGCGCCAACGCCTGAATGAGATCTTTGCCAGCCATACCGGACAGGATCTCGATGTCGTCGAAGAGAACATGGAACGCGACAACTTCATGACCCCGACCCAGGCCAAGGAGTTCGGTCTGATCGATGATGTCGTGTCGTCACGCTCCGACCTTGATATTTCCGAGGAAATCGCCTGATCGTGGCCCTTGCGCTGAAGCGTTTTCCACCCAATCTTACACAAACGCGCGACGCCAGGACGGCACTGGTTGTGTTGTCACCGACGTTTTGTCTAACATGTTGTTGTGACAGGCCCTTGAAGGAACCTGCCGGATGAGCAAGAGCGGCGACTCAAAGAACACCCTTTATTGTTCTTTCTGCGGAAAGAGCCAGCACGAGGTCCGTAAGCTGATTGCCGGACCCACGGTGTTCATCTGCGATGAATGCGTTGAACTCTGCATGGATATCATCCGTGAGGAGAGCAAGAGCTCGGTCGTGAAATCGCGCGACGGTGTTCCGACCCCGCACGAGATCAATCAGGTTCTGATGGACTATGTGATTGGTCAGGATCACGCCAAGCGCATCCTCTCGGTCGCAGTCCACAACCACTACAAGCGCCTCAACAACGGCAGCCGCAACGATCAGGTCGAGCTGGCCAAGTCCAACATCCTGCTGATCGGCCCGACCGGTTGCGGCAAGACTCTTCTTGCCCAGACCCTGGCGCGCATCCTCGATGTACCGTTCACGATGGCCGACGCCACGACCCTAACCGAAGCCGGTTATGTCGGTGAGGACGTCGAGAACATCATTCTGAAGCTCGTCCAGGCCGCCGACTACAATGTCGAGCGCGCCCAGCGTGGTATCGTTTTCATCGACGAGGTCGACAAGATCGCGCGCAAGTCTGACAACCCTTCGATCACCCGTGACGTTTCGGGCGAGGGTGTACAGCAGGCATTGCTCAAGATCATGGAAGGCACAGTTGCTTCTGTCCCGCCCCAGGGGGGGCGCAAGCACCCCCAGCAGGAGTTCCTGCAGGTCGACACGACGAACATCCTTTTCATCGTTGGCGGCGCCTTTGCGGGCCTGGAGAAAATCATCTCCGATCGCGGCAAGCCGACTTCGATCGGGTTTGGCGCTGATGTGCGCGCGCCCGAAGAACGCAAGATGGGTGAAATCCTGCGCCGGATCGAACCCGAAGATCTTCTCAAGTTTGGCCTGATCCCGGAATTTGTCGGTCGTCTGCCCGTGATTGCCACGCTTGATGACCTCGATGAAGATTCGCTGGTCGAGATTCTCTCCGAGCCGAAGAACGCACTGGTCAAGCAGTACCAGAAGCTCTTCGAGATGGAGGAGATCAAACTCGGCTTCACGGATGACGCCCTGCGTGCGGTCGCGCGCAAGGCGATAGCGCGCAAAACCGGTGCACGCGGGTTGCGCTCGATCCTCGAGAACATCCTGCTCGACACCATGTTCGATCTTCCGAGCCTGGAAGGGGTCGAAGAGGTCGTAGTGAACACGGAAGTTGTGGAGCACGGCAGCCAGCCGCTGATGATTTATGCCGAGCGCGAAGGCGAAATAGCTCCGGCATCCTGATTTTCGAACGATTTCGAACCATCGAATCGCAACAATTCATTGATTTGACGTTGTTCGAGGCAAAATCGGGCAGTTCAACACAACGCTCTTGATGTTTGAGTAGGTAAACGCCACGTCTGTATGAGCTTGGGGGCCTCTAATTGCATCTGACCGATGCTGGAGGCCTGTTTCAGTCTCAGAACGGAGGCGAAAGCCGTGAGTTTGGCCAGTGGCGCCCTTTATGCAGTCCTTCCACTGCGTGACATCGTTGTTTTTCCCCACATGATCGTGCCGTTGTTTGTCGGCCGCGAGAAATCCGTCAAGGCGTTGGAAGACGTCATGAAGGATGACAAACAGATTCTGCTCGTCGCACAAAAGGATGGTTCCCAGGACGATCCCGGGTCTGACGAAATCTATGACATCGGCACCGTTTCCACGGTCCTCCAGCTCCTGAAACTGCCCGATGGCACGGTCAAGGTCCTGGTCGAAGGCGGCCAGCGCGCACGGGTTACCGATCACCTTCCCAATGAAGAGTTCATGCAGGCTTATGCCGAGGTGGTCGAGGACAAGCTCGAGGACGAGCGCGAACTGCAGGCTCTCGCCCGCGCCGTGGTCAGCCAGTTCGAGGAATACGTCAAACTCAACAAAAAGATCCCGCCTGAGGTTCTGGTCTCACTCAATCAGATCGAGAACTACGGCAAGCTGGTCGATACCGTTGCGTCACACCTGACCATCAAGGTCTCGGACAAGCAGGCACTGCTTGAAGTCGATTCGGTCCTTGAACGTCTGGAGCGTGTCTACGCCCTGATCGAGGGCGAGATCGGCGTGATGCAGGTCGAGAAGCGTATCCGCGGCCGGGTCAAGCGCCAGATGGAGAAGACCCAGCGCGAGTACTATTTGAATGAGCAGATGAAGGCCATTCAGAAGGAACTCGGCGAGGGCGAGGACGGCCGCGACGAGGCCGGCGAATACGAAGAGAAAATCCGCAAGACCAAGTTCACCAAGGAAGCGCGCGAGAAATCGCTTGCCGAGCTTAAGAAGCTCCGCACGATGAGCCCGATGTCTGCCGAGGCGACCGTGGTCCGTAACTATCTGGACTGGATGCTTGGCATCCCGTGGAAGAAGCGGAGCAGACTAAAGAGCGACATCAAGGCGGCGCAGGAAGTTCTCGATGCCGATCATTTCGGTCTCGAGAAGGTCAAGGAGCGGATCATCGAGTATCTTGCCGTGCAGTCGCGCAGCAAGAAACTGAAAGGCCCCATCCTTTGTCTGGTCGGCCCTCCTGGCGTGGGCAAAACCTCGCTCGGCAAGTCACTCGCCAAGGCGACCGGACGTAATTTTGTGCGGATGTCATTGGGCGGCGTGCGCGATGAGTCCGAGATTCGCGGTCATCGCCGAACCTATATCGGTTCAATGCCGGGCAAGATCGTTCACGGTATGAAGAAGGCCAAGACTTCAAACCCGCTGTTCCTGCTCGACGAGATCGACAAACTCGGCGCCGATTGGCGCGGAGATCCCAGTTCGGCTCTGCTCGAGGTCCTCGACCCCGAACAGAACAGCTCGTTCAACGACCATTACCTGGAGGTCGATTACGACCTTTCGGATGTGATGTTCGTGACGACCGCCAATTCGACCAACATCCCGCGTCCACTGCTGGATCGCATGGAGTTGATCCGCATCTCGGGATACACTGAAGATGAAAAGGTCCGGATTGCCCAGGATCACCTGATCTCCAAGCAGATCGAAGCACATGGATTGAAGAAGGGCGAGTGGTCGATCACCGAAGGTGGCCTGCGTGACGTGATTCGTTATCACACACGCGAAGCCGGCGTTCGAAACCTCGAACGTGAACTTGCCAATCTCCAGCGCAAAGCGGTCAAGGAAATCGTCTCGGGCGAATGCGAGAAGGTGAAGGTCACGTCGCGCAATCTCGACAAGTACGCCGGGGTACGTCGCTTCCGCTACGGCGAGGCCGAACATGCCGACATGGTCGGTGTCACCACGGGCCTGGCTTATACGGAAGTCGGTGGCGAGTTGCTTTCGATTGAAGCTGTCGTGCTTCCCGGCAAGGGCAAGATGACAATCACCGGCAAGCTTGGTGATGTCATGCAGGAGTCGATCCAGGCGGCCAAGAGTTACCTGCGCGCCCGCGCACCCGAACTCGGCCTGAAGCCAACCATCTTCGACAAGCGCGATATGCATGTTCACGTGCCAGAAGGCGCAACGCCCAAGGATGGGCCTTCGGCCGGCATCGGCATGTTTACCGCGATGCTGTCGGCGCTCACCGGTATTCCGGTGAAGTGTTCTGTCGCCATGACGGGCGAGATCACGCTGCGTGGTCGGGTCCTGCCGATTGGCGGTCTCAAGGAGAAGTTGCTCGCTGCTCATCGCGGTGGGATCACGACCGTGTTGATCCCCAAGGACAACGAGAAAGATCTCCCCGAGATTCCAGAGAACGTGAAGCGGGGACTCGACATCATTCCGGTTTCTTCGGTCGACGAGGTCATCAAGATTGCGCTGACCGAAGCACCAGAGGCGATCGAATGGTCGGACGAAGATGCGGCCGCTCTCGACAAGGTGCCGGAAGGCCAGGACGGCGGCGTGGTAAAACACTGATCATGTGAATGGCCAACGCAGGAGGCCATCCAACTGATTCGAAAATGCATTTGGCGGCGCAGATCCTGAAAATGAAGCGCCGCCGAATTGCTTTCTTGCATGATGTGTGACGGCGGTTGGGTGCAGCCATCCACAAGTCCGCAGAAAACTGCGATTTTCCGAACCTCTCGCGTTGACGTCTTCGTGACGGTACCGGTAAACTCTTCCGGCTCTGGGGACGCCCGTCCAGGTTTTCTTTAACTTCAATCGCCACCGCTGATCGTGGGAGGGGACTTTACGTGAACAAGAATGATCTCATCGCTGCCGTCGCTGACTCTGCTGGTCTCAGCAAAGCCGACTCTGCTCGTGCCGTCGATTCCGTTTTCGACACAATTTCCGGTTCGCTTTCGGGTGGAACGGAAGTACGTCTCGTCGGCTTCGGAACTTTTTCGGTAGCCAATCGTGCTGCCAGCAAGGGTCGCAATCCGCGCACCAACGAGCCTATCGATATTCCGGCTTCCAAACAGCCGAAATTCAAGGCAGGCAAGGCACTTAAGGACGCGGTCAACTAACACCGTTCCAAAACAAGTATCTGAAACCGCCGGCAGTCGCTTGACTGTCGGCGGTTTTCGTTTCACGCAGGGGCAAGGGCGGTTAGCTCAGCTGGGAGAGCAACTGGTTTACACCCAGTAGGTCGGCGGTTCGATCCCGTCACCGCCCACCATGTTTTATTGTCTCAATTGCGCCAATCCGCTTGACAGGTTCGGGGTGGCTGCCCTAGACGATGCGGCCTTGCTGGGGGTGTAGCTCAGTTGGTTAGAGTGCTGGCCTGTCACGCCAGAGGTCGCGGGTTCGAGTCCCGTCACTCCCGCCATTTTCCAGCAATTGGTCGTATCGACGCCGAGGTCAATGGGGATCTCAGGCGCCTGTTGTTGAGCGCTTTTTTGCGCCACGGAAGATGAGCCCGAGTTCGGCCTTCACAGGTGACGTCGTGGGCCATATAAGGGGGCGCTTACGGGGTTGCGCATGAACGAACTTCTTCTTGAATATCTTCCCATCCTGATCTTTCTCGGGCTCGCCACGGTTATGGCCTGCGTCATGATCGGCGCTTCCTGGATTGTCAGTCCGCAGCGCCCCGATCCGGAAAAACTTTCTGCCTATGAATGTGGCTTCGATGCCTTCGAAGATGCCCGTGGTCGTTTCGACGTTCGATTCTATCTGGTGTCGATCCTCTTCATCATTTTCGACCTTGAAGTTGCGTTCCTGTTTCCCTGGGCGGTCTCACTGTCGGAGATCGGTCTGTTTGGTTTCTGGTCGATGATCATATTTCTTGGCGTACTGACGATCGGTTTTGTTTACGAGTGGAGAAAGGGAGCTCTCGAATGGGAGTAGAACCCAACCTGAGGGATATCCCTCCCGGTCCCGACCAGGATGCGCTGCTTGCGCGATTCGGCCAGGAACTGGACGACAAGGGTTTCGTGCTGTCGAACGTTGACAAGCTGGTGAACTGGGCGCGGACCGGCAGCATGTGGCCGATGACATTCGGCCTGGCCTGTTGCGGCGTCGAGATGATCCACGCCTATATGAGTCGTTACGACCTTGATCGCTTCGGCGTCATTCCGCGCGCCAGCCCGCGCCAGTCGGATGTGCTGATCGTGGCCGGCACGCTCTGCAACAAGATGGCCCCGGCTTTCCGCAAACTCTACGACCAGATGGCCGAGCCACGCTGGGTCATCTCGATGGGGTCCTGCGCGAACGGCGGTGGCTACTACCACTATTCCTATTCGGTTGTGCGCGGCTGTGATCGCATCGTGCCGGTCGATATCTACATCCCCGGTTGTCCGCCCACGGCGGAAGCTCTGGTATACGGCATTCTGCAATTGCAGAGGAAGATCCGCCGTACCGGCAGCATCCGGCGCTGACGTCAAGAGGAGCAACAGGCATGTCCGAAGCTCTCAAAGAGATCGGCGGTATCGCGCAGGCGCGCTTTCCGGATTGCGCCGGCGAACTGGTTTTCGATCGCGGTGAAGCGACCCTTCATGCGTCGCGCGACGGTCTGGTCGAACTGCTGACCTGGCTGCGCGACGACAGCGACTGTCTGTTCAAGCAATTGATCG
>Ga0233427_10000843_pt1 | contig 36392 bp, 30 predicted proteins | sample SI_118_April2016_5_FD_179885 | JGI IMG/M metagenome (GOLD analysis project Ga0233427, IMG submission 179885) | Seawater microbial communities from Saanich Inlet, British Columbia, Canada - SI_118_April2016_100_MG | ecosystem: Environmental > Aquatic > Marine > Inlet | place: Canada: British...
TGGGTCTTCGACGGCATCATCACGCCGGAAGACTATGCGGCAGCGGCACGTCGATGGCTCGACCGTGGCATCAACGTCGTCGGCGGGTGCTGTGGCATCTGGCCCGAACACATCGAGGCGGTCAGCAAGGTCGCCTGATCGCGCGTTCCCTCAAGAATTTGGCTTTTCCCGTTGGCGTGCGCTCCAAGTTCCGCGCTAGCATCCCCGCACAAAATGGGGAGACAGAGCCATGGAATACCGCGACGAGGTTTACTTCGAGGCACAGCCCGACCGGGAGCAGCCGTTCACCGATGAGGAGTTTGCCAACCGGCTGACCCGCATTCGCCAGGCGATGGCAAAGGCCAAAATCGATTGCCTGTTCCTGTCTTCGCCCGAGAGTATGTACTACCTCTCCGGCTACGTCTGCATGTGGTACCACACCGAAAGCCCGCTGGAGTGGAGTGCGACTAACGGCATTGCCGTGCATGTCGACCATGACCGTTTCATCCATTTCGAGACCGAACGCGAAGCCGTCGTGACACGCACGTTTTCCTGCTCGAAGGACACGCGCTATTTCCCCAAGGACAGCTATCGCGACGGCATCGGCTTCGTCGCCGATGAACTAAAGGCCGAGGGCTGGTTGAAGGGCAATCTCGGGCTTGAGATGTATGCCATGCGTCCCAACCGTGGGGTTTCCGACCGGTTCCAGGCTGCTTTCGAGGAAGCCGGGGCCGACGTGATCGACGGCAGCGCCATCCTGCGCGAAGTTCGCTGGGTGAAGTCGCCCGCCGAGATGGCCTGCCTCACCGAAAGCGCACGCATCGCCACGATCGGGCTCCAGCGTGCAGCAGAAGTCTTGCGCCCTGGTGTCACCGAACTCGAGGTTCAGGGCGAGATCACCCTGGCTCTGGCCAAGGCTGGGGGTGAACTCCAGGCCCAGATGATGCCGGTGCTGTCGGGCAAGAAGTCGCTTGCGACGCACGCGCTAGCGACCCGGCGCAAGATGCAGGTCGGCGAGACTGTCGCGCTCGATGTCTGCGGCGTGCACAAGCGCTATCACATCAATGCGGCACGCACCTTCAGCCTGGGCGAGCCGGCGGCCGATGTGAAGGATGTCACGGATCGTGCCGCGGCGGTGATGGACGTCGTGCGTGACTGCCTGCGCACCAACCTGCCGGTGCGAGAGCTCAACGAGAAGGTCAAGGCCCATTACGACAAGGAAGACCTGTGGACCAGCCGCGGCTGGATCGGTGGCTACGAGATGGGCATCGCCTTCCTAAGCGACTGGGTCGGCAACTTTGTCTATGACCCCCTGTCGGAGAAAAACGCCGATCGCCTGTTTGAAGCGGGGACGGCGGTAAACCACGAAATCCAGGTCTTCATGCCACGCCATGTCGGGCAGTTCTTCATGATCGAGTCGCTGCTCTTCGAGGAATCGGGCGCAAGTCTTGCCACGCCTGATGTTCCCTACAATCTGATCGTCGTGGAGTGAGGCCGGCCCCGGCCTGACCGCGCCAGATCCCAGAACGACAAGACGCCCCTTCCCGTTTCGGGAAAGGGCGCTGCACGGCGTTGGTATCGGTTAGGGGGTGGGCGTTACCTGCCGCGCACCCAGAAGGCCAGACCGGTCAGGAGAAGGACGCCGACCACGATACCGGCGATGACCGGGTCGACGCCACTGATCATGTGGGTGATGTTGCGTATGGCGCGGGTGGCGTTACCGAACAGGCTGCCGCCGTCGTGGTTGCTGCCGAATAGCATCATGGCAACAGCTGCGCTGCCCATGATGATGGTGACTGCGGCTAGGACTTTACGAATGTTTTTGATCATCGGGTTGTTCCAGGCCGTGCTCTCGAGAACGTCGGTGAACGCCATGATTTTGTCTCCCTCCGGTAACCCCGCTGCCTCACAATTGAGGCCGGAGGCTTTGCGTCCCGGTGTCGCCACCGGTTTGCCGTTTCGGGGACCTGTGTCCCGTCAAGGATGAGATTGGTTTCAATTTTATCAAAACCAGTGACAAAACGCACATTTTGGAAGTCATAGGCCCGAATCAACATGATTTCGGTGATGAAGATCACCCTTGAATCCTCCATTTCGCCCGCGCGCATACTTGTCCTACAGTCCTGCCACACAGAAAGGAGATGATCATGGCGATCTGGGTGCGGGGCGGCAGGCTCTATGACGTAGTTGCAGGGAGCTACAGAGACGGTGACATCCGGATCGAGGACGGCCGCATCGAGGCGATCGGGGCCAGCGGCGCTCCTTTGGGTGATGACCAGGTGATCGACGCTGCCGGCGCTTTCCTGTTTCCCGGGTTCATCGACTGCCATGTCCACCTGTGTATGCCGACCGAAGGCGGCAATCCCGACAATCCCTGGGCCGGCAAGCTGCCGGGCGAAACGGCGATCTATGCCGCCCATGCTGCCGAGTGGACCCTGATGGGCGGTGTCACCACGGCGCGCGATGTCGGCGGCTGGGATTATCACGAGATCGCGGTCAGGAACCTGATCAACCAGGGCAAGCTCAGGGGGCCACGGCTCTTTTGTGCGGGCAAGCTGCTTTCGATCACGACCTCGACGACAGCGTACTATCCCGGCATGTATGACACCGCCAACGGCCCCGACCAGGTCCGCGCGATGGCGCGCAAGCAGCTTGCCATGGGTGCTGACCTGATCAAGATCATGGGCACCGGCGCGCTCACCAGCACGGAATACGAGGATGCCCGCGCGATCCAGTATCAGCTCGAAGAGGTCAAGGCCGCAGTCGCGATCGCCGAGGAAAACTTCAAACACTGCGCCGCCCATGCCCATGCCTGCGAAGGCATCCGCAATGCCGCGCTGGCCGGCTGCCGCAGTGTTGAACACGGCAGCTTCGGCGACGAGGACACCTATGCCTTGATGGCCGAGAAGGGGACCTATCTCGTGCCGACCGTGTGCGTACATTCGGCTCTGATGGCTGACAACCAGGCCAACGCCAACCTGCTTCCCCATATCCGCGATCGCTACATCGCGAGCGAGGACCTGCATCTAAAGAACGTCGCCCTGGCCCATCGGCTCGGTGTTTCGGTCGCGATGGGAACCGATGCCGGCACACCCGGCAACCACCACGGCGACAACATGCAGGAGATCGAGCGCATGGTAACGGGTGCTGACCTCTCAGCCCAGGATGCGATTTATGCTTCGACCATGGGTGGCGCCTCGCTGCTCCGTCGCGAGGACGACCTGGGCTCGCTCGACGTCGGCAAGTTTGCCGATGTCGTCGGTTTCGCCGCCGATCCGCTCACCGACATCCACGCCATCCGCGATGTCGGCTTCGTCATGAAAGGCGGCGAAGTGATGCGCGACGAACTCCACTGAGGATCCCCCGCTATGACCGCCCGCCTGACCGACAGCCAGATCGCGCAATACCACGAGGACGGGCTTGTCATCCCCGACTGGGGTCTGCCCGACGACGTGCTCGGCCGCCTGCGTGACAACTACGACCAGCTCCTTGCCGCCAATCGCGAGGCGGAAGGCGCCAGCGAGGACTTCATGGTCGGCGTCCACATTGCCGATCCCGGGCCGATGGGCGTGCAGGGCATGCCCGATCTGCTGGAGGTCATCCGCCAGCCGGATATCCTCGACATGGTCGAACATGTCGCCGGACCTGACCTCATCCTGTGGGGTACAACCGTGTTCGGTAAACCGGCTGGCACGGGCAAGGCGACACCCTGGCATCAGGACGGCGACTACTATCCGATCGAACCGCTTGAGACGACGACTGTGTGGGTCTCGCTTGATCACGCCCGACCGGAAAACGGCTGCATGCGCTACATCGCGGGCTCGCACAGGGATCACCGGCTGTTTCCCCATCACTGGAACGAAGACCCCGGTTTCACGCTGTTTCAGGAGATCGACGACGAGTTTGCGCCCCGGGAGAAGGCGCGTGATATCGTTCTGGAACCCGGTCAGATCTCGATCCATGACGTCTATCTCGTCCACGGCTCGGACGCGAACCGGTCAAACGATCGCCGCGCCGGGCTTGTCTTTCGTATCATGCCGGGTACCAGCCACTACAACCACGCCGCGGCAGCCTCCAGTGCGAACCCCAGCCACGACTATTCGCGCCGGCCTCTGTATCTGCTGCGCGGTGAAGACAAGACCGGCAAAAACGACTTCACGATCGGGCATTGATCCGCTCTATTTCATAGAGTTAGAGCAACTTCACCGGATCTGTTTGTATCGCGAAGCGATGCAATCAAAGCAGGATTTGCTCTACTCTGTCACTGCGACCTCGCACGTGGAAGGGTCCCGTCGGAAGACGAAGCGCTGATACAGCAATCCGATACCGACCAGGGTTCCGCCCAGACCAAGGAACGAAACTGCGCGCAACAGGCCGGTCAGATCAGACATATCCCACAGGAAGACCTTGGCCGTGACGAGCAGAACCAGTCCCAGCGAGGCATAACGCAACAACCTCTGGGCGGTCAGGAGAGCACCGCCAAGCAATGCCAGGCCGAAAACAAGCCATGCCGCGGAATAGGCGTAGAGCTCCGCGTCACCAAGGCTGCCACGATCGAGATAGACACCGTGAAACACGTGCCGAACCTCCAACGTGACGTAAGCGATCGCCAGGAACAGCGACAGACCGGCGGCCAGCGCGGCGAGATTGCTTGACCGTGGCGGCGCACCGTGACCGATAACCATGCGTAGAGGATTGCCGGTGCGCCAAAGGCCAGACCGAGCAGATTCAGAAATGGCCATGCGCCGACAGGCTCGTGGGTCCACAGAGGGTTGAAGGCGACCAGGGAACCGCCCACCAGCGCTGCGGTCGACCCGACCAGCAGCAGACGTCCGCCCCAAATGAAGATCGGATGGGTCGTCCACAGGCGCGAGCGTGCCAGAACCACGGACATACCAAGCCAGGTCGGTCCATGAAGTGTGACTTCGGCCAGACTCAGCGAGGCCTCGAAACCACCGCCGATCAGAAGCCGGAACTCGAGGACCTGCAAAGCGATGACAAACGCCATGCAACCGGCCTGCAGCGACAGGACCAGCGGGTCGTCGCGGCGGTTACCTAACAGCCGGGCAGCGATGAGGTAACTTAACGCAGGCAGGCCGTAGCCATAGAGGACCCAGAGCCAGGTCGGCAGGCCGTCGGCTGCATAGGTCAGGATCGATGGGTTCGTCAGCAGACGTACTGAGACGATCGCCGTGATCACGCTGGCTACCCAGCGCAGCGGGAGCAGGCCGAAGCGCGCATGAACCCAAGCCAGCGCGGGCAACATGGCGGCCAGGCCCACAGTCAGCCAGGATTCACGGAGCAGGACGGCCATGGCGATGGCGAGTGCGCAACTGGTCGCCGCGGCATAGGCCCCGGCGCCGGCCTGCATGGCGCGGCGCAGCATGTGGTCGGTCATGAACAACCCCAGCCCCGCCATGCCCAGGGCCATGGTGGCCCAGGCAGCCGATGCCGCGAAGTTCCAGGCTACGGCATAAAGGAACATCGCCAGCAGCAGGGGCATGCCCGCTGAAAGGCTGGCCCAGAACGCCGGAGTGCCGGCACGGCGTTGCGCCATAAAGCCGCCGAAGCCGAACAGCGCCGCGAAGGCAGCTGTTACGCCGCCAAAGACCTGCAGGTATTCAGGCACCAGTGCCAGATGTGCGCGCGTACCTTGCCCGATTCCATGAGGCATCGCGGCGAGTTCAAGCCACCACACGATCAGGAAACCGAGCGCAAACAGGGCGGCGAACAATGCGCTCGCCAGGAGCGAGGGATACCTGTGTGCCAAAGCGAGTTGCATTGCCGTGAAGCCAAGGCCGAGCACGATGGTTGCCGGTCCAAACGGATCTTGCGCCATCAATAAAGAGCATGATGATCGAGGTGCCTGCCAGGGATGCGAGGACGAAACGCTCCAGTCCGAAAAGCCCGCTCAACCAGCCGTGGAAGCTGGTCGGGTGTGCCGGTGGCGGGATCAGCCCGCGCCGCGTGAACACGACAAACCCGGCGATGACCACAAGGAAGCCGCCGGCGACCATCATGTCGAGGCTGTCATCAACAGACGCGCTCCACACAAGCGTCCAAAACAGCGCAAGCGACACGGTGATCCAGCCCAGCCACCACCATTGGCGATCACGCACGAGGAGCAGGCATGCCGCACTGAGCACAGTGAGATAGGGGAACAGACCCCATGGTGACGGATCGGGTATTGGGAAGAGTGCGGGAACGGCACATCCGGCAAGCGTCCCGAACAGTGCAAAGGAGCGGCCGTGCAGAAGCGAAAATGCGATCGTTGCAGCCACGACTAGGGACAACGCCAGAAAGGCCGGAATCGTGCCGATCATGCCGAAGCTGGCGTGGGCTGCATAGAGTGTCCCAAACAGGCTGATCAAGCCGGCGCCGGCTACTGCGGCTGGAATGTATTCGGGTCGTACTGACGCCAGGGGTTGGAGCAGCGGGCGCCGTCGCAACCATTCTCCGGCTCCAAGAAGAAGCACGCCCAGCACCAGACCGGACGCGACCCTTGCTGCGGGGCCAAAGAGATCCTGATCGATCGAAAACTTGACCAGGAACGTGACGCCCAGAACCAGAGCGACGGCGCCTGTCCAAACCATCCAGCGCGATGTGATGATGGTTTCCCAGCTTGAAGCACGGCTGCCCCGGCCGTGGTCAGCCGAGACCGGGTCGTTTGGTTGAGCACCCGAAGGGTTCTCGCCATCAGCTCCCGTGTTGGATGTGTCGGCGACTGCCATCTTCGCCGGCTCTGGATCGCCTTCGGGGGAAGGCTGTTCAACCGGCCAAAGGGAATCGGGAGCCGTTTCTGTCGATTCCTCCTGCTTTTGCGCCAATTCAGCCGTTTCTGACGGCGAAACTTCAGCTGATTGACCCGCGAGCAGCCGCCGATGATCGCGTTCCAGGTGCGTCAGGTCGCGTTTCAGGGTCGCGATTTGCGTTCTCTGATGCCAGTACAGAATAAGCGAAATCAGTAGCCAGAGGGCGTAGATGCCCAGGATGGTAAAAACGAGGCCCCATTCCATCGCGTATGCTCCCGACGCCTCGCACCATAATAATACGATGTTTAAATAATGGGATTGTGAAACAGCAAAACAAGCCTCTGGGGCGAACAGCTCTTCGGGATGTGTCCGGCGACAGCTATCAGGTCTGGTTTGTGGCAGGCCGATTAAGTTCTAAGCTATCAGCGGACGCGCGCCGGATGTGCGCGACACTGATGATCCGAACCGGGGGACTGACCATGAGCAACGGAGCAGGGATGCAATTGTCGCGCGAAAGGCTGCTGGAGGCCTACCGCACGATGCGCACGATCCGTGATTTCGAGGAGCGGGTGCACGAGGAGTTCGAGGCTGGCAACCTGCCGGGGTTCGTTCATCTCTATGCCGGTGAGGAAGCCTCGGCCGTCGGTGTCTGTTCCCATCTCGATGACGAGGACCGTATCTGCTCGACCCATCGCGGCCACGGTCACTGCATCGCCAAGGGTTGCGATGTCGAGGGCATGTGGAAGGAGCTTTGGGGGTCGTCCGAAGGCCTGTGTGCGGGCAAGGGCGGGTCGATGCATATTGCCGACCTCTCCAAGGGCATGATGGGGGCCAACGCGATTGTCGGCGGCGGCCCGCCGCTGGCTCTGGGTGCTGCGATGGCGGCCAAGACGCTCCAGACCGGCAAGGTTGCCGTGACCTTCACCGGCGATGGCGGCTCGAACCAGGGCACGACCTTCGAGAGCCTCAATTTCGCTTCGGTTTTCAAACTGCCGGTCCTGTTTGTCTTCGAGAACAACGGTTATGCCGAGGCGACGTCGTCGTCCTGGTCGGTCGCTTGCGGCGACATCGTCAACCGTGCTTCGGCCTTCGGCATGCCGGGCGTGCAGGTTGATGGCTACGACTTCTTCGCGGTCCACGACGCGGTCGGCGACGCGGTCGAACGCGCACGCAACGGCGAAGGTCCGACCCTGATCGAGGTCAAGCTGGGGCGTTTCTACGGCCACCATGAAGGCGACAACCAGTCCTATCGTGGGCGAGGCGAGGTCGATGCCCTGCGCAGGGATCACGATTGCCTGCAGGTCTTCCGCAAGCGTGTCACCGAGGCCAGTCTTCTTGATGACGGTGATCTCGATGCGATCGACCGGGAAACCGCCGCGTTGATGGACCGCTGTGTCGAGGCCGCGCGTGACGCGCCACGCCCGACCGTCGATCAGCTCACCACCGACGTTTACATTTCGTACTGAGGGGAGGGCGACATGGCACGCGTCATCAGCATGCGCAAAGCAATCAATGAGGCCCTCTTCCAGGTCATGGAGGAAGACCCCACCGTTATCCTGTTGGGCGAAGATATCGCCGGCGGCGAAGGTTCCCCTGGCGAATCCGATGCCTGGGGCGGCGACATGGGCATCACCAAGGGCCTGCAGCCCCGTTTCGGCAAGGAACGGGTGATGGATACGCCGATCAGCGAGTCCGCGATCATGGGAACGGCTGTCGGGGCGGCAACCTGCGGGTTGCGCCCGATCGCGGAATTGATGTTTGTCGATTTCATGGGGGTGTGTTTCGACCAGATCATGAATCAGGCCGCGAAGTTCCGTTACATGTTCGGCGGCAAGGCCGAGACCCCGGTCGTCATCCGCACCCAGATTGGCGCCGGCTATCGTGGCGCCGCACAGCACAGCCAGTGCCTCTATCCGATGTTCGCCCATGTTCCGGGAATCAAGTGCGTAATCCCCTCGAGTGCCTATGACACCAAGGGCCTGCTGATCCAGGCCGTGCGTGACAACGATCCCGTGATCTTTTTCGAGCACAAGTTCATGTACGACCAGGTCAGCGACGATGTGCCCGAGGAGATGTATGCGGTGCCCTTCGGTGAGGCCAACATCGTGCGCGAAGGAGGCGACGTGACGATCGTTGCGATCGCCTGGATGGTCCATCAGGCCAAGGCAGCGGCCGAAATTCTGGCCGGAGAGGGGATCGAGTGTCAGATCGTCGATCCGCGTACGATCTCGCCGCTGGATGAAGACACGATCATCGAATGTGTCGAGGAAACCGGCCGCCTGGTCGTGGTCGATGAAGCCTATCCGCGCTGCAACATGGGAACCGATATCTCGGCCCTGGTCGCACGTGAGGCGTTCGGTGCCCTGAAGGCCCCGATCCAGGTCGTGTCACCGCCCCATGTTCCGGTGCCGTTTGCGCCGGAACTGGAAGACGCCTTCATCCCCAGCCCGGAAAAGATCGCCGAGGCCGTGCGCAAGACCATGAACTACAAATGATGAGCGACGAACGTATCCAGGCGATCACCGTACCCAAATGGGGCATGGCGATGGAAGAAGGCACTGTCACCGGCTGGCATCTCGAGGAGGGTGCCACGGTTGCCGAGGGCGACGAGGTGCTCGACGTCGAATCGACCAAGATCGCCAACGTCATCGAAGCCAAGGGGAACGGCATCCTGCGCCGACGGGTCGCAGCCGAAGGTACGACGCTGCCGGTGGGCGGTCTGCTGGCCGTGATTGCCTCCGATGATGTCAGCGACGAGGAGATCGACGGCTTTGTCTCGGGCTTCGTCGTCGTTGCGGTGGCCGACGATGGTGGCGCCGGCGGCCCTGTGCCCCGGTTTGCCGATGTGAACGGGCGTCAGATCCGCTACGTCGTAAACGGTGAGGACGGCGAGCCGATCATTCTGATCCACGGCTTCGGTGGCGACATGAACGCCTGGATGTTCAATCAAGATGCCCTGGCTGCTGATTGTTCCGTCTACACCCTGGAACTGCCGGGCCATGGTGGCTCGTCCAAGGATGTCGGCGATGGCAGTCTTGACGTGCTGACCGAGGCGGTCGAAGCGGTGATGGATGTGGCCGGGGCCGATCATGTCCATCTGGTCGGCCATTCGCTGGGCGGCGCGGTGGCCCTGCAGGTCGCTCTGGATCATCCCGGGAAGATCGGTTCGCTCACACTGATTGCACCGGCGGGTCTGGGCAGCGAAATCAACGGTGACTACATCAGCGGCTTTGTCGCGGCGCAGCGGCGCAAGGAGATGAAACCGCTTGCCCAGCAGCTCTTTGCCGATCCCTCGATCGTCTCGCGCTCGATGGTCGAAGACCTCCTGAAATCAAAACGGATCGACGGTGTCGATGCCGCGCTCGCTGCCATCGCGGGCTGTCAGTTCGCCGATGGTGCGCAAACACTTGATCTCGCGGCACGGGCCGATGACCTCGATGTGCCGGTACAGATCATCTGGGGTAGCGATGACGCGATTATCCCGGTGAGCCAGGCGGATAACCTGGCCGGTGCCTCCGTTCATCGCATCGATGGTGCAGGACATATGCCGATGATGGAAAAGGCCGCTGAAGTAAATGACCTGATCGCCGGCTTTGTGGCGCGTGCCTGAGCGATGAAGATCGAAGGCGATGAGTTCCGTGGTCGCCAGATTGCTCTGGCAGATGCCGTCGCCGGTGCTGGTTTTGATGGTGCGCTGGTTGTTTCGCGCGGCGGCTCGACCCTCGATCGTTACGGCAATGTTCTCTATCTGACCGGCCATTATCAGCACTACAGCTATCTGCCGGAATCACCGCCTACTTTTTCGGGTCGCGCCCACAGCGCCTTTGCTATCGCTGGGGACGGACGCAATGTCCTGTGTGTCGCGGTGCCTGAAGTCGATGACCCCGCTGTCTTTGCCGACACAATTTCCCATTCCGACCGCTGGGTCGAAACCGTGCGCGATGCCCTGCAAGGCCTGGGCCTTGATACTGGCCGCGTGCTGCTGATCGGCGCCGATGTGCTCCCGACCGAACATTGGCTGGCCTTGCAGGAACTGCTGCCTGGCGTCGACTGGCGTTTCGACGATGAACCGCTGGAAACCCTGCGTCGGATCAAGAGTCCGGCAGAGCAGGCGATGATCCGACGCTCTGCTGCGATCAACCGTGAAGCCGTGACTGCGTTTTTTGCTGCCGCAGTACCCGGCGCGACGGAGGCTGATGGCGTCGCGGCGGCGGCCCAGGTCATCGCGCGCCATGGTGCTGGCCTCTACTACGCGGCAGTCTCGTCAGGCCCGAAGAGCTGGGCCTACATGAGCGCGCCCTTACCCGGCTGGTCGACCAGGCGGATCGAGCGGGGCGATCTCGTCCGGCTGGATCTCGCCGCGTCGTTTGGCGGCTACCTCAGCGATTTCGGGCGTACCGTCGTCGCCGGTGGCGAGCCGACGCCAGACCAGGCCTGGCTCGTTCAGGCCATGCATGATGGTCTTGATGCTGCGATCGGGGCCGTGCGCCCTGGCGGCACGGTCGCAGAAATCGTCGCGGCCGGGGATGCCGCGCTCGCGGATGCCGGCGTGGCGATGGGCGGGCAGGCCGAACAGCCCGGCCAGATCGCCGCGTCCTATCCCGTCCATTGGGGCCATTGCCTCGGTCTGGGCTGGGAACGGCCCTGGATGATCGCGCCCGGTGATGCCCTGATCGAGCCCGGCATGTATCTTGCCATCGAACGTGCGCTTTCCCTGGAAGGCGTGGGCACGGTGGCAGCGGAACAGAACCTTCTGGTCCATGTCACCGGGTTCGAATTACTCACCGAAGGCCCGGAAGGAAGATGGTCGTGATGGATGCTGTTGCACTGACACAAAAGCTGGTTCGCATACCCGGATTGTCCGGCGAGGAAGGCGCGGTCGCCGATGCGATCGAACAGACCATGCGTGAACTGGGCTATCGTGAGGTCACGCGCGACGCCATGGGCACGGTGCTGGGCCAGATCGGCCCCGAGGATGCCGAAACCTGCCTGCTGTTTGACGGCCACATGGATGTCGTGCCCGTGGTCGGCGAATGGTCGGTCGATCCCTTCGGCGGCGAAATTCGCGATGGTCGTCTCTGGGGCCGCGGTTCGACCGATATGAAGGGCGGGTTGGCGGCGGCGATCTGCGGTGTTGCAGCAGCAGCACAAAGGGGAGAGCTGAAACATCAGGCGGCGGTTTCCGCAACCGTGCTCGAAGAGGTCATCGAGGGCGCTGCGCTCGGTGCGGTGATGGATCGGCTCGACCCGCGAGCAGTGGTGATCTGCGAGCCGACCAGTCTTGACCTCAAGACCGCCCAGAAGGGCCGTCTGGAAATGCTGCTCACAATCCACGGCAAGCCGTCCCATGCCGCCTATCCTGAACGCGGGGTCAATGCGATCGACTTTGCCGCCCGTGCCCTGCGTGCGCTCGACGCCATGACACCGGTACGCAGCGATGAACTGGGAGCGGGCATTCTGGTGCCGACCGACATCATCTCCGATCCGCATCCTTCGATCTCGATGCTGCCCAATTCGGTCACCATCCGCTTTGACCGCCGCACCCTGGTCGGTGAGAACAGTGAAGACATTCTGGGTGCGATGCGTCATGCGCTGACCACCGACAATGTCACCAACTTCGATCTCGAGATAACCGACAGCGAGGTCTCGACCTATACCGACGAGACGTTCGAGCCGTTGCGCTGGTTGCCCGCGTGGCGCCTCGACCGTGACCATGAACTCGTCCTTGGTGCCATGGATGCCATCCGCGAAACCGGTCAAGAACCGCACCTGGGTGTCTTCGGGTTCTGCACCAACGGGTCGGAATCGGCCGGCAGACGCAAGGTTCCCACGATCGGGATAGGCCCTGGAAGCGAGGGCGACGCTCACATTATCGATGAATCCGTCGATGTCGGCGAAGTCGCCGCCGCTGCTGAAATCTACAGTAATCTGGTGACCGGCATGGCCGGCGTTTAATCCAACCGGGCAAGTGGGGGAGAAGTTCGTATGAACCGCAAGATTGATCTTTCCGGCCACCGTGTTCTGATCACTGGAACCGGTGGCGGCATGGGATCTGAAATCGCCTGCACCATGGCGGCCTGGGGCGCGAGGGTGGGCGCGACCGACATGAAGCTGGAGGCAGCACAGGCAACACTGAAGAAGATCGAGGCTGCCGGAGGACAGGGCTGCGCGGTTGCGATCGATATCGGTGATGAGGCAAGTGTCGACCAAGGTGTCGCTGAATGCTGGAACCAGCTCGGCGGTGTCGATCTTCTGCTCAACAACGCCGGCGTGCTCAGTGTCAGCAACGTCGTCGACATGAGCCTGAAAGACTGGAACTTCGTGATGGGGATCAACATCACGGGCACCTTCCTGATGTCGCGCGCGGTTGCACGCATGATGATTGGGCAGGGCACACCGGCCTCGATCGTGTCGACGGCCTCGATCTCGGGCAAACACGGTGATCCCGGACTGGCCCACTACTCGGCTTCCAAGTTTGGAGTGGTCGGGTTTACGCAGGCTCTTGCCCATGAACTCGCGCCCCATGACATTCTCGTCAATGCGGTCTGTCCCGGCATTGTCGACACGCCCATGATCCGCGATCTGGGCGCTTCTGAAAACAAGGCCCTGGATGACTACCTCGCCATGCAGCTCATCAAGCGCGTGCAGACCCCGGAAGATATCGCTTATGCCATGGCCTATCTCCACACCTCACGCGCGATGACCGGCCAGGCCCTCAACATTGATGGCGGAACGTTTTTTCACTAGTTTTGGCGCGGTCCGGGTCGGCATGAATAGAGCCGCCCGGGCCCATTCTCAGGAAGGAGAACGCCCATGGAATCGCTCATTGTTACAGCCGGCGACGGCCGCGCCTTTCATTTGGGCAACGGTCAGCGCGTTCGCATCATGACGCCCAAGGGCCAGCAATCTGCGGACTTTTTTGCCTTCTCTGCCGGTGATCTGGGCGAATACCTCTCGCCCGGGCACACCTGGATGGATACCCGTGCGCTCCACCCGCGTGTCGGAGATGTTTTCATCAGCCAGCTTCGCGCGCCGATGATCGAGTTTGTCGAAGATGGCGCCGACGGCCTCCACGACCTTCTCATCGCGCCCTGCGATCCCATCCGTTACGAACAGTTCGGCGTGCCGGAACACCGAAGCTGTGCCAACAATCTGAAGCTCGCGATGCGCGAACTGGGCCACGAGATCGAGGTCTCGCCCTTTGCCGTGAACTTCTTCACCAACACCCATGTCGACGAGAACTGCATGTTCGACACGCCGTCCGAACCGGTCGTCAAGCCTGGCGGTTACGTCACGCTCGAAGCCCGCACGGATCTGATCTGTGCCGTTTCGTCATGCCCCTATGACCTGACGGGACCCGGCTGGTCGATCAACGCGCCCGGCGGACCCACCGAGATTGTCATCGAGCTGCTCTAGGGAAGCGGGCACAGAAACCAAAAAAGGGCCCAACCATTGCCGGTTGGGCCCTTTTGTTTCTGGTGGAGCCGGACGGAATCGAACCGACGACCTCTTGAATGCCATTCAAGCGCTCTCCCAACTGAGCTACGGCCCCGAAATTTGATCATCGCGCCGGATGGGCGGCGCGGTCGGCGAAACTATGCGCGGCTTGTGTTGGGCGCAAGCGCCAAAATGACGCTCGATTAGCCCAACCGGCATTACTCAGGTTTCTTCGTCTTCGTCACTTGCGGGTTTGACGACGGCGACATCGTTCAGGTCATCATCTTCTTCATCGTCATCGGGAAGGAGATCCTCCTCCTCCTCGTCCTCGACCTCTTCGTCGACTCCAGCCTCAGCCTCAGCCTCAGCCTCAGCCAAGGGATCATCCTCGGAAACCTTGGCGGCGACAGGAGCCTTTTTCTTGGGTGCCGGCGCCGGCGTGCGGGCCTTGCGTTTGGTTTCGATGTCCACGACCGTCTCGCACGATGGGCAAGTCGGGGGTGTCTTCTGCATGTCGTAGAATTTGGCGCCGCAACTTTCACAAAGATGCTTGGCGCCCCATTTGGCATCGGGCAACGGCGTATCCTCCGGTCGAAGTCCTGCCTAGAAGTGGGCCGGGCGGATACCGTCTCGTCGCCCGTCTGTCAAAAGGAAAACGGATGCGTTTCATCACAATAGGGAGGCATTGCCGGAACAGCCGATCGGCGCGCCGTTGCATGCGGCTTCCCAAAGCGATTCCGTATCGGGAGAATTTGCTCTAGAAGGCGGCCATGACGCAGACGCATGTTGCCAGTGAATCAATGCCCCGTGCCTTGCGCGCCATTCCGGCGGCGCAGCTGCGCGGGCGCATGTCTGTGCCCGGCGACAAATCGATTTCCCATCGTGCGCTCATCCTGGGCGGGCTGACGGTCGGCGAGACGCTTGTCGCAGGTCTTCTTGAAGGTGAAGACGTGCTTGCTACCGCAGTGGCGATGTCGGCCTATGGCGCGGATCTTCAACGCGACGATGATGGCCTCTGGCATATTCACGGCTGTGGTGTCGGCGGTCTGGGCGAGCCCGACGGCATGCTCGATATGGGCAATGCGGGGACTGGCGCACGACTTTTGATGGGCGTGGCTGCGGGCCACGCGTTTACCTCCTTTTTTACCGGAGATGCTTCCCTCTGCAGCCGCCCGATGGGTCGGGTGATGCGTCCGCTCGAGGAGATGGGCACCCGCTTCCTGGCACGCAGCGGTAATCGCCTGCCTCTGGCCGTGACCGGCGCCAGCCCGGTTCTACCGCTGGTCTATCGTCTTCCCGTCCCCTCGGCGCAGGTTAAGTCTGCCGTGCTTCTTGCCGGGCTCCATGCGCCTGGTGTCACGACGGTGATTGAGGCCGAAGGCACACGCGATCATACCGAGCGTATGTTGCGCGGCTTCGGGGCCGAAGTTTCGGTCGAGACCGATGAGGCTGGCGCAAGGCATATCTCCGTTCCCGGGCACCAGGAGCTTCGTCCGGCCAGAATACGCGTGCCGGGCGATCCTTCCTCGGCGGCTTTCCCGGTCGTTGCTGCTGCCTGCATTCCCGGTTCCTCGGTCGTTGTTGAAGGGGTTGGCATCAATCCGATGCGCACCGGCCTGTTCGATTCGCTCCGCGACATGGGTGCGGTGCTGCGCTTCACCAACGAGCGCGATGAAGGCGGTGAACCGGTTGCTGATCTCGAGATTGAAGGTGCCGAACTCAAAGGCGTCGAGATTCCGCCTGAGCGTGCGCCAACGATGATCGACGAATATCCCGTGCTGGCGGTGGCTGCCGCTTGCGCCGAGGGCGAGACGGCCATGCGCGGTCTGGCCGAACTTCGGGTCAAGGAAAGCGACCGCCTCGCTGCGGTCGCGACCGGGCTGAGCGATAACGGCGTGGCGGTCGAAGAGTTGCCCGATGGTTTGATCGTCACCGGCCAGGCCGGTCGCCCCCAGGGCGGCGGAACGGTCGCGGCGCGACTCGACCACCGTATTGCCATGGCGTTCCTTGTTTTGGGCCTGCTTTCACGCGATGGCGTCACGATCGACGATGTTTCGCCGATCGAGACCAGCTTCCCGGGGTTTGCCGATTTGATGACGGGGCTGGGCGCGGAGTTTGAAGCATGAGTTCGGTTATGGTGATCACGGTTGATGGTCCGGTCGCGGCCGGAAAGGGCCTTTTGTCATGGCGGCTGGCCGAACATTTCGGTCTCAACCATCTCGACAGCGGCATGATTTACCGCGCCACAGCTGCGCGCCTTCTTGATCAGGGCGATGACCCGACCGATGAGGCGGCAGCAGCTTTTGCCGCCGAATCACTCGAAATCAGTGACCTGCAACGCTCCGATCTGCGGCTTCAATCCGTCGGGCAGGCGGCTTCCGTGATTGCCGCCCTTCCCAGCGTGCGTGCCGCGTTGCTCAGGATGCAGCGGCGTTTTGCCGCCAAACCGCCGGGCGCCGTGATCGACGGGCGTGATATCGGGACCGTTGTGTGCCCCGATGCAGATGTGAAGCTGTTTGTTACCGCGGGTCTGGATGTGCGCGCCAAACGTCGCTTCGACGAGCTGGTCGGTCGTGGCCAATCGCCTGTGCTGGCCGAGATCACGGCCGAGATTGCCGAGCGCGACAAGCGTGACATGGAGCGTGAAACCGCTCCGCTGCGTCAGGCCGAGGATGCGATCCTGCTCGACACCTCGGAACTCGATGCCGACCAGGCCTTGGTCGCCGCTCTGAAAATCGTCGAACAGCAGTTGAAGGCACCGGCCAAGACCTCTATATAAGCGTCCGCATTAGGCCGGAATGGCCAAGAGGTCCCTGTCTCGTATCAGACTGTGTCTGAACGAAATCCCAAACGGGGGCCGCAGGAAGCAGTAGAAACCAAGAACCGCTTCCTCAGGGAATCTCAGGAGACAACATGACCGACACCAGCGTGGTGCAGGACGCAGCTGCGTCCGAAGAAAATTTTGAAGACCTTTTCAACGAGTTTCTAGAGCGCGTCGACATTGTCGAAGGTGCCGTCGTCGAGGGCACGGTCGTGTCCGTTCAGGGCGATGCGGTGCTGATCGATGTTGGGCTCAAGGCCGAAGGCCGGGTCTCGTTGCGTGAATTCACGCCTCCGGGCGGCAAGGCCGAGGTCGCTGTCGGCGACAAGGTCGAGGTCTTCGTCGAGCGCCTTGAAAACAAAAACGGCGAGACCGTTCTGTCGCGCGAGAAGGCTCAGCGCGAAGAGGTCTGGAACCAGCTCGAAGCAGCCTTCGAGACCAACGACCGGGTCAAGGGTTACATCGTCCAGCGCGTCAAGGGTGGCTTCACCGTCAATCTCGGCGGCGCCTTTGCCTTCCTGCCGGGCAGCCAGGTCGACATTCGCCCCGTGCGCGACGTCACGCCCCTGATGGGTGACGAGCATGAATTCCGCATCCTCAAGATGGATCGCCGCCGCGGCAACATCGTCGTTTCGCGCCGTTCGGTGCTTGAAGACGAACGTGCCGATCAGCGGGCCGACCTGATTGCCGGCCTGACCGAAGGCCAGGTGCTTGATGGTATCGTCAAGAACATCACCGACTACGGTGCCTTCGTTGACCTGGGCGGCCTCGACGGCCTGCTCCACGTCACCGATATCTCATGGCGTCGCATCAATCATCCGACCGAGGCGCTCTCGATCGGCCAGACCGTGCGCGTCCAGGTGATCCGCTTCAATCCGGAAACCCAGCGCATCAGCCTTGGCATGAAGCAGCTGGAAGCCGATCCCTGGGAAGGCGTTGGCGCCAAGTACCCGGTTGCTGCCCGTTTCAAGGGTCGTGTCACGAACATTACCGACTACGGCGCCTTTGTGGAGCTCGAAGCCGGTATCGAAGGCCTGGTCCACGTCTCGGAGATGAGCTGGACGCGCAAGAACGTGCATCCCGGCAAAATCGTCTCGACCAGCCAGGAAGTCGACGTCGAGGTTCTCGATGTCGATTCGGACAAGCGCCGCATCAGCCTGGGCATCAAGCAGACCCAGGAAAACCCCTGGGACGAGTTCCTTATCCAGTACCCGGTCGACAGCGAGGTCGAGGGCGAGGTCAAGAACATCACCGAATTCGGTCTGTTCATCGACATCGGCAACGAGCTCGACGGCATGGTCCACATGTCCGATCTCAGCTGGGACAAGAGCGGCGAAGAAGCGATCAACGACTACAAGAAGGGTGATCAGGTCAAGGCCAAGGTGCTCGATGTCGATATCGACAAGGAGCGCATCAGCCTGGGCGTGAAGCAGCTCGAGGCCGATCCGATGGCCGATGCCATGACCGGCATTACCCGCGGTGCGGTCGTGACCTGCACGGTCGCCAGAATCATGGACAACGGTCTTGAGGTTCTGATCGACGGCGCTGTGCCGGGCTTCATCCGCAAGGCTGATCTAGCCCGCGAACGTGGCGACCAGCGTCCGGACCGTTTCTCCGAAGGCGATCGTCTCGATGCCAAGGTCACGGCCACCGACAAGGCGGCGCGCCGCATGACCCTCTCGGTCAAGGCGCTCGAGATCGAGGAAGAGAAGAAGGCCATGAAGGCCTACGGGTCGGCTGACAGCGGCGCGACGCTTGGTGACATTCTCGGCGCGGCACTTTCCGCCCGTAGTGGTGACGACGCCGAAGAAGCTGCTGCCCCTGAGGAGGCCGCCCCCGAAGAAGCTGCTGCTCCTGAGGAAGCCGCCCCCGAAGAGGCTGCTGCCCCTGAGGAGGCCGCCCCCAAAGAGGCTGCTGCCCCCGAGGAAGCCGCTCCTGAAGAGCCTGCTGCTGAAGAAGCCGCCGCCGATGCGGGAGAAGACGAGAACAAGGCTTCGTAACATGACGTGGGGCGGGGATGGTGCCGATGGCGGATGATGTGGCCGAAGGCCTGATCGAACGTCAGAGGCTGCGTCGCCGCCTCATGTTCTGGCGCGTCGCTTTTGTTGCTGTGCTTGCTGTGGCCGGCATCGTCGGGTTTGCCCAGATCGAGCAGGCACCGTCAGGCGATTATGTTGCCGTGCTTGATATCGGTGGTGTGATCGAGACCGATCGCACGCGCGACGATGCTCTCGACCAGATTGCTACCGACAACCAGGCAAAGGCACTGCTGCTCCGGATCAACAGTCCGGGCGGCACCTTTGTCGGCGGTGAGGCGCTGTATGTCGCACTGCAGCGTGTTGCGGCAGAGAAGCCGGTTGTTGTCGTCATGGATGATGTCGCGGCCTCGGCCGGCTACATGATCGCCATGGCGGGCGATCACGTCATCGCCCATCGCGGGACAATCACGGGTTCGATCGGCGTGATTTTCCCGACCGTCGAGGTCGTCGATTTTTTCGACACGCTCGGCATTACCTTCGACAACATCAAGAGTGACCCGCTCAAGGCCAATCCGTCTCCGTTCGAGGACACGTTGCCCGAAGCACGCGCCTGGACCCAGGTGATGATCGATGAGCTCCAGAACGTCTTTGTCGACATTGTCGATGAAGGCCGTCCGGATATGGATCGGGCTGCCGTCGAGGTTCTGGCCGATGGTCGAATCTATTCCGGCGTCCAGGCGCTCGAGAACGGTCTGGTCGATGGACTCGGCGGAGACCGCGAGGCAAGGGCATGGCTTTTTGCCGAACATGGCATCGATGAAGGCCTGCCGGTGCGCAGTGTCGAGATCGAAGAGGATCTCCCCTGGTACGCCACGGTTCTCCGCGAAACCGGAAAAAGCGTTCTACCAGAACCACTTACACTTGACGGGCTGTTGGCGCTCTGGCACCCTGACCTCTGATTGGCGCCGACTTGCCGTGATATGAACGGTGGCGCAGGGGGCCGGATACCGGATTTGCCGACATGACCAAATCGGAATTGATCGCACGCCTGTCGGAGCGTTATCCGCATCTCTATCAGCGGGATGTTGAGCGCATCGTCAACACCGTGTTTGACGAGATCAGCGGCGCTCTGGCTGAAGGTGACCGCGTCGAGCTGCGTGGCTTCGGCTCGTTTTCCGTGCGCCGGCGCAACGCGCGCGTCGGACGCAATCCCCGCACCGGCGCAACCGTGAAGGTCGACGAGAAGTTCCTGCCGTTCTTCAAGACCGGCAAGGAACTGCGCGAACGCCTCAACGTCAACGACGACGAGGACTGACGCACCATGCGCGACCCGGCCAAAATGGCGACGTGGTTTCTGGCTGGACTGTTTGCTCTCGCAATTTTGGTGTTTGTCCTGGCAAACCGCGATGTGGTGCCTATCTCCCTGTCGCCCTTGCCCGTTCAGGATATGTATCTGCCGGTCTGGCTGGTCGTGGCTCTGGCGTCTGCCGTGGGCGCCATTCTGGGTGGTCTGTTTGTCTGGGCCAGTGCGCACAGGAGCCGGCGCATCTCGGCGCAGCGCAGGAAACAGATCAAGGCGCTTGAGAAGGAGCTCGCGGCGACGCAATCGCGCTCCGACGCGCTTGAATCGGAAAACAAGAACCTGCTGGCCGCTCCGGCGGAGCCTGATGGTTCTTCCTCCCAGGACGCCGCCTGAGCAGGTTTGCGGCCCCGGCTGCTGCTTTGTCGTTGCGTTCTCACACCATTGAACAGAGCTGGAGACAACCAAGGTGCATATGGTGTCGGCTGACGAAATTCACCGTCTTCTGGATTATCCCTCGCTTGTTGAGGGCCTCAAGGCGTTCCATCTGCAGGACACCGATGAAGCCTCCGATGTCCATCTCGCCCAGCCGGCGCCGAGCGGCAACGAGAACGTCTTCCTTGCCCTGCCTGCCTGGCAGCGCGACCAGGCAATCGGCATCAAACTGATCACGGTTTTCCCTGATAACGAATACACCGGAACCGGCCTGCCTTCGGTCCAGGGCGTTTATGCCCTGTTTGACGGCAAGAATGGCCAGCCTCTGGCCCTGATGGACGGCACGGCGCTGACCCTGCGCAAGACTGCAGGCGATTCCGCGACCGGTGCCAGTTATCTTGCGCGCGAAGATGCCGCGACCATGCTGATGGTCGGTGCCGGGGCCATGGCGCCCCATCTGATCATGGCCCACACCGCGATCAGGCCCTCGATCAGCAAGGTTTATGTCTGGAATCGCAGCGCTGCGCGTGCCGAAGCTGTGGCGGCTGAACTTTCGCTCGACGGCGTGGTGGTCGAGGCCGTCACGGACCTCGAAGCAGCTGCGCGCCAGGCTGATGTCATCTCATGTGCAACGATGGCGACCGAGCCCCTGATCCAGGGCGCCTGGCTGAAACCGGGTGCCCATCTCGACCTGGTCGGCAGCTATCAGAAACATATGCGCGAATCCGATGATGAATGTATTCGCCGCTGCCGTATCTACATGGATTCGCGCATGTTTGCGCTGAGCCTCCCGGGCGACCTATTGCTGCCGGCCGAAAGCGGCGTATTCACCGAGGGCGACGAAGTCGGAGATCTTTTCGATCTGGCCCGCGGTATCTGCCATGGTCGCCAGAGTGATGAAGAGATCACGTTCTTCAAAAATGCCGGCGGCGGCCATCTTGATCTCGGAACGGCTCGGTTTCTGATGTCGCGTCTCGAAGCTGAGTGATTCCCGAATCGAGCGCTGACTTCAACCTCTACCTTCTGCTATAAGCCGCCCGGTTCCGACGATTGGAAAAGCCATGGACCGTAGCGAAGCAACGGCGCGTTTGTTGTGCGCAGTCGATACTACCGATCTCGATCAGGCCAGAGCCCTGGCGCAGCAGCTCACCGGGCATGTCGGTGCGTTGAAGCTGGGGCTGGAGTTTTTCTGTGCCCACGGTCCAGATGGTATTTCGCAGGTCACGGATGGAAAACACGGCCTCTTTCTCGATCTCAAACTCCACGATATTCCCAACACGGTTGCCGGCGGCTTGCGCGGCATGGCTCCGATCCGGCCCTTCCTGACAACGATTCATGCCAGCGGTGGCCCGGCCATGATGCGCGCGGCCATGGCTGCGGCGCATGACCTCGGTGAAGCCCGGCCCAAGGTGGTTGCCGTCACCATGCTCACCAGCATGGATGACGATGATGTCGAAGCGGTCGGCATGCGCGGTCCGGTTTCCGACCAGGTCTTGCGCCTGGCCGATCTTGTGCAGGCCTGCGAGGTCGATGGTGTCGTCTGCTCGGCGCTCGAAACCGAACGGCTGCGCAAACATTGTGGCGAGGATTTCCTGCTGGTGGTGCCGGGCATCCGGCCGGCCTGGGCCGCGAGTGATGACCAGAAACGCATCATGACTCCGGGCGAGGCCATGGCTGGCGGGGCGAGTTATCTGGTGGTCGGGCGGCCGATTACGACGGCCGATGATCCCGCCGCTGCAGCCGATGGCATCAGCGCAGAGATGGCAGGTTGATATGGCTCTAGAATGCAAGATCTGCGGGCTCAGCGATGTCGCGGGCATTGATGCTGCCATGCGTTACGGTGCGCGCATGGTGGGCTTCAATTTCTTTCCCAAGAGTCCGCGCTATGTCAGCTTCGACCAGGCAGCTGCACTTTCCCCGCGTGTCTCACCCGATGTCGAGCGGGTCGGCGTCATGGTCGATCCTGACGACGAGATGCTGCGGCAGGCGATTGCTGCGGGACGGCTCTCGATTGTCCAGCTCCACGGCAAGGAGGACCCGGGCCGAGTTGCCCAGGTGAAGGAACAGTTCGCGATCAAGGTCATGAAGGTGATCCGGGTGTCGGAAGCAACCGACCTCGACGAAGCCGACGCCTATGTGCCGTTTGCCGATCTTCTCATGTTTGACGCCAAGCCGCCCAAGGGCGCGACCCGACCGGGCGGAAACGCGGTGGCGTTTGATTGGCGCATTCTGGCGGGGCGGACCTGGAAGCGTCCGTGGTTGTTGTCGGGCGGCCTGGATGTCGCCAATGTGGCCCGCGCTGTCGAGATCAGCGGTACCCGGATGGTCGATGCTGCCTCAGGCATCGAGACCGCGCCGGGCAAGAAGGACCCGGCCCTGATCAAGGCGTTTCTCGAAGAGCTGGCCTCGCTGTAGAATTGGCCTGAAGAAGCGTTGCGGAGACCCTGCGAAAAAGGCATGGTCCGGCTCCAAATATCGCGGAATAGGCATGGAAACCGTCAATACTTATCGCGCGGGCCCTGATGAAGAGGGCCATTTCGGCATGTTCGGTGGACGTTATGTCGCCGAAACCCTGATGCCGCTTATCCTGGATCTGGAAAAGGCCTGGAACACGGCCAAGAACGATCCAGCGTTTCAGGCCGAGATTGACCATTGGGCCAAGCACTATATCGGCCGTCCAAGCCCGCTCTACTACGCCGAACGCATGACCGAACATCTCGGCGGCGCGAAGATCTACTTCAAGCGTGATGAGCTCAACCATACCGGTGCGCACAAGATCAACAACACGGTCGGCCAGATCCTGCTGGCCATGCGCATGGGCAAGAAACGCATCATTGCAGAGACCGGCGCCGGCCAGCATGGCGTGGCGACCGCGACGGTCTGCGCCAAGGTCGGCCTGCCCTGTGTCGTCTACATGGGTGCCAAGGATATCGAGCGACAGGCGCCGAATGTCTTCCGCATGAGGCTTCTGGGCGCCGAGGTGGTCCCGGTTACATCGGGTTCCCACACACTCAAGGATGCCATGAACGAGGCCTTGCGTGACTGGGTGACCAACGTCGATTCGACCTTCTACATCATCGGCACCGTGGGCGGCCCGCACCCCTATCCCGAGCTGGTACGTGCGTTCCAGTCGGTGATTGGCCATGAGGCCAAGGAACAGATGATGGAGGCCGAGGGGTGCTTGCCCGATACGCTGGTGGCCTGCATCGGTGGCGGATCAAACGCGATGGGTCTCTTCCACCCGTTCCTGGACGACAAGGACGTCAAGATATTTGGCGTGGAAGCTGCGGGTGATGGTGTCGATACCGACAAACACGCCGCTTCGATTGCCGGCGGCCGTCCGGGAGTTCTGCACGGCATGCGGACCTATCTGCTGCAGGACGACGACGGCCAGATTATCGAGCCACACTCGATTTCGGCGGGTCTGGATTATCCCGGTATCGGGCCTGAACATGCCTGGCTTGCTGATGTCGGTCGGGTCGACTATGTCTCGGCAACCGATGACGAGGCGCTGGAGGCTTTTCAGCTTTGCTGCCGCCTTGAAGGCATCATTCCGGCGCTGGAGCCGGCCCATGCTCTGGCCCATGTCATGAAGATCGCGCCGGACCTGCCTTCGGATCACATCATCTGCATGAACATGTGCGGGCGCGGCGACAAGGATGTCTTTGCCGTTGCCGAAGCGCTGGGAGTGGAGCTGTGAGCGAGACCCGTATCGACCGGCGCTTCGCCGCGCTGAAAAAAGAAGGCCGGGCAGGGCTCGTCGCTTTCGTGACGGCAGGCGACCCTAATTTTGAACTGTCCTGCGAAATTGTGGCAGGCCTTCCGGATGCTGGCGTCGACGTGATCGAACTGGGCATGCCGTTCACCGACCCGATGGCGGACGGCCCTACCATTCAGGTCGCTTCCCTGCGCGCCTTGAGCGAGGGCATGACGCTACGCCGGACGCTCGAACTCGTGCGCCATTTCCGCAGAAACGATCAGGACACGCCGATTGTGCTGATGGGTTATTACAATCCGATTTATTCCTACGGCAACGAAGCGTTCCTTGCCGATGCCGTGGAAGCCGGTGTCGACGGTTTGATCCTGGTTGATCTTCCCAGCGAGGAAGACAGCGAACTTTGTCTTCCTGCGATCAAGGCCGGTATCAACTGGATTCGGCTGGCGACCCCGACAACCGATGAAAAACGTCTGCCGACGGTACTCTCGAATGCCTCGGGTTTTGTCTACTATGTCTCGATCGCGGGCATCACCGGCGCCGATTCAGCCGATCCTGCCGCAGTCGGTCGGGCGGTCGAGCGGATCAGGGCCAGGACCGACATTCCCGTTGCTGTGGGTTTTGGCATCAAGACTCCCGAACAGGCGGCTGACATCGCTCGTGTTGCCGATGCCGCCGTCGTCGGTACAGCCTTCTGCCAGGGTGTGGCCGATGGCCTGGATGATGCGGGCAAGGGTACCAGGGCCTGTGTCGACAATGTGCTGGGTCTGGCCCGCGACTTGGCCGCAGGCGTGAGGGGTGCCCGGGCATGAGTTGGCTTTCCGATCTTGGCCTGCCGAAGATCCGGGATCTCGTGCGCAAGACGCAAACCCAGGAGAACCTCTGGGACAAGTGCCCCAGCTGCGAGCAGATGATCTTTCACCGCGATCTTGAAGCGGCGATGAATATCTGCACCCATTGTGGCTTCCACATGCGGATCGCGCCGGCCGTGCGTTTGCGCGCCCTGTTTGATGACAGCGCGTTCACCGTGATCGAACTGCCCGCGGTGGCGGTCGATCCCCTGCGGTTCCGCGACCGCAAACGTTATGCTGATCGCCTCAAGGATGCCCAGAGCAAGACCGGGGAACGCGAAGCCATCGTTGTGGCACACGGCACGATCGGCAGCCGTCCGGTAGTCTGTGCGGTCTTTAACTTCGATTTCATGGGTGGATCGATGGGAACCGGCGTCGGGGAGGCCATCGTTGCAGCGGCCCGCCTCGCCAAGCTCCAGGGTGGCGCGCTCATCGTCTTTTCGGCTTCCGGCGGTGCGCGCATGCAGGAAGGTATCCTTTCGCTCATGCAGATGGCGCGGACCACAGCCGCGATCGCTGAGCTGAAGGAAGCAGGCCTGCCCTATATCAGCGTCATGACCAACCCGACGACCGGTGGCGTGACGGCGTCGTTCGCCATGCTTGGCGATGTTTCAGTCGCCGAGCCCGGGGCCATCATCGGCTTTGCCGGCGCGCGCGTGATCGAGGAAACCATCCGTGAGAAGCTGCCCGAAGGCTTCCAGCGGGCCGAATATCTTCTTGAGCACGGCATGCTCGATATGGTGGTGTCCCGCACCGAACTGCGCGATCGCCTCGCCGCCATATTGAACCATCTGATGTCGGCACGGCCCCAGCAGGGCGAATTGCTGCCTGTTCCGGCCAATGATGCAGACCAGGCGGCGCCTGCGTGAGCGAAGCTTCGAGTGATGTCCTGCTCGAACGGTTGATGCAGCTTCATCCCAAGCTGATTGACCTTTCCCTCGAGCGCATGATGCGCCTGCTAAAGGCGCTCGATAACCCGCATCTCAAGCTGCCGCCGGTGGTCCATGTTGCCGGGACCAACGGCAAGGGTTCGGCCATCGCCTATATGCGCGCCGCGCTGCTGGCTGCCGGCTATCGCGTCCACGTCTACACCTCGCCGCATCTCGTACGGTTTCACGAGCGGGTCGAGATCGATGGGAAGATCATTGCCGAAGATGACCTCGCGGACCTGCTCGACGACTGCGAGCGGGCCAATGGCGGTGAACCCATCACCTTTTTCGAAGTCACCACAGCGGCGGCCTTCCTTGGGTTCTCACGAACGCCGGCCGATATTCTGCTGATGGAAACCGGCCTTGGCGGCCGCCTCGACGCAACCAATGTGATCGACCGTCCACTGCTCTCGGTCATCACCCTGATTTCGCTCGATCACCAGCAGTTCCTGGGCGAAACCCTGGCTGAAATCGCCGGTGAGAAGGCCGGGATCATCAAGCCCGGTGTTCCCGTGGTGATCGGCCCCCAGGAACCGGCTGGCCGTGATGTTCTGCTTGTCAGGGCAGAGGAACTTGGCGCGCCCGCCCTCATGTTCGGTCGCGATTTTGCCGTTGATGCCGTCTCTGCGGAAGGGTTTTCGCTGTCGGTTGGCTCCGATCGAATGGAGATGCCTGATCCGGTCCTGGCCGGCCCCCACCAGCCTTCGAATGCCGCAACCGCGATCACGGCCCTGCGCCATCTCGCAGGCTTTGAACTGGATGAAGAACATCTGCGCCAGGGCCTGCGCACGGCGCGCTGGCCCGCCAGGATGCAGCAACTCCACCATGGCGCCCTCAAGGACAAGGTCGGGCCCGATGTCGAGCTGTGGCTCGATGGCGGTCACAACCCCGCGGCCGGACAGGTGCTGGCCGATATGGCGGGGACCTGGAATGACAGGCCTTTGGATATCGTTGTTGGCATGATGAACACCAAGGATCCGGCCGGATTCATTGCACCGCTGGCGCCGTTTGTCCGCCGTGCCGTCGCGGTCGGTATTCCGGGCGAGAAGAACACGCTCTCGGCTGGCGAGACCCGGGCGGTGCTCGATCAAGCCGGCGTTGAAACGGTTGCCGCAGGGGATTTCGATGAAGCGCTGGGCCTGCTCAGGGCTTCGGGCAAGGGTTCGTCACGAATCCTGATCTGCGGTTCGCTTTATCTTGCAGGACGGGTGCTGGCGGCAAACGACTGATCTAGAGCAGATCGGGTTAAGTCTGCATCGCTTGCGATCCGATCTAGCCAGCCGATCAGACCAGGGTCAGCAGGCGGTCGTATTCCAGCTTGGAGATATGGTCGTTGAATTCATGGAACTCCGACCACTTCAGCTTGCTGTAGACATCCCAGTAACGGCTGCCGAAATATTCGGGTAGCACCTCGGCCCTGTCGAAGGTCCGCAAAGCGTCAACCCAGATTGACGGTAGGCTCGGGTCGACCTGTTCAGCAGCGTTGCCTTCGATCGGCTCGCCGGGGTCGACCTTGTTGACGAGGCCGTGATGGATGCCCGCCAGCACGGCGGCCAGAACAAGATAGGGGTTGGCATCAGCGCCGGCCGGACGGTGTTCTATCCGGCGCGCTTCCTTGGGCCCACCGGGAACACGCAGCGAAACCGTGCGGTTGTTGTAACCCCAGGTCGGCGCCAGAGGCACCCAGCCGGTTGGCGTGATACGGCGGAACGAGTTGGCGTTGGGCGCCCAGATCGGCATTGCCTCGGCCATGGTCGAGGCCAACCCGCCGATCGCATGGCGGAACAGTTTGCTGCCGCGCGCGCTGCCGTCGTTAAAGACGTTGCGCCCCTGATCGTCGAGCAACGACAGGTGGATATGGGTGCCGTTGGTCGAATGCTCACGGAACGGCCGTGCCATGAAAGTCGCGGTCATGCCGTGTTTGGCGGCAACCCCCTTGATCGCGCGTTTCTGCAGCATGGCATGATCACACGCCGCGACGGGATCATCGGTGTGGTGAAGATTGATTTCGAACTGACCGGGCGCATATTCGATCGTCGCAACATCGGTCGGCAGGTTCTGCGCCCGGCAGGTTGCCACGATATCGTTGAGAACCGGTGCATAGGCATCGATTTCATCCATCAGATAGACTTGGGTGTCAGATGGTTTTTTACCGGTCACCGGGGATCGCGCCGGAACGGGCAGCCCGTCGGCATCGGGCTGGTTCTCGAGCAGATAGAATTCCAGCTCGATGGCGACAACCGGGCGATACCCCAAGGCAACGATCTGGTCGGCGATGCGGCGCACGATGTGGCGTGGATCAAGCCACCACGGGCTGCCGTCGTTGTCGCTCATGGTCATCAGTAACTGGGCGTGTTCGGGGCCCATCCAGGGCACCGTTGTCAGTGTTCCAGGCACGGCATGGCACGGGTAGTCGGGATCGCCGTCGCCCGGCCCCATGCCAGTGCTTTCGATGTTGTTGCCCAGGATATCCAGGGCATAGGTCGAGCCCGGCAGCACCAGACCTGTCGTGTAGAGTTTGGTTAGGGCCGAGACATCCAGCCGCTTGCCGCGGGGAATACCGCAGATATCGGGAATCATCGTATCGATCCAACGCACATCAGGATGCTGCATCAGAAACGACGCAGCCTCATCGCTGACCTTGGCCGTGGTCTTGACCGGCTCGGTCATGACATGGGTACCGTTGCTGGGGCGTTCGACGGGAAGGGGATCGCGCTCGAAGAAATCATTGGGTCTTACTTCACCCTCGGTGACCTCGACGATGCGCTGCATGATCTCGGCCCGCGGTAACCGCTTGCCCGAGACATACCGGCTCATCGCCGCTTCGGTCACGTTTACCGCTTTGGCAAAGTCGCGTACAGAGAATCCAGCCGTACTGAGGAAGTCACCCAATTTCATGGGTGGAGTATCGACCTCCTGCAAAGCTCCGCCAAGGGCGGGTTGCTCGCGGAGGCGTCACATTGTCGCGATAGTCATGTTCCCGGTCCGTGATATCGGGACACGCTCGATCACATCGAGTTGTCGACCCACTCGTAGAGTTTGCTCTTGGGCAGGGCGCCAACCTTCACGGCGGCCACTTCACCAGCCTTGAACATCATGATCGTGGGAATGCCGCGGACACCGTATTTCGACGGGGTCGCCGGATTCGAGTCGATATCGACCTTCATGACCGTGATCTTGTCGCCATATTCGGCCGCCAGATCTTCGAGTGCGGGCGCAATCTGCTTGCAGGGCCCGCACCATTCCGCCCAGAAATCCACCAGAACGGGGCCGTCAGCCTTGAGGACATCCTGCTCGAATGCATCATCGGTCGTGTGATGAACGCTCATGATCTGTGTCTCTCCTGCATTGTTTTCCCACTGTAACGCATTGATCGTGCGTCAGCAGGTGAGTGCCGTATTTAGGAAGCCCGTCGTGGGGCGTCAAGCGGCGTGATGATCACGTCCTGTCGGCCTGTGGGTATCCAGAAGGTTATCAGGCAAAATCACAAGTTGTGGTAGGTCGGTCCAAAGTAGACCACAAGAGACGGGGATGTGGGGATAAATTTTACGAAGAACTTCGCGATAGGCGGTAAGCTGTTTCAGATAAGCGGGCGGCGTCATTTCTGCACTCGCCGGGATGTTTCTCCCAGTCTTGAAATCTACGATGCCGATCAGTTCCGGGGTCACCACCAGACGGTCAACCTGACCGGCAATCACGGTGTCGCCGACCGCCCCGCAGATAGGGACTTCGGCTCTGCTGTCTTCACCAAACAACACCGCAAAAGCCGGATCGTCGAGGATCGCCAGGATGCTCCCGACCAGGTCGTCGCGTTCGGCTTCCTTCATCTGCGGTTCATGACGGCCCACCAGCTCGATCGCTGTCTGGCGGCGGTGCTGTGCCGCGGCCGAAGGCAGCAGCTCCAGCAGGCGATGGACCAGATGGCCCCGGCGCAACGCAGCCCCGTCTCCGCTGCTGCCCAGAGGGGATAACGGCGGTGGCTCGACTCCGGCCAGGCGCGATGGACTGATCGGGCGATCAATCGGGCGTTCCTTGGCCAACGGAACCGTGATGTCGGGTGGCGGTCCATCGACCCTGCGTCGGGCATCGGGATCGATCTCTGTGGGTTCGAACTGGCGTTTCTGTGGCGATTGCAGGCGCAGGGCCTCTCCGGCCCAGCCCAGTTCGGTACCGGCGAAGTCGAACCGTTCGATCCCCTTGTGCCCGCCGAGCGCCGTGGTGACCATGTCATGCCATGAACCGTCGATACCGCCTGAACGTTTGGCGCAGGCACAGATATAGAGGCGGTCGCGTGGTCGCGTCAGGGCGACGTAGAGCAGGCGGCGTTCTTCTTCACCCGACCGTTGGCTGCGGGCTTGAGCCAGTCCATCGCCCCAGGTTTCGCGCTGTGCGGCACTCCCCGCCCAGAGCGGCAGACCGACCCGTTGATCCCACAGGATCGCGGGTCCAGGTGGTCCCCGACCCACGTCATCGGCCAGGAAGACAACCGGTGCCTGAAGCCCCTTGGAGCCGTGGACCGTCATGATGCGCACGGCGTCGCCCGCGGCTTCGGCCTCGCGTTTGACCTCGGCCGTGCCGCTGGCGATCCACCAGACGAAACCCTGGAGTGACGGGGCATGGTCCTGTTCGAAGGCCAGCGCCAGATTGAGGAATTCGTCGAGCGGATCCTGGGCCTCCAGACCCAGACGATGGATCAGCGCCTTGCGGCCATTGAAGCCTTCGGCCGTGGCTGCCGGCATCGTCAGGATCTCGTCATAGAACTCGAAGGGTGCGCTGAAGTCGGTCCGCCCCAGAAGCCTCTCCAGCCATGCGGCCGCACGCCCGTAGGCCTCATGGTCATCCCTGCGATGGCGCAGGGCCGACCACAGTGATTCCCGCGTCTTGCCTTCTCGGCCGCGATGTCGGGCCAGATCAAACAGCAGAGCTTCCGAAAACCCGACCAGAGGCCCTTTGAGCACGGCAGCCAGCGAGACATCGTCACCGGGCAACAGGCAAACCCGCCCCAGCGCCAGCAGGTCACGCACGACGATTTCGCCGGTCAGGTCCATGCGATCGACACCGGCTACTGCAACACCGGCGCGGCGCAACTCGCGCACCATGGCCGGCACAAGAGCGCTGCGGCGGCGCACCAGGATCAGAACATCGCCGGCGCGCACCATGTCTCCGCGTGATGCCAGCAGTTCGCCCGGGCCGTCGTCGTCGCCGGTCATGGCGGCAATCCGTGCCGCGATCGCGCCTGCCAGTTGCGCGTGATGATCGTGGGGCTGCTCTGGGTTCAGGCAGGACGCCCATGGGTCTTCATCGGCGGCCGGTTCTTCGCTCAGCGGCGGCCAGACCTCCACCAGGCCGCCATCATCGGCCCGGTGCGGCTCGTGATGGATCGTCTGGCCGTCAAAAGCGACACCGGCGGCGGCTTCCGGCGCGGCAAACACGGTATCGACGGCATCCAGAATTGCGGGCACCGAACGATAGGAAAGATCGAGGCTGTCGGAGTACCACTCGCCCGTCGCCACTTGTTTTTGCAGGTGCGCCCGAACATTTTGCAGAGCCTGAAGGTCGGCGCCCTGGAAGCTGAAGATCGATTGTTTTTCATCGCCCACGACGAACAGGGTCCGTGGTGATTCATGGTTTTCCTGATCGCTGAAGAACTCTTCAGTCAGCGCCAGAACGACGTCCCATTGACCGGGATTGGTGTCCTGGGCTTCGTCGACCAGCACATGATCGAGCCCGCCATCGAGTTTGTAGAGCACCCAGGGTGCGATCCCCGGTGTCGTCAGGAGCTTGCGGGCATGGCCGATCATGTCGTCGTAGTCGAGCACCGCCAGGCCGCGTTTGAGGCCACGGAATACCTCCAGAATGGCCGAGCCCAGCACAAGGATCGCCCGGCTTCTCTCGAACACGCCCAGAGCACGAAACATCTCATAGATTTCCTCAAGGCGGATCTGCTCACGGTCCAGCGCCTCGGCGCTTTCGGGTGCGTTCTCACGCACCTTTTTGGTCCCCACACCCTTGGCGCGCGGTTGTTTATCGGCCTTTAGAAAGACCGAGGCATAACCATCGAGCAAACGCGGCCGTTGCCCTTCGGGTGCCTTCAGGAATGCTGCGATGGTCTCACCGGCAGCAAGGTCCGTCTTGCTGCCATGGGCCAGCGCTTGCGCGGCCTGTCCGAGAGCATCGCGCTCCAGCCCGTCGCGACATGCTGCTGCGATCAGGGAATCCTGGCTGGCGGTTGGTTCGATCCGCAAGCCCAGGGCGAGCGCAGCAATCGCATGATCGAGAGAACCGTAGTGGTTCAGCATGCGATCAAAGGCGTCGGAAGCACCGCAGATTTCGCCCAGAAGGTCACTGGCGCGTGCCTCTCCTGCTTCCAGGATCAACCGGTCGAGGGCTTCTTCCAGTTTAGGGGCACGGCCTGATGCGACGGCGCCGATCACCCGGTCGCGGGCATCGCGCAGCAACTCGCCGCGCGCACGCTCCTCGATCAGCGTGAAGTGGGGCGCGATGCCTGCTTCCAGCGGGAACCGGCCAAGCAATGACTGGCAAAAGCTGTGAATCGTCGCGATCTGCAGGCCGCCGGGAGCCTCCAGCACTGTTGCGAAGAGTTGCCGCGCCCGGGCGAGCGATTCGTCTTCGGGCGGGTTGCCGGTAAGCGCGGTCAGGTCCGCAATCAGATTGGCATCATCCATCGCGGCCCAGCCGGCGAGCTCGTACCGGATCCGGTTGGCCATTTCGGCTGCGGCTGCGCGGGTGAAGGTCAGGCACAGGATGCGCGAGGGTTTGCTGCCGCCCAGCAACAGTCGCAAGACACGATCCGTCAGGACCTTGGTCTTGCCGGTGCCTGCAGAGGCCGCGACCCAGACCGTGCGCTGCGGGTCGGACATCGCCTGCTGGCGTCGATTTGACGATCTTGGTTTGGGCGTCCTGCTTTCCGGTACGTTTCCATACAGCACGTCATCGAGCAGGGTTCGCCAGCCCAGCCGCCATTCCTTGGTCCGGGCAATATCGGTGTATGCGTCGAACGGGCCGATCGGGGCGCCGGCGGGATGATCGAGATAGGCGGTGTCTGCCTGGGCAAAAGCTTCGACCAGCCGTTTCAGGCCGGCGAGTGCGCTGTCTGCAATTTCCGCCGGGTCTTCCTTGATCGCATCAACTTTGCCGGCGGGTTCGCCGCCCGAAAGTTTCCAGTACTCCAGGCCCGAGACCTCGGCCTCGCCCAGATCGGGGAAGGCGCCGGCGCGGATCATGGCGGCTTCCAGGGGAAGCTGCGGGGCCTGGCCTGAAACGACATGTTTTTTAGCCGGCACGCCGCCGGTCTTGTAGTCGACAATGGTGACCTGCCCGTCACTGCGGCGCTCAAGACGGTCAGCCTTGGCCGTCAAAACGAATTGACCACCGCGCGGGTCATCGAATGCCAGTTCGCCGCGCCGTTCCGCCTCGACCCGTGCCAGGGCACCGCGCCGGCGAGTTTCCTCCTCGACAAACCAGGCTGCAACCCGCTCGAACCGACGCCACCAGAAGGTCGCCACAACCGGGCGCTCCAGCATCGTGCCCAGAATGTCACGACCATGACCCAGGACCAGGTCGAGGCTGTTTTCGGGCATGGTGTCGGGCCAGGCCACGACAAACCGTTCCAGGGCCTCGTGGATGAAGCTGCCACGTGTTGCCGCATCGGCGTCTTCGTCGAGTTCGTCGAGCGGGCGCAATCCCAGGATATGGCGCGCATAGATCGCATAGGGGTCACGTTGCCATGTCTCGATCTGGGTGACCGAGAGCTGTTTGGGACGGGCATCGGGTTCCGGCGTGGGATGGGGCGCCTGAGCCGGCTCGACCGCCGGCGGGCGATCCAGAGTCGACTGCCAGCGCTGCCACACGGTTGCGTCCGAATGCGGTCGTTGTGACAGGCCATGGGCGTCGAGCAGGGCACGCAGGCGCACCAGCCACCGTGCAGGCACCGTCGGTGCCCCGCCCGAGCGTTCGGGGTAAAGCAGGAGAACATGTTGCGCTGAAGCAGCCTGGACGAAATCGTGTGCCGCCAGACCAATCCGTTGCTCGGGTGTGGCAAGGCCGAACCTTGTGCGCATCGGACGGCTGAGCCAGGGATCGTTCGGTGGCTCGGGCGGCCAGCTCCCTTCGACCAGCCCGGCCAGGATGACGCAGTCGGCATGCTGCATGCGTGCTTCCAGAGGCCCCCAGATGAAGGCCCGGGGGTGCCTGCCGTAGCGCGGTCGGACGATGCGTCCTTCCAGAAGGGTCTCAAGCAGGGCGGGGTAGGCGTCCGTGGTGACAAATCCCAGGGCGTCGGCGTTCTCCAGCATCTCGGCGACAAAGCCGTGGAGTGCTTCACCGTCATCGTCCTGCCAGATCGACCCCCGGGAATCCTCGGTGGATCGGGCCAGATTCTCCAGGGTTGCGGCATGGGCGCCGATCAGGCGCAGGAGTGGTGCCTGCTGTGAGTCCAGGAGCTGATCGAAATCTCCTGTTGCCGTCCCCAGATCATCGAGCAGTGCCATCAGTTCTGCCGGGTTGTCGTGATCTGCCAGTGCGCGTCGCAGCCCTTCCAGGCCGGCTGCCGGGCGGGGACCACGCAAGACGGCAAGTTCCAGCGCCCGGATCAGATTGCGCACATCGGCTGCGTCACGTCCGAGCCGCAGGAACGGGTGTTTCAGCATCGCCAGCAGGGGAACCGGTGCCCAGCGCGCAGCCATTGCCCTGGCGACAAGCCGGAAGAACGTGCCGGCAGGTGTCGCTGCCAGAGCCTGGCCGGCGGAATCGTCGACCTCGATCGACCAGCGTTTCAGGTCTGCTGCAACACGACGTGCCAGCACACGGTCGCGGGTGACCAGGGCGACCGTTCGCCCGGGCTGTTCCAGCTCTATGCGCATACGCAGGGCCGCCACCTGCGCTTCCTCACGCGGGTTGGCGCAACCGAGGAATTCGAGGCCGTCCGTGGCTTCCGGGAGAGGGCTTTCGTCCGTCGTCCACGAGGGATCCGCATCAGGCGGCAGAAGCGCATCCGAGAGCAGCTTGCGCCGCGCCGGGCTGCCCAGCGGCAGATTGCCAGCCTCGGGCACGGGCCAGGGCAGGACTTGATCGCGTTCCAGCCCCAGACGATCAAGCAAAGCCTTGAGGGAATGTTGCGGGTGGCTGTCCTCAATCAGGTTCCATGCCCGTTCATCGATGTCCTGATCAAGGCCCGGAAGGACCACCGCGCCCAATGGCAGGGCGAGCACCCCGGCAAGCAGGCGCGCCGTGGCAGGGATGGAGCCGGTCGAACCCGCCGCAATGACCGGCCCGGAAGGCGGATGTGTTTCCCAGAGCCGCCCAAGCCGGTCAAGCAGGGCACGACGTCTGGCTGCCGGGTCCATCCGGTCTTCGGCGTGGAGCTCATGGTGCCAGGCGTCCGTGAGGTTGGTCAGGAATCGCAGCGTCTTTTGCCAATGCTCCGAAAGCTCAGCCTCTACCAAGGTGTCCAGCCGCCCCAGATCGGCTTCAGCGGTATCGACTTCGTCGATGAAACTCGCCAGGGCGTTGGCGAGCTGGGCTGCCTGTTCGTCGCTCGCCGTGCCGAACTCGGTATCGGCTCTGATCCGGCGCGTCAGCAGGAGCTGGCGACGCAGCGGAGCGATCGCCGGGGGAAGGTCAGAGCCAGCCAGATGATCGCCTGCCAGACCGACGGTGAGGTCATCCTCGTCAACATCGCCGATCGGCTGGATCGTGGGCAGGATCAGCGCGCGCCCGCCAGATTGGCGCAGGAAACCATCGCGCAGGCTGCGCGCCGACCGTCGTGTCGGGACCAGGACCAGGACGTCGGCGAGATGTTCGGGCTTGTCGCCGTGACGCGCGATGATCCCTGCGGCCAGTGCTTCCACAAAGGACATCCCGTCGGGAATGGTGAACGCGCCGTTCATGGTGTCTCGGCCAGCCATGCCTCAGCCGTGGTGATGTTTCCGGGTGTGTCGACCGTGAACCAGCCGCCGTCGTGAACAACGCCAAAGAGGCGTCCGCTCGATAGGGCGCGGTCCCATAACAGGTTGAACGAGAAGGGCCCTGCCGGTGCGTCGTCGAGCAGGCGGGGGTGAACGATCTGTATGCTGGCATAAACCCAGGGAGCGGTCGCGGCGCTGCCTCTGCGAGTCAGGTGTTGTTCTTCATCCATGAAAAAATCACCGGCGCCACGGAAACCTCCGGCTCTTT
>Ga0233427_10000844_pt1 | contig 36388 bp, 39 predicted proteins | sample SI_118_April2016_5_FD_179885 | JGI IMG/M metagenome (GOLD analysis project Ga0233427, IMG submission 179885) | Seawater microbial communities from Saanich Inlet, British Columbia, Canada - SI_118_April2016_100_MG | ecosystem: Environmental > Aquatic > Marine > Inlet | place: Canada: British...
CGATTCGTTCGTCATTAACGATGATTTGCTGACTACCCATTTCCACGCATACGTGAAAGCTTTGCGTGCTAAAAGCGAATAAGCTTGACCTCTTCTAGCACATCACTGCTTGGCGCATATAAGCGCGTCATGCCTTACCTTAGCAAATATAAGGCTTCGGTTATTGCAGTGATTGTGCTTGGTGCGGTCGCAGCGCTAGGATCGCGCTTCACTATAGTTTTTATTAAGCCGCTCATTGATCGGCTACATTTAGACCCTGGCGGCACACCGCCAATTGATGCTTCGGCGCCACCCTCCGCGCTCAACGAATTTACTAACAATGTTCTTGAGCCATGGCTGGCAACTGTTTCAGATTGGGGGTTAGGCCCTGGCGTGAGTCAGGCAATCACTATTGTCGCTTTAATGCTTGAGCTGGCTATTTTCTTTGCAGGCATTCAATACATATTCATCAGAGTATCGCGCATGTTATCAGTGCATATGATTACTGATTTGCGTCAAGACATGGCTAGCCACGTCGCAAACCTAGGCATGGGCTACCACTCCGGACGACGCCTCGGTGATTTGGTGTCGCGTATGACTACCGACGCAACAACGGCTTTACGAATCTTGAACATGATGATTGAAGAAATGGTCCAATCACCGTTCAGTATCGCAGGCTCATTACTCGTAGCCTATGCTGCCGAGCCAACCGCAACAATAGGTACTCTAGTATTCTTACCTCTGTTAGCGCTGCCGGTGATAACAATTGGTCCTCGTATTCGTCGCCGTGCCAGGAAGTCCCAAGACTCGTTGGGAGACACAACCCAGTTGCTTACTCAAATGCTGTCGGGCATTCGGGTAGTAAAGGCTTTCCGTATGGAAGAACGTGAGGCTCAAGAATATCGCGATGCTAACGACGAATTTGTTGTCCAAACTCGCGGTATGGTGCGCGCGCAAGCAGTGTCGCTAGCAGTAACGGCATTCTTTGCTAACGGCGGTGTAGGCTTAGTTATTGGCGCGCTTGTAATAGTTCACTTAACTATTGTTGAAATATTTCACGACGTGGGCACAATGTTTGCCTTCTTTATTGCGATAGGAACACTGTTCGCTTATGTTCGCCGCCTTACTAGAGCCTTCACTGGGATATACGCGTCGATGGGTTCTTTAGATCGCGTATTTGAAGTCTTTGATTTAGAGGCTGATATGCAAATTAATCCTAATGCTCAGGCTCTCGATAGCGTGCGTGAAAAAATCGAATTTCGCGACATCAGCTTCAGCTATCCAAATGCTTCGGAGAAGGCGATTGATTGCTTGAGCCTTACGGTAAAGCGTGGCGAAAGAGTCGCCTTGGTGGGGTTGTCCGGGGCTGGTAAGTCAACACTACTCGACTTAGTCGCTCGGTTTTATGATGTCGATAGCGGCTCGATAATGGTTGACGGCGTTGACCTTCGCGACATAAAACAAGATGACTGGTTAGCTCAATTAGCAGTTGTGCAACAGACACCATTTTTATTCCAGGCGTCAATCCGCGAAAACATTTTATACGGACGTCCTGATGCAAGCGAAGAACAATTGCAAGCAGCGATTGATGCAGCCAACTTGCGCAGCACCATCGACCAACTTCCTGAAGGCTTAGAAACTCAGGTCGGAGATTCTGGCTCGCGTCTAAGCGGCGGTCAAGCGCAGCGCGTTACTATTGCTCGAGCATTGCTTAAAGACTCAGAGGTGTTGCTGTTAGACGAGGCAACATCAGCTCTCGATTCAGAGTCCGAACACAAAGTTCAGGTTGCATTAGAAAACTTAATGAATGGTCGTACGTCATTTGTAATCGCACACCGTCTTGGCACCATTCGCTCGGCGGATCGTATTTTAGTGCTAGAGGCAGGCTCAATAGTTGAAGAGGGCAGCCACGATGAATTAGTAAGCGCTGGCGGCGTTTATTCGCACATGTGGAAGTTGCAACTAGGCCTCGACTAATAAGGCGACGGCATGCACAGTGATTCGCTCCGAATCACCACCTTCTGTAGTTTTGCCTTTGACGTTTACACGATCAATGCCTAGATTTAGCAGAGAGCTAAGTTTTTCTCTAATCTTTTGGCGGTGAGGAGAAATTTTTGGCTCGTCGCAAATAATGACACAATCTATAGAAGCCACACTCATTATTTTTTCATCGAGCTGTTGCATGCAATGTTTAACAAAGTCAGTGCTACGACAGTCTCGCCATTGTTCGTCTTTATCACTAAATTGAGTGCCTAAATCGTCGAGGCCAGCAGCGCCAAGGATGGCGTCGCATACTGCATGCAGCAATACGTCGGCGTCAGAGTGTCCAATAGGAGACACTGGACTGTCGATTAAAACACCGCCAAGGTAACAATCGCCGCCGCTTTGTAGTCGGTGGCAGTCGTAGCCGAGGCCTACGCGAGGTGCTTTCATTGCGGTATTGCTCTACATCTCAAGAGAGCTTCAGCAACATGTAAGTCGCGCGGAGTAGTCAATTTGAAGTTTGGATTACCGCAAGCAACCAATTGTGGATGCTCTCCGATGTTTTCAAGCATCATGCTCTCGTCAGTCGGCAGACCTAGCTTGCTGGCGTCCCAATTTAGGAAAGCTTGCTGCATAATGTCACAACTTGCTCCTTGAGGAGTTTGCGCCCGCCACATGTGGTCACGATCAACGGTTGAAGTTACGCGAGTGTCGCCACAACATTTCTTAAGAGTGTCGGACAGGGGTTCAGCGGCAAGCGCGCTGCCATGTTCGCGCATGCTGACAATTACGTTTTCGATATCTTCGCTACCAATAAGTGGGCGGGCGGCATCGTGCACCAAAACAAAGTCATGCCCGTTGCAAACAGCTTCGACGCCATTGCGGCTAGAAACCCAACGCTCTTTACCACCACTAACTACGGAGTCAGCACCGAGTTCGATTGGGGAGGTGCTCCATTCTGTTTGCATTCGCTTAACGTCGTAATCGTTCATAACTACAACAATGCGTCCGATGGAGTTGCAATCACGAAACGCGCTAATCGAGTAGGCCAACAGTGGCTGGCCATTGAGTCGCATCAGGGCTTTATTTGTGCCTCCCATGCGGCGTCCTTGGCCAGCTGCAACTATGACGGCGGCTGTGTCAGAAACCATGTCATTAGGTTAGCATTTTGTTAGTCTATGGGGGTGGATAGACAACGCGTTCTTGGCATCGATCCAGGCACTTTAAAGGTGGGCTGGGCGATTGTTGATTCCTTAGGCATTAATTCGATTCAACGCTCCGACTCCGGATGCCTTGTGCTCGGTAAAAGCACTGCGCCAATAGCTGACCGCCTGTTTCAGCTGCACCTTCAGCTTCGTGAAATAATCGATCGATTCCGCCCCGATGTTTTAGCTATTGAATCAGCTTTTTTCGGAGACAATGCCCGCTCGGCCCTCCGCATTGGTGAGTCGCGCGGAGTAGTGTTGATGCTTGCCGCCGAGTTCGGACTTGAGGTTGACGAAATACCTCCGGCGACAATCAAGCGGCGAATTGCTGGCAACGGCCGTGCCACAAAAGAGCAGGTGTACCAAATGACGCTGCAGCACTTGCAGTGTAATGACTTTTCACCTGCGAGCGAAGATGAGAGCGATGCTGTGGCTATAGCTTTGTGCTACTTGCATGAGGGCCTCGCCCCAAAAGCGACATCCAAGAATAAGTCTAAAAATAAGTCTAACAGAGGTAAGGGGGGCGCTAAACTACCTCCTGGTTCTACATTTCAATAGTCATGCCTGCTTCCGCCATCATTGATTTTGCACAGCTACAAAGTTGGCTGGTGGCTAATCCCAATGTGCTCGAGCCGGGGCTCGTTCTTCACGACAAACAGCTTAATCTTGGCCCTGATTTAACTGTACCAGTCTACGGTAGTGATCCATTCGGGCGACCGTGCTTATGCATGATTCACCCGACGCTTGACTCGACTGTGTCTGAAAAAATGTTAGAGGTGGTTTCACGCATGCAAACGGAAGGCCGGCGATTCCGTCCGCTTTTTTCGCACCCATCTGAGCCACGAATCTTTTTAATAACTTCGGAGATTTCTTCTGAATTGCGCCAACGCCTTGACTTGCTTGCGGGTGCTTTCCCTTTACGAACCTACGTTGTTTCAGATTCGCTGCCGGGTGAGGTTACTCCAAATATGCATTTAGAAGATCCGCTAAGCCGCCGCGGGCCTCATTACCTTCTCGAGCAAATACCAGAAAACTTACTCCCGAGGGTGTCTCGTTTGATAAATGCTGCTGAGGCTCTGCAGCCATCGATTTTGCTGCAGGGGCATGATTGGCCGATTATTTTTGTTAATCAAAATGGGCCTATAGCCGCTCTTTATGCCGATGAAATGGGATTGCTGTTCACGCACCCGCATTCTTCGCAGGGCAACGTCAGTTTGCGTTTAGAGAATGATGAAGTGGTTGATAACGCAATTGATTATTTGATGCGGTGCCAAATAAATTGCGAACCAACTGTTGTTGAAAGCGTCACCACTGGGTGAATAAAGTACATCACTTAGGCGTTTTTTTCATTTTGCTTGGTATTTGTGCACGAACAGTTCAACTGCAGTTTAAACCCAATGTCGCTGAGCAATTTGCCGAATTGCGAGACAGCTGCGCATTAATTCCAGATTTGGCGAGCGCATCACTGTCAGAGCTTTCGTTGCTGCCAGGCCTTGGGCACACGCGAGCGATGTGTATTATCCGAAATCGCCACTTTCTCGAGCGGCCTCTAACGCCAGACCGTATTGGGTTAATAGATGGGGTTGGCGAAAAAAGCGCCCGTGAGCTTTCTGTTTGGTATGAAGCACAAAGGGCCGCGCGCGAGACGCTAAAATATGGGCATGAGCGCGAGCAACCCAACTCCTGCACAAATTAGCGAATTAGTCAGCCTTGCGTTGGCCGAAGACTTCGCTCATCAAGATTCGACATCATTAGCGGTGGTGCCAGAGGGCGCACAATGCCAGGCGCAAATGGTTGCACGCGCTGATGGCGTAGTCGCAGGTATAGACTTTGCAGTCGAAGCATTTAAGCAATGTGATCCTAGTATTACTGTGCAAGTGTTAATTGTTGATGGCGAACGAGTTGGCGTCGATGATGTACTGATGTTTGTTTGCGGATCTGCTCGTAGTGTCCTTGGTGCTGAACGTGTAGCACTTAATTTTTTACAACAACTTTCAGGTGTTGCGACAGCGACATCATTAGCGGTCGCTGCAGCAAACGGAGTTACCGTTTTAGACACGCGTAAGACAGTACCTGGTTTGCGTGACGCACAGAAATATGCTGTGCGAGTTGGCGGCGGACAAAACCAGCGGCGAGATTTGCGTGACGAGTTATTGTTGAAAGAGAATCACTTCTCGTTGTCGGGTTTAGATTATGCTGCTACCGTAAAGCAAGCTGTTACCTCTGCAGATGACAAGATTGTAGGCATTGAGGCCGAAACCATCGAGCAAGCTAGAGCCGCCTTGGCGAAAGGTGCTAGTTACGTATTACTCGACAACTTTCACGGCATCCACCTCGTTGCAGCTGTTGCGGCTCTGCGTAAAGAATTCCCTAAAGCCATACTCGAAGCGAGCGGTGGTTACACTTTAGAAACCTTGCCAGCCTTAGCTGAGGCTGGTGTCGATCGCGTGTCGATGGGGGCGCTAACTCATTCCGCCTCTGCTCTCGACGTGTCGTTACTTCTCAATCCTACCGATGACTAATCACGAAACATACTCTTCCCCGTTGGCTACGCGTTATGCAAGCCCGGCGATGCAACAAACCTTTTCATATCGCGAGCGCTCTTTAGTGTGGCGTGACTTATGGATTGCCCTTGCCGAATCTTCTGCTAAATTAGGATTAGATATCAGCGAAGAGCAAATCGCTGACCTGAAAGAGCACCGCAACGATATCGACTTTGATCGCGTTGCAGAATTAGAACGTGAGCTTCGTCACGATGTGATGGCGCATGTTCATGCCTATGGCGAGAAAGCCACGAAAGCTATGCCAATCATCCACCTCGGTGCGACATCTTGTTTTGTTGCCGACGGTGCCGATTTAGTTTGCATGCAACGCGGATTGCGACTGGTACGAGCGCGGTTGTTAGGTGTGATTCGTGCCTTGCGCGAATTTTGCTTAGAGCAAGCAGAGTTACCAGTCCTGGGTTTCACCCACTTTCAACCTGCGCAACCGACAACTATGGGCAAGCGAGCTTCGCTGTGGCTGCAAGATTTTTTACTTGACCTTGAAAACGTTGAAGATGCTTTAGAGCGGTTGCCTTTTCGTGGTGTAAAAGGTACGACAGGTACTCAAGCATCGTTCTTTCAGCTATTTAATGGAGATCACGCGAAAGTAAGAAAGCTCGATGATGAGATTACTCAACGTATGGGCTTCAAAAAATCTGTAGCTGTTTGTGGCCAGACCTATCCGCGTAAGTGGGATGGGGTAGTGCTCAGTGCTATTTCATCAATTGGTGCGTCAGCCGCTAAGTTCGCCGGCGACATTCGTTTGATGGCTCATCGCCGTGAGCTCGAAGAACCGTTTGGAGCAAAGCAAATTGGCTCATCGGCCATGCCTTATAAGCGCAACCCGATGCGCAGTGAGCGCATCTGTGCCTTATCCCGCTACCTGCTTAATCTCGCGCCGAATGCTTTAGAGACTGCCTCAAACCAATGGCTTGAGCGCACCCTTGACGACTCAGCGAATCGCCGTATCGCAATTCCTGAATCTTTCTTGGCCGTTGATGCAATTTTATTGTTAGTGCAAGATGTTTCAAGCGGATTAGTTCCGTATCCGCGCGTCATTGAGCAGCACTTGTCAAACGAGTTACCGTTCATGGCCACGGAAACAATTCTAATGGCCTGCGTGCAACAGGGCGGCGACCGCCAAGAGCTACATGAAGCAATTCGCGTGCATTCACATAAAGCAGCGCACCGTTTAAAAGTTGAAGACGGTGTAAATGATTTGCTCGAGCGCATTAAGGCCGACCCAGCTTTTGTAGCGGTGGCAGATAATTTAGATGAGCTGCTAGACCCAAGCAAATTCGTCGGACGAGCTCCGAGTCAGGTGCGCGAGTTTATGTATGAAGTGGTTGACCCAGTGCTTGAAGCTCGCTCTGATGTGCGCGTGCCAGATGGCGAAATTAATGTGTAAGATGTTTGCTGTTTAAATGGAAAAACCCGCCATCGTAATGATGACGGGTTTTTGTTTGCGAATTTAAAAAGGTTACTCTTTATCTTCGCAGTCAGCGCAATCTTCTTTACCTTCGCAGTCAGCGCACTCTTCTTTATCTTCGCAGTCAGTGCACCCTTCTTTACCTTCGCAGTCAGCGCACCCTTCTTTCATGTCACAGTCAGCATCGCCTTTGTCTGCACAAGCAGAAACGCTAGCGTCACATGCTTCTTGCATAGGGCAATCACCGTCTTTGTCGCATTCGCCAGCCATTGGGCAGTCAGCGCACTCTTCTTTATCTTCGCAGTCAGTGCACCCTTCTTTACCTTCGCAGTCAGCGCACCCTTCTTTCATGTCACAGTCAGCATCGCCTTTGTCTGCACAAGCAGAAACGCCAGCGTCACATGCTTCTTGCATAGGGCAATCACCGTCTTTGTCGCATTCGCCAGCCATTGGGCAGTCAGCACACTCTTCTTTATCTTCGCAGTCAGTGCACCCTTCTTTCATGTCACAGTCAGCATCGCCTTTGTCTGCACAAGCAGAAACGCCAGCGTCACATGCTTCTTGCATAGGGCAATCACCGTCTTTGTCGCATTCGCCAGCCATTGGGCAGTCTGCGCTATCTGAACATTTAGAAGCTATTGCGATGATATTGCCATCGGCGTCGTATTGATTTGGTGCTTGGCATGCGCCTAGAAGCAATAGTAGAGGGAGGAAGTAGCGAATCATTATCTTTATTATTTTGTTGTTTACAGTTTAGTAAAAGAGTTAAGGGTCTGTTATTTTAACGTCTCTCGAGTAGTTTGTGAAGCATATCTTCAATGTCGTCTAAACGGCCTTCGAGATCATCTAGGCGGTGACGCAGCTCTTCGGCTACATCATTCTGGTCGTCGTGATTGTCGCGGCCTTGGTGCATTTGGTGTAAGTCGTTAAATCCGCGCATGTTAGGCATCTCGTTCGTTTGACCCATCTGTGGTGCCATCACAATCATCATATTGCCCATATCCATCATATGCGGCATATTCATATTGCCCATATCTGTCATCCACATGCCACCGTGATTGTTATTGCTGCCCCTGCCCTGGCCAATAAAGGTCATTTTCTTGGGATCACGACGGTTGTCACGGCCTCTATCGCGATCTTGGCAATTAGCACATACATCATCTCTTTCATCGCTAATGATAAATTCAAAACCATCATGCATGCTATCACTTAAGTCTTCGATGTCGATTACAAATTCACCTAGTTCGCCTTCGACCACTTCAAGCAAATGCGGCGGCAAATCACCCAATGAATCAAGGCCCATGTGATGCACATCGACATCAAACCCCTCTGGCATATCGTTAATGTCGAATTCTTGTACATTTTGGTTGCCATTTTCATCGATAGTAACAACTTTTACACGACCCATGACCTCGGCGCTATCTTGGTATTCGACATTGTTAAGAATATTTTGCGCATCATCAGATTCGATGGTCACAGTTATTTCTTTCTGCACATCGTCTTTAGAGTCGGTAATGACATGACTGCGTTTGATGATGACCTTTTGTTGGTGCGGTTGCGGTTGTTCAGCTTGAGCAAACAAGCTTGAGAATGCAAGGATTGAGACTGTAATCATTATTGTATTTAGGTTTTTTATAGGAAGTAGCGGACGAGATTATAAAGCATTCGGATTAGATTGACCTATGTTAGGTAAAATATGCTATTTTTAAACCCTGTGAGTCGTCCCGACCTCGAAACTTTCTCTCGCATCTTACCGAAAACTGGCAAGATTGTGTTGTGTACGCACCGTCATCCTGACCCTGACGGCTTGGGCGCTATTGTGGGTATTGGGCATCTTCTTAAGCAAAAATTCGGGCTCGACACTGATTTGGTGCTTGAAGGGCGTATTCGACGCGCCGAAAACGTCACCATGCGCGATTTGCTGAACATTCAAGCCATGCCAAAGGGCGGAGTCGATCCAGCAGAATACGCGGGCATCATTGTCGTTGATTCGCAACCTTGTTTTAGTCATACACATCCACCAGGGGGTATTCCAATGCTTGCGGTGTTTGATCACCACGATGGTGTTAATGACGAAAATGCTGAACCAATTCCATTCGAATGGGTTGACTCAGAATTCGGTGCGACCTCAACAATGGTCTATGAATTGCTAAAGCATTATGAGGTAAAGCCTGACAAGCGTACTGCGACGGCGCTATTCTGCGGAGTCCGTTACGACACTAATAATTTATTGCGCGGTGCAACACAAGCCGATGAACAAGCTTTTCGCACCCTCGAACTTGGTGCAGATCGTCAAGTCATAGGAGCGATTGATCAGCCACCACTAAGCCGCGAGTACTTTCAACAAATGCATCGCGGAATTAACGCTTGTCAAGATTATGGCACATTGCTTCTCACACTTATGGACGACGTCCTAAGCCCCGAGAGTGTAGCTGAAATTGCTGACTGGTTCTTGCGCCTCGAAGGTCAGCAATGGTCGTTGGCTGGTGGCGCATGTGATGGCCGCTATCAGGTTTCTCTGCGTTGCGACATGCCTGGCTCTGATGCATATCCTGCTTTGCGATATATCTTGGGCGAAAAAGGCGCTTGCGGTGGACACGGCAGAATGGCTGGCGGGCAAATAGATCTTGATGAAATGTCAATTGCAGAAGTTAAAACACACATTCAATCGAGGGCATTAGAATTTTTATCGCTGGCAAGTGTCAAAGCGCGCAGTCTTGTCGTAGACGACTAATATTAGCTAAAAAGATTTGACAAGATGCGCTGTGAAGGGTATCTTTTTGCCCCTAACATCGCGGCCGTAGCTCAGTGGTAGAGCTCTACCTTGCCAAGGTAGTTGTCGACGGTTCAAATCCGTTCGGCCGCTCCAAAACAACAAACCGCAACTTGATGATTCAAGTTGCGGTTTTTTTATTGGCTAAATATTCGGTACGAAATGATAGCTCTATCTGCACCAGTTGGGTTCAGTGCTTCAAGAGTGTATCCCGGCAAAATCGTTAAGCCCAATGAGCCATTACTAACAATGTCATAGTGGGACAATACATTTTCATAGCGCCGCTTGTTATTTGCCTTAACAAAAAACTGCAATAATGCATGCTTGTCGTGAGCAGAGTATAGTCCGTCAGTTAAGTTTGGAGAGTGATTATGAATAACATCGATGCGCTCGATTACAACAAAGGTGTTTTCATCTGCCGAGACAAGCTCGTAATAGTTGTTGGCGAATTTGAAGTCGACAACATCAACAACTAATTGCCCAGACTCAGCGTGCGGCGATGAGCTTGAGGCGGCATAACTGAGCCCCAGAAAAAATGATAAGCAAATGGCGAGTGTTCTCATGCCATACCTTAGCATGGCACGAGAAAGGCGTTAAACCTCGGCAGACAAATCTGCGTTAGCCTGCAAGAAAGGCCCCCAATTTTCTGGAAGGTCTTCTTCGGGGAAAATGGCCTCTACAGGGCATTCTGGCTCGCAGGCGCCACAATCGATGCATTCATCTGGGTGGATGAACATTGGAAGGTCGAGTGTGCCAGGCTGTGGCTCGGATTCGTAAATGCATTCGACAGGGCAAACATCGACACAAGCAGTGTCTTTGGTGTTTACGCAAGGTTCGGCGATGACGTAGGTCATGATTCTAGTTCTGAGTTAGGAGGGGGAGAGCCCCGCGCCTTAGCATACACTATTAAGGATGTGATTCAAGCCTTAGTATTTCGTATTTAGATTCGCTATTCTGTAAGCAGCATAAATGAATACCACCTACTTGTTAAGCGCCGTTTCGGGCTACCTCATTGGTTCGATCTCTTTTGCTTTGCTGCTGGCAAAGCTCAAGGGCATTAACCTACGCGAGGTTGGCAGTGGCAACCTGGGCGCAACCAACGCCGGGCGCGCATTAGGTAAAAAGCTCGGAGTAGTAGTTTATTGGCTCGACATGTTAAAAGGCGCCTTGCCAGTATTGGCCGCCAAGTTTTTTTTCTCAGACGATATCAATGTCGCCGTTTTGGTGGCTGCCGGCGCCTACCTCGGTCACATTTGGCCGCTTTACTCGAAGTTTTGCGGCGGCAAAGGCGTGGCAACATTATCAGGTGTGTTGTTAACTTTGGCTCCGCTACCAACCCTGATAGCGGGCATTGCTTTTTTCGGCACCGTGTTCATCAGCGGCACGATGTCGGTTGGCTCGCTAGCACTCGGCGTGGCGCTACCATTAAGTTTGTTTAATTACCCAGGCGTCGAAGAACCAATTAAATATTTTTCATTATTCGCAGGTTTGTTTTTATACATTACCCACCGCGCCAACATCATGCGCTTGTTGCGCGGCGAAGAATCCTCACTCCGTAAGAAAAAATGACCCAACAAGCAAGTTTAGTTCTCGGCGACGGTGGATGGGGAATGGCCATCGCACTTTGCCTTCATCGCGCCGGACGTAAAGTTCATGTGTGGGGCTTTGATGTTGATTACACCGCTGAGGTCGCGCAGTCGCGTGACAATTCACGATACTTGCCGGGTATAGAAATCCCCAGCGACATTTTGTGGACGTCAGATATCGATGCCGCACTAAAAAATGTAGACGAAGTTTATAGTGTGATACCGACTCAATTCATTCGCCCGTCACTTGAAAAATTTGGTGATAAGTTAAATGGTTTACCAGTTTATTCGGCGTCTAAGGGACTAGAGTTAAGTACGCTAAAACGACCAACCCAAATCTTGGCTGAGTTCTTCGGTGGCGTTGATTCAATTGGTATTGTTAGCGGCCCGTCGCATGCTGAAGAAACGGCGCGCGGTTTGGCAACTTCAGTAGTCGTAGCTGCTCCGAATGAAGCGATGGCTAAACAGGCGCAAGCTCATTTGTCATCGGATGCACTGCGGGTTTATACTTCGGACGATTTGATAGGTGTAGAATTGGGCGGGGCGCTAAAGAACATTATTGCTTTAGGCGCAGGTATTGCCGACGGCGTTGGCTTGGGCGATAACGCTAAGGCTGCATTAATTTCGCGCGGTTTAGTAGAAATGGCACGACTAGGCAAACACTTTGGTGCACAACGCGAAACCTTTTTTGGCTTAAGTGGCGCTGGCGATTTAATGGTTACTTGTTATTCAAAACATTCGCGTAACCGCTCGTTAGGCGAAGCGATTGGTGCCGGTGAAAAACTAAACGATATCTTGGCGCGTAACGAAAAAGTTGCCGAGGGCGTCTGGACTTGCAAGGCTATCCACCAAGCAGCTGACAAGATTGGCGTTGACATGCCAATTACGGAACAGATTTATGCAATCTTGTTTGATGAGATAGATCCCAAAACGGCGGTGCGCAATTTGATGGGCCGTCCTACTAAAGCTGAGGCAGAGTAATGACAAAAGTACTTGATAGACACCCACAGCCGGCGTTGAATTTTCTTGGTGAAGATTTTGTGGCGGACAGTTTCGAGAAAATCGACGCGGTGATGCAAAAAATGTTGGCGATGACCCCATCAACGCTTGACGAATGGCGTGATTGGGTGCAGTGGCGCTCTGAGTTGGATAGCGTGGTGGCCGAAGAATCGTTAAAGCGGATGTACGCTAGTGTTTGTAAGACTAATGATGAAGATTTAGAAAAAGCGCACCTCGATTTTCAAACGGAGATTATGCCGCTAGTGCAGCCAGTCGACGATTTACTTGACCGCAAGTTTTTGGAATGCGAATTCCGTGATGAGTTGCGCGCCGATGGTTTGGATATTTACGACCGTTCGATTGAGTTAGGAGTGCAGTTGTTCCGTCAAGAAAATGTGCAGTTGAATGCTGACGATGAAAAGTTGTCGAATGAATATACGCGCACCATTGCGGCGATGACAGTGATGTACAAAGGTGAAGAAGTCACATTGTCTGGCATGTCGAAACATTTGGCTAATCCCGATCGCGCGGTGCGTGAAGAAGCTTTTCGCTTGGTGGCGGCGCGGCGCTTACAAGATCGCGATGCACTTGACGAAGTGTTTGAAAAAATGGTGGTTTTGCGCCATCAAATTGGTGTTAACGCCGGTTTTGATAATTACCGAGATTACATGCACACGGCTAAAGAGCGTTTCGATTATTCACCAGCCGATTGTTTGGCTTTCGGCGAAAACGTAAAGCAACACATCGTGCCGGCGATGCGCAAAATAAATGAGCACCGTCGTCATAAGTTAGGCGTCGATGTTTTGCGTCCATGGGACACCGCAGTCGATCTCGATGGCGCCGCAGCCTTCGAACCATTTGCTGACGCTGCGGGGCACGTAGATGTTGCCGCAAAGTTGATGTCGGCGGTGGCGCCAGACTTCGGCGAAGAATTACGCTGGATGAGCGAGCAGGGTTTACTTGATTTAGAAACGCGTCCGCATAAAGGGCCGGGCGGGTTTATGGACACTCTTGAAAAACGTCGCGTGCCAGTTATTTTTGCAAACTCAGGCACTACTCACGGCGATGTCGAAACTTTGGTCCACGAAGGAGGGCATGCGCTTAACGGATTTTTCTGCCGCGATCTCGAACCGGTTGACTATCGTATGCCACCATTAGAGTTTGCCGAAGTGGCATCGATGGGGCTTGAAGCTTTGGCGATGGAGCACCTCAGTGATGTTTATCCACAGCAAGAAGTAAACCGCGCGCGTCGTGATTCACTCGAAGGTATGTTGTCTACTTTTGCATGGGTGGCGACCATCGACGGTTTTCAGCAATGGATATACACGCATCCGCAACACACGCGCGAACAGCGTACTGCGGCATGGGTTAATCTTCTTGATGATTTCAATACCGGTGTCGATTGGGCTGACCTCGAAGATGAGCGTGCTGCTATGTGGCATCGTCAGTTACATATTTTTCAGGTGCCGTTTTATTATATTGAATATGCCTTAGCGCAGATGGGTGCAATCCAGCTGTGGATAAATTACCGTGACAATGCTAGTAAGTGCGTTGCCGATTATCGTAAGGGCTTAAGCCTCGGCGGCTCACAAGGTTTGCCACAATTGTTCGAGGCGGCGGGGCTAAAGTTTGATCCGCGGGGTAATGCTTTTGCTGAATGGGTGCCGCAGATTGTGACCGAATGGGAAAAGACTGTTTAGTGCTTTTCGATTTCGAATATTAGTTTTTGCAACATATGGCTAGCATGCGGTTTGCCGTTTGTTGTCGCCGGAGTGTATTTCCAGGTGCGCACTGCAGATAAGGCGGCTTCATCTAGATTTTTATAACCGGAACTCGTGTTTACACTAACCGCTGACACCTGACCGTCTGCGCGAATTTCGACGAGTAAAGTCACGGTGCCACGTTCGCCTTTACGTCGCGATATTGACGGGTACTCAGGTGGTGGACATTGTGTGTCATCCTTTTTTGCGATGACTTTTACGATTGCTACTTCAGGCGTTACAACTACTTCAGTGATAGGCTGGACCGTCTCTTTTACCTCAGGACGTACGCGTAGTTGAGAGGGCATCCACGGTCGCACTGGTTGATAGCTGATGTCAGGGGCCTCGTCATCACTCGGAATTTCAGCGGCAACTTCGAACTTGGATTCGGTTAGCTGCGGCACTTTGTCTATTGGCGGCACGATGGTTGCCTCGAGAGTGGTAATGGTGGTTGCCGGAAGATTGGCCGTTGCGGGCTGCGAAAAACTTACTGCGAGGGTTGGTGGTCGCTTTACATCATCGTTGCCAAAGTCGAAAAAGTTGGCGAGGCCCAAATACACAAATACCCCGACCGCGAGGTGAATCGCGATCGAGGCGAGCGTACTAACGGTGCTGTTAGAACGATAGAGTGAATGTAGTAATGACATTAAAGCCCGGACTGTTCACACCGCTACCATGAATTCGGTAGTCTTCGTCGGTGAGGTTTTCTAGAGCGAGAGTCCAGTTGGTATTATCGCTCAATTGCATGCCGCCGCTAATACCAAATATGGTGAAACCTGGAGTTCCGCCAGCTGGAATGCGTGAAGTATCGGCTTGGTCGCGGAATGACAACTTGTCGGCGTCGCCCATTGACCATGCCCATGCTTCGGCGTAGAAGTCTTTAGAAGCGGACGTCCAGCGCAGGCCGGCGGTCATGCTGGTTGGCATTAGACGGTCGGTTGGCTCGCGTGACAGGGTAGAGGCATCTTCGGCGTCAGCGTATTGGTCAACCGCGCCATCTTGCCATGAAGCCATGCCGAACAGGCTTAAGGCATCTGTTAAATCATAGTTGAGGTCAAACTCAACGCCGCGAATGTAGCCTTTGCCCACATTAGATTTTGCTACTTCAGGTGTAAGGTCAGGCAGTAGATTGCCAGTCGGAGAACGCACAATCATATTTTCAATTGCAGTGTTGTAAAGCGCAGCGTTGTACGACAACTTGTCAGTGCGGCCCTTAATGCCGACTTCAAACTGCAAGAAATTTTCTGCATCAAGATCAGGCGTTGGCACCTCAGCCACGCTATCTTCAATGTCAGAAGTTAAGTCAGACAAATTCGGTGCACGGAAACCTTGCGAAATGCCGCCGTAAACACTGACATCATCGCTGAGGTAGTAGTTGTTGCGAATCGAACCGGTGATTGCGTTCCATGAACCATCCATGTTCATTACAGCGCCAGTGTTTGGGTTTTCAACGCGGTCAGCACTTAGCTTGAAGTTAGAAATGCGGATGCCAGATATTAAATCTGAGTTGTCGCTTAAAACCCACTTGTCTTGGATGTAAGCCTCAGTCGAGTCGTAAGTCGCATCGTCACCAATTGGCCCCTGAATGCTGGTGCTAATAAAAGGATTAGAAACAGTACCTGATGTTTTATAAGAGTCAGCTGACTGACGGTGAATTTCGGTGCCGTACGAAAGTTGGTGGTCGCCCATGTAGCCAGTTTCAAAGCGCGCCGAAAGACCGATATCGCGCAAGTCAAAGCCCTGAATGTCGCGGCGGTCACCAGTGCGGATGCGGTCACGACTTTCGATGTGATCTTGCATACTTAAGGTAATTGAGCCTTTGTCAAAACCGAGTTTGGCATATACCAAATCGCGGCGCTGGTCATGGTCGCGTTGTAGCTCACTACCAACGTCAGAGCCTTGGTATGAAACCGCGTCAACAGTCTTGTGAGTACGCGGCACATCAATTTGGCGCATGGATTGAGCGGCTACAGTCAAGTCAAAGTCGTCATTCAGTTTCATGTCGTACCGAATGTCACCTGCGAATTGAGAATAACCAGTCTCTGGCAGTAATCCAGAGCCAGCGGTTAGGTCATTGAAGTGGTAGGAGGTGAAACCACCGTAAAGCCCCCAATCGTTGCCTGAGCTCATCGAAAAGTCAGTGCGACCGACATAAGATTCTTCGGCGGTGGCGTAACGGGCTGTAGTCGAGCTGTGCATCGCCTGCCCATCAAACTCAGGGGCTTTCTTAGTGAAGGCCTGAACTAAACCACCCACAGCGTCAGAGCCATAGAGCACCGAGCCAGCGCCGCGCACGACTTCAAGGCGTTCAACGCTGTACATATCAACTGTTGACCAATATTGGTTAGGTCCTGAGCGCATGCCAGCAAAGTTCAGTGGGATACCATCTATTAGCATTTTATTATGAAACGCTGTAAAACCACGTATGTACGGTGAGGACTGACCGTATGCAGTCTTTTGCAACATCACGCTAGGCAGCTTTTTAGTTGCCTCGGCCAATGAGCGGGCCGTGCCCTTCATATCATCTGCCGTTAAGGTGTTGGAAGTGTAAGGAACAGCCATAACGTCTTCGGCGAAGGATGTGGCTGTGATAACCACGTCTTCGGCTTGCTGAGGTGCGGGTTGCTCAGGGGATTGAGCTGTAAACAGTGCCGCCATCAGGATGGTCTGAGTAATCATTGCTTAGTAAACGTATTTATTTAAGTATGGTTCAATATTTTAGCAGATTTTGCGCGAGGCTAGAATATGCCCCTCATGGCAAAGCCCGCACCTTCTGTAATGGACAAAATTGTCTCTCTGTGTAAGCGCAGAGGATTCGTTTTCCCGGCCTCCGAAATTTACGGTGGCCAAGGTTCAACTTATGACTGGGGGCCGCTGGGCGTCGAGCTGAAGAAGCGTGTTAAAGACTCGTGGTGGGAGTCACTGGTTTATGCTCGCCAAGATGTAGTGGGTATTGATTCGGCGATTATTCAGTCGCCTACCGTCTGGGAGACCTCCGGCCACGTCGGTGGTTTTTCTGATCCGTTGATTGACAATAAGACCTCGAAGCAGCGTTATCGTGCCGACCATTTGGTCGAGAGAAAAATTGAAAAGTACCGTAAGAAGGGGCGCACTAAAGATGAAGAAGCTCTTACTGCAAAACTAGCTGCCGCAATGAGTGATAATCAAGCACTGCGTGATTTGATTATTGAGTGCAAAATTAAGTGCCCAGTTTCAGGCACTGACGATTGGACAGATGTCCGCCAATTTAATTTGATGTTTGAAACTCATGTTGGTGCGATGCGCGATAGCTCAAGCATCGCATACTTGCGCCCAGAAACTGCGCAGGGCATTTTTATTAACTTTAATAACGTTGTTACTTCGTCGCGCAAAAAATTACCGTTTGGTATTGCGCAAATCGGTAAGTCGTTCCGTAACGAAATTACTCCAGGCAACTTTGTGTTTAGAACGCGTGAGTTCGAGCAAATGGAGATGGAGTTTTTCTGTCGTCCTGAAGAAGCGCCTGAATGGTATCAATACTGGCAAAAAGCGCGCTTCCAGTGGTATTTAGACAATGGCGTTGATGCGAGCAAATTACGCATGCGCGAACATGCAACTGACGAATTGGCGCACTATGCCGATGCTTGTTGCGATGTCGAATACTTGTTCCCGTTTGGCTGGAGTGAGCTTGAAGGTGTGGCGAATCGTACCGATTACGATCTCAAAAAACATAGTGAGGCTTCCGGCGAACATCTGACTTGGTTTGACCAAGAAAATAACGAGCACATTACGCCTTACGTAATTGAGCCAGCTGCAGGTTGTGACCGCACTGCAATGACATTCTTGGTTGACGCTTACGATGAAGAGGGCGAAGGTAAAAACAAACGCGTGGTTTTGCGTTTTCATCCAAAGATTGCGCCGGTTACGGTTGCAGTTTTCCCATTGGTTAAAAAAGAAGGTATGCCAGAAAAAGCTGCCGAAATCGAAGCGATGTTGCGTCCGCATTTTCGCACCGCTATTGAAGAAAACCAGTCGATTGGCCGTCGTTACCGTCGCCAAGACGAAATTGGTACGCCGTTCTGTATTACCGTCGATGGTGAGACTGCCGAAGACGGTTGCGTGACATTGCGCGAGCGCGATTGCATGAGCCAAGAGCGAGTGAAAATGGAAGATTTAATCGCGACCGTGAATGGAAAAATTGCATCATGGACGCGTCCGCAACCTGTGAAAACTGATGGCTGAAAGTAATCAATACCAAGGCACTGCGATCGCTGCTGGCGTTGGCATTGGCAGGGTATTTATTGCACTTACTTCAGAGAAAAACGTACCGTTGCGGCATATTGATGCCGGAGAATGTGAGCTGGTGTGGCAGCTGCTAGATCATGCACGTTGCGAGACAATCAAGCAGCTCGAGTCGATTCGCGAATCTACTGCTGACATAGTTGGCGCATCCGACGCCGCGATTTACTCAACACAGATTGCGGTTCTTGAAGACCCCGAGGCTTTGGCTAGACTACGCACATGGGTGTTCGACGAGTTGTATGCTCCAGAATCTGCTGTTCAAGCGTACATCGACTTTATGCGCGAGCAATTTGCTGCTATGGACGCCTCCGGCATGCGCGATATGTCAGCCGACTTTACTGACCCGTGGGTGCTAGTGTTGCGTGAAATGAGCGCTGAAGACCTCGAGCATGCCCAAGACGAGAGTGTGTCATCGATGGTGTTAGTCGCCGACGAACTAACGCCAACCTTAGTGGTGCGCTATCCCCACAAGAAAATTTCAGGCATTGTTGCTACCCGCGGTGGGCGCTATTCGCACGCGGCGATTTTAGCACGAAGCTTCGGTATCCCAACAGTTGTTAACATTGATGGTTTCGATGATTTAGCGCGTTCTGGTCAAGACTGTATTGTCAATGGTGATACTGGAACTGTTGAGCTAAACCCAGACGCTAAGAATTTAGAAGCAGCGAACGAGCTTGCAGAGCAACGTGAGCAATTGCGAGAACGGTTGCTAGAAGCAGCGACTTCCGAATGCAAAACTGCTGATGGCTTGCTGGTCCCAGTGCTGGCAAATATTGAATCGCCGCGCGATTTTCAGTTTTTTGACACTGACACAGTAAGCGGAATTGGATTATTTCGCACTGAGTTTATGTATATGGAAAATGATGGCTTTCCTTCGGTTGAGCACCAAGAGTCGGTTTATCGTCAAGTGTTAAATGAATTCGCAGGACGGCGAGTCGTGTTTAGAACTCTTGACGTTGGCAATGACAAGCAGTTGTCATATTTAAACCTACATAGAGAGGCGAACCCTGCACTCGGCATGCGCGGTTTGCGCTTGAGTCTCCATTGGCCTGACATTTTCTTCATTCAGTTGCAGGCGCTGTTGAATGTGAGTGACCACGGAGTAGTTGACGTGATGTTGCCAATGGTTACCAATGTCGAAGAAATACGCGAAGCTAAAAAAATGTTTGCCTTGATTGCCGGCGACAAACTAGATAGAGTGCGTTTTGGCGTTATGATCGAAGTTCCAGCCGCTGCGATGGCGTTGTCCGATATAGTAAAAGAAATCGACTTCGTTTCAGTTGGCACTAATGATTTGGCACAGTATTTATTTGCAGTTGACCGTGACAATCCTTGGGTGTCGAACTTGTACCAGCCATACCATCCAGCTAACTTGCGGGTGCTGCGCTCTATTGCCAAAATTTGTCGCAAGGCAGGGGTCAAGGTCTCCGTTTGTGGCGAGATGGCAGGGCAACCAGAGGGCGCATTTTTCTTAGTCGGATGCGGCTATGACAGTCTTTCGATGTCTCCGTCATTGGTGCCTGAAATAAAGGCTTATCTTAGAGAGGTCGATTCTAAACCTTTGTATAAACTAGCTATGCGCGCGACTCATGCACCGACTTCGGACGAGGCGTTCGCCATGCTGAGTGGCCAAACCCAGCTTGTTTGGCAAAAGATGTTAAATGCGTAAAAGTAAGTCGAAAAAATATTAATATGCTGGCGGGAATCTTGTATCTTAGAGCTTAGGATTTTAGTCCAAGCCCACCTGATTAATGATTGTTTCCCCTGAACTCGCAAAGGTCAATGGCCGGTAGACCCAAAAAGACTGGTCAATGGTCAGCCCCTGATACAAGCATGCTTAAGCGCATGTACGGCATGTGCAAGCGTACAAAGATTGCACAGAAAGTGGGCCGTCCTCTTGCGTCGGTAAACAAAATGGTGGCAAAGTTGTTTCCTGAATCTACCGAAAACAACAACAAGCCCTGGACGGCGTCCGAAGTGGCAAAGTTGAAAAACATGCTAGGGAGCGAAGGAGACGAAGTCCAATGGGCACGTATTTTTAAGCGCAGCGTTGCAGATGTAGAGCGCAAAATAATTGGCTTTCAGTCTGACGTTGCTGAGCGCCCCTGGACACGAGAGTCATTGGCAGATTTAAAACGACTTTTTGGTAGTCGCAGCAACTTTGACCTAACCCTCATCTTGGGTATGCCCGAAAAACAAATTGTTGCTAAGGCACAAGAACTGCGTCTCGCGAAAGATAAAAAGTTTTGCTCATCTACTAACGATTCAGAGAGAACCACTAAGATGCCGCGCTGGTCGAGCGAAGATATCGAAACTTTAAAGCGATTGCATCCCATTACGCCTAACACAGAATTAGCTCAACGCTTAAACCGCACCACCAAGTCAATTACTTCTAAAGCGGCTTCTCTTGGGCTCAAGAAACAACCCGAGCATCTGCGCAAAATGGGTCGCGACAATGTAGATTGGCGCTATAACCGTAATCAGTGCGAAGAAGAAGAGAATGGAAAGTCCTCTGATTCCAACGCTTAGCGGAATTAAGCGTTTATCTGCCGCTCTTGAACTTCGTTGGCAAGACGACAATCTTAAGTTCTCGCTAGATTTTTCTGAGTTGCGCTACCAGTGCCCTTGCGCGCATTGCGTTAGTGAAATAACAGGCGCTAGAATCATTAAGCCCGACGAGGTGTCTTCTGATATTAAACTAATCGATATGCAAGCTGTTGGCAACTATGCCTATCGCATTTTGTTTAGTGATGGTCACGATAGCGGGATCTACCCGATATCTTATTTGCACGAATTGTGCCAGAACCATGAGTAGTACATCTTTGGCCTATGTCGCAGATTTGCACCTGCATTTTGCAACTGTATTAGCAGTAATGTTTTTGCATTGGTGGACGATATGGTTTGTTCTAGGAAGAAACTTCTCGACAACAACCTTAATGCTATTTGCTTCTCGCGGATTGACTCTCACAGCCTTGTTCCTAGTGTTGCTTAGCGGCGCTATTGGCGACTCGACTGTTGCAGAATTTAGTTTCGCAGAGTTAGCTTTAGCTTCAGCACTTTTGTTTGTAATATTTTACCTTTCAGACATTTTATTGTTAAAAACAATAATGCGTCGCGTCCGTGAAGGTTTTACATGGAAGCGCCACGACCTAATATCCTTCGTTGTCGCTAATTTCATCTATGTCGCTGCAGTGTTCGCCAAGTCGATTAGCCGCATTATTTCTGACACGAGCTGAATTGAGTTTTTCGAATCTTTGAGGCGACTGCCAGCATCAATTAATTTAGGGTAACGAATGATAAGTGGCACTCTATTGTCATGTTCAAATGAGGTAGGGGTTTGGTTCCCACAAATGATGATAATTGTGTCTTCGCGTAAGTCTTTTTCGTCAAGCCGTGACAAGAGTTCAGCTACAAGGCGGTCTTGATACCAAATGCATTCGTCATAGTTTGAGATTAGTTGTTTTTCTGCGTCTGACGTAGAAGCCGAAAAGTGCCCCTTTGCGATATCCGGTATGTCATTGGGATTAGTGCATGCTTGCATGTTATAAATCATGAAGAATGCCTGCCCGTTGTGTCGAGTTGTGTTGATGAAAGTTGCAGCACCTTCGAGTTGGTAGCGGTCGCCGCGCAATCGGCGCTTAGCAAAAGCGTTGATTGCAAGCCGGTGCGGTAGTTCAGGGATAGCTAAGTTGATATTGGTGTCGAAGTCATCGGAATTGAAATCAGAGTGTCGTAATGAAACTAAGCAAGTAGAGAAATCTTGATTTAAGCTGGCTGCATAATTAGAAATCTCGTCGGTGACTGGCCCGCTAAATAAATCATAAGTAGCGCCTTCGTCAGACAATTTATCTATATTAGGACTTGTTGCGCGGTGATATTCGTAACATCCGAAATGTTCTGCGGAAGCGTTGTCGATGGCAATTAACAAAACGTTTGGTGAAGCGGCCTTGCTTTCAGCTGGAAAATCGATGGCGCAGTAGGCGCCTATTAGCGATAAAATTATTACACTAGGAGCATGTGTCGTAGGTGAAAAGAAACTGGAAAAAATAAAATTTTGCTTGTTGCTGAACAGTTTTAGAGTCACCAAGTATGCAGTTGTTGCGAGGGCTACGCCAAAGAGGGTAGTCGCTTGAAAATGAAAGATGATTACAAACCAGGTAAAAGTGAAAGCTGTAAACAGACCTGTTGCCATATGTGGCGATGTATGGCGAATAGAACGAGTGCTGATAAGTGCTCGTAGCGGATAGGCGATTAGTGTCAAGCAAGCCCCGGCTAGCATATAGCGCACTAATGGGCCGGTTAACGTGTGCTTCGTAAAGAAGTAGTCATAATCACTACTAACTAATGCGAATTCAGCTAGGCAAAGCCATCCTGCGAAGGATGCCCCTATTAGACTACTGAAAAGCCACTGTCGAAGTTTCATTGTCGTTATTATATGAGAAGTCATCCCTGTGCTTTAAGCCGTCCATGATAGTTTCTCTGCTTCTTAGTAGCCTTTGCGCTTTGCAATCTTCGCCATCCAATACGTGGGCGAATTTGTTTCCACGTAGTGAAGTGCCACGCCGTGGTTTTGCCATGCCGAAATCAAGCGAATTTATTGATTTACTTGATGACCGAAGTGCAGAAATGAGCGATAGAATAGACGCGTTAAAGGCGCTTGCCTATCTCGGTGAAAAAATAAGTTATGTAAAACTAAAGGCTATGAAGCGCAATATACACGGCGACGCGGCGCTTATTTCATATGTGCGTTGCCTTGCCTTTTGTGGTGATGAAGCGCGAGAACCTTTGTCAAAATATTTGAAACATCGCTCGGCGGCTGTGAGGGCAGAGGCTGTTTATGGATTAAGCAAACATTTTGATGGTGGGCGCGATGTCGCTAGATCGATTTTGGCGCAACCAAAATTGCATAAATGGCAGCGTGTGGCCGCCTTTCGCGCACTTGCTGAAGTTGAATTACCGTTTGCCCAGGTAGAGGCGATGCGTAGAATTATGAGTGAGTCCGACGAGGTGTTGCTTGAGTGTCTAGCAGTATTGAGGCGCGATTTAAGCGACGATCATATTCCGGTGTTGATAGAGTTGTTGAAGAAAGGACGCAGTCGCGCAACAGCAGAGGCCGCGGCAATGTTGCAGCAAATAACCGGTTATAAAATCGGCAATGATTATCGTTCGTGGCATATTGCGTACTTGCAACATAAGGCGACCGAAACCCCAATGCGTGCTCCGGACCAAGATGATTTGCAGTTGCAGACGGTTGCCTATATGGGCATCCCTATTTTTAGCGACAATATTTGCTTCGTTCTTGATTCATCGTCTTCCATGACAGAGCGAATGTATGAAAGAAGCCGCACTACGCGCGCATCAATGGTGATTGAAGAGTTTGACAAGATGCTGCCTATCCTCCCGTCAACAGCCAACTTCAATGTGGTGTTTTTTGAATCGATAGTTCGCGATATGCATGAAGAGCTAGTGAAGGTGACGTCTGACACTAAAGAATATGCGTCAGTCTTTGTGAACACCAACCAGTTTTCAGGAGGCACCAATTTATACGGCGGAATAAAAAGGGCATTTGAGCTGGACGACATCGAAGAGCTCGTCGTGCTTTCTGATGGTGAGCCTTCCGTCGGTGACCACACTGTTCCATGGCAGATAATGTTAGAGATCGAACGCTTAAATCGCTGGAGAAACATTCGCATTAGTAGTATTTCTTTTTCAGCACCTCGCGCCGCAGAGAGCTTGATGTATATGATAGCCGCACATAATTCTGGGCATTTTAGAGATATTGATTAGAATCCGTTACAATAGTTGGCAATGACTGAAACCATGAAAGCTGTTCGCGTGCATGAGCATGGCGATTTTGACGTGCTTAAAATAGATAGTATCGTGGCACCGATTGCAGCGGCGGGTCAGGCTCGTATTCGTGTTGAATATGCAGCCTTAAACCATTTAGACACTTGGGTGCGGCGCGGTGTGCCTGGCCATAAGTTTCCGTTGCCAATAACTCCAGGTTGTGATTTCAGCGGTGTGATTGAAAGTATCGGCGAAGGTGTGGTTAACTGTAAAGTCGGAGATAGAGTTACTGTTGCTCCAGGATACAATTTACAGCCATCGATTCAGGTTGCTAGTGGAAACCACAATTTGGCCCGCGATTACGGAATTTACGGCGAGACATGCGATGGTGGCAACGCCGAGCTAGCAGTGGTGAATGCCGAAAACGTAATTCACGTGCCTGACGGATTCTCTTTACGAGAAGCAGCAGCCTTCCCGCTGACTTATTTGACGGCCTGGCACATGCTGGTCGAGCGATGTAAGGTTAAGCCCGGAGACAAAGTTCTGATTCACGCCGCTGGCTCAGGCGTGTCTGTTGCCGCAACTCAAATTGCCAAGCTGCATTCAGCAGACGTGATGGTGACTGCCGGTAGCGACGAGAAATGCGCAAAAGGCTTGGCTAACGGCGCCGACTTGGCAGTTAATTACAATAGCGACGATTGGACGGCGTCCGCGAAAAAGTTTACTTCTAAAGCCGGGCTCGACATTATTGTTGATCACGTCGGCGCAGATACCTTACCGTCAGGGGTCTGGGCGTTGGCAAAAGGAGGCCGCTTGGTCACTTGCGGAGTGACTTCCGGCGCAGAAATGCAGCTAAACTTTGCCCCAATCTTTTTCAAGAGCTTGAGCATCCTGGGCAGCACCATGGGTGGGCTAGGCGAGATGCATCACGTCGCTAAGTTGGTCTTCGAGAAGAAGTTGAATCCGATTGTCGACAGCGAGTTTGATATCCAAGATATTCAGGCCGCACACAAGAAGGTGTCAGAGCGTAATGTCTTCGGCAAGGTAATTATTAGAATAAACTAGTAGTAATTAGTTACTTTGGCAAAATAATGCGTTAAAATGCATTGCCGGACATTCTCGCGTGTAGTATCATGCGTGAAATGGAACGATTCTCTTACGATGATGACATTGTGCGCAAGTTCATGCTTGCGAGTGTAGGTTGGGGTATTGTCGGCATGTTAGTTGGCATTATTCTCGCTTTACAGCTCGCTGACCCCGTATTTAACCTCGGGCTTGAATGGACATCTTTTGGTCGCTTGCGCCCGCTGCACACCAATGCAGTAATCTTTGCATTTGCCGGTAACGGCATTTTTGCAGCGGTTTACTACTCCTCGCAACGCCTGCTAAAAGCCAGAATGTTCAGCGATAGATTATCGCGCATTCACTTTTGGGGATGGCAGATGATTATTTTGTCGGCGGCAATCACTTTGCCACTTGGTTTCACTCAAGGCCGTGAATACTCCGAACTTGAATGGCCGATTGATATCGCAATCACTATTATCTGGGTAGTCTTTGCCGTAAACTTCTTTGGCACTTTGGCGCGGCGTCGCGAACGCCATCTGTATGTGGCACTGTGGTTCTATATTGCTACGATTATTGCCATCGCGATCCTGCACATTTTTAACAACCTATGGATTGTTGCCGGTCCAATGAAGTCGTATTCCATCTACGCTGGCGTGCAAGACGCATTCATGGAATGGTGGTACGGTCACAACGCGGTGGCATTCTTTTTAACCACGCCATTCTTAGGCTTGATGTATTACTTCCTGCCGAAAGCAGCAGGACGTCCTGTTTTTAGTTACAAGCTGTCCATTCTGCATTTTTGGTCACTAGTCTTTATCTATATCTGGGCGGGTCCACACCACTTGCATTACACCGCGCTCCCCGAATGGGCAGCGACATTAGGCATGCTTTTCTCGGTGATGCTATGGATGCCATCGTGGGGCGGTATGTTGAACGGTTTGCTAACTTTACGCGGTGCCTGGAATCGCGTGGCTACCGACCCCATCCTCAAGTTCTTTGTGGTCGGTATTACTTTCTATGGCATGTCCACTTTCGAAGGTCCGTTAATGTCGATTAAAGCGGTTAACTCGCTATCGCATTACACCGACTGGACCATCGCTCACGTGCACGCCGGCGCGCTTGGCTGGGTAGGTTTCATGATTTACGGCATGGTTTACTGGTTAGTGCCGCGACTATATCAAGCAGAAGTTGCCAAGCCAAAGTGGGTGAACCTTCACTTTTGGATGGCGACGATTGGTATCGTGCTTTATATCGTGGCGATTTACGCTGCTGGTTTAACGCAAGGTTTGATGTGGCGTGCTTTCACTGAGCAGGGCACTCTTGAATACCCCGACTTCTTGCGTACCGTTACCGAATTGATTCCGATGTACTGGATTCGCGTTCTCGGCGGCGCTTTGTATTTTGTTGGCGCGGTGCTAGGCGCAGTCAATATGTACTTGACTTGGAAAAACCGTCCAAGCGAATATAAGGTTCCTGTTTACGAAGCTCCGGCGCTTACACCTTATGTACCGGTTAAGGCCGAAGGTGGTTTCATGGCAATGAATTGGCACCGTTCATGGGAAGGTAAGCCACTAAAGTTGGCGGTCTTCACCGGCTTGGCGATCGTCAGTGCATCACTGTTCGAGATTATCCCAACATTTATAATTGATTCTAACGTGCCAAAGATTGCTTCAGTGCAACCTTACACACCACTCGAACTTGAGGGTCGCGACATCTATATTGAAGAAGGTTGTTACAACTGTCACTCGCAGATGGTGCGTCCATTGCACTTCGAAACCGAGCGCTTTGGTGAATACTCAAAGGCCGGAGAATTCGTTTATGACCACCCATTCCAATGGGGATCACGACGTATTGGTCCGGACTTGCATCGCCTCGGCAATCGGCCGCTAACAGCTTCTTGGCATTTGCGTCATATGGCTAACCCTCAAGAGACGTCGCCGGGTTCGATTATGCCGACTTACGCGCATATGTTAGAGAACACTATCGACTTTGATGCTATTCCACGCAAGGTGGCGGCGCATCGCACATTGGGTACTCCGTACTCTGATGAAGAAGTGTTAAATGCGCGCCAATTGGCGGTTGATCAAGCAAAAGGAATTGCGATGCAATTAGCAATAGAAGATTCAAGCTTAACCGGGTTTGAGACTAAAGATATCGTAGCGCTGATTGCCTACATGCAACGCCTCGGCACTGACATTAGCAAAGGACCACAACAATGATTGACGTCTTCGACATCGCAGTATCTAAGCAAATAGTTTTAATCTTCTTTTTCACTTTCTTTACTGTTGTAATGGTGTGGGCTTTTTGTTCACGCCGTTCAAAAAACTTCTCTTACGATGCTAACTTGCCACTGCAAGACGGCACGCAAGTAAACGAAAATACAGCACCGGGGTCTAACAATGCCTGAAACTCCAAATACTAATCCTGAAGTAGACGCTCCGCTCGAAGAAGATATCCTACTCGACCATAACTACGACGGAATCCAAGAATACGATAACCCACTGCCAGGATGGTGGAAGGCTATTTTTTGGGGATCAATCCTCTACGCGGTTCCTTACACCATTTGGTATCACTACCTCGAAGGTAACGATGTCTATTCTGTGTACGAGGCCGATGTCGCAGCGCAAGCTGAACGGATCGCAGCGTTGCCGCAGGATGAAGCTAATTTTGCAATCGGCAAGAGCTTATTTGCCTCGACCTGCGCGATGTGTCATGCTGCAGATGGCGGTGGTGTTGCAAACCTTGGTTTCAATTTATGTGATGATGTCTACAAGTCAAATGTCAATGATAAAGACGGCTTGCTTGCAATCATTCGTGATGGAGTGCCTGGTACTGCGATGTTAGCGCAAAGTAGTGCCTTTGATGAATCACAGTTGCGGTCACTTAGCGAGTATGTCGCTAGCCTATATGGCACCACGCCGGCAAATCCGTTGCCAGCTGTAGGAGAGCATAAACCTAATTTCTAGAAATCACAAAGTGATTAAGTAATGTCAGGCAACATGCTTGAAGCGCCTGAAAGAGTTCTCTCAACTCTTAATCCAGACGGTACTCGTTTATGGATGCGTCCAAAAGCTGCCTTCGGGCGGTGGTGGAAACGACGTAGGGTGGTTGCATGGGTATTAATGATTTTGTTTAATGTCATTCCGTGGCTTACGGTGAATGGCAAGCCACTGATGTTGCTTGATGTCATCCATCGCGACTTTGTATTTTTTGGGGTAGTCTTTCAACCAACTGAAGTGCTGCTGTTGGCCTTGTTGCTAATTACGGTCTTCTTGTCGATATTTTTAATCACCGCACTGCTCGGAAGAGGTTGGTGCGGTTGGGCATGCCCGCAAACGGTGTACCTTGAGTTTTTATACCGCCCCATCGAACGCCTCGTCTATGGCGAACATGGCGGACGTGCGAAGCAAGACGTACCGATGTATAAACGCGTCATTAAATTCGGATTATTCTTTATCGTGTCCTTGCACTTGTCGCATACATTCTTGGCCTACTTCATTGGGCCTGAGGATATGTTTCACTGGACGACAGGCAGTCCCTCAGACCATCCGGCTGGCTTCGCTATCGTCTACGGAGTAGCAGCATTGATGATGTTCGACTTCGGATTTTTCCGCGAGCAGATGTGTACTTTGGTCTGCCCGTACGCACGTTTGCAATCGGTATTGCTCGACCGTGATTCTCTTATTATCGGTTACGATGACCAGCGTGGAGAACCACGCCATAAAGGTAAGAAGAAATCAGACACGCAATCTGGCGACTGCATCGATTGTAATTTATGCGTCGCGGCATGCCCAACGGGTATTGATATTCGTGATGGGTTGCAGCTGGAATGTATTGCATGCACTCAATGCATAGATGCCTGTGATGCGGTAATGGAAAAGATCGAACGTCCGCGCGGATTAATTCGCTTTGCTTCACAAAACACTTTAAGTGGTGTCGCCAAAAAGTTCTGGCGTCCGCGTATTGTTATTTATCCATTGAGCGTTGCGATAGTCTTGGCTTCTTTTTTGACTTTACTCGGTAATCGCGCAACCTCAGAGGTCGTGTTTAGACGTGTGCAATCTGATGTGCCCGTATTGCTAGGAGACGGGGTGCTGCAAAGCGTGATGCTTGATTTGGCAAATAACTCAGACGTTGAACGCAGTTATACCCTGGTGGTTAATGAACCGGCATATAGTTTGGTTACAGTGCTACCGAACATTAAGGCATACGGCAAGCGTGTGGTGCAACTGCCGATTAAAGTGCCGGTTGATGCTTTTGTGAATGGTAAATACACTATGACACTTACCGTGAGCGATGATGGTAACCTAAACGAAGTGCTCACTAAAACATTGTTTGGCCACAAGTAAATGAAATCCTCAACGCTCTGGAAGTTAATGCCGGTGTGGGTGCTAGGCGCAACAGTGCTGTTCGCTTGGTGGCGCGTCTACATTGTATTGAACGATCCTCATCATGGCGAAGTGGCTAATGCCTACGAGACGGCTCAACAATGGGATGAACATGTTACGGCTGTCGAGGCTTCGGCGGCAATGCAGCTAGATTTTGAAATTATAGAAATATCTAGCTCCGGTAAGCTGATTGCAAGCTTCACCGATAAAGATGCTAAACCGTTACAGGTCGAAAATTTGCAATTGAGCGCCTACCATAATGCTTATCCATCACAAAAAGTGGTGGTAGCTTTGAATAACAGCGCCGATGGTTTGTACCGTGCAGAAATCGGTGCGGTGCGTAGTGGTGTTTGGCAGCTTGATTTACAGGCAAGTATTAATGGTGAAGCATGGATTCACCATCAGCGCATCATCGCGCCATTAAAATAGAGCGATGTGGTCAGTCCTCTCTGGCGTTCTGCTAGCTAGCGTCTTAGGTAGTTTGCACTGCGCCGGAATGTGCGGTGGCATTGTGGTGGTGGTTGCCGGCGATTCAGGCGCTGCCAATTTCGCTTACAACTTTGGACGCCTTGTCTCTTACACGCTTGTCGGCGCAATCGCCGGTTACTTCGGAGTGATGCTTGACCTCGGCGGCGATGCTGCCGGCATATCGCACATGGCTATTGTGACCGCCGGAGTAGTGATGCTCGGTTATGGCACTCTGCAATTATTGCGCGTCGCTGGCATGCAGATCACATTACCAAGCGTGCCGGGCATGTCGAAAATGTATGGCGCCAGTTTTGCCAAAGTGCAGCATCGCGGGCCGATCACTCGCGCATTCTTAGTAGGCATCTTGACGGCCTTGTTGCCATGTGGTTGGCTTTATTTATTCGCAATCAATGCTGCGACGACTCAAGATCCGCTGGCCGGCGCATTAATCATGATATCCTTCTGGATGGGAACGGTGCCAGTGTTGATGACCATGGGCGTAATCGTAAAACTACTTGGCGACAAAGTTAAACGACGCTTACCGATGCTCAGCGCTTTGATTTTAATAGCCGTCGGCACTTATGCTTTGCTTGGTCGTTGGCACATGCCGAGCTTTGCTGCGCGACTACATGGTGGCAGTACCACTCCTGCCTGTTGTGATGAAGTGTGATCATTGCACCTTGCCAGTGCCGGCTGGCTTAGTCGTTGAGGGAAGTGCGCAGCAGTTTTGTTGCGCAGGATGTAAATTAGTTTATGAAACTTTGGCCGGAGCAGGTCTGGGCAAGTACTACGACATCGTTGAAGAGGATGCCGGCGATGCGCGCCAAGCAACTGTAGTTTCCGGACGCAACTACCCTGAGTTTGATCACCAAGAATTCACAGATGAACATGTCACAGTCGCTGGCGATTTAGCGAGCGCCAAGTTTTATTTGCGCGGCGTGCATTGTGCCGCCTGCGTATGGTTGGTCGAAAAGTTGCCACGCTTATTAAAAGGTGTGGTAAGTGTGCGTTTAGATTTGGGGCGCGCGATTGTTGAATTAGAATGGCGTCCGCAGCAAGTGGAACTATCGGCTATTGCTAGCTTGCTTGACAGTATTGGATATCCGCCGTTGCCGTTGAAGGACGGCGAAGAGCAGCAACGCCTGCGCAAAGAACAACGCGCTGATTTGCTGCGCATTGCTATTGCCGGCGCATTGGCTGGTAACCTGATGGGCATTGCTTTTGCGCTATATGGTGCCTACTGGTCGGGGATGGAAGACGGCTTGCGCGATTTCTTTCGTTATACAGCATTCGGTTTGGCGACTATAAGTGTGGCATGGCCCGGACGCGTATTTTTCCGCGGCGCGTTGAAGGCCTTACGCGCGCGTACTCCAAACATGGACTTACCGATTGCACTTGGCTTGAGTGCCGGTTACCTCGGAGGCGCCTTCAACACCATTACCCAGCGCGGCGAAGTTTATTTTGAATCGGTTGGCATCTTAGTGTTCTTGCTGTTGGTCGGCCGTTACATTCAGCGTAAGCAGCAGCGCAGCGCTTATCTAGAATTAGAATTATTGCATGCCTTGTCACCAGGTAGTGCCTTGCGTGTTGTTGATGGTGTAAGCGAAGAAGTACCGATTTCGGCACTACAGATAGGGGATGTCATCGAGGTGTTGGGTGGCGATACCGTTGCCGCTGATGGCGAGTTATTAAGCGCGCAGGCAACTGTTGATGCTGCAGTGCTAACCGGCGAATCCACGCCGTCAGCGATTATGGCAGCCGAACTTGTTTATGCCGGCACGCGCAATCTCGGCGAGAATATTCAGATACGAGTTAGTCAAATTGGCGATAGCACTCGCGTTGGGCAACTCATGAAGCGGGTTGCCGAATACGCACGGCGTCCGTCGGCGATTGTACGCATGGCCGATAAAATGTCGGGGGTATTCACGCTAGTAGTAATGCTACTGGCATTGATTACCGTTTGGTGGTGGACGCAATACACCTCTTTCGACGTTGCTCTCGAGCACGCGATTGCACTGTTGGTGATTGCATGCCCATGTGCGCTTGGCCTCGCCACACCGTTGGCAGTAGTCGCAGCAGTGGGGCGCGCGGCACGCAAAGGTATCTTGGTAAAGGGCGGCGACACTTTTGAAAGTTTGTCACGCGCCGGAGTCATTCTCTTGGACAAAACCGGCACCATTACTCAAGGTGACTGGAATGTTTCACAATGGTATGGTGCGCAAGAATTGCGTCCATTGGTTGAGGCCTTAGAGAATCACTCCAATCATCCCTTTGCGCGTGCCTTAGCGAATCAAAAATCGCAATTATCAGTGGCGGCGGTAGAAATAGAGTCCGGCTGTGGCATCCGCGGAGTGGTGGACGGCGTCCAAATCTATGTCGGCTCGCCGGCCTGGTTAGCGCAACTCGGTGCTGATTTTGATGATGAGTTGTTGAGCACTATCAGCAATAATAATTTATCTCCAGCTATAGCTTGGGACGGCGCCCAGCGTGTGTCGGTGATCGCTTTAGGCGATACTTTACGTGCCGATTCTGCGCAGCGCATTACTCGATTGCACGAGCTCGGTTGGCAAGTACATATCCTTTCCGGGGACGACCCGCGGGTGGTGCAACGTGTGGCTTGCGAAGTCGGAGTTGCTTCCGAAAATGCGCATGGCGGTGTTACGCCTGAAGCTAAAGAGCAATTTGTGCGCGATAAACAAAAGTCGCAGCATAAAGTGGTGATGGTCGGCGATGGCTGGAATGACGCTACCGCTTTGGCGGCGGCCGACATCGGCGTAGCGGTACATGGCTCAGCCGAGGCTTCATTAGCCGCTGCGGATGTGTTTTTGTCGCGTCCTGGCTTAGGAGGGGTGGTTGAATTGTTGAGCGGTTCTTTGCGCACAGTGCGCTTAATTCGCCGCAATCTGCTGGTGTCATTACTTTACAATGGTAGCGGAGTTGCCCTGGCCATGCTCGGCATCATGAATCCATTGTGGGCAGCAGTTTTCATGCCGTTGAGCTCGTTGACTGTGGTTAGCTTGGCGTGGCGCAGCAAAACATTTAATTAATGTCAATTATCTACATCGTGGTACCGCTGGCTTTACTGATTGCTACAACTGCAGTCATTGGCTTTGCTTGGGCATCACGCCAAGGACAATTTGACGACTTAGAAACCCCAGCACATCGCGCATTATTTGATGACGATCCCGTCGAAGAAGAATAGTAAGCAACTAACGTACACTTTAACATTTGAGGATTGGCTCGAGTTCACTCTTGATAGCCATCAGCAGGTGCCATCTATGCGGCGCATGAAAAAGTTTAGCCATTACGCAATTGGCACGGTTTACTTGGGTTTTGGCTTGATCGTGGTTTTTGTTCAACGCGAAATGCTGTTCGGAATCTCATTTTTATTCTTGAGCCTAGCATGGTTTATGCTCTTCCCTAGATACCATCGGCGGCGCACTATTAAGCATTTGCAAAAGCTAATGAAAAATGGCGGCGATTCCGTTTTGAGCGAGCATGTCCTTGATTTTGACGAAAAGGCGTTGCATATTACGCGTGAAGGGCAGTCGTCCACCATTGAATGGTCTAGTTTCGAGCATTTTGTGATAAATGAACAACGAGTTTATCTTAAGCTAGGCCCATTGAATGGCTTAATCGTCCCACGCTCGGTCGCTGGCATCGACGACTTTATCCGTGCCTGCCAACAACACATCGCAACTCCAATGACAACATCATGAAAACATTCGTTCTTAGTTTATTAGCCCTAGTCTGTGGCGCTAACTTGTCAGCACAAGACCTTGACAAGAAAGTTTCTCCGCAAAAAGAGATACCCACAGTACTCGAAGCAGAAACAGACATACCGTTTCCGATTTACATCGACCTCGGCAAAAAAGAGCGCATGCATCTTATTGGCACGGGTGTGCGTGAAAAATACTGGATCGATGTTTACGGCTTTGGTGTTTATGTCGAAAAAGCGGCAGCCACTCCGGTAATGAAGGCGGCTTTCGCGGCGGCAAAAAAATTAGATGACGATAATGACGCCGAGGCACTCATCGATGAAGCAATGCTTAGCGTTAGCTTTAATAAAATGATGCGCTGGGTGATGGCGCGCGATGTTGAAGGCGAAGATATCGCAGATGCTTTCGATGATAGTTTAGGTCCAGAAATCGAAAAGCTTTATGCCAAAGACGAGAAGAAGCGTTTAAAATCGATGAAAGAAATGGCCAAATTGCGTGGATGGTTCGAAAAGACTAATTTGCTCGAAGAAGACGAATTGCTGTTTATCTGGCGCGGTAACAAGCTAGATTCAGTCGTTAATGGCAAATCTCTTGGTATCGTTGACAACTATGGTGTGTGTTATGCGATGTTTAAGCTGTTTCTCGGAGACGACCCAGTCGATGATGATGCTAAAGAAGCAGCAGTTGCGGGATTAAAGCTAATGGCCTACCCAAAACAGGCCGCTAAAGAAGAATAATACCATGTCAGAAAACGAACGCAGAAAAAATAATCGCCGCGAATACGTGGCACCTACCGCAATGGTGTTGGCCGCGGGTAGCCTAGAAGGCGAAACGGTTAATGCCAGCGAGCATGGCCTGTTAATTCGCGCTACGGGCACAATCTCAGTGGTCGTCAAGATTAAAGACAAGGAATACCGCGGACGCCTAGTGCGAGCAGAGCCAATGGTGGACGGCGGTACTTACTACGCCCTTGACCTCGAAGACACATTCGAGCAATAATTGCGCGCGCGGCTAGAATATGGGTATGACAACCTTCATTCTGACAGCGCTTGCCTTTGTCGTTATCGTAACGGCGATGTCGGTGGGGGTATGGCTGTCAGATAAAAAGCTCAGTGGCTCATGTGGTGGTAAAACCCCAGACGAAGCCGATTTGTTGGGCGAATGCGTTTGTGCGCGTAAAGAAGCAGATATCTGCGCTTCTGACGATGGCAATGAGTTAGTAATGCTCGCAGAGCTTGGCAACCCTAAGCGTAAGCCGCATAACGCTAAGCAATCAGAAAAATTATCACAAGCAGGCTCAATCGAGGTTTAGCGCCTGCGGAAACCCACTAGATTCAGTGGTGCTGAATTCTTTGTCGTTGGTTCGCGTGATGAAATAAGCTTCGACGCCGTCGACACTCTCTATCAAATTCATTCCGTAGTCAGCACCGAGCACCATGCATGCGGTTGCCATCGCGTCGGCGATAGTGCAATTTTCAGCGATGATGCTAACAGATGCCAAGTTGTGGGTCACAGGCATGCCGCTTCTGGGATTTATAGTGTGGGAAATAATTTTTCCGTCGATCATGCGAGTGTTACGGTAATCGCCACTTGTCGCAATTGCGCCATTACTTAGCTCTAAAATTCTAGAGTAATTCTCATCATTTGGAGAGTCGATTGCGAGCCTCCATGGGCGATGTTTTTCGGAATGGCCCTTTGCTCTGATTTCTCCACCAACTTCAATCATGTAGTTCGAAACGCCTTGGTTTTCTAGAGCAGACGCAACATTGTCGGCACCATATCCTTTTGCAATTGCTGATAAATCAAGTTGTAGTTTGGGTATGTCTTTGCCAATAAAAAAAGAATCGGTACTTAGTAGCACATGCTGCCACCCACAGTTTTTTAAAGCAACAGCGATTTCCGCATTAGTAGGCGCGCCTTGTCTTTCAGGACCTGGGCCAAAGCCCCACATTTCTACTAAAGGCATTACGGTGGGGTCGAAAGCACCATTGGTTTTTTTTGCAATATCAAGAGCGACAGATACCACGTAGAAACTAGGGGCAGACATTTCAATTCCATCGGACGATTTACTGAAGCGTGAAACCTCCGAATCACTTTTATAGGTTGACATTGCTTGATCAACTTCATTTAAGGCAGACGCTATTGCGTTTTGCAAAATTGAGGCTGTCTCGTCATTAGTCACGCAACTTGCATGCCAACTAGTGCCCATCGTCAGTCCTTGGTATTGATACCGTTCCTGTTGCACATCCTCTCTGTTAATCCAGACTAGCGTGAGAGTTAGTGCTGCGATGAAGAGGATTAATTTATTCAAGATCGCGAATCCAAATGTTGCGGTAGCTTACTGGGTTACCATGGTCTTGTAGGCGTAATGGCAAGCGATCATTATGCAGTGTAGCCTTGGTGGTGCTACGCCACTTGGTCGG
>Ga0233427_10000845_pt1 | contig 36364 bp, 28 predicted proteins | sample SI_118_April2016_5_FD_179885 | JGI IMG/M metagenome (GOLD analysis project Ga0233427, IMG submission 179885) | Seawater microbial communities from Saanich Inlet, British Columbia, Canada - SI_118_April2016_100_MG | ecosystem: Environmental > Aquatic > Marine > Inlet | place: Canada: British...
AACATTAGGTGTTCATTATATTAGAAGCTACTATGAAGACACTGAAGGTCTTAGGATGACTATTGATAAGCAAATTAAATTCTCATACTTAGATGGGACACGGTTATCTCTAGATAGAGCAATTAATACTAAGCATCATAAATATATTATGGAAATAAAATTCAACCCTGAATTAAAAAATTACGCGAGTAAACTTATACAAAGCCTTTCTCTAACGCCATCTCGGCACTCAAAATATCTTTTAGGACTATCACGTTTCGGTTTTGTAAATTATATATAGATGATTTTTAAAAATTCTAAAACTAACTAAGAAATATATATGTGTGGAGTACTTTTATATCTAGACCGTAATAATGGCGTTGATATTAAAAATTTTCATCGTGCCTTAAACTTACAAGAACATAGAGGTCCTGATGATTATGGAATCTTTTGCATGGAAGATCTATCTGATAAAAAACTTAAGAATATTAGAGCCTATAGACAAAAGCAGACAAAAAAACCCAAGCTTATTATTGGGCATCGAAGATTATCTATAATTGATACGTCTTCTAAATCAAGACAGCCTTTTGTAAATCTTAGTCAAAACAAATTTCTCTCTTACAATGGTGAATTCTATAATTTTGATGATTATTCCACTAATGAGACTCAAAATTCTGATGGGTTGACACTATTTAATCTACTAAATGAAAACTCTATTTCAGGATTTAATCATATAAATGGAATGTGGGCTTCAATATATGGTGACCTCAATAGAGATAGGGTATATCTTTCAAGAGATCGATATGGAAAAAAACCACTTTACTATTTTATAGATAAGAGCAGACTCATTGTAAGCTCTGAAATTAAATCTATATTTTCATTAATGGAGCAATCTAGAGAAGTAAATCATGAAGCATTGGCTTTTTATTTAATAGGTAAGTTGTCACCTTATTTATCTAATGGCCAATCTTTTTATAAGAATATTAATTCTGTAATGCCTGGTGAGAATCTAGTATTTGATATCAGGAAACACTCTATAAGAAAACATTCCAATATAGATTTTCCAGAACAAAATTATTTCTCAAAACCACTAAATGATAAGTCTTTTAAAGAGCAATTAGAATATGAATTAGAAAATTCCGTTAAATTACGCCTAAGAAGTGATGTTAAGGTTGGAATTCTTGTTAGTGGTGGCGTCGATTCATCTATGATTGCAGGATTCTCAAATAAGAATACAGATCTGAGTTATTACACATGTAACATAGTTGATTCAAATAATAACATTACTGAAGATTTATATTATTCGAGAAAATTAGCTAAATCCTTAGGTAAAGATATATCTGAAATTGATATAGATAGTGTATCCAAAGAATCATTCTATAGTCTTGCAGAAAAGTTAACCAAACAAGCAGAAATTCCTATAAATTTCTTGCTTGCTTCGATTCCTACATATCTAATTTCTCAAAGAATGAATGAGGATGGTGTAGCTGTTTCTCTTGATGGCATTGGCGGTGATGAAATAATGGGTGGATATCCATCCTATCAATCTTTAAGCATAGCTAATGCAACTTCGGGAAATCTAATTAATTCATATAAATACTTTATAGAATGGATTAGTCAGTTTGACCCTAATCTGATGACAAGATTTAAGTTTTCTATAAATTTATTAAAAAAAATAGCTTTTGATAGAGATAATTTTCAAAGCCATAATCCAGGTATGATGAAATATGCCAATACTTTTAAAAATGATGAACTAAATAGATTTCTTTTAGATCTAGATAAAAACTATTTTTATAGAAATACGCTGTGTACTAATACAGATAGACAATTATTTGAAGTAAAGAAATACCAGCTTCCATATTATCTAGGATTAGCTGATGATTTTAATATGATGAATAGCGTGGAAAATAGATCTCCTTTTTTGGACTATCGCCTAAATAAATATATTTATATGCCTGAAGAATTTAAAATAAAAAATCATTTCAATAAGTTTCTACTAAGATCTCTAATGCCAAGTAATATTCCTGAGGAAATCAGATGGAGAAAAGGGAAAATTGGAATCGGAACTCCCTTTAATTATGAATATTTAAGTTCTGAACATGCATTGAGTCTGATTTTAGATTCATCTTTTATCAGGTCTATTATTTCTGAAAAAATAATTACCAAAGATTTTAAAAGCATCAAGCAACTTACAAGACCACTTTTTTCAATAGCACTACTAGATCATGCATATAATCTGAAATAAAATAGTTAGTCTCCTAGTTATTTATCAATCTGAATTATTTCTTCTCTAATAATACATGAACTTCGCTTGAGAAGTGCTTCTTGTCAATTTCAATTTGTAAATTATCAATTACCGGCCTAAAATCATTCTCCCATAAATCAATCATCTTTTTAGAACTTCCAGACTCTAATAAGCTGATATAAATATGTCTATATAAATCAACTATATCTGTTCCAAACCACCATTGATTTAATATATTAAATCCAAATTCAGTGGCGAGATAATTTATAGATTGATCTGTATATAAATGAGTATGTCCTCCAGTTAATTGTCTATGAAAGGCTCTGGAAGAATTTATTTCTAAAAAAACAGATAAACTAAATGTTGGTACAGATATATATAAATATTTGATGTGTGAATTAGCACATATCGTTTTGATAACTTCTCTTGGATTCTGCAAATGCTCGAGAACACCTATCATAGATATTACTTCTGCATCAGTCTCTGCAAGTAATCTAGTATTATCATCAATATGATTCTGCGTAATCATTTTTTTACCGAGCATTTTATTACCCAATTCTACTTGTGAACTAGAAGTCTCTATTCCTTTAATATTATTTAATCCAATTGTTTTTAATGCAGACAGAAAGTATCCAGAGCCAGCTCCAAAATCTAAATAATTCAATGAAGATGGTTCATCATTATTGCTTTTAATTGAATCATAAAGAAATTCAGCTTTAGGTATATAAATAACTGATGTTCTATGATTATAATCTTTTATATTATCCTGTTTGTAGTTATCACCATAATCTACGGTTTCATCTTCTGAATATATGGCATTACAAAACTCCTCAGTATCATCATATAAACCATTAAGATGTGAACACTTTATACATAACACATAACCAATATCTAGCTTAATAAAATCAGGTTCCTTTGAGAGCAAATGATTACAATTTTTACAGTAATCCCGATCTGGCTGTTGTTTATAAAGCTGTGTAATATTTCTATGCTTTTCTTTATGCAATATGTCCTGCTCAAAGAATGAAGACTTAATATCAATAAGTGAAGAGCTTGTTTTACCGTAACGATTTTTAGACATCCTATATCACCTTCACATTATATAATTTTTTTTATTTTATAATACTTGATATACCAGTCTAAGAATCTTTTTATCCCTTCTCTTACATTGGTTATTGGTTTATAACCAATATCCTTAAATAAGTCATCAATTTCTGAATGAGTTGACAAAACATCTCCAGGTTGAATTGGTAGGAAATTCTTTTTAGCTTCAACACCCAGATATTCCTCTATTTGTTTTATAAAATCATTTAGATTTACTGGGTTACCGTTGCCTATATTATATATTTTATATGGGGCCTGACTTTCACTAAGGCAATCCGTTGTTTGATTCCATGCAGGGTTTTCCTTTGGAATATTATTTTGGATTCTAATTATTCCTTCTACAATGTCATCTATATAAGTAAAATCACGAAACATTTCTCCTTTATTATAAACATCTATAGGCCTTCCTTCTAAGATGGCTTTTGTAAATAAAAATAGTGCCATATCAGGTCTCCCTCTAGGTCCATAGACAGTAAAAAATCTCAAACCAGTAGTAGGTATACCGTATAAATATGAATAAGAATGAGCCATTAATTCATTTGATTTCTTGGTTGCGCCATAAAGAGATAGAGGATGATCTACGGAGTCAGAAGTTGAAAATGGCATTTTATTATTCAGGCCATAAACTGAGCTTGAAGAAGCATACACTAGGTGCTCAATATTAGCTGATCTGCACCCCTCAAGAATAGATATAAAACCGCTCAAATTTGATTCTATATAACTATATGGGTTAATAAGAGAATATCTAACGCCTGCCTGGGCTGCTAAATGTATAACTCTATCAAACTTAAAATCTCTGAAAAGACTAATCATCTTTTTATTATGAGATATATCAATTTTTTTGAATTCAAAATTATCAAGGTCAGAGAGCTCCTTAATTCTGCTTTTCTTCAGATTAATATCATAATAATCATTTAAATTATCAATCCCTAAGACATGATTTCCTTGATCACATATTCTTCTGACAACATGTGAACCAATAAATCCTGCAGCACCAGTTACTAAGTAGTTCATAATTTTTCTTTTCTATTGTGGTTCAAATCATATGCCCTTAACTATACTTTGATATACTTCTTTATACTGAAATATAATACTTTCCATAGAATATTTTTTTGCTATTCTGGTTCTTAATTTCTCTCCAACCTCTATTCTTTCCTCAATTTTTAGATCAAGTACTTTCTGAATGGAATTTGCTAGACTTTTGGGTGATCTTGGCTCTACTACATAAGGTGATTGGCCTAATAATTCTGCGGCATCTCCTACATTTGTTATCACACAAGGAAGAGCTGCCGACATTGCCTCTCCAAGTACATTGGGAAACCCTTCGCTTCTGGAATGTAAGCAAAATAAATCTAATGCGGATAAAATATTGGGAATATCTTCTCTTTCTCCTAATAGTCTAAATTTTTCTGAGAGGTTTCTTGCTTTAATCATATGGTTTAAATCTTTATTCTTTTTATCTAAGTTATTACCTACTAGAACAAAAATAACATTGTTATTACGTTTTGCTATAAATTCTGATGCAGCTATAAATGTAGCATGATCCTTATACTCTTGAAATCCTCCAACCGAACCAATAACTAAAGAATTATGATCTACACTAATTAGCTCCTCCCTGGTCTTCATTCTAATTTTATTATCTATAGTATATTTTTCTACTTCAAAGCCATTTTGTATCACTTTTAATTTTGAAGAATCGTATCCCTGTCTAATATGAGAGTCTTTTGCTTTATTGGCAACTACAATAATTTTCTTTGGTATATATCTCGATAATAAAGCACAAATCTTCATAGCTATATAAGCTGAATATGAAGCACCTACACCAAAAATAATATCAGTACATCTGATATTCCATATAATATTATTGTAGCCAGCTATTTTAGCTGCCAAACCTCCAATTAGATCTGAATGATATAGCCATGTTTGTATAAGATCGGGTTTTTCTTTTTTAATTTCTCTAACTAACATTATTAACCCTCTTGGTAAATCAAAGATATTCCTAAGAGATAATTGTTTTGTTACTACACCACTTTTTTTAATTTTTTGTCCAACTTTACCTATTGAAGTCAATGAGATAACAATATGATCATAATCTTTCTGACGATCACCTTTAATTAGCCTTTCTAATAATAGCTCAGCTCCTCCAACATCAAGGCCAGTAATAATATGAAAAATTTTCATAATTAAATTTCCTTTAATATTTTCCTAAATAACTGATTCGAAGATCTAGATTGATATCGTATTGGTAATAAACTATTTTTGACTTGTCTCCCTTTATTATTATAAATCTGTAACAATACCTTAGTAAATCCTTCTTGATCTTTTATTAAGTTAATGGCACCTGTTACTGATTCATTAGCAAGTTCATTTATTGCACCAGCACTAGCTGTAGCAATTACAGGAGTACCGCAGACAAGTGCCTCAAGAACAGCATTAGGCATACCTTCCCACCTTGAAGTGAGAGCCAATACATCTGCTCCTGCTATCCAAGGGTATGGGTTCGATTTAAAACCAAGGAATTTAATTTTATCCTCTAAATTATATTTGCTTGATAACTGCTTTAGCTTACTTTCTAACTCGCCCTCACCTATAATCGCTAGAGACCATTCTAATGCATTAATAGATGATAGCCATCTTATAAGAATATCAATGCCTTTTTGCTTAGTTAATCTACCAACTACAATAATTTTTATCCCCTCACCTTTCAAAGATTCTATCGGAACAGAATTCTCTCTAATTCTCTCTACTTCAACAGGATTTGGAACAATAATAATTTTTGTAGGATTAACATTAATAGTTTCTAATAAATCTTTTTTCATAATCATTGATGATGAAATTATTTTATCTACCCTAGGATAAAAAAATTTATAAAGTAGCTTAGTGGTAATTTTAAAAGAACTATTTTTTATATTTTCACTAGGCATATTAGCCTCCCTAATTAGAATTTTTGCTTTTATAATTTTGAAAAATTTAAGGATAGATAAAAAACAATTTATATAAAAGAGAGATGAAAATACTATATCTGGGTTTGTAGATCTTAAAATTGATATTATTTTAATTAATCCTTTCCTTAATCCTCGAACTTCAAGATTAATCAGATCAATTCCTTTTGGTAAATTTTCTTTCTCATTTTGAGAAATATTGAAGACTATAAGCTTTACATTATTTTCTTCTAACTCAATATTTGAGAGGAAATTTAGAGTTACTCTTTCTGCACCACCTCCCATTATGGATGGCATTAAAAATATTAAAGATTTTTTCTTCATAATCTTCACAACAGTTTCTTGTAAATAGACATTACTGAAACTAAATGTTCTTTTTCTGTATAAGAACTATTAACAAAGTCATATGCATTTTTTTGCACCTCATTATATAAAACCTCAGAAGAAAGAAGCGTATTTATTTTTTCATATAAATCATTTCTATTTCCATGCTCATATAATAATCCATTAAAATTATTTTCTATAATCTCTGTATGTGCGCCTGATTTACTAGCAATAACTGGAGTTTTAACTAACATTGCTTCAATAATTGTCCTTCCAAAACCTTCATTCTTACCGGGAGCAACAAGTAAATCGGATATAGCAATATATTTTTCAGGTTCGTTTACAAATCCAAGAAATATAATTTTTTTCTGTAGATTTTTCTTAAGAATTATTTGCCCAAGTTTAGACATAAATTTTTTTTCTCCACTACCTGCAACAATCAATACAGATGGGATATATTGATTAACTAATTGCATACTTTCTATAAGCTCAATAATACCTTTTGTTTTTACTAATTTACCAACGTAACAAACTATCTTGGAACCATCATTAATACCTAACTCATGAATTAAATTACCCTTCATTGTGTTATCGAAATGATGCTCTCTAGAAAATGGATTATTAACTACTGACTTTCTAGAATCACTAATAATGGATGGTAATGAATGCATAACAAAATTAGAGATAGCAATAAAATGAGAGCTCATAAAGTTTATGAGGTTCCAAATTATAGAATCAGACATTAATGTTCTTTGATGCCAAACATACTTTCTTCCAGAAAGAATGGTAATTAAAGACCAAGACAAGTTAATCCTAAGATCATTGCCATGAACAATATCAATTTTTTTCTTTTTCAAGAATTTTCTAAATAAAAAATAATTTCTAAATATTGCAAATATTATCTCGTACACCTTGGGAGTCTCGCCCGCAAGTTCATTAACCTCTAGATAATGATATGCAATATCATGCTCTTCTAGAAAATTAATAAAAAAAGATTTTTTCTGATGTATTAAAACCTCAATATTAATTTTAGATTTTTGCAATTGCTTGATTAAAAGAACTGTTGACCTATGGCTACCGCCAATAGAATCGCCAACTAAAGGAAACAGTATACGCATATTAATTTATGAATTTAAACCCTGATTTCTTTACTTGAGCTTAACTTGTCAGAAAGTTTAATTGCATTTTTATAACTCACATTATCAGAACATCTATAGCTATACATCATTGGTATAATAAAATACCAATAGTAAATGTAAGGATCAAACATGCCTGTAAAGAATATTACAATCAACCCACCAAAAAATGCTTGATTAGGCATTGGTTTTCCCAATTTCAAAAACCCAATCATAAATACTATAAAAGCAGGTATTCCATATGATATTATTTGTCTCAGTATAAAACTATGAACAACGTAACCTCCTAGCCTTGTTTTTCTCTCAAGATAAGCTCCTTTTCCCAGGATAGGATTTTTCAATATTTCTTCAAAACTAAAAAAATATAAATTTAGCCTTTCCATTCCACTAGAATCCATAAGATTCAGAATCCTTATTGCAGAATTACTATCATATGTATCTGCGATAGAATATAGACCAATTGCAAAAGATAAGAGTCCAATCATACAAATTATTGTAATAACTGCTTTTTTCCACCCCGACAAAAGTAATTTATAAATATACAATAAACCTACACATAAGAAAGCACCTCTAGTTTGATTTAGAATTAGGACTATATTTGCAAGAGCAAAAGAAGAGAGATAGATATACTTATTCATAGATAAAATATCTTTGAAAAATACTAATATATATATTAATAGAGCAATGTAATAAGAAGTTTCATTAATTAAAACAGTATCAACCCGCTGAAAGGAAAGCATTCTAGAAAGAGCAGTATCTATAAGATCCATCCTTTTAAAATGAGGTACAAATCCCATATAACCAAGTAAATGAATGAGAGTAATGAAAATGATCCATACTGCTGTTGACTTAATTAAAAACTTCTGTAAATCATGATGTGGTAGTTGATGTGAATATCCTCTATATAAAAAATAGTATAAGTAACAAAATATAATAGGTTGAAAGTTTCTTGCAGAAAAATTATACCCACTCACTATTTCTATAAGAAACATATACAATATTAATCCTAAAAATATTAAATCCTCACCTCCCATAGCATCAGAAATTTTTTTCTTACTTTTTAGAGACAACATTAAGAGTGAAAAGAAAACCATCAATATTATTGGGTTAAAATATGGTAAGAGATTTTTACCATGAAAAGCTTGTAACTTCGTAAGGTCCCAACGGTAATATATAAAATCTGGAATATTTAACCAAGATGCTATAAATAAGAACAAAAAGATATAATGAAAATTATATTTTGCTCTTATCATTTCTATTACTTATAAAAAATTTATTTATTTAGTTTCCAAGATCATAATAAGCTTTTTTTATTATATTGATATTGTTAAATTATTTTTGATTTTTTAATAATTTTACTAAGGAAAAGATAATTGAATAATAATATTTTTCCTATGTCTTTCCATTTTTTAGCCCGAAAAGAGAAATCACCTTAATAAATGATTTTAATATATATATTTCTCCTTCTATATTTGAACCAAATCTAGATTTATCTTTTCTTTCTTTTATAGTTATTGGTAACTGACATATATTTATATCAGATTCAATCATCTTAAAAGCAAGCTCCATGCCAATGAGTCCATTTTGATCAAAAGGCAAATAGGTTTTGGCTATATCAAGCTTGTATAACTTCATACCACATAGAGGATCAAGAATACCAAACCTATATTTACTTAAAATTGCTAAGAGATTTTCTGAGTAACGATTCTTTTTGTCACGAATACCTACAATTAAGTCAAAATTATTCTTCTGAGCAGTTTTTATAAAATTCATCAAATCAGAAACAGATATTTGCCCATCAGCATCAAATGTTACTGCGAATTTATATCTTTCATTGATAGCTGCCTGTATTCCTGAAGATATAGCTGATTCATAACCCTCATTATTATTATGATTAATAATTGTAATTCCTTTACTCTTAGCTATATCCAAGGTTCTATCTTCTGATCCATCATTCACTAAAATGATATCTATAGAATTACTTTTCAAATTATCTAACAAAGAACCTATTGTGGCCTCTTCATTAAAAGCAGGAATTATTACTACAGTTTCTCTATTACTCAAAGTCAGATAACAAAAAATGTTGGCCTTTCTTCTTCTCTTGTTTCAAAACTTTTCCCAGGATGAGATTAATCTCATGGGGAGGTATTGAATCTTGTGGTGCGGGCCTTAGAACTTCTATTTTAGAAGAGTCTAATACTGTACCTACTGCAATATTATCTGATGCTCTAATACATCTTCTTTGAAGCACAACTGTTTCTAATTCATTTTCAACAATAAATTTCTGATCTGATCCTAGAGATAATTGTAATTCTCTTGTTCTGTCTACCATCTCTCTCCAATCATTAGGGTCCATAGAGAAAGCATGATCTGGCCCTACCTCTTTTTTATCTAATGTAAAATGTTTTTCTATCGCTCTAGCGCCCAATGTGACTGCACCTAGAACAGTTGAATGCCCTGGTGTATGATCTGACAATCCGAGTACTATATTCGGCCATATTCTTTTATAAGTCTTGAGAACATTCAAATTTATATATCTAAAGTTCTCTAAACTACCCGTATAATTTGTATTACACTGCATTAAACAAATAGGCACATCAGCTTCTATCAAAGTATCCATTGCTCTTGACACATCATTAAGATCTGAAGCTCCTGTTGCAATTAGAACTGGCTTACCTGCCTTGGCAATCTTATTAAGCATAGCAATCCAAGTAATATCTCCAGATCCTATCTTATGTGCAGGTACATCAATATTATCCAAGATATCTACAGCTTCAAAATCATACGGTGCTGAAAAAAAATGAACTCCAGAATTGTGACTAATTTCTTGAAGTTTTTTTGTCCAATCCCTAGGTAATGATGCATCTTCATAGACCTCAAATACTGTCTTTTTCCATTTTGCCTGATGTGATTGTTGCATTCTAAGGTCTTTAAAACCATAGTCTGAGACAATTTTCTCAGCTAAGAAATGTTGAAACTTTACTGCATCTGCACCCGATTCAGCAGCAGCATGAATTAAATCTTTTGCTTTTTCAAAATCTCCATCATGATTTGCAGCAATATCCGCAATAAAGTAAGTTGGATGCTGTTCTCCAATTAACTGGTCTTGAATTTTAATAGTTCCACTCATAGTATTACTTTCTTTAACTATTTTAATTTAAATCCTTTATATATGATGCTAGATCATCTTTCCAAGAAAAATCTACATCTATAATAGAGCTCAACCTTTGATTATTCAATACAGTATATTCTGGTCTAATAGCATCTTCCTGTTGATCTAACATAACTCTTTCAACCATATTAGTTCGCCCTATTAAATCAGCTAACTCAGATAGAAAATGATATTTACTACAATAATCTCTTGATGCAACGTTATATATTCCATTTAATTCTTCTTTCATAATAACAGCAATTATGCGTGACAACATTGATGCAGAAACAGGACTAAAGAATATATTATCCCAACCCTGAATTATTTTTTTATTACTTAGTTCATTACAAGCCCACCATAACAAACTATTATTTGAATAAGGGTTAATTCCGTAAACATCTGTTCTTAAGATTGTAATCGGACCTTTATACTTCATTACTTCCTTTTCTCCCATCAATTTAGTTTGAGAATAAATAGAAATAGGATTTTTTTTATCATCCTCAGCCCAAGGTGTATTTTGACATTCATGTCTTCCATAGACACTGGCAGTTGAAATATGTATTAATTGAGTATTATTTAAGTTTGTATTCTCTAATGCTTGTACTAAAAACTGAATAAATTTAACATTAAGGTCATAGGCTAAATCTCTTTTTATTTCGCATTGATTAACATTGACCAAACCTATAGTATTAATAATATATTGGGGTTTATGTTTTAAGAGTATCTTTACAATATTTTCCATAGTAGTTGGAAATGAAAAAAACTCTAATTTATCATTTGTTATTCTTGTCTGATTATATGTTGGAATTATATTGAATGTGCTTGAGAGTGTTTCGATACAGTGGATACCTAGCAAACCACTCCCACCAAAAATTAATGTCGTATCTCTTTTCCTACTTTTATGTGCATCTGTAATCATAAAAAAGAGATAAAAATTTGAAAAATAATAGAGCTAATTATAGAGTTTTATTAAATTTTATTAATTCTTCAACACTTAGAAAGTCCTTATTAGTCCCAGACTCATACTCAAATCCTAATTCTACATTCACTCCAACCTCATTTAACTGATTTGTTGTATATTCACCTCTTTGATGAAAAACTATACTCGGTGAAATAACATAATGGTCATCAAATTCAATCGTATTTATTGAATCATCAGTAGGACACATAACTTCATGCAGTTTCTCGCCAGGTCTTATACCAACTATTTTTAAAGGTAAGTTAGGGGCTATTGACTCAGCTATATCTATGATTTTTGCTGAAGGTATTTTTGGTACAAATATTTCCCCCCCCTTCATTCTTTGGAAACTTTTCAAAACGAAATTTACACCCTGGTCGAGTGTTATCCAGAATCTAGTCATAGACTCATGAGTAATCGGTAAATCAGATGTCCCTTCGGCAACTAACTTTTTAAAATAAGGTACTACCGAACCTCTTGATCCATAAACATTCCCATATCTTACTACTGAAAACTGTGTGGGTGCAGAGCTCATATTATTAGCTGAAACAAATAACTTATCCGATGCTAGTTTTGTTGCTCCATAAAGATTTATTGGGCTTGCTGCCTTATCTGTTGATAATGCTATCACCTTTTTAACATTATTCTTAATTGAGGCAGTTATTGTGTTTTGTGCTCCATTGATGTTTGTCTTTATACATTCCATAGGATTATATTCTGCTGTAGGCACCTGCTTTAGTGCTGCTGCATGAATCACAAAATCAACATCCATCATTGCCAGCTCTAATCTAGGTAAATCTCTAACATCGCCAATAAAATAGCGCATGCATGTATCATTATATTCTTGTTGCATTTCAAACTGCTTCAATTCATCCCTAGAAAATATAATAATCTTTTTTGTATTATATTTTTCAAGCAGTATTTTTGTAACATGTTTACCAAAAGAACCAGTTCCACCAGTTATTAATATTATTTTGTCATTAAACATTCTTTTATATTTCTTTGATTGTACTAGTATGTAATTCTATAATACTTTTTTCTTAAATGATTAAAATAGTTAAATAATCAGCTTGTTAGTTCAACAATTTTTTTATCCTTTAATAATAGATTCAAATCTGATTCCTGCTTGACCTTTTCATCATGAGTTATGGCAATAACTAGTATAGACTCTGAGATTTTCTTTATTAGCTTAATCAGATCAATAGCTGTCTCTTTATCAAGAGCGGAAGTAAACTCATCTAATATTAGCATTTTTGGCTGTCTAACAAGCGCTCTAGCGATTGCAATTCTTTGTCTTTGACCACCTGATAACTTAGAACCTCCCTCACCTATGTTACTATCTATTCCTTCAGCAAGGTGTTTCACAAAAGAGTATGCTTCTGATTCTTCTAGTGCCATTCTCACTTGATCAGTAGTAATTTCTGGATCACCCATTGTAATATTTTTAGTTATTGAGTCATGAAAAATAAAAGTATCTTGCTCAACATAACCTGCTGAATTCCTCAAAAATGTTAATCTATTTTGTTTAATAGGTTTATCATTTATATATATCATTCCTTCATCAATAGAATATAGCCCCAAAAGAAGATCGCCAAAAGTAGTTTTTCCTATTCCTGATTCACCCTCAATAGTAACCAATCCATTTGATGGAAGTACTATGTTCAAATTATCAAATATTTTATTAGAACCATATGCAAAAGTGACATCTTTTAATCCAATAGTAAAATTATCTATCTCAGTTTCATTATTTACAAAATCCTCCTTGGATATTATTAAATTATTAATCTGCTTATTATATGACTCATAAAATGGTTTATTAGCCCCAAAGGTTTGTATATCAGATTGAAGCTTACCCATAGCTTGAGCAACTCTTACGAAAACTACTGCCACTATCAATACGGTCTGGTTTGCAATACTAAGAGTTTCTACAGCTAGATATAAACCTACACATACAAACAAGAAAATGATAGGCTCTCTTAAGTAAACAAGTCCATGTTTAGCCATAATTTGCTTTATATTTGCATCTTTTATTGAGTCAGCTTCTTTCAAAATTACTGGTGTCATAAATTTAGATAAATTCATTCCTTTAATGACTTTTATTCCTTTTAGGATCTCACCCATGTTAGACATAAATGATGTCATAATACTCCATTGTCTAACAGCTTGCTTATTAGATATTTGTATAAAGACTCCAAGAATCAGAAACATAAACAATCCTAACAATAAGCCGCCACTTGCTGCATATAAAGAAATATCTAACATAAGGAATAGTAAAACTAGAACTTGAAAAAATGAGGAAAAAACAAGACAAGTATATAAAAAGAGGCTTGCGGCTTTTGGAATATCAAAGCTTAGAGTATTCATTGATGCCCCTGTTTTCATATTTTGTATAGTCGTCCACTTTGATTCTAAAAGACTTTTTACAAATTCAGATCTCATCTCAAAAGTAATTTGAGAGGTAACTATTCCTGTATAATTCATAGCTAACATACTAAAAACAGATTTTAGAAATATAAACATTAAGAATGCTGACAAAACATTCATTAGGTTCATATCTAAATTTAAAAAATCGAATGTAACTAGAAAATAATTATAAAAAATACTGGTTGGCTGATTTGCGTCCTGAATACCCAGAATGATATCAAGAACAGGCATTAAAGCTAAAATTGAAACCCCTTCAAGTATTCCAGCTACGAATGAAGCTGTTAATATATATACACTTCTAGAAGGCGATAAGAATAGTAATGAAAAAAAGAAGCGAAGTTTATTCATACTTATTAATTAAACTTTTGGGCCTCAAGATATACTGTCCGCACACCGCCTGTTTCACAAACTAATTTTATTGTATGCTCGGGCGATATATCACTAAATATAGATCTCCTAACACCATCCGTAGGGATACTTTTTATAGGTTTATAGCCTAAATCTTCTATAATTTTTGTACCTTCTTGCCAAGAAGAACCAACAAATTTTGTTTTATATCCAAGTTGGAATAGTTTTGACAGCGTAGCAGACATATTATTCTCATTATTATATCTACTAATATGAGTTTCGAAAATAATTGAGGGCATGAGTACATTCCTTTCAATCTCCTCAATCATCCCATTAATTACGTCAACTTCATGGCCTTCAACATCCATTCTAATTAGATCAAGACTTTGACTTATATCTGATTTTCTCAATAATTCAGGAATTGTATAGGTATCTACTAATATAGTTTCTCCTGATAGATGTTTCTCAACTGTTCCGTAATCATGAAAAGTATTTAAATTAGACTCATTAGATAGAAAGAATTCTTTCTTCGAAGTAGTACTTGAAATTGCACCTTCATAAACTTCAGTATTATCGAATTTATTTAGTTTTAAATTTTTTCTGAGTAATTTAACATTCTCAGGTGATGGTTCAATTGCTATAAGGAAGCCATCATCACCAATTAGTTTTCTTTCTATTAAAGCGTAATAACCTATGTTCGCGCCTATATCTAATATAAAGTCTCCCTCATGAACAACCTCATCAAGTATATACTTGTGATCCAGTTCTCTTGCACCATACTTGAGAAGCTGCTTTGATAAACCTCTATCAAATACATCAAGTATCATATTAAAGTTGTAAACCTTTCGTTGTATATATCTTGATTTAGAGAAATTTCTTAATAATAAGATCCAACACCACTTAAGTGTGCCCCAAACTAAATTAAGGAAGCCGTAACCATCAATTCTTAAAAATAACCTATTCATTTTTATACTTTAGCCAAGAGGCTCTCCTGATAAGATTTATCATTTAGTGATAAGCATCTCTCTAATGCTTGCTCCAGCTCATCCCAATTTATTTGTGCTCTATTATCTTTACAAAAAGAGCCCTCAATAAGTGCAATTCTACGCAGAAGTAAGTCTTTTTCATATTGTTTTAACATGAAGAAATTAAAATTAATTAAAACAATTGGATTACCGCTCAAAATTGAATACGCATAAGTTGTTGTAAGTATAGAATCAAATATTAGGATTTGATCAGAACTTATAACATCCTCAAAAGGACCTATGATTTCTTTTGCTCCCATTTCTTGAAAAAAATAAGAACTCATCTTAGTTTTTGTTTCTGGATGTTGTTTGACCGAGACTTCATAGCCCAATTTGTTAAGCTGACTGATTAGTCTCAGTTGCCAATCAATTGCAACAAGATCTGGGAACAAAGGTGTAACCTTAAGTCTAATACCATAACCATTAAGATGGGGCGCTACATAAATGACTTTTTTCATATCTTATAATTTAGTTATAGCAATTAATAACTAAGGGTGGAGTTTTGTTGTAAAGTTGATCTGTAAATGATCCTTTAATATATTCAGCTTGTACCTCGCTATAGGTTACAAAAATATCTGTATCTTGAAGTTCTATTAATGGTCTAAACTGCTTCATATCCATTAAGCCTCCATATGCATGATCAAAGGTAACTACTTTCCCACCTTTCTCTCTTACATATATTGCTAATAATTTATTCCATACAATGCCTGCACTATTCATCCAGAGTGTATTTGGAATTAAATCCCTATTGTTTTCTAGCGTTTTTCTATAGTTTTCAATCACAATCAAAAAATTCTCCAGCCAGGTGAAAGATAACTCTTGTTCTTCTTTGCTCAACTCACAATTGTATTCTTTAAACCACTCAATAATCATTCTTCTATAATTGATATAGTATTTATTTTTATTATAGTTATCTAATCTTTCTCTTTTCTGCTCTAGAGAATATTTCTTATGGTTAATATAAAATTCAGAAATTTTAACCTGATAGCCAACTTTACCAATAATTTTCATATACACTGATGATAATTCTCCAACTCCAGTTGTAATTATTGAATTCTGAAGGTCGATTTTATCAATATTCTTTCTAATAAATCCATCATCTCTAATATAGGTTGCTAAATTATTTCTAAGAGATTCAAGTAGGAAATTTTTTTTCCTAACTTGAGATCTAAAACCTGACTCCAAGATTCTAAGATACTGATCATTAATTGATAATGTTTTTGTACTTAAATCATCAATAGTCTCTTTAGTCAAGCCTATATTTTGATCAGATTGATTGATAGCTAGGCATAATTTTGCATTATAAAGTGATAAAAGTTTCATGAGAAAAAAAACATTTGCAATTTGGATATTTTTTTCAATAAATACATCAGATGACTCTTGATCCCTAAGGTAGCAAACACTCCTCGTTTGCAAACTATCATTAAAAGTAACTAATTGATCCCTATTTAGTGGCCAAATAAATCCCTCAAGACCATTTGGGGTAAGCTTATAGCCTGAAACTTCTTTTGGATTTGTCATTTGTTTTGGAATTTTTTTAGCTAGTTATTAAAATAAGTCTATTTTAACTCTGTAATTTATTCATAGCTACTATTTAATATTTTTCTTAGCAAAAGCTTACTCCAAAGAGGGTCTACCATAGTATTTTTATATATATAATCTATATTATTATCCTTATCAGTACTCGCCTTAATTAGCTCTTGATTGTTTTCCAAGAATTGATTTATAGGAAAAACAAAACCCTTCTTTTCTTTATCTATTAATGCTTGAGGCAGATAGCGAGAAAGAATCTTTCTTAGTACAACCTTTTGTCCTCCCAACAAAAATCTTCTGCAATCAAAAGAAGAAACTAATTCTAAAAGATTCTTATTGAGAAATGGAGTTCTAACCTCTAGTGCCTCTTTCATGCTCCCCCTTTCTATAGATGGAATTATTGAAAATGGCATATTAGTACCTAAATCAAATTCCATATAATTGAGTAACAAAGAGCTATGATTAGCATGAAAAATATCCTCAGCCTTTGCAAAGTGATCTTTGATATCTGGATCTAAAAAATAAGGGTTATTCTTTAATGCTAATACTAAATCTGGACCTCTAAATTTTGAGAGAAAAATTGCTGTTTTTAATTTTTTAATCTTCGAAAACCCTAATCTATTTAAAATATCTAACAATGAATTAAATAAAAAGCTATTGAGTAACTTCTCATTCTGATAAATAAATTGATGTTTCCCATACCCTAGAAACAACTCATCTCCACCTGTTCCACTGAGAGCAACAGTAAAATACTTCTTGGCAATTCTAGACATTTGCCTAACTGAAAAGACAGTAATATTATCATTTGGCTCTCCATATAAGTTTTTCAAATCATCTATACCATATGATTGGCTAGGATCTTGGCTATCAACTATAAGATGCTCCATATTTAAATATTCAGCTATTGCTTTAGCCCTAATTGATTCATTATGAATTTGATTCTTATCAAAGGAAACTGTCAATCCCAATACATCTCTTTTTAAATCCTTCTTCAACATACAAGCTATTAGCGAAGAATCTATTCCTGAAGAAAGAAATAACCCCATATCAACGTCAGAATAAATTCTTTTGCTGAGTGAATCGAGTATTAAATTAGCTATATCATCTAACTCAGCTTCATTAAGAGGAAGAACCTTGCCCCTACCAATATGGATCTCAGGCCTTTTCCAATAAATAGATTTTTTAATATCAGTTGGATTATCTATAATAAAAAGTGAAGCTGGCTCACATTTATATAGGCCCTCAAACATAGTTTTAGACGAAGATAGGTATCCTAAAGTATTAAACTCCTGATGAAAGGACTCATCAGTTGTAATCACTAGCTTTAACATTTCTACTAATGGAGCTGGCTCTGAAGAAAAATAGAATCCATCTTTTTGCTTTGACCAATATAGAGGTTTTTCACCAAAAATATCAGTAGCTAGAGTAAGTCTTCTGTCCATATAGTTTGCAAACGCAAACATTCCATCAATATCATCAAGTTTCGATACTCCGTATCTTCTCAAAAAATGAGATAAGACTTCAGTGTCCCCATGAGTATGAAATTCATCGCCCTTACTGATCAAGTGACTTCTTAACTCCTGAAAATTATATATTTCCCCATTAAATATTAGGTGTTGATTATTTTGATGAAAAGGTTGATTACTTTCCTTGGATAAATCAATAATTGAAAGCCTAGTATGCCCAAGAAATATTCCTTCTGACTTCTTATACCAAGTACCAAGATTATCTGGACCTCTATGAGATAGTTTTTTTGTAAAAGTATGTCCTAATTCAATATCCCTCTCATCTAGACCCCTATTCAGATAGAAACCAAAAATACCACACATAATTATAATGACCTTAAAAATTCTTCAATAGAAAATAGACAAATCAAAAAATGTCCTCCGCCTGGCTTATTATTTAACCAATCATCGCTATCATTTTTCAACTTTTCAAAGTTGAAATAAGGCATAGCGTCTCTTAAATACTCCGAATTATGCAGATTCATAACTCTTTTATTTAAGCGCTTACGTACTCTTACCTGCTCATCATCATCAGGCCAGGTTCTATCTTTCGCTAAAGGCCCACTATATTTTTTATTACCTGTTATAGTTCTCATGATTTTTTTAACTCCAAAATAAGTAGTTAGCTCCATTGGTGATGCATCAATTTTATATCCAGTATTGGCACTTACTGTCTTTGAAAAATCAGGTGACATTTTCCTTAGAGCTGCTCTTAATATTCTTGCATATAATCTATGCTCAATCGGTAAAGATAAATATAAATCTAATATTTTATTATCATTGGCAACTTTCCTTTGCTCACCATAGATTCCCATCCCCATAACATCAGTTTGTGAATAATGCCTAGAAATAGTATGTATCATCATATACTCCCATAGATCATAATTATTATTTGCATAATTTTGACCTTCAATCTCAATATCTTTAATTTTTAAGTAAAGATCTTCCATCATCATATCTTTATGCTCTTTATTTAAATAAGAAGAAACATCTAATCTCCAAGTTCTATATGGAACATTATTACAATAGTAACTACTAAAATTATCTATATTATTCAAATTAGTTATTCGCTTAAAGTGAGTTGGCTTTCCCCCTATTGTTATTGGATCAACTGGTAAATACATCCCCTGGAATAAATAATCAAAGCCATGCCCATGAAAAAAGATATCTTTAGAAGAATCAAAATTATTCTCTAAGCCAATAAATATATTCATCAATTGATGATGGAAACCACCTGATAACTTTCGCTTCTCTTCCCAAAATAAATCATACGAGTCTTGAGGTAGTTGTATAAAATGATGCTCTGAATTACTCATCTCTGTAAGTAACTTTGAGGTTTTATATTCTCCCTCTTCTGAAAAACCTAATGTATAACAAGCTGGATTTTCTATGTTTGATTCAATAAATGCAGCTAAGAGTGTTCTAGTATCCATGCCGCCACTAAGAAATAAATTAATAGTTTGATCCTTACTTCTGTCTATTTTTCTGTCAATAGAAGAAATAATCTCATTACTGAGCATTGTTGCTGAATCGGTAAGAGACAAAGAATTATTTTTCTTAAAACTTGGTGCCCAGTATGTAAATATATCAAGGCCATTAGAGCCAAAGGTCAAGATCCTAGATGCCTTGAGATATCTTATTAGGTTATCATAAGTAGTATCATTATGAATTCTTCTGAACCAAAGAAATTCAAAAAAATTATTTTTCTGGAGTTTAAACCTACTATCCCTTGAAGCAATTGGAATTAAATCAGAATATTTATGGGCCCCGATTAACTTATTCTTACTTATATAATAATAGACAGGTATTGATGTAAATCTATCATTGATTAAAAATAAGTTATTCTTCTTTTTTTCTAAAAAAATAATTAAATATTCACCATTAATTGACTCTATAAATTTATTATTATCTGCTCCGTTTAATAAAAAATATCTAGCAATTGACTCATGATTAATTTTCTCATTAAGAATTGGATTGCCAAGTATTATAATTTGAAAACTTGCATTTTCTCTAATAAATGGAGCTGGAAAGATATTCTCTGATGTAAAAGCCAAGGAACAATTTTCTGAATCAAATTCAAATATAAATTTTGGCAACTTAATTGTCATGAATCTGACTATGCTCCTAAAAGCAGATGTTTAAACCTATTAACAAATTCTTTACTTCCGTCATTTCCAAGATAATATCTATATATTTTTTGTCCTTCTTCAGCAATAGAGACTAAGGAATAACGGTCACTTAAAACTAACTCAATTTTCTCATCTAGATTTTTTAAATCCCAATCAAAAGAGAGATAACTAATATCTTTCTGATAAAAATTTGGCCAAGTATACATATGACTCATATCAGGTTTCATCAAAACTGCACCACATATAAAAGTTTCAAAATCTTTTAATGTAATTTCACCAAGACCGAATGGTGATAGTACAATTTTTGAATTCTTCATTTCTCTATAAAAAGCAAATCTATTTAATTTTTTAGTCTGCAATCTATCTTTTAAAATTTCTACTATTGATTTTCTTTGAAAAGAGACACTAGCCTTACTATATGAAGTATTCACTCTACATTGTATATCTAAAAATCTATCTCTACTTGGTTTTGTATAATTAACTGGGTATCTAACTAATGAATCTATAAGACATCTTTTATAAACTTTTCCAAGATAATCACCTAAGTAAGAATAATTAGCCAATCCAGTATTCCAAAATACATCTAATTTCTCCAGATCTAGAGGGTCATTGACTTGTGTAATATTTTCCTCATAGATTTTATCATCCTTGACATTATTTTCTTTATGATAGAAATCAGAAAAAGCTCTCCTGCCATACATAGGTTTAAGATAAGCTGTTTTATCAATCAATAATTGATGCTTAAAATATCCATCGACAAATGGTAAAACGTCTCCCAAGACATAACCAGCACTATCAGTTGTATCAAAAAAAAGCACTTTAGTTTTCTTAGAAAAGCTTTCTAGATTTTGATACATACTTTCTAGTTTTTTCTCATCTTGGTACCAATATTTAAAATATTTGCTATCAATAATAAGCACATCACAGTCAGTCAATACATTCTCTATTTTTTTATAATAATGAATTTCAATTGAAGCATCCCTTAATAACTGTCTATTCATAGTTATAGGATGAAGAAATGCTCTGGCATTATAAGACTGTGGCCCTGGTGTTAAAATATTTAAATGCACTGCTTAGGTATTAATTATGTTTGAAGGTTGAAATAATAAAAAGTTATAAAATTTACTTACAATCTTACATCAACTTCTTCTTCAGAAAAGAGAGATTTGAGATCATAAATCAGTCCATTTTCGCTATTGAAAGTTCTAATTTCATTGATTCCGAATTCAGCAAACTGTGAATGCTTAGTAGTAATAATTATCAGATCATATTCACCTTTATTTGGGTATTCCAAAAGGTTAATATTGAGTGATTCTTTAGTTTTATCAAACTCTACCCAGGGATCATAAATATCAACCATACACCCTGCATTTTCTAGTAAATATACTAAATCAATAGCCTTACTATTTCTTATATCAGGACAATTCTCTTTGAATGAAATACCCATAACTAATACATTAGATTCACTAATTTTTTTTCCATTCTCTTCCAGCATTTTTAGTGATTTATTTGCTATAAATCCAGCCATTCCATCATTGATAGACCTGCCTGCTAATATTACCTGTGATTTATAACCTATTTGGCTTGCCTTATAAGTCAGATAATATGGGTCTACACCAATACAATGGCCCCCTACAAGACCTGGCTGGAAATTTAAAAAATTCCATTTTGTACCAGCAGCCTCTAATACTGCTTGAGTATCTATATCCAAATGACTAAACATTTGGGAAATCTCATTAATTAGGGCAATATTAATATCTCTTTGAGTGTTTTCAATAACCTTAGCTGCTTCTGCAACTTTTATATTTTTTGCACTGAAAGTGCCTGCTTTAATTATTGAAGAATACAATTTATCAACTTTTTTTGCTGCGATAGCATTAGACCCACTAGTAACTTTTACAATATTAGTTAGTGTATGTTTAGTATCGCCGGGATTTATTCTTTCAGGGCTATAGCCACATAAAAAACCATCATTACATTCTAATCCTGATTCTTCCTCTAATATTGGTATACAAATTTCCTCAGTTAAGCCTGGGTAAACAGTAGACTCATAAATGATAAGATCATCCTGTTTTAGGATGGAACCAATCATCTTTGTTGCATCTATAACATGACTTAAATCAGGATTATTTTCTTTATCTATGGGTGTTGGAACAGTAATAATATATGTATTACAACCTTTTATCATTTCTATTTCTGTAGTAAATGAAAGATGTATCGCAGTCTCAAAAGAATTGCTTTTTACTTCTAGTGTTTTATCATTCTTATTTTTTAATTCTTCTACTCTCAATTCATCAAGATCAAATCCTAGAGTTTCATATTTCTTTCCAAACTCTATTGCTAAGGGGAGGCCAACATAACCTAGCCCTATAATAGCAATATTAATATTTTTCATTTTTTACTCCCACAAAAAGATATTATAATATTATTGGACGCATCATAAACTCATTCAAACCCAAATCATCTTCTTCAATCAACCTTGCATCAACGCAATCAACAAGCTCATAATCAAATCTTTCTGTATAGTCAAATATCTCTTTTATATCTCTACCTATTGCCTTGAGATGTTTTGGGTGTAATGAAATGATGATTATAGGATTTTTTTCTACTATGGTTTTTGAAGCTCCTTCTAATACATCAAACTCTGCCCCCTCCACGTCAATTTTTATGACATCAGGGAGTATATTATTAGTCTTACAAAAATAATCTAAACAAACTTGGTGCTTCTTAGAAATTTGGAATACCTTTTCTGACTTATTCAGGCTAGATAAATTAACTATAGAAGGAATACCAGACACATCTCCAGTTTCATAAAAGTTTACATGATCAGAATTCTTAGCCCCAATAAGCAAGGGCACCAATTCTATATTTGAAATATTATTAATCTTAATATGTTCTTTTAAGAATTTCTGATTATTTTCCGAAGGCTCGAAAGCAATGATATTTTTTACGGATGTATACAAAGATAGAGGTAACGAACAAAGTCCTATATGTGCACCTATATCAAAAACTACATCTTTTGAATCTGATACATCTATTAATCTTTCAAATCCGCTATTATGCTCTTCACCCCATAATTCAAAGCTACTAAAAGCAAATTTTGAGTTAAGAATAATTGGATACTTACTTCCAATAGAAATTTCTTTGAATTGACCATATAGTAAATTAGCCAATATACCTGAAAAAAATTTTAAACATTTTCGAATAATCGATATCCTTAGAATATACGCACCTCTAATATAAGCAATTAATTTGTTAAATTGTAAAGACATCAATCTTCTTTTCTAGACATTAAAAAAATTAGATTATTATGATTGCCTAATAATGGCTATGAATGGAGGCCTTAAGCTAAATCTCAGGTCACGACCAAAGAAAAATAGTATGTATGCAATAATTACAGATAAGAATCCTGCCACAATTGTAGCTGCAACTACAATTCTTGTTCTTTTTGGACTGGTTCTCTGAAGAGGCATTACTGGGGGGTCTAATATTTTTAAAATATACTCTTTCCTTGCTTTTGTTAATGTAAGTATAGATAGTTGTTGCTCAATTAAAAATGATAACCCCCTATTTAAAGTAACAACTGAATTTATTTGCTGTTGTTCAGTAAGGAAATCGATAGCACTCTGAGCTTCTAATTGATCCTGCCTTCTAAATTCTTCATTAATATCTTGAATAATCCAGCCAGTCCATTGCTTGGCAATCGCTGCTGATGGATGCTGAACAGAAAGTGCCACAATTCCTGTTAAGCGGTCTTGTTGTACATCCACCATAGCTGTGAATTTTTTGGCAGCTACTTGTAAATTTGGTCCATCATAAACTTGGCCATTGCTATACCAAACCTTTTTTTCAATATTAAAAATTTTTGGATTGATCTCAGGGAATAGAGAAGTTTCTTCCCAACTCTTTGCTGCCATTAAAGGCACTAGAATATTTCTTTTTTGAATAAAACCGACTGCAAATTTTCTTGATTTTATTGTCTGCATAGCAATTTTACTCTTTGTATTACTAGCTCCTCCTCCTAAAATCCCTGAAAGGCCTCCTCCAACAAGATCATTTGCTAAAGAACTTAACGAACCACCTTGTGTATTAAGCCCTCCATCTGAATTTGGTATCAGAAGAGCTTCAGATTTATAAATAGGGGTTAATGATAAAGCATAAATAATTGAGAGAATTGAAGAAAAAATAGTCAAAATAATTATAGTTCTTCTTCTATCCCATAATTCTGAAAATATTTCTTTGAAATCTAATGTGCCCTCATACCTATATTCCGAAGATATAGTATCTATATCATCATTATTATCTTCTTTAGTCATATATATTAGAAACTATTAACTGCAGCAGCAGCTAATGCCATTTGATAAATAATCTGTGTAATTTCTGTTGTTGCTCTTACCCCAGAAAAAGGCTGTATTTCTAGTGGAACCACTATGGTATCGCCAGGCTCTAGATTCTGATTTGATCCTCTAAAAAATCCTGAACTAGATAACTGATTTGGGGATACAATACTTCCATCAGACTTAATGAGATAAGCCGCTCCCTTATCAGCAAATGGTGTTGCTCCCCCACTTAAATCCAAATAATCATCAATTGATAACCTTTCCTTGTACAAATGAGCATTAGAGACATACACCTCGCCAATTACTGAAATAGTTTGTCTCTTCTTGGGAATAAATAATGAATCACCATCTTCTAAAATAATATCTTCAATAGATCCTTCTATAATAGAGTCCAAATCAATCACTAATCTTCCTAAAGCTGTTTCTTCATCCTTTGTGTCTGACAAAATTAGACTTGTTAGCTGTGTTATAGCATTAGCATCTAAACTATTCTCGCCGAGCCCACCAGATTGACTTGAAAGGAGTATCTTTCTTTTCAGCTCTTCTTTAGCTCCACTTAATCTTTCTTTTTCAGCTTCTTTTAAACTCTGTCTTTGGAAATATGCAGCTTGCATTGAACCAAAATCTGTCACACCACCAGCTCTCTCAACCAATTCACGGAGAGATTGGTTTTCAGAAATTGGGTACACACCAGGAAAATAAACCTCTCCAGTTATCTCAACTGTCTTAATATCAGTTGAAATCTGTTTGAGATTTATCACATCAATTTCTTGCAATTTAGTATTCATCTGCTCTACATCGGATAAAGCAGCAAAGGAGTTCGAAACTGAGAGCATTTTACCTACTATATTGCCTCTACTAAGCTCTATTTCTGAATCATAAGTAGCATCCTGTAAGCCACCCGCAGCTTTTATAGCGTCCTCTAGAATCATCCCTTTTGTTAAAGGATATTCCCCAGGAAAATGAACATTTCCAAATACAGAAACAATCTTCTTCTTTTTATTGGAGTTATTTTGACGATTAACTACCTCTATAATAGGAGCCAATAACTGATTTCTACAATTTGTTGTTAAGGACTTTGAAAATTCAGTATTATATTCATCAACATCATCTGAATTATCTTGTTTATTAGACATGATATTTTGAAGTTCCATAGGATTTGTTATATTTTCTAGTTCCTCCAATGGAATAGAATCATTAGATCTATTAACTGAATCTGAAACAAGATCAAGAACAAAATTTGGAGTCAGCGTGCAGTAATCATAAACTGTATATTCATAGTATCTTCTAATATCTGAAGTCTCTTCAACACCTGTTAATGGATTAGGAAGCATAATCTGATCGCTTGCTTTTCCAGGAGTTTCAAGCATAGACTTTCGTAAAAATGTTATCGAGTTCCATTCATTTTCAAGCATTAATTGGTTATTTTTATTCTTATTATATTTGTCCAATATTAACTTTGTCGTAATTTGATCTTTTGTTAGTAGACTAGGAAGAAATATAATCTCATCTTTCTCTTCAAGAGTTATGTTTTCTATTGAATCAGGCTTCTTAAATATTTGTTCCAAATCTGCTTGTAAAAATTCAAAGTTTTGATTGATATCATTCTGCCTCTTAATTATTACATACCTTAGATCAGTCATTGACATCAAATCATTTGACGATTTAATAATATCATTCAGTCTCATGCCTTTAAACCAAGAATAAAATCCTGGTTTTTGTGCGTGACCAGAGACTAAAACCGCATTTTTAATATTATCGTAAACAGGATAAATATTTACTACATCACCGTTATTGAGCCATATATCTTCCAGCTGATTATTTACTTCCTTAACTCTTATTAAATTGAACCCATTGGTGGATGAGCTGATCCTTTGTATTTCTGCAGTTCTTGTATCAGCTTTTGGTTTTAAATTACCAGAAAATCTTATAATATCGTTGAGAGTTTCACCCTCTTTAAGTTCATAAATACCAGGCCGAGATACTTCTCCAGCTATACCTATAGTTTTAGATTTTGGAGGAATAAAAACAACATCTCCTGATTGTATTTTCTTATCCTTAGTTGTATCTCCACTTAAAAGAAGGTCATAAAAATCAAAGCTAGTAACGATTTTTCCATTTCTCTTAAGCTGGATATTTCTTAATGACCCAGTCTTTGATATACCTCCACTTGCAAAAATAGCATTCGTTAGTGTTGAAAGTGATGATATATTATAACTGCCTGGCGTAATAGCCTCACCGACAACGAAAACATTAACAGAACGTAGTTTACCTAAAGAAATACTAACATTTGTACCTATCATTTGATTCTTCACTCTCATTTCAATCAAATTTTTAGCGTCAGAAAAATTCTGACCTGCAATTCCAATAGGTCCTAAGCCAGGATAAAATATGTCCCCAGTTCTATTTATTTTCAAAGTAAATTGGTCATTACTACCACCAAAAGTCATAATCTTTAAATTATCCCCAGGCCCTAAAACATAGTCTGGAGGAATAGGAATATCTTTTGTTTGAGCATAGGTTGAAGGAGCGTAAATAAAAAAGTCATACCCAAAATGTACTAATGGATCTTTGAAGAATCTGGACTGTGGAGGGTTTACAAAACTTTGATTACCAGTATATCCATATGTTTCATCTGCATAATTAGGTGCTGCCGCTCTCTTTCTTTTCTCTTCTAGCTCATCTTCATTCTCTTCAAAAGATTCATCTTCCTCTTTCATAGAGGGGGCATCAAAATCCGTTAAACCTTTTGTTAATCCCTCGAGTAATGCCATATTATCCAATTGTGCCTCAATCGAAAAAGGAATAGAGATTGCAAAAAATAATATTAATACTTTTAATTTCATAATTTGATTATAAAGCTTTTATAAAGAAAGGCTATTCTACATATAAATTATAATTATCTCATTATTTTAAAAAAGTTCATTTGCTTTCAATATACTGAACTTATTTAATCTATAAAAGTAGTTTCAAATCTATTTCTTATTAGGAATATTAAGAATTAATACAAAATTAACTTTTCTTTTATTTATAATTGTATCTCCTTACTCAAATAATCAAATTATTAATTAAATTTATTTAAAATAAGATGCAAGCTAATGTAGTTATAGTTGGAGGTGGACATGCTGGTGGAATGACTGCTATTTTTCTACGCCAAATCAATTATTCTGGCTCAATTATTGTTATTGGGGAAGAAGAATTTCTTCCATACCAGAGACCTTCATTATCTAAAGGTTTCTTATCAGCCGAAATTGAAGAAAAAAGGTTATATTTGAAATCTGATAATTTTTATAAAAAAAATAATATTTCAATGATTTGTAATACTCATGTGAAAGATATTTTAAAAGATCAAAAAAAAATTATCCTAGATGATGGCAAAGTTATTAATTTTGATAACTTAGTGCTATGTACTGGAAGTATTGTGAAAAAAATAGACTATCCAGAACTGGAATCTAACATTCTTTATCTCCGTGATATAAAAGATTCTTTAAAAATAAGAGATATTATCAAAAATAATAAAAAGATAGCTATTATAGGTGCCGGATATATAGGACTTGAAATTGCTTCAATAATAAGAAAAAACAAAATAAATACTACCATTATTGAATTAGAAAATAGATTAATGAAAAGAGTTGCTTCAAAAGAGCTAGCTAGCTATTTTGAAGCAAGGCATCGTGATGAAGGAGTGCAATTTAAGCTTCAAACATCAATTGGTAGCATGTATAAAAAAGGACAAAAAATAAATATAGAGTGTTCGGATAATTCAATTATTTCTTCGGATATAGTCATAGCTGGTATTGGTGTTTTACCTAATGTGACTCTTGCTGTAAATATGGGACTCAAATGCAATAATGGAATTGTTGTAGATGAATTTTGCCAAACATCTCATAAGAATATCTTTGCAGCTGGTGATTGCACTAATCATCATAATCATATTTTTAAAAAAAACGTAAAACTGGAGTCAGTGCATAATGCTGTAGAGCAAGCAAAAACTGTTGCATATATGATTAATGGAGAGCAAAAACCATATAATCAGGTTCCCTGGTTCTGGTCTGATCAATATGATATAAAACTGCAGATAGCTGGCCTTATTGATGATAATAATGAAAAAATAATTAGAGGCTCACTGAAAGAAGATAAATTCAGTGTTTTTCTTCTAAAAAATGGAAGACTCTTAGCAGTAGAATCTGTAAATAGTCCAAAAGATTTTATAATTGGGAGAAAGTTAATAGGCAGTCAATGTATCATTACTAGAGAGCAAATAGAGGATGTCAACTTCGATTTGAAAGACCTAATCAATAAGTAGCTAATCAACTATTGAAATAATCATTAACAAATTGATCAAAATTTTTACTGGAACACTCAAGTTTGCTTTGTCTTAAAAGGGAGCTTGCGGCATGCTCTTCTAAAGTGATCCAATGAAAATTTTCATCTTTCATCCTCTCTAGGAATTTCTTTTTATTATCTTCTCCTATTTGATTGCCCAGATCATTGAAATCTATTTTCTGAGCATGCATTCTTTCTATAATCATGGCAGAGATAGTTTCATCGGGATTCATGATTTTAGCTCTCATCTTCTCAACGACTCTATTTTTCAGATCAAGGATTGCCTCTATTTCAAGCATTCCATCCAAAATTTGATTGCCCCAATCCTCAATTGAAATCTTTTTGTTGAATCTAAATAATTTGAGTTCTGGATCTCTACCCCTAATGGAAGTTTCTAAATCATTATTTTTTATCTCTTTCATTTCATTCTGATTAATAAATGGACTATCTAATAAAGATGAATAGATTATAAATATTTCTAAAAACTGAATAGTTTCATAATCAATACCTACAGAACTGAATGGATTTAAGTCTAATGACCTTAACTCAATATAATCTACTCCATGACTTACTAAATTAGACAACATTCTTTTATCATTAATATTAGATGTTTTAGGTCTTGAGGTTGAATAATATTCATCCTCAATTTGTAGTATATTTGCATTAAGTTGAGAAAATTTATCCTTAGTGTTTGTAAATATCTTTTGAAATTCTTTATGCTCAGTCTCAGTAGCATTTTTTAAGTCTCTTGCATACTCATTCACACCATCTAATGATATTCTTAAATTGGCTTGACTAGTATTCTGATAACCCAAGTCGCTCATTCTCAAAGAAGTAGCATATTGCATAAAATATGAATCTCTATATTGCTTCAAACCATTGAGTGATTGATGTTGAGAAAAGTTTTTAGTAATAATTGGCGATGCCCCAAATAGAAACAAGATAAGCCAATTCATTCTTTGCATATTTCTTATAGTTCCAAAATAGAATTTACTTTTCATATCTTTATGAATTTTATTTTCAGTAAAACCAAGCAACTTCCAGATATTATTTTGATATGAATAATTAAAGTGGACACCAGCAATAGTTTGCATAACTCTCCCATAGCGATGCGATAGACCTTTTCTATAGATAGTTTTAAATAAAGATTGATTCGATATTCCATACTTAGCTATTGGTATCTTTTCATCTGGTAATATATATGGAGGCATGCTAAACGGCCATAGTGTTTCATCGCCAATATGGTTGTTAACAAAATGATGTATGTCCTCAATAAAAGGTAATACATCTGTCTTTTTATCAAGTGGTGGCGTTATAATTTCTATAAGAGATTCGGAAAAGTCAGTTGTAATATATTTATTGCATAGAGCAGATCCAAGTTCTTTTGGGTGATATTTTTGAGATATAGTTTTATTGTTTATCCTGAGACTCTCTTTCTCAATACCAATAATTCCTATTTCATTAGTTAAGTGCTTAAGATCGTTAAGAGTGTTTTTAAAGTCATGAGCGTCCCATTTATTAAAAGACATATTTTAGATTTTCTTTTTAGATTTGAATCCAAACCCAGATATTAACTTCTTAAAAGACCAATTCTTTTTTCGTAATGTCTCAACTTGATCAGGACCGTCTTTTAATACATCATATAAACTTCCATTTTCTAGTTGAGTCCCTGCATCTTTAGTCAGTGGGCTCCATGAAAAACCAGCCTTATTTCTAGTTGACCTACTATTAAAAAATGGATCAAGTGGCATACTAAAGTATACCCATTTATTGAAACTTCCTTCACCCACACACCAAGGCTTACAGTTTGTTAATGAAAGTGATGCGCCTATTTTGCCGCCACCAGAAAATTGCCTTGCCATATCAATATGAAAGCCTTTATCTTTTCCAAGAAATCTACCTACTTTAGCTTTTAGTCTCAAATCATAAAATGGCAAATCATAATAGGCTGTTATGAACCCTGTAACAGTCTTATAATCTCTAAAAGAAAATTTTTGATCAAACTCTCTTTGTTGTATTGCCCATGCATCTATCCCTATTGCCCATCTTTTATTATTAGGCATATAAATTAGCTCTCCACCGATGCCCCCATACATCCATTCTAAGTAACCCGTTGAAATTCTACCTTTGATTTCTTCATTGACTTCAAATAAATAATCTAAAGCAAGTCTTCTAATTCCGTTTCTTCCTTCAGTTAAGTATAACCTTCTATCTTGCCTGACATGATGCAGAGATCCATCTGGAACATGCCACAAATAATCATCAAAGTTGCCACCTATCCCTATGCCATAATCTAAGTTTAAGTATATACCTTTCCTTATTGCATACTCAGCTTTAACCAATGCTTGAACATCCCAAAGATAAAATGCTATTTGATGCTGGAGTGTCCCAGCAATTATAGGTCTAATCGACCATGAAAAATGAGGATACAAAGCATCATTCGGCATAATATATGCTTCAGATGAAAGATCTTCATAAGAATTATAATCAATGATTTCTTCTGCTATGGGACCCCTAGCAACTGACTTAACAAGATCATCACGAGCAATAGTTGCCCTGAAAGTTTCAATACCTTGATCAATATTTACAACTGTAATCTGACTGATATTTTTTGGTGAGTTATTGCCTAGTATTCTTGCAGCTAGATCAATACCATGAACAGGGTTAAGAAACCTACCTTGAGTTACTTCAGCAATTAATTCATTGTCATTGAAAATAACATTATGAGCTACCATCCCTTCATTGCTCATTTGCCATGCAATCAAATCAGCTAAATATTTCTGCCATTCTGGAGTAAGAGTTGAGAACTCTTCTAAGTATGGGGTGTTTAGTATTTCCTTAGGTATTTTTATCTTCAGTCTATTTTTTAAGTTTAGATCAGTAGCTGCTGTAACATTTGCATAAAATGTATTTCCTCTCATTAAGCCAAAAGATAGATCAGCATAATTTCTTTTGGAAAAAACTTTTCTATAAGTTAATCCAATATTAAAAGCGGATTGAACTTTAAAAATATCACCCTCTTTATTCATATGCCTAGGTAGGCCATCTACATCGCTATAATCTGAAGTATCATATTCTAGCTTTAACGATAGGTTTTCTATTGGAGTAAAATATTCAATACCTGCGAACATTGCAGGCTTACTGTCCTTAAAAAATTGAGCAAAAGATAGTGTACCGCCTAATTCATCATTACTGCCTTTACCATCATTAATAAATTTTAATGGATTTGAAAAATGATCTTTGCCGCCAAATCTACCCCAACCTATGCCAAGTGTATAATCAATATTATTTATGAATTTACTTGCAACAAAAAATTCACTTGCGTAAGCACCAGTTCCACCTAGATCAGTTAAACCAAAAGCTATAGCAGGCATATATTGACCTTCCTCAGATAATCTAAATCTCACATCAAAAGCTTTATCTTTCCATGTCTGTCCTGATCCTGGGTTATAAGGCTTATATGTTGCATCTGTGTATCTTAGAACTGCCTCCATCCATGGCAGAAACTGAACTTTTGAATATAGCCTATGCCAAGGAGATTCAGTTGAAATTCCGAAAAGAAAATCGCCATCTCCAGAAAACCTAGCAGTAGGAATCTGAAGAAGTCCTACACCTCCATATACTGAAGATGAATAATGACGAGTATCTAAAGATGAGAAGTCATCTTCAGCCCGAGCCATGAGAATGGTTAATCCATTTAAGAGAATTACAAAAGCTAAAGAATACTTTACATTTCTGATAAGAATATTCATCAGAAGCAAGCTACAGACTAGCTATGGCTAGTAGAGTGTATTAGTTGAGCTTGTTGTACTTGTTGTAGACGAAGTTGTTGAACTTGTCGTACTAGTAGTAGTAGATGAAGTAGTTGAAGCTGTCGTACCTGTAGTACCTGTAGTACCATCATCACCACCATCATCATCCGTACTAGTAGTAGATGAAGTAGTTGATGTCGTACCTGTAGTACCTGTAGTACCTGTAGTACCTGTAGTACCTGTAGTACCTGTAGTACCTGTAGTACCTGAACTAGAGGTAGTAGAAGTAGTAGTTACCTGAGGCGTAGGCGTAGGTGTAGGTGTAGGCGTAGGCGTAGGTGTAGGTGTCGGTGTAGGTGTCGGTGTAGGCGTCGGTGTAGGCGTCGGTGTAGGCGTCGGTGTAGGTGTAGGTGTAGGTGTAGGCGTAGGTGCTACTGGTCCGCCGCCACTTGGTGTAGTGTACTCAGAAGAACCACCACTAAATAATGCTAAAACAGCGCCAGTAACCGCAACCCAAACTCCTGCTCCTGCTCCTGCTCCTGCTCCTGCTCCTTCAGAATCACTTGATGTGTCTTCAGTTACTTCTTCGTCTGATGATGCATTATCATCGAATGACCCTGCAGTTTCATCTCCATCAGATGCTATAGTTATAGTAGGTGTACTAGTCATTGCAAAAACTAGTACCGTTATGAAAGTAGCAATTCTTTTAAAAATCATTATCTATACACCTTTTATATATAAAATTTTTATCCGTCTGTAATTAATATATTCTAAAAACAAACTAATATCAAAGCGAAAAGATGATGATATAGCTAAAAAATACTTTTTCAACTAAAATTCTCAATTTTTTATTGTGTGTCAGTTGAAATAAATGAACATTAAAAAGTAGTGATAATAAGAAAATATCACAATCTAAATTCAATTAATTCTTGATAAATTAAACTTTCAAATCATTGATTTCTGAGCTATATATCCTTTGCTATAAGATAATGAGTGCAATAGAAACATAATCTCAACTTATGCATAAATCTAAAAAATGTAAATCTTTAGTTTGTTTTATTGAAAAATTGATGCCCACTATTGAGATAAAGAATAGACTTTTTATATCTTGTTATATTAGTAAAGATTAATTAAAAAATTTTATTCTAGTTTTTTAAAGTTTTATCTATAATAGATTGTAGAATTATTAAGGAAAACAAAATGAAAAAAAAACTTCTTATAATAACCAGTCTAATAATAACCCTAGTTATCCCAGTTGCGAATAGTGAGTGCATCTATCCTAAGAAAAATTTTAAAATCCCTGATGGCTCAAAAGCAAGTGAAGCATCAATGATTGAGGTGCAAACTAAAATTAAAGCATACCAAGCTGATTCAGAAACTTATAGGACTTGCTTAGAAACAGAGTTAGCCAGCATCCCTAAAGAAGATGACAACTATGCTGAATTAGATAGTCTAGTGACAAAAAAATATAATGCTTCTGTTGAAGAAGAAATGCAGTTAGCTGAAGATTGGGGAACGGCTGTTAGAGCATTTAAAACTCAATAAATTTTCAACTCAAACTAATATTAAGGAATATAGTATGTCAAAGACTATTACTATTACTGGTGCTGCTGGACAAATTGGATACCAATTAGCATTTCGTATTGCATCAGGGCAACTTTTAGGAACTGATGAAAAAATTAATTTAAACCTCTTAGAAATAACACCAGCTCTCAATGCTCTCAATGGTGTAGCTATGGAATTGGAAGACTGTGCATTCTCCTCTTTGAACAAAATAATAGTTACTGATAATCCTGATGTAGCTTTTAAAGATGCAGATTTTTCTTTTCTAGTGGGAGCAAAGCCTAGAGGCCCAGGAATGGAAAGAAGTGATTTGCTAATTGGAAATGCTGCTATATTTTCAGTGCAAGGCAAAGCATTGAATGACAATGCCAGTCGCGATGTAAAAGTGTTAGTGGTTGGAAATCCTGCAAATACTAATGCCTTGATAGCGATGTCCAATGCACCCGACCTTAAACCACATTCATTCACCGCCATGATGAGACTGGATCATAATAGAGCCATTGCTCAATTGGCACATAAAAAAGGTGTGCATTCAAATGAAATTAAACAAATGATCATTTGGGGCAATCATTCTACTACCCAGTATCCTGATATTAACCATGCCTTGATTGGTGATAAAAGAGTCAATACTTTGGTTGATCATGACTGGATTAAAAATGAATTTATACCAAAAGTACAAGTGAGAGGTGCAGAAATTATTAAAGCAAGAGGACTATCGAGTGCAGCCTCTGCTGCGTCAGCAGCAATTGACCATATGAATAATTGGGAGCTTGGAACTGCTGAAAATGATTGGGTAAGCATGGCAATTCCTAGTGACGGTAGCTATGGTATTGCTGAAGGAATTATCTACTCTTTCCCAGTAACTTGCTCTAATGGGCAATATGAAATTGTACAAGGTCTCGAGATAGATGAATTCAGCAGAGAAGCAATGAATAAGTCTGAATCAGAACTATTAGAAGAAAAAGAAGCGATTAAGCATCTATTATAATTAGATTAGACAAGAGCTAATCAAAGTAATAAAATCCAACGTCCTATATCATGACGAATAAAGTTATGATATAGAATAAAATATTTGCATTATGAAGAAATGATTTCTTTTATCTTTTGGTTACTAATACTTACAGGGACGCTTCTAGTTCTTGCCTATAAATCTGTAGAATTAAAAACTGTCACAATTATTTTATGGTCCATCTTAGTCGCATACTCTATCTCTTCGGATGCAGTCATTATCTACAAATCACTTTTATGGCTTTTATTTCTCGGTCTAGCCTCTTTAAATATTCCTGAGATCAGAAGAAACTATATAAGCTCAAGAATTCTCAAGATCTATAAATCAATACTTCCAAAAATCTCAGCTACCGAGAAAGAAGCGATCAATGCTGGAAATGTTTGGTGGGATGGTGAACTGTTTACAGGAGAACCTAATTGGGATGTATTAAGAAAAAATCCTAGACCAAATTTATCCGCTGAAGAAAAAGCATTTCTTGAAGGGCCATGCAATGATCTATGTGAAATGATAGATGAATGGACAGTGGCCCATAAAGATTATGATTTACCTACTGAAGTTTATGACTTTGTGA
>Ga0233427_10000849_pt1 | contig 36249 bp, 60 predicted proteins | sample SI_118_April2016_5_FD_179885 | JGI IMG/M metagenome (GOLD analysis project Ga0233427, IMG submission 179885) | Seawater microbial communities from Saanich Inlet, British Columbia, Canada - SI_118_April2016_100_MG | ecosystem: Environmental > Aquatic > Marine > Inlet | place: Canada: British...
TTTCTTATTACCCCATACAAACAATCAGTACATAAATCTATGTCGTGAAATAACTTGTTCTTAACAAAGTCTTTTTCCTGATGGCATTTCTTACACTTGTTCATCATTGTCTTTTTAGCACTCCAACTCTAGGCTCAAATAACCACCCTTTGACCTTCCTTGCCTCAATGTATCTAAGTACAGAGTCGTCAGTATAAAACATTTTTTGGTTTGACAATAACTCTTTGGCTAAATCTTTAAGGTCAACACACCCTTCTTTATCATCTTTTGCTAAAGTTCTAAAACAATCCTCAAAATATACCTCCTTGTTTGTACTATGTCCTCGAAGATCCATCTGGCTGATACCTTTTTCAACGTTCATACCCAATGTTGATATACATTCCTGATAAAATTTAATCACATCTTCTACTATTTCTGTATCAATTTCTGACTTGAATAACAGTTTAGCCTGTGCCTCACATAGTCTTTGTATTCCTTCCATCTGTCTAGTTTGAATTTGTAGTGATCCATCTTCCTGTTCTATCTGGGTAAATTCTACAAATCTATTGATAAGGAGTTCTTCTGCTTCTATTGTGAATATTGGTTTAAGTTTTCTTAGATAGTTTAACAACCCTTGAACCCATTTAGGATTAGCAACTTGCTCAATATCACCCCTCTTGTTTTTAGTAATATGAGCCATCTTTGCTCGAATCTGATTCTCACTAGAATCGTGTTTTAGTCTAATCATTAAATCAAATCTGGATATTGTACTGGCGTCAAATGGTAAATTATCAATCAAGTCTTTAGATTCATTCCATCTTTCTGCCTCTGGATTACAACTTGCAATAACTGTTGTTTTACATTCTGAATCTCCCATGTGTCCACCCTTGTTATACTTGGCTCTTTGTTGTTCCATAGCCACGTTTAGTTTCTTTTGTTCTTGCTTAGGCATTTTGTCATATTCATCTACCATGAGATGTCCTCCATTATTCATAATCATAGCTCCTTGTCTTAAAATTTTCATACCATCATACTCATCTAGTGCAAACAATATTCCAACACCTGTTGTATTTGATCCATCTATCATAGATGATTTACTAGCCACTTGATTAGCAAACTTGACCATTTCAGATTTACCTGTATCTGCTTCACCTACTAACATTAAATGGGATTCTTTCCTATACCCTTCAAAATCTGATCCTCCTAATAGAGCCAAGTATAATGCTTTTTTCTCTAGTTCTCTGCCATATATCTTAGGACAAAATGAAGCAATTAATTTCTTCATATAATCTTCCTTCTCTGTGTGTGCAAATTCTTTGGCTACTGTTAATTCCTGTGGTGATAGTTCCACCTCTGCTTTTTCTTCTAGTTCTTGAATTGACATTGTATCAATGTGAAGTGTTTTTTCTGATTCAACTTTTGCTCCATTCTTAGGCTCTTGTGTAGAATAAATACCAATGAATCTTTTCGTTTGACCTGTGGCAATATTATTGGTATCGTCACCATGTAATACTGCTTTAATCATAATTGGATTATTATTTTTTGCTTTTGATTCTGTTTCCTGTATCAGTACACTTTGAATATATTTGCCTGTCTCAATGTCCAGTTTCTTTGGAGTTTGACCTATGATGATACAGTCGAACTGAATCACCCTGCCAAGATCAGATTCCCTTAAATCAGATAAAGTAATTATTGGAATTTTACAAGTGAATGTAACCTTAACATCATCAACCCTCTCATAGAATTTATCCAAGTCACTAAGATAATATTTTGTCATTTCTTGTTTGATAATAGTTTCTTTTGTTTGTTCTGCTCCTCCTGCTATATTTGATATTCTTTCTTCTAGTATATCATCTGACATATTATCCACTTTGGTTGTTGCCCATTTTTTAACACTGAATGTTGAAATAGCACTATGAACAGCATTATTAACCCTTTTTGCTAAATCATGTGTTGTAGCCTGGATAAATTCCATATCATCAATATTAACATGGTATGATCCTTTTATCATAACATTGGATAAATCTTCATTCAATAATTTATCTCTTAAATCATTCTCATGTTTTGAGGCTGTGAAATTTTGTTCAGTTTCAACGTGAGAAATCATGGTCAATTCTTGATTAATATATTTACTAAAGGCTTCCTCCATAGTAATACCCTCACTCATTTTACCTGCTTTGAATTTATTGTATTGGTCTTTGTCACCACTATACTTGAAAGAAATTATATCACTCATGTCCATTAATTAAGCTTAAAAGCTTAATGGTGAAACCCTCCTTTTTTGTAAAAATATTTCTTCTCATCTTCTAAATCTTTAATTATTCCAGTATAATATTCTATCTTTTTATCCAATTCAGATAGTATTTTTAAATCAGTTTGTGATAATTCTTCCATTAGTATCTCGCAATATCCACATTTAATTTTCTTTTACTTCTAGCATTTCTTGGAGCTCTTGCTAATCTAGTTCCACAGCAAGGGCAATAATTAAAACCCTTGATATAATATTCACACTTTCTACATCTGAAATACCCATTTCTAAATGCGTTCCTATGCAATTTTGTTATATCAAACTCTTTTTTAAATTGTTCAGTTTGACAATGATGTTTACAAATACAATGCAATTTAGTATCTACCACCTTCATACTTTCTTCTGCCTTTTGTTTTAGTTCTAAGTTTGCTACCACAATTAGGGCAGAAAACACCAACACATTTTGTTTTTAATATCCACCCTGACTTGTGACCATCTTCACAATTATTACAATGATTATGTGTCTTATACGAAGTATAGAAATTTTCTCTAATTTTCAACCTGATTCCTCCACTTTACATTTGCATTTTGGACATTCCATAATAGCATATTCCCATTCATCTTTTAACACTTTCATTGGTGTTTTCTTTTTTTCACATAGACAATAAGTAGACATATTACTTTTTAACCCTCTGGGTTTTATTAGTTTTACGTTTTTCTTTGATGGTCATTTTTACTGCCAATACTAATCTTTCAAAGTTATCTTTTTTCATTCTTGATAAACCATTCCTGGGGTGGTCTATTCTAGTATGAATACCATTTTTAATTAATATGAATCTATTAGGGTTTTTCTCTACCATACCCTTTAATGCCTTCATATAACTTTGCCTTCCTTTTTCCCCTTTTGGATAGTTTTCCCTCCTTACATCATTAGTGATATACCATAGATGATGAAGTACAAATCCCCTTTCTTTGAATTTTTCAAGTGTTACAAAACATCTATTTTCATAAAATGTTAATGCAAGATATTGCATGATTTTAGTTGCTTCATCACTCAATGGATTCTTTCCATTCATCTGAATCGTAATTATGTTTCAACCACTCTTTAGAAATTCTGTAAAATTCATTCTTTAAATTCTCTACGATTTCTTCATATATTTCTGGGTTACAGTCTTTGTAATCATCAAGGCTGTTCCATTCCCTCATAAGTCTTTGAAATTCTTGATTCTTGTAATAATCTGCATTAGTAAAAAATTGGTCAATCATCATCTTTGACCTTTTGGTAATTTTCCATCATATCATACGCAAGTTTTGTTACCATACCACGTTTAGCAGGGTTTTCCATTTGAGGATAACTGTTGTATCTATCTTCTGCTAATAGTGTGTATTCGATTGCTTTGTCTACTATACCAATCCACAATGCTTGTTGTTCTTCTGATACAAGTTTTGGCACAAAAGGTTCTTTAGGTTTTGGATTGTCAAATCCATCTAGACCTAATCCAGTATTGCATACCCAATTTGATCCATCTTTTTTGTTGTGTGCTTGTTGACCACTAACATTTCTAAGTGTCAATGATGTTTTGCCCTGCCATGTTTTAGCCACCCAAATAACTTGAGTGCCACAAACATTACAATCTCCTGTTGTTCCTTCTGCTTTCGGCTCTAATTTGTTTGCCATTATAATTTAATTTATTTAGTTTTATTTATTCGTTAGGGTTAAAATCTTTTTAATTCTTTGTATGTTTTTATCCTCTTTTTCTATCACATCATTTGCATTTTTATTATAGTAATCTAATTGATCACATAGTTTGTTAATTCTTTCTTGATACATTTTGTTCACATTAATTACTTCTTTATCTTTTCTTATCAATCTGGCTTCTGCTCTTTCTAACTGTATTGGTAGTTGTGCTGTTTGACCACTACATTTCTTTGTGCAGTATTTTTTGGCATTTAATTTGGTCTTAAACTCTCTTTCACATACAGGACAAATTTTGTGAAAAAATTCAGGTTTTAATTTTCTTTCTTGTTTTCGTTTTAATTCTCTTTTTAGATGAGCTCTTAGTCTTTGTTGTGCGTCTTTGTTATATTTACAAGCGTTACAAAATCTTCTGTTAGTATCACCTTGATTAAATTCTGACTTACACTTTATACATAATATCATAAAGACAGTTTCACTCATAAACTAAGTTTATTTTTTAGCGTTATTTATAGTTTTTAATTGGGTTAGTTCTTGCTCTAGTTGTGCTATTTTTTGTCTTAATGCTATTATATAATCAACGGTGTCTATTATCATTGGCATGATTTTATTTAGAATAGATTGATTTAAAGCTTATGGTGCGTCCCAAACAGGAATACGATAATCCCCACCTGCAACTTTAATTTGAAACCAACCTACTATTCCAGTGTATGCTGTATTTGTAGGTGCAGTTGTAGTTGGGCTTCTTATATCAATGTAATTCTGTATTGAAACATGAGTTGAATGTACTTTCATTCTTTCATCACTGTTGATGTAAAATCTATGAAAGTCACCTGTTGGCACTTTATAGTCTAACCCATCTGCATTACCATCAATTAACAGATCATTAGTTCCTGTTCCATTTAGATAAACATGAGCCACATCTTGAATACCGTTATTTGACAAGTCTAATGTTGCACCCAATGTTATTAATGTGGGAGCAATAGTTAATTCAGGTGTTCCACCAATATTGAAATAATGGAATTTGCCTGTTGGTGTGTTATAATTCAATCCTGTTGGAGTTGTTCCACCTGTTATTTCTATACCATAATCTGTTGCTGTCCAAGCAGGGCTGTCACTACTTGTAGCACTTGAAAATATTAATTGGTCAACCCCATCAATGTTATATGTCCCCATACTAAGATCATCATCTGCTGTAAATGAAACAAAGGAAGTTGAGCCACCACTAGCGTCAACATAGGCTTTGATACTTTCTGATGTTGCAAGTGTGGTAGCTGACGCACCTGACATTGTATCACTGTCTAGTATTGTTATTTCTGATGATACGCCTGATCCTGACGCTGTTCTACCTATTACTTTCATTGTTGCTATGTCCTGAATTTTAGCAAAGGTTATTGATCCATCTGTCACACTAGATGATCCTGTAACAACATTCTCATTGTTGATATTAGTTGCAGTTGTTGGTGATTGTGGAATACTTCTAAATGCTGATACAGAATTGTTCTGTCTTGCTTGACCATAACTTTTTACTAGCTTACGCTTTTGTTCAACGTCACTATCGTATGAATTAAACCGTTTTGCCTTACCCATTATGTGAACACCTTACTGCCTTTAATCTTGCGTCTTAAACCACCCTTACCACCTGTTGGTTTTGTAATGCTGTATTCTATCCTTTTGGCTACTAGCTTAATGTTATTATTCTCACCTGACTTATCATCATCACTAACCAAGTTATCATTATGTAAATAGAAAGAATCACCAAACGGAACATCAAATATTTCATCACCACTAGATTCAATGTTAAACTCTTTATGCTTAAATTTCTCTATTTCTAAATGAGATTTTGAGGCATTAAGTAATTGATGATATGATGTTATATCTGGGAATTGTAAGAAATCAGGCTCTAAGTTCCTAGTTGTATTTTGTCCACTTGTGGCAAGTAATGGCTTGATAAATCTAAACCCATCAACCTTTAATGATCTATCTGCTCCTGCTATTGATGTCCATGTAAGTGAATCGCCATCACCGTTTAACACGTTCTTGCCTGGATCAAATCTTCCATACTTGTCATACACGCCTTGAAATTGGACACCAAACATCTTGATATTCCTCCATTCAAATATGTTAATCACTTCCAATTCCTTTGGTGGAATAACTGACGCAATAATAGCTGACCACCCATAGATTGGCTTCCTGCCTCTATATGTTCTGAATCCACTTATTGGCAATCTTATGTCCTCCCAATTATTACTGAATCTTATAACGAAATCTTGATACACCACGTTGTCTTTTGTATCTACAAACCATGCCCTAAAATTATGTTCATCATTTAACTCTGCTCCTGCTAACGTTTGAGAATACTTTAGCCACATGGCAACAGCACTTATCTGTCCAAAATCTTCTGAGGCTTGACCATGATTAAAACCCTCTAATCCACCTGATGTATAATTCATATTTTGAATATCTAATGTTGCAGGTTCAAATTTGTTATTAATGCCACCACCATAAATATCTCCAACACCCTCACCAATACCATTATAATTATTACATGGGAATGGGAATCTTATAGTGAATCCAATATCATCTGTATAGTATGCTGATGTTGGAGTTGAAGCACCTTCGTAAGCACTTTTGGCAATACCTCCGCTTAATGCTTTAAACTCTATTGCTGAATCAATATTCTGACTAAATTGTGTGCTACCTGATTTTGTTATGTCAGGTCTATTAGTTGGATCAGTTAATTTTGATCTTGTTACAACAGTTACATTTGGAATATCATTAACTAAATCAACACCATCAACATTATTTGGTGCAGTTGTATATGGGTGAAAACAATCATTACCATAATCCTCATCTTCTATACCTGACCATGTATGTGTAGGGCTACCTGCTGTGCCAGTTATTGTATCTTTATACACCTTGCCTTCGTGAATTACTGCCACCTGTGCTTTGGTATTTACTTTATCAAAGTTGTATAATTTTCCCCATTTTTTACCACCAATAGAATTTGTTGGCTGTACTTCAACAACCATGTTTGGAAAATCAGCCAAGTCACCTGTTGGTGCAGGATCACCTACATTTACTTTAACCAACACTCTAAATCCTCTTGGAAATCTATCCCTTGTGCCATCATAAGAATATCCATCACCACCTGTATCTGCTAAATCATCTAAATCACTATCGCTAGTTGCTATTGCGTCAACCCAAGTTCTGAACCAATTATCCTCGTTTATTACACAATTAATGTCAATAAATCCTCCTGCTGTGAAAGTTGTTTTTTTAGGATCACAACCACTGTTTAACCATAGTGTTTTCTTTTCATCTGTCCAGGGGGAATATTGAACATCATCTCCAAACTCGTCACCCATGTCTATTGTTGTCCAGTTGTTAGCCCAGAATGATCCACTTCCTGGCTTATCGTTAGATGTGTTAGACGTATGTGCTTGAGTACATTTGTAATGAGTAGGAGCAATTTTTGTGGTTGTTGATGTTTCAGGCGTGATTTTAACTTTAGCGTCAACAGCATATTCAATACCATTTGACCATTCAGGTCTAAAAATAAAATTTAATATTTGACTATCATACTTGCTGTTATCAACTGGCAAAGTTCCATGTTCACCTGATCCCCATGCCAATACATTAGTTCCAGTTGGATTTGATAACATACCCTCTTGCTCACCTACTTTAACCCCTGTAACAATAGAATTTTTAATTTGTTTAATTGTGGTATTATCACCCGATGGTCTTAATTTAAAATGAATTGTATTGACGCCAGGTGTAAGAAAATTCAACTCATAGAATGTTAATGCTCCCCCTGCTTCAACTGCTGATCCTGCTCCATCAATTAAGTCAATCCATCTGTTATAACATGAATCCTCATTAACTGCAAAATCCCAATTATTAGCATTATAATATGGTAAGCCATTCCCATACCCATAGGAATTAGAATATACAGATGTATGATGTATTAATTCAGGCTGTCTTGATCCACGATTTAGATTATAAATTTGACCTGCTGATAATGCAACAACATAAGAATTTTCAAAGTAATATGGTTTTGCCATGTGAATCTGTTGTGTATGATATTCAATACCTAAACATTCAATGGTCAATAATGTTCCCTCACCTTTTGTTTGTGACGGAATTATGTTAAACACTTCAAAATATCTATCATAAGAATTACCACCCAAGTCAGTACATTGAATCCTTATTCTGTCAAACTCTGCAAATATTACTGATCCTGTAACGTTATAATTTCCGTCCATTGATCTAATAATTAATGAGGCTTGATTGACTTCACCTGTTCCTGAATCTGTAAATAACGGAATGGATTTTACATCATCTGTTATGTTTGAAGTTGTTACATAATTATCCGTTTCATCATACCATGTAACAGTTAAACTTGAAAAATTAGATGGCACTTGCTATATCTCCACCTAATGCCATAAGTATAACAAAGTGAACAAGGTCTTTATTTTCCCCGATATAGTTCAGTTTAATATCTCTAATGTGATAGCCATAAGTTGTTGTTGGCACGACATTCCATTGTGGAGCATTGTCTAGTCTTAATCCATATCTTCCTTTAGTGAATCCTGCTATTGTATTACCATCTTGAATCCATTTGGATAGTTTGTTGACAGAATTTGTAGTTGCGTCATTGTCAGCGTCACCAATAACCCCCTCCAACGTAATGTCCAAACCGTCAATACCCATGTCTTGAAGCTCGTTGTTGTCCGTTGCTACTGCCTCATTCTCTGGAACAGCCCTTCTAAAGTTTACACTAATATCTGAAATATATGCTCCTGCTGATGGCACTTTAGTTGTGGCATTAAAGTCAATGGTGTAGGTATCTCCTGCACCTGATTCAGTTCCAGTTCCACTAACTTGTACTTGCCATATTGCTGAATTACTCATTGGAATCTCCTACCATTTCCTTTTGATAAGGACACCCCAGAAGCCACAATTTGAATTGGAGCCATGCCTATGTTTTCAGGAAAATTGTTATTTCTAACCATGTCTAATGTATTTGTCACTTGACCTTGACCACCTCTTAATCTTGATGATGAAGTTATAATAAGATTGCTGAATCCTTGTTTAAGTTTTTGCTGTTCTTCTCTGCGTCTAAATGCAATTATCTCCTTGCTAATGTCACGTTTGAATCTAACATCTAACATTCTTCCAGGCTTTAGCAGTTCTGATATGATCCACTTTACTGCCTCCATTATAATAACAGCAAGAGCAATTACACCTATGCCTTTGGCGAATTTCTTCATAAATGTTTGAATTAAGAATCCAGTTGGATCAGTTGCTATCTGTCTAACGTTGCCCATTTGTGAGCTTGTGAAATTATTAATCTCACCCATGTTGCCTTTTTCAAACAGTTTTACTTTGCCTGTGACTTCCGTTAATGCTTTTTTATCTTTCTTAACTTGATCCCCTGCGTCACCAAATCCACCTGATTTTGTCCCACCTGCTTCTTTAATTAAATCTCTAATATCTTTTTCAAAGTCATACGATTCTGTAATTGTGACATCATCAATATGATAATCGTCAAATCTTGGTGATACTATGTAAGATGATTTTAATGCAGTAGCTATCATATTGTTGATTAAATCGGAAAACTTACCCAATTAAATCACCTAAGATGAAGATATTGAAATATCGTCACCTGTAATGCGTACAAAAATATCAATACTGACCTTGCCTTCTGATGGCTTTGAAATATCATACTCTCTTAACACACCTGTTGCGGCAAAAGTCTTTGTTGCTCCTGATACGTTTTTGGCAACTATCTTCCATTGTATAGATTGCATATCGCCATTTGAATCTATTTGAGAAAGAACATTAAATCCTGCTGAATTTGTTTCATCTTCATCACTACCTGAATCTGTTGTTACAGCTTTAGTTAATTCTTCACCTGATACTAGCAAAGTTGCTGTAAAATAATTATCCCCTTTGCCGTAAGTAAATAATGCTCCACCATCTGTTGTTGCCACCCTATCTTCTGGGCGACCAATGTGCAAAGACAAGTTAGTTAATAGTATGTAATTATCTGATCCCACTTCTAAGGTCAATTCAGAGGCATTAACAATTTCTGCAATTTCCCCAAGATTACCCATATAGCATTAATCTGATTATTGTGATAATAGAAGTAATTTAATAAAAAGAGAAAAAATTAGACGAAAACTAAATCGCCAAATTCTTGTTGTACTTTGTTAAAATGGCAGTAATTATGTCTCCATTTATTTTCTTTAGTGATTTTAAAATCACATTTTTTACATTTTTCCATACTATCTATTCTAACTCCTGTTATATATATTATACCTTTTTAAGCAAAACCGATTAACTTATATTGAACTGTTTGGTAATAAAGATATGAATACAATTCCAGTATGGCGAAAAAGGCTACGAGATAACTCAGGCTTTTCTAGTCAGGATTTAGATGGTTCCGATATGGAAGCTATCTACGCAGATAAAGGTTATTATTGAAAATAACCTTATAATTTTTATTTTTATGTTCTTACTATAACCTTGAATTTTATTACTCTACCTTTTACCCTATCGCCCTTGAACATAGATGGTAAATCCATGATCTGTGTTACCTGTGATGATTCTGCTAGTCTTGTAGATTCTGCTCCATCTCTTAGGTCATAGTTTGTTTCTAGTTTTTCAATAATTGACTTTGTAAAATCGTCAATATCTTCTTCTGTCTTTTGACCGTCTTTTGCCTCTACTACGAATAAAATTTTAATTCTAATGTCATATTCTTCACCTAGATGTACGTTGTTTTCTATTACTGCCACATGAGATACATTGGCTACAACATCATCACTTGTCACCCATAGTCTAGGTAATGGTGGCTCTTGTATTGCTTTTGGTGATGGACTTCCTGCCTCTATCTTTCTGAATTTGGTCTTATCACTTGGCGTTGAATCCCACAAGTTTGTAGTATCTGATTTTAAAATATCAACGATTCTTTCCTTAATTGTAAATAAATCTACTGTGGTCAAAGTAATGTTTCACCAACAGATAAGGTCTTGATATTTGAATAATATATGACGCCTCCTGCCAGTGAGTATTTAGCCTGGATATACCAAATGCCAGGATTGCGTGAGAATATAGCAGATGAAGTTGTAAATGACCATATTCCATCTGTGCCACCATCTACGTTTGTTGCTGTTGCTGTATGGTTACTTAATTCCCCATCTGGATCACGAAGATAAATAATGATAGCAGTTACGTCATTAAGGTCAATAATTGTATCTGTACTACCTGATCTTGACTTGGCTGTTCCCTTGATAATAGTTCCAACATCTTCTGATTGGATAGTTATCTGTGTTCCATTAGCCATTGTCTACCTTCATATCCCCAGAGTCAAAAGAAGTAAATCCTGTCATATCACCTGTGTCTTGTTGTGTAGATGTTATAAAGTTGCTCAAATCAATTAAGGCTAATGTGATAAAGTCGCCTGTATTAACTGTAAATGCTATCAATCTGAATTGGATAGCTGTTCCAACCAATCCTACTGTATCTGATATGTATTTGACTATTCCTGTTACATAGTTCTTTGATTCAGTTAGTTGTATAATATCGTTAAAGATTTTTGAGAATCCTGTAATTCTGTTTGAAAATTCAGTAAGTCCAATGGTTGATGATTCCCATCTAAAGAGTGATCCAAATCTTTCTGATAATTCAGTTATGCCAATGGCTTGACTAAAGTTTCTTTTTAATACACCTAATCTGTTACTGGCTTCTGTAATTCCAACTGTTGTACTAAAGTTTCTGACCATAGTTCTTAACCTGTCGAATGATTCTACAAGATTAACTTGATCAGTAATATTCTTCAATCCACCATATAATTTCTGTGGAGTTTCTGTTAAATTCATTATTGAGTTTTGTATTCTGATTAATAATACTTGATCCAGTTGATAGAATCCTGCACCATCTTCATTGAGATAACTGCCTGAACCATCTTCAAGGGCATATACGTTAACGTCAGTGATTAGTTTGTTAACTGTTGATTCTACTGCTACGATAAATTGAGTGGCAACTTTTACTGCTCCTGTGACATAGTTAGGCAATACAGTTAGTCCAATTATTTCAGCAATATTTCTAATGATTGTATTGATTTGGTTTTTCTGTTCAGTTAGTCCTACTGTGCTGTTGACAACATATACTGGAACCTCTAAGTGATATCCACCTGTGCCATCTTCAAGTTGATAGTGTTCAGCGTTTACACCTTCCAAAAGAAGATTCAATGTTGTAATTTCTTTTAATGGTGTTTCTGATAATCCTACTATTGATGAAACAACTTTCTTAATTACGTTGTAAGCCTCATTAACCTCACTTAGTCCTACTGTTTCAGAAATCCATCTAAACAATACGCCTAATCTGCTCTTGGTTTCTACAATGCCTACTGTTTCATTGAATACTTTTACAGGTGCTTCTTGGACATAGTTTCCAGTTCCATCTTCAAGGTATAATGTTCCTGATCCATCTTCTAATGTATATTCAAATAATGAAGGCTCTGCTTTATTTTCAATACTGGATAATCCTATTGTATCTGTAACAGTATTTTTGAAAAATGCTCTTAATCTATTTACTCTATCAACTAATCCTACTGATTCAGATACATTTCTTACTTGTTCCCTTAATCTGTTGAATTGTTCTGTTACCCCTAATATTGCTGTCAAATTTTTAACTATTGATAAGTTTCTGTTATTTGAATCTGATAGTCCAATTACTTCTGATACGTTTGTTTTATCAGGTGTGTAATTTCCTAAACCATCTTCAAGTTGTACATTTCCACTACTATCTTCAAGGGAATAATTATCAAAGTCATTAAGTACAACATTTTTAATCATTGATCTTAATCGTCTTTTTGTTTCAGTTAATTGTAATACTTCATCTAAGTTTCTAACTTGGTTTCTTAGTCTATTCTTAACATCAGTTAATCCAATAGTATCATTAGATTGTACTTTGCGATTTCTTACATAATTACTTGATTCTGTTAATCCAATAGTGTTTAATGCGTGATAGATTGGTATGTCTTGTTTGTAATATCCTGTTCCTGTTTCTAATAGTATTGCACCTGTATCATCTTCTAATAGGAATACATCTTGTTCTGGATCTTTTGATTCAGTAATACCAAGTGATTCATTCTTTACTATGATAGGAAAATCTTGACGATAACCACCTGATGAATCTTCTAAAAAATAACTCCCTGAATTATCTTCAAGAAGGAATTGTTCACTCAATGTTTAATTTTAACAATAAAGGCGTGGTCATTAAACATAGTATTATAAATATTCATTATAGTACATACCTGACAACTACAATACCTGAACCACCAATTGTACCTTGTGCAGTTCCTCCAGAACCTCCACCTCCACCTCCAGTATTAGTTGCACCAGCAGTATTACCTGTGCCAGTAGACCCATTTCCACCTCCACCAAGTCCCCCTGATGTGTCAACACCATCTCTGCCACCCCCACCACCTCCAGCATAATAAATATTACTTCCTGTCCTATAATCATTAACAGCACCATCTCCACCATTTCCAGATGCAAATCCAGCTTCTCCTTTTCCACCTCCACCTGAACCTTCATTAGAATTGTCATATCCTCCATCATTACCTTGTCCAGCTATACCTGTTCCAGCAGCTCCTTGAGTGGTTCCATCTGAACCAGGGCCTCCACCTGAACCACCATTTCTAGCAGCTATGTTTGAACGTCCTCCACCTCCACCGCCAGAAGTAGATACTGTTGAAAATGATGATGGGCCACCATTATTACCAATAGAATTTGATGCAGTAGTACCACCAGCACCTACAACCGCAGGGTAATTTGTAGAATCAGATAATGTTACACCTGTTTGAGCAATCATGCCTCCTGCTCCTCCACCACCTCCGTCACCTCCCGATGCAGCTCCAGCAGCTCCACCTCCAGCAACTACAAGAACATCAACATCTCCACCAACGGTTACAACAAGATTGGTTGTGCCTGATAAGAAAGTATGAGATCTGTAATTAACTCCAGATACGGTATAATCATTTTCTGTTCCACCTGTGGCTTCTACTACACCACCACCACCTAATGCTCCAACAAATCCTGTATTGAATAAATCCATAGGTTTGGATAACTCTTTATTTTTCTTAATTACACTGTCCTTAACAGCCATGTTATTATTCCTCTACTGCAAATGCACCGATAATTTCAGCTTCTGTTGTTCCAAAGCTTGTAAATGTAATTATGGCATATTTACTAGCTGTTACTGTGTGGACATTAGATGTAGGAGCAGTTCCAACCCATTTAATCCCACTTGGGAACGTACATTCTCTATCTGTTGAATCGGCTAATAATCTTATTGTTTTTGATTTACCTGCTACTATATTTTGGAATGTTGTAAATGTCACATTTCCTGTTAAAGTTGGATAAGTTTGTAATTGATCTTCTGAAAAATCAATATCTAAACCTGTTGCAGAAATATCATGTATTACATTTTGAACATTATCAATATTATTACCTGCTACATCTAATGAAGCTGTTGTTACTGTTCCTGTAAATGTTGGTGATACCGATAATACCGTACTACCTGTTCCTGTTGAAGCTGTAACTCCTGTTCCACCTCTTGCAACTGATAAAGTTCCTGTGGTTCCTGCTACTATTGGTAGTCCAGTAATGTTAGTTGCCACTCCACTTGCAGGAGTTCCCAATGCAGGGGTTGTTAGTGTAGGTGAAGTTAATGTTTTGTTAGTTAAAGTTTGTGTTTCTGTTAAATTTGCTAGTTGGAAATCTGTTCCTGCGTCATCAGTGAACCATAGTTGGTTAGGTGTTGCTGTTTTTACCCACATCTGTCCATCTCCTGCTACATCTGCGTTTGCGGAAGCTTGTTCAGTCATGGATATAGTTCCCATACCTGTTTGATCAAATCCTGATCCAGTTAATGTTCCACCCAAGTCAGGTGTCGTATCTTCTACTAGATTGGCTATTGATGTACTATTAGCGTTGATAAATGCCAATACTTGTGTCATTGTTGCTTTTCTACTTGCTGGTGTTCCAGAAGGATCATCAACTATTGCTACTAAATCTTCACCTGCTACTGCGGATATTGCTCCAAGTGCAGAGATTTTAATATCAGCCATGTTAATCTGTGCCTCCTAACACTATATTAATTTTTTCTGCGTGAAAGATTTTTGCGTCTATACCACCATGAGATTTAGATGGAGTATGATTAAGACGATTTAACATCTCAAACATGGCTCTAAGGCTCATGATTATTGATTCTCAAATGCGTGATTTACGAATACCTTTAAGGTGTCAGAGCTAGTCTTTGCAAATGAAGTAAATGAAAAGACTGATAGTAGTTTAGTTGCACTTACAGGGCTTGAATTGTCGTGAATACAACCTTGTTCAACGGTTGCGTCATTCCAGGCACTTGCAGAATAGTTAACAGCGTATGATACTGCGTCAGTTGCGTCACCTGTGTTGTCGGTATCGCCTGTATCATTAGTTTTAGGATAACCTGCTGTGAAAGTTTGAATAGATCCAGATATACTTGCACTTGAAGAAACATCATATTGGGCGTATGCGTCACCTTCTGCTTCTGTATATGCTGTTGTACTCATATCAAAATAGCCTGTTCCAGATCCAGTTCCACCGAAATCTTCGTTTGTTGCAGGTGTTTCTCCTGCTCCCATTTTAGCGTAATAAATTTCACCATCATTGGTTACTAGATTGTGTGTATAGTCAAATTCTTTAATCATGTCTATTGTTCCAGATGGGCTTACTTCTGGAAAAGATAAAACCCTTACCACGTTGTCTTGTCTTGATTGTTCTGACAGATATCTTGTACTATCTGCCCAAGTTTGAAAAGATTCTGTTTTGGCTTCATTAATTCTATTAGTTAGATTCCATGAGTTAGGTAATTGAAACATTCTGTTAATACCTTTTTTTTCCTGCTATATTAGAAATAATTACCATAATCTATACACATCTTCTTGTCTATATCTATCATTGAATCTCTGAACATCATAAGACAATCCTTCAATGCTTCGTTCCTCAACGATTCCGTTAATTGTATCAATAAACATATCCTTCCAGAATTTGGCAGTATCGTTATCGCCTCTTTTACCCCGAAATAGTGAGCATACATAGTAATTTGCTGACATTTTAACATCTGCTAGAATACTAGGCACTTTTAATGGGATTCTTTCATCATGTTGTTTTAAGATATTATCAATATGCTGATTTGCTACTGCTCCAAAGCGATTTAACAACTCATCATCAACTGTATCTGTAACTTCAATATTTAGTAAGTCCTTACAAGAGTTTATGCCATAATAATTTCCTGCCATAGTGATAACTAACTAATTTTTAAAAATAAAGGAAATAATAGACTAATTGTGTTTTTTAACGTACTCAATAGCCTTTTTTTGAATGGTTAGATACTTTTTTCTGTCATTTTGCCATAAGTAGTTAGACATATCTTTGCCTGATTTACACATCATATCATGTTGTTTACCAAACACTTTCTGATGGAAATCACACCAACCTACAACATTAACCCATGATATACTATCCTCGATTGAATCATCTACCATGACTTGTTTTCTACAATACTTCCAATGACAGGTCATTTGTTTTTCCATAATATCTAATTGTTTTATGGTAATATAAGTTTATAATCAAAAAATAAAAGAAAAAAAAGGGATTATTCCCTGTTGATTTTGTTTTGATAGAATAGGTTGCTCTCTATCAATTCTCTTGCTATCGGTTCTGCAATATTAGCCTGTACTTGTTTGTCATGTGGTGTAGCTATTTTGTTGCCATAGTCTTGCATGAAGAATGTGTACTCCTCTAGTATTGGTGAGTAGTAACTGATTAAACCGTTACCCTCTGGATATGTAAATCCGTCATACTTTATTGGTTCACAACCCATTTGAGTCTTGTAGGTGTCAGGATATGCATGACTGTTACATATTACACCAATGTCTACTGTTCTGTCCGACTTTGTGTACTGTGAGTATGGTATGGCACTTACACCTTCCAATGCTTCCAAGTGGTTAAAATTACCTGCTCTGTTTGCATCTTCAAAGTGTTTGTACATAACAGTTAAGGTTTGGTTTTCAAGTGTATGCTGTGCTTTACACTCCTCTATTGCCATTACAAGTTCACCTAACTGTCCTACTACCTGAACATTTGTGACTTCCCAATGATTCCATTCAGATATTACAAAGGTTCTCTCCTCTTGTATTGCTGAGGAATTACCTAATCCCTGTTGGCACTCGTCAAGAGTTCTTAACATCTGTAATAATACTGCGTCTTGTGTTATCATTGTTCCCTTTACTAACTTTGATTCAAGTTTTAGTATTGTCTTTTCATCTTTAGTTAGTTCTGGAGTAACTTCCACTACTATTGGAGCAGTTAGCCTGGCTAATTCTTCCTCATAGACTTCTGTACTGATAGAATCTTTGAATGATTCCAATTCTTCAATGGTCATTGGCTCGATTTCTCCTTGCCATGTGCATTGATAGGTGGTTTCAGATTCTAACCAACATGAAAGTCCATGATAATCAAATGGAACCTGTATTGTCGATTCTTCTGCGTATGCTATTCCAACACCTGATAAAATCAGAGTTGTTAAAATTGCTGTTGTTTTCCATGTCATTAAATATTAAATATTATACGGTATAATATAGTTTTGTAATTAAAAAATCCTACTTGCGTAGGGATTCCCAAAAGGGTCTAACTGTTTCAATGTATGCCTGTGTTGATGATTTCCAAGTGTTATAGACACCATCACATAAGTCAAAATATGCTTTATCGGTTGTTACCATACATTACCACTCAAAACCAACTATTTATATCTTCTTATAAATTAAAAAGGGGAAAAAAATAATCAGTTAAGCTGATTAAACTGTTGATGAAACTCGAACGATTGATGTTGCGTCAATTACGCCTGTGTTTGTTCTCCAAGTGGTATTGACACGCACTTGGTTATCCTCACCGACCTCGTGCATTTTGACAGTTACATCACGTTTGATACCAATACCGAATGAGTGTTTTGGCACACAAATAATTGCATTATATGCGTTATTTGTTTGTGATTTTTCTTCAACTGCATTACTAACTACTAATTGAACACCCATGAATTGTTCTAATTCGGCTTTTAACCAAATGTCGGGTGCTGATCTAGTTGCTAATGATGTTACATTAGTTGAAGTGATTAATTGTCTCCATTGTTGAGGGTGTAAGAAAGCCACTGGCTTAATTCCTCCACGCAGATATCCTTGATTCTCAAGAAACTCTCTAGCAACTGCGATTGCAGTTTCGTCAAAGACGACAGATGCTACATTACTTGAAGTAATGGTTGCTCCTGTGTCAGCACGAATCCATAATCCAGGGGTTAAAGTTCCTTCTGCTGATTTGGTGTTCAACATATCGGTTGCTACGAAATCTTCATAACTAGCTGCACTACCTTCGACAATAGCTTGCAAAAGATCAAATGGCGAATTTTCTATTTCGTCAAAATCTCCAACAAGATAGACACCTGTAATGGTTGAAGGTGTGACTTCTATTGCTGTGAAAGTTTGTGTTGCTTGTGAAGGTGTAGAACCAACAGTTTGTGAACCGTTAGCAGGGATTGTTGTCTTAAAGAATCTTGCTCTGTCCATACCTGCTTCGATTTTTTTGACTTTAGCAAATTCGAATACAGGTCTAAAAGATAAACCACCTGGTACGATTGCAACGTCAGTATCTAAGTCCTGTGTTGCGTGTGTGCCAGATATGCTTACTGCTTCTTGTAGTTGTAGAGGAGAAGCTCTGAATGATTCAGTAACTTGTCCTTGTCTATCTTTAGTTTGTTTAGTATTAACGGATCTCAAACTTTCCAAATTAATGTCAAATTCGAATTTTCCGTATTTTCTTAAAGATGGAGCCATGTTTTCTGCTACTTGTTTCCAAGAGTGTACACCATCTTCCAAACCTACTTGTGCAGTTGGTTTCTTTTCTGAAAGAGCCTTTAAGGATTTTTCAATGCTAGCTAGTTTCTTTTCTGTTGCGATTGAAGTATTGGTTTGACCAATATCTCCAGTCTTATCAGAACCATTTGGTTGACAAACTCCAGAAGTAGGATCAATAGAGTGTCCATCTGGACAGCCTTCTACTTCTTGTTTATCACCTACATCTGCTCCTTCACCAGCTAGGTCGCCAATGGTAGAGTCAGCTTTAGGATCACCAAATGCAGATTCTTTTGCTACGCATTTTCCTTGTGATACATCAAAAGATTGTCCTTCTGGACATTCTTTATCGTCAGCTTCTGTTTTTTTGTTACAGTCGCAAGGCATAACTAATTCTTCATAAATTCCATTATATAAGGACTAACAATCATGTAATGATTTAATTTCCCTGTTGAAAAATGCTCCCTTACTGTCAGCTCCTTCAAATGAATCAAATAATCTCTCTGATACATTACAAAAATGATACTTGTTATTGTTTAGTAAAATATCCATTTCCCTACTTTCCCTATCCCACAAGACATTTCCTATAAAACTAGATGAATGAGTAAATGACTTAAACTCTGGATTGCCTACTGTGTCAGATTTTTGACCACTATTGGTAGAATCTTCAATTAAATAATGTTCTAACTCTTTCCAATCTTCGTTAAGTTCTTCTGTAAAACTAAATTCTAGTTTTTTTTTGGGTGTAGTTTTCCACAATCTCCACATTCTTCAACGTGCAGGTGATCCATGATTTGTTGTTTAAAGTTGATAAAGTCGGTTGTCTTAACACCTTCTACTTTGGCTACAATATCAGCCTCTAGTTCATGATGGTTACATTCTTCTATGTATTTTTCTATAACTTTGACAGATGTTTCTGGCACACCAGGCGTTTCTGTTAATGCCAATCCCTCAGGTCTTAACCCAAATGGCATGGCAAAACAATCAGAATTACCGTTACAGATTTCTGTTACTTCTGTTGGTGTTGCTTCTATGCTAGTAAATAATAATTTGTTTCTGGCTACATTGGCACTTGCTTCATTGGTTATTTCACCTTCATAATATACGGTTTCTTGTGATGGGTTATAATGGAAAGTAACTTCACCAATTACATTAGATGGATCATGTTCCCAATTTAACGGAACAGTAACGCCATCAAAACGTTCCAATTCTTGTTTAGTGTATAGGTTGTTATTTCTGGATATTCTAGGAATTAATGCTACACCTGTAATTTTAGCAGATTCATTAACGGAAGTATAAGCTTGAAGATTCAATAAATAAACTTGGTATTAGGTATAATAAGAATTAATAGACAAAATGATGTATCTACATTCTTTTTTGTCTAACGATTAAGACGTCTTACGCTAGTAATAATATAATAAAATAAGTTAAAGTAACCATTAATTAATATTATAAGCTTAACGGTTATTTTTTTCACTATTTACAGCATACCACATAACAGCGTTATACTTACCAAATTTTAAAAAGTCTATAACGTGTTGGTTTTTTCTCAATTATTACACCTCATTGGAGAATAGTCATTTTGGTCTAATTCTCTTGCCAATACTCTAGCTTTGTAAGTATGGCATGGAAGGATTTTAGGTGTCATTTTATTCACCTTCATGTTCTTTCCATAAAGTACGAAGTTCTCTTGCTAATCTTTCTTCTGCATATTTTGCAAATAACAAACTTCTTTCTTCTGTTGCTAATCTAGCTTTATGAAAAGCAACTTTTTCTTTGTGTTCTTTAATGCTTTTTCCTGCATTATCTCTAAGTTTTCTTAGTCTTGAAAGTTCTTTTTCAAAAGCTAATTCTTGTTCTGTTGTATTCATATCTTTTTAAGCAAACAAGATCAATATAAACCAATAAGGTTAAAAAAAATTAAGTAAAAATACCACCTCAATGATAGGAAACAAAACCTATGACGCTCTCACGAAACGTGTCTTGGTGGTAGCCTAAGATGGGTATCTTTTTCAGGTATCTAGAATCCACAACTCAAGATATCCCATGACGGCTATATTATAATGAAAGTTATTCCCTATTTAAAGTCTATTAAATTATATTTTGTAATACTTCTACCATAGTAAATATGATACCCATACCTGCTATGATGATGTAGAACTTTCTATCCTTGTTTGCTTGTTTCCTCTCTATATCTTTAAAGTGATTGTTCAATTCATATTCCACCTTCATTAGACGTTCACACAAACTTTCTATCTTTTCCTCAAAGCCATCTAGTTTGTCCAAGATTCTTTTGGTCATGTCGTCAAATTCTGTCATTGGCATTGACACCCACGCTTTGTACAGAGTGCGTGTTGGCTCTCCTTACACATCTTGCATTTTTTAATAGGCTTTGCCTTTACCTCTGATATCTGTTTCATGTTTTCCTGAATAAATTTCTCTTGTTTAATGTCTTTAGCGTTCTTGGCTATTGTTGCTTGTACGTCTTGATTAGCTTGAATCTCTTTATCATCAGGAAGTTCCATTCCAGTATTGACTCTTAACCATTCTCTTGACTCACCTTTGGTCATGATACCCTGTGTTGACAAATCCTTAATCTGTGCAACTTCCAACTCTATAATGTTCTGTGATGTAAATGCAACATTACATTCTTCCACCTCTGGATCATATCCGTTTTGGATTAGTATGTTGTCAAATAGTTCCACCTTTAGTTTGTTAGCCAAATATCGTTGATAACCTCTAACTCTTTTCATTACAATGTTATCTGTTGTCTCACTACTTGCTCTGCTTGTAAAGTCACCTGTCATAATATCGTGTGGGAATTGTGTTCCTAACTCGAATACTTTTTCCAAGTGGTTAATGTAATCTGTGTACTTGCTGTTGCCCTGTGTTTCAAAGAACTCTATTTCAGGTTTAATCTTCTGTACTCGTTTATCACCTGGCTTGTACTTTTGCCATCTAACTGCTTCCTTTTCCAAGTATGGATCACTTGCTCCTGGGTATGTGATTGTAGTAATTGGATAAGCATTATTTAGAATGATGGCTGACATGGCGTCCTCTATTCCCCACATGATTTCTATTAGTGGAGCAGTTGTTCTGTTTCCTATTGTTCTTGGAATAGCTAGTGAATAGAATAAAGATTTACCCCATGCTTGTTTTGAATAGTTTGTTAAGTTAAATTCTATAAATTTACCTAGTTTGCCCTCACCTAGTTTGGCTGTTTGACCATGATTAGTTCTATGCTCATAGTATTGTAATTCACCAAACTCGTTTCTTTTCTTGGATATGATGGTTTGCATATCTACTTCCTCTATACCTTGTATGTCATTCTCGTCTAATTTCTCTAAGATACTATTGCCTGTGATTAAACAAGTAGTGACCATATTTTCAAACTTGTCATAAAAATTAGAATTTCTTATCCAATCGTTTAACACTTCTGTTGCTGTATCTGAATTACAGGTGACGTTCATTTCTGTTCCTGTGATTAGTTCTGAATAAGATGATACTGCTATTTGGAGTTGTGGTGTTCTGTCGTGATACTTTATCAACTGTTCAAAGGTTACTTGGATAGGTTGTTCACGCTGATAATCTGATCGTACAATTTTGGCTAATGGAATTTTATTCTCTTGTATTCTATTCTCTTGAATATCATAATTAATTGGGTTTCCTATTGCGTCAATCATGCTGTTGCACCTTCAACTACCATTAATTCTTGTCTATTTAATGTTGATTCTCTTGCTCCTGATTTAGATAATTCTATCTTGACGTTGTATAAGCCTGGTGGTGGTATCTCATTCTCTGCTACTGCGTATGAAAAAGTTCCATCTGTTGCTGATACAATAGAACCTGTCTTGTTGAAATAATCACCCCATCTATGATTCTTGGTTAGTCTAATTGTAATTGTATATCCTGTTAAATCTGCTTCCCTTGTAAATTTTTGATCTGAATAAATTGTGCCTGTTAGTTTGTTTGTGGAACTATAATCTCCTCTGAACCATTTTGGCTGATCCATTATAAGATATAATCCGTAAGCCAATTATTCACTACCACGATTATTAACGGAAGTAATACTCAGATTTAATAATAATGGATTCATAATGTTTTTCTTATTTGTCATATATATAATAGAATAAATTAATCGGGTATTGGTAATCCACCTTTGCTTCTGAACCAATCTTGGATAATTCTTGTACTGTAATGTAATACAGTTTTAGGTTCATTATCCTTTGCTTCCTTTAACTCTTTTTCTTTTGCCTTAACTGAATCTAATAATTCATTTACAGCTTTGACATATAATAATAGTAATTCCTCTGGCGTTTGTGGTAATCTATTCATAAGATAATATCCACCCATCACGTTTAAATGTCTTTCCTCTAAATTTAAAACAAATAAATTTAGGTCTAGTCATTTCCCTAGCATTTTATTACTTGCGTATGTAGGAAACATATCAGGAATCCAGGCATGAATGAATAATGCCATACTCATGCTCATGGCTCTCCACCAATGAGTCTTATACCCCATACAGTTATCTTTTAGATGTTTAAACATCTCTCATCTCAAAACTGCCTTTAATGTGACCATGTAGCATACAGAAATCCATGTATATCTCTTTACAGATTAAACAATATGGGTGTTTTCTTGGTGTACCAGTTAGTTTCATAATGGAGTTCCATCATTCCATGATTCTAATTGTTTTATTCTTACTCGTAGTTGTATAATTTCATCTTGCATACCTAAGATATAATCTGCTATATCCCTACTCCTTTCTTCTGGTTTTATACTTATGATTAATTCATCATCTAATAGAATGTCATAATCCTCATCTATATCTTCCCAGTTGGTGAATCTATACTTAGTTAGTTTCATTTACAATCATCACAATTTTCATCTACACATACTGGATTATGATTGCCATCTCTAGTAGGGTGTTTGCTATTTCTGCGTCTAATCGTTCTTGTCATTGATTATCTTATTAATTACAGAAGTCGGTAACATATCAAGGTCTTTTGATTCCTCTTTAATCTTGTTAATAATAGCTTCTTGTTCTTTGAATAAATCATAACCTTGTTTTAATTGTTTAAACGCTTTAACATATTCAGCGTATGAATTGGCAAATAATGTAGCTAGTGTTTGTTTGCTGTTTCTTCCTATGGTCTTGCCTGTGGCTTTAACTATAAACTCTTGAAGCTTCTCATCATTAGTCATAATGTTACTCATTCAAATACCTCAGTATTTATTGATATTCCACCCTTGCTTTTAGGTTTTTCGGTTTCATCTTGCTTGACTAGCCTATCTGACATGATATCATAGTGACCATAATCAAACTCTTTCAAATCCCAACAGCACATGATAAAGCAATCTAACACATCTGCGTTTAGTTCTGACTTGTCTATACCTCCTTTTCCATCAAACTGTGCTGATCTCATCTGTGCCAATAGTTTAGTATGATTTGGGTGTATTCTCACTTTACCATTCTTGACCATCTGGGAGGCGTTGATTGTCATTTTACTTCTTAACGATTGCATATTGGCTGATTCGTGATCCCTTATTTGAAGTCCAAAGTTGATAGGTAAAGCAGGGATTCCTCTTTCCTCTAGGTCACGAATAAATCCAGGGTGTGCTGAATCTATCTTACAGTTGTCATTATATCTGTGAGCCATTTCTTCAATTACATCTAACATGGCACTTGGGCTTGGTCTTGGAAATTCATTTGCTTCCGTTACATACAATAAATTATCTCTTATTTCCCCCCCTAGTACACCAAAGTTTGACGAGCCAAAAGCAGGATCACCATAACAGCCACCCCTTCCACCTATTACATTCAAATCATATTCTTCTATAATACCTTCAATACCCTCAAAGATATCACCACTACCAAATCCATACTTGAGATTGTACTCACGTTCAAAACTTGGAGATTTCTTTGCTGTCTCTATATCCTCTGGCTTGAATACTTTGTTTAATCCTATTGTATAATCCATCTGCTTCATTACATAACCATTGTCAGTTTCATCTTCCATTCTCTCAAACAATCCCCCTGGCAAGTTGGGTGTTGATATGAGTAAGATATGTGGGTTGGTCTTTGGTATGTATCTTTCTGCTACTGTGCGAGCTTCATCTTGGTATCTGTTCGGGAAGAAATCTGCCTCATCAAGCATTACTATCTTTGGGTTAAGTCCTCTGGCAGGTGACAAGTGGTTAGTTGGAAATGCCTCAATCCTACAACCGTTCAATATACAAACTGATTCCTTTGTCTTAAATTCGTGATTAAATAATGACTTCATTCTACCAACTACCTTGTTTGTTAGGTCTTGGTTTGCTCCTGTAATTATTACCCCTGTAACATCAACTTGGGTATCTTTCCATAAATCATCTTTAAGACAGTTCCAGGCTATCCAACGAATTGTCCACTCGGTAATTCCAAGACCTGTCGCCTTTTTCACCCATAGTTTCTTATTAGTTTCTAGTATAGATGTTAATTCCTCCTCATAGTCAAAGTATTCTAATTTGTTTGGTAGTGCTTCCCAAAACTCTTGAAAAGTTAATCCCCTATACTCTGGGAAATCAACAAATTCCTCCTCAAGTTCTTTCTGCTGTTGTTCCCAAACTGGATAAATTGATACTTCCTTGTCCATTGTCCTTCTGTATTATGTGTTTAGTTGCTTCGTAATAAGCCGATAGGTAAGGCTGTATTTCTCTAATTTCTCTAAGTATTCTAAGAGCAGAATCAGGTCTATTCAAATGAACCTTCCAATAATTTTTCCATAATAGTTCTTGAACTGTTTCCAAGTTGTCTATACGTTCAAGATGTTGGTCAACAAATCCATACTTTCCTATTTCATGTAATCTACTTAGTTTTTCTTTATCTAATTTACCTTTAACTTTATAATAATGTTGAAGGCTTATCGTTACACCATGAGCTTGAATGTATGCAATAGCCTCTTTACCCCTTAATCTCATACGAACAGATTGCATTACAAGTGTCTCTGTATCATTCATTGGTAACAAATTGATAGTTTTTCTATCATTAAGTAACTAATTAATCATACTCTTGGAACACTTCTGGCTCATATTCCCCTTCCAAATAACCCTCACAGCCATCACAATATTTATTATTACAGGCTGTGACTACTTCACCATAGGAATTATAAACATAATCCTCCTCCTCTAAGTGTTCTGACCATACATGACCACATCTTCCACATGGATCATCACTACCTTCTAACATACTATCTGTTATGCCAGGTGGTAGGCTACTCATAATAAATCCTCTATTCTACCCATTTTGATATAATCTGCTAGGCATAGTGGACAATCTATTCTTTGCCATTTACTACTACATGGATCACCATACCCACAATCAAATCTTCCTCCACAGGTTCTACAATTATGGTCACTCATTCTTTTTCTTCCTTCCTGATTATGTCTATTATTTCTTCACCTGTTGTGTTGTCTATAATTATTTCAAAAGAATCTAGTTGGATTGATATGTACTCATGTTTGTGTACTTCAATATCAAATCCACCTATGGTTAGTTGATTCAATTCTTTAATCCCTCCTTTAGATTTGCTTGGAATATTTCTTCAAACCATGCCTCCTTACATTCATCTGAACACCATATTTGTTCGCCATGACTAGCACATGGATTTCCATTTCCACAGTCATATCTACCAACGCATTGTTCACAGATGTGCATTGTCATTGGTTGTATTCCTTTACTTTGTCTTGAATATGTTCTTTTACTCTTTGATATGATACTTTGTCAAGGTCAAAATCAAATGAGAAATAGTCAACTGTTAGTTTTTCATCATTCTCATATTCTTTTTTCCAATATACATTTACGCCATGTGTGGTATCATACCATTCAAAAACGTACTCTGGACATTCTTCTTCATAAAAAAGGATTTTAGACAACTTTCACATGAATCCTTGTCAACCATTGACATTTTACGCATTTTTCAGGCACTTTGCCCTCTACAACTTTTTTTAGTTTGTAGTCATATACCTCTGTATATGTTTTGTAGCAGTTGGAGCAGAAATAATTTGTTCTGCTAAAACGCCTTAATTTGGCTTGTTTTCCTACCTCAGTTAATTTTTTCCAACTCATTATGCTTCAATATCCTTTTCATAGACTTTATGACCTTGCATTACTAGGTTTGGAACCCAAGTATTTTCCATAAACTCTTTGATTTCTGCGTGATTCTCTGAATAATACGCTGTGTAATCCATTTGGATTTCTTTGTATGTAATGATTTCTTGTTCCAGTTTGAATAAAATATCTGGATCTTTCATGTAATCACCGTTTTGTTCTCCATAGTGACACATTGATACAAAAGTTACTGTGTCACCACCTTGCCATGTTTCTACTGTCAAATCCATATAACCTGTTGAGGCTAGTTTGTAGGAATTATGACCTTGTAGGAATATATCTATTCCAACGCTTTTTAGATACTCTACTGGACTATTCATAATAATTCAACCCTTGAGTGACCGTTTTTGTTTATTCCAGGGGAATTGTGTAAGTCAACACTATCTGCTCTTGAAACATAATCCCAAGTTTTTTTAAAGTGCTTGGTCATTTGTTTTAAATTACCTTCGAATCCACACTCACAAGTGATTGCTTCATCTGGGAATATTACGTTTTTCATATATTTATTAGCAAAATCTGCTATATATACCCTTAAGATTCAAGTATTTTGACTAAATGTTTAGCAATATGCTTCATTAAATTGGGTGGAACTGCTCTCCCTATTCTCTCATATTGTTGTGTATATGTTCCTAATATTTTAAAATCCTCTGGAAAACTGGATATTGCTTTAAGTTCTTTGATAGTCAATGTCCTGTTTTCTAAGGGGTGATAAATATCAACTGATGTTGTTATAGTAGGACATGGCTTTGTCATTGAGGCTCTACGGTGTGAAAAATAACTATTGTTTTGATTATACTTACAACATTGTTCACCCTGTTTAGTATAATTTAGATAATATAGAACCCTTTTACTTGTTACTTTTAGTTTTTCTTTTTCTGCTTCTATTACTGTAATATTTTTTGTTGCTTCCTGAAATGTTATAGGCTTACAGAATGGTTTTGGGTGTGATGGTAGTTTATTCAAATCTTTTCTTATACCTATTATGATTAATCTTTCCCTGCTTGTTGCTGTTTCAAAATACTGTGCATTAAGCACTTCAACATTTAGATTATAACCTATTTTTTGTAATTTAATCAGATAGTTTGTTAGCAGTTCTTTTGCCACACCTAACGTCATACCTTTAACATTTTCTAAAACTATTGCTTTAGGTTTAATTTCAGATATTAATCTTATCTGCTCATCAAATAAATCATCAACTCTTTGCTCCGTACTTGAATATGATTTAACCTTACCCCATGACCTTTCCCTTTTACCTGCCATAGAAAAACTAGCACAAGGAGGTGATCCATCAAGGATATCCAACTCGCCTTTTTTTAGTCCAATTAAATCAAGTATCTCTTTGCCTGTTACATCTCTGATATCTTTTTCAATTATTGGTGTGCCTGGAAAATTTACCCTGTAACAAATTCTTGCTTCCTCAATAAATTCCAATGAGGCTAATACCTTACACCCTGCTAATTTGTAACCCAAACTTGATCCACCTACACCTGAAAAGGTTGATACAACTGTTACCATATTGTGTTCCAATCCCTGCAAATATCCATTATTCTTGTACGACTCTTAAAATTAATTTTTTTATTAGATAATAATGTTTCAAATAATGTGGGTATATTTGCCACTAACTGCAAATTGGAATGTTGTTTTACCTTACCTATTTTTGCAAATTCTTTAGAATACGCTGTCCTAACATGATGTTTTTGAAATGGTTTATTTACACCATACCAATCAAATTTCATAAAAAAATTAACTATTTCCTTATGTTTCATACCTATTGATACTAAGATTTTATTATATTCCTGACATAAGTATAGATGTTGATCCATACCATCATTATTAGGTTGATAATGTGTCTTTAAACGATATTCGTCAAATTTGCTTTTAGGTGTCTTAAAATGAATAGCACAACGTTTAGTTAGTCCATAAAAATCATCAAACCCCATGCCTGTCAATACATATTTTTCTTTTATTTTTGGATAAACATAGATAAAAGGAAATGCACACTCGAAATTCGTCTTTTTCCTACACTTGTACTTGTTTAATAATGTGAAAAAATCATCATGTAAATTATCAGTAGGAACAATAATTGTATCTATATCCCACCCAAAAGTGTCAGCAGTTTCTTTGGCTTTATCTGAATCATAAGTAGGTTGATTTTCCAAATGAAATGTATAGGCATGAACCTTTTTACCAAGTCTATGAGCTGAAAATGCCACACTTAAACTATCTACACCACCTGATAATAATACTGCAACTTCCTTATCAGGCACTTCTTTTTCTATAAGTGCTTCCATAATTTTATCAATCTTGGTCATTTAATTGCTATGAATCCTGCAAAATTATACCATTTAAAAATTATGTCATTACAGTAAAATCCACACTTTCTTAATAATGATTTATTTTCATCTAATGATATTGGAGTCATAATTCCTCGTAAACTCTTTGATTTCTTTTGATTATCAATAGGATTTAAGCCATTTCTGATTTTCATATCTTGATACAAGTCAATCATTATCTCATTAAATTGGGCGTCAGAACCAACTATTTTTTCTACCATAATTAATGCTCCCCCTTGACGTAAACCTCGATAAATATTTCTAAGTAACAGTTCACGATTTTCTAAGTTAATGAATTGAAGTGTAAATAATGATATACATAAACTGACAGTATTTCCAGATAGTGATAAACTATCTAATCCATGATTAAGGTCGGTATTAATTAATTTTACATTATCTATATCCTCTAAATTTTTCTTGGCAACATCTAACATTTCTTCCGATTCATCTATACCAATAAATTTTAAGTTTTTTCTAGGAGAACTGTTATGAATATTTTTAAGGGTTGTTCCAGTAGATACCCCAATGTCAATAACTGTATCATTGTTTCTTAGAAAATAATTAGACAATTCTAATGTCATTCGTTGCACTTCATTGTATAGTGGAACCGATTGTGATACATGATCATCAAAATGTTCTGCTATATTCTTGGACTTGAATGTCCATACGTCATTATAATCTATTTTCTTTTTGACCATGTTCACAATCACCAACTATACATCTATGAAAAACATCATCTGAAACAGATATCTTGTTATTGGTTTCAGGGATTTCATCTATACTATTATTTAATACACTTTCAAATTTTTCTAATGGTTTACCTAATAATTCAGCAAAACTGTCCATTCTGTTTGCGTCAAAAATTAACTTAAACTCATCATGGTCTTTTTCTTTATTATGCTCACCCCTTAGTTTGTTCATTAACTGTCTTAATATTTTTAAATCAATCTTATCAACATCAATAACATAGGCAGGAATTTTCTTTTTCCCTAATTTTTTATAAATTTTAACTCTATGCTCACCATCAATAACTGCTAATTTTTTGTTTAATATTACAGGAGCTAAAAACCCAAATTTTTCCATTGTTAATTCTAGGGCTTTTTCTTGCTCATTAGATAATTCATTTGGATTAGTCTTATCAAACTTAATATCATTGACAATAACACTTGAAATAGCAATTTCTTTTACCACATATAATCCCTTATTAGGTTACACATAAACATATCTATTCGTCAGGATCAATTCGTGGAAAAGTTATTGCAATATTATCCGTATAATCCCTTAACCAACCAACTTCAATACTATGTTCCCCATGTGCCTCATGTGTTGCTATTGCGTCATATAGTGTTCTAGTGATAGCTTTGGTTACAAACTGCCATACCTGATCCTCTGTATAGAGTTTTTGATCTCTATTTAGTGGCATAGTACATTAAATAAATTGTTAATATGATTAAAGATGAAATAATGTATATGAAATTCAACGCCTAATGGCTAACCATAGCCAACGCTTGACAATATAGTAGAAACTAAATCTATCCCAAACCCTTTGACCATACTTGACTCTGACTCTTAGGATATCCCTATCAGATAAATCCAAATTATCAACAGAATAATATGGATCCATTATATCACTTCCATATTTAGCACCTGAAACATCATGTTTTAACCCTAACGTGTGACCTAGTTCATGGATAAGTACAGCATACAAATTATATGTCTTTAATATGTTATCTGGATATGATACATTCTCTACTAGACCTTTTTTGATGGCGTCTTTTCCCTTGATACCCCTCCCTTTTAGATCCCAAATGTATGAAGCATTAAACACTACCTGTCCTGATACACTACCTTGACCTGGGAAATATGCGTATGCTAGAACAGATGGTCTATCTTTGAAATACTTATCCTCATCTTTTGTTCTGAATCTTATCTCAATATCTGCTTTGGTTTTCCATGCCGATTTGAATTTCAACGGTATCTCAAAGTTCCATGTGGATATTGCTAGATTGATTGCTCGTTTTAATTTTCGTTTGGATATTAATTTTAATGAGTCATGGTATTCTACATCATAAGTTAGTATATCTTTTTCCCACTTGTATTTCCATTCTGTTTGTTCTGATACAAATTCCACTTTGCCATTGACTTCATTTTGTGCAATAATACAATCGGGGTGGTTCATAATAAAAAAAATAAAAGTTACCTAAAAAGTATGTTTAGGCATTTGTGTCGTTTTTGTGTTTAGCATAATCGGCTGTGATGATGGCTCCAAGTGCTACAAAAACTGCTGTTGTGACTTCTGGAGATATTTTGTCAAGAATCCAACCTAAAGCTGTCAATCCTGTCAAAGCTCCTAAGCCATAGTATCTTAAATTTCCACTAGACATTAACAATTTCCTAATTTGCTACTATATATGAATATTAATTGTATTTGATAATAGGAATATCTATGGTTAATTCCTTTGAAGCACGATACAAGGCTATATTATAATTCATATCGTGACTAATATCTGTGAAACATTTAGGGCATGAACGCAAGTATAATGGATAATTATCTTCTGATTCAAAAAATTCTCTTACTTTTGGTTCACGCAATAATCCTATTGACCCATATTTCTCTGAATAGTCCATGAGTTGTGCAATTCTGGCAATAGTTTCACCTGTTTCAATACAAAATGTTCCCATGATTTTTTCATACTCACCAAAGTCACGCCTTAAATCTATCATGCCTTTTGAGTTTTCTATGTTAGCCCACATCTTTGCATATTCACCTAGCTTTAATTCCACGTTACCTATCTCATTATCAATGATTTCCTGAACTTCATCAGATTTGTTGTATCTATCTATCAGAGTTTCAAAGGTTAGATGGAATTTGTTTGCTAGTTTGCTACATGATTTGAGATAAATTAATTCTCTTGTATCTTTATTCAATTTGGGTTTTAATGGTTTTGGCACAGTATTCTCTTTTTTAGTTTCTTTTGCCCTTTGTTCCACACCATTAATCTTAATGTCATTAAATTGATTTTTCTCTATTGTTATAGATGGATCATTAGTTTCTATTAATCTCCAATTCTGTTTCTCTAATTCGGACACGTTGTCCGTTTTATTATAGTTCTGTTTGTAATTATCAGGAAGGCTTCTGCGTATGTGTCGATCACTTACGCTTATACCTTCTTTGTTTAATTGAGCATATAGATAAGAACTAATTCCATTTACTTTAATGTCAATCATTTTATATTTAATTTGATTACTAACAATTTCTGCACACTTTTCTAAATAATCTTTGAGTGTATGCTTTTCCCATTTCTCATAATCATCTCTAAACTGTTTTAACGTTTCATGCCATTGATTTAATAAAAATTCTGAATCTGACACAAGTTTGTATTTAAATGGTAACTAATAAGGTTAATGCAACAACCTTAAATATGATAACAACTTATAATTAATTAGGAAATGAGTCAAATATTTACAATACATGATAAGGAAAAGTGTATAATTTGCAAAGAAACAATGAAAGAAATATTTGTTGGCAGATTAACTTGTCCTTGTTGTGGAGCTAACGAAGATTAATCAACTGTATCTTCGTCAATAAAGATTTTACCACGAGTTTTCCCCTCTGCTGTTACCTTATCCCAAATATCAAATATATGTTGTTGGATTTCTTTTTCTTCAAAGTTTCCAATATCTGATTTGTCTTTGATAACTTTCTTAATGTCCTGATTTCCATATTCAACTGTTATATCCCTGACTAATTTCCCTTTGTCTTTTTGTGTACTTGCTTCACCAATATGAAGTCTAACACGAAAGAATGGTGTTGCGTCAAAATCTGTCATTATTCTTCAATCTCCATGATTTCATTTATTGTTCTAATCTGTGCTTCTGCTATTGTAAGAAATTGCTCAAAGGTCATTAAAATCCCTCTCCTGTTTCCATGTTGATGAAATTTCCTTCTGATTCATTTTCATACATTTCTTGTGCTATTTCTGCTTCCATTTTTGCTTCTTGTTCTTGGTGTTGAATTATTTGTTTTCTAAGTTCAACAAGGTATTTTTTATTGGAATTTACCCATTCAACAACTTCACTTACTGTTATTTCAGGTCTTGATTCAACTTGATCAGAATGATCAAATGTATGTTTTCCAATGTTAAATCCAATGGATTCAACTGCTTCCATAATTGCTGATGTTCTTTTTTGACTTGGTTTGCCACAAAATCTATCCCCATCTTTTAAAATTAGGGTGGCTAGTTTTGCAACTTTGTTCTCCAAAACGTTTTTACTCATACTGTACTAATCAAATAACTGTAATATAAGCCTAGTCCTCATCTTCATAGTCGTCAGAATTATCCCACCAATCAGGAAAATCAGGTTGATTTGGAAAACTCATCATATAGTATTACTAGCATATTGAATAAATGTTCTAATTCTATACTTGTTAATTTTTCATCTTTTGTAACTAAACTGATTAAATAAACGGTATCATCTAAGTCAATCATCTGTATCGTATTCCTCCTTGTTTTCCCTCACTATATCATAATAAATTACCCTAAAAAGATTGAAGGTTTTCTCATCTGCCTTTGATGGGTGTTTATCTTTGAAGGCTAGATTATACCACTTTAGAATACTTGCATAGTGTTCCTCATAGATTCCTACATCATGGTCAATTCTAACCATGTTGGCTCACCTTGTTATTATAGGCGTCAAAAGATACTGTCCATGTTCCAGGCTTTGAAGTTTGGAGTTTATTCCCCTTTTGTTCAAACCATTGGTCAACGTTATTCCTAACTGCTGATGTGAAGCAACCTGAATTTACTAGGATTTGTTCCTTTGAATCCCATGAATTTTTCTTATCATTGTAGAAAAAAGTGTCACGTTTGATACCCATTGGATCATGTAAGTGACCCATTTGATAAATATCTGCTTCACAATTTACTGTAAGATTTTCCAATGCTCGTAACGTTCCACCACCCCCTGCTCCATGATTTACAAACAATGTTTTCTTCATCATACTCTTTCCTTTATATCTTATATCTAACCTAAGAAATGCTTTACTTCCTAAGAATGTCATATTGTTATACTTACAATATCTTTTCATATCACCCTCTGTGACTACTCTTGACTTGTATTCGTGGTTTCCCCATTGTAGATACCATATTTTTTCCATACCATAGTTCTTTGTATAGTAGTCTTGTTCATCAAATAACTCACTACACCTCTCGTCAAATTCATCTTGTTGTTCTGCTAGTGTCCTTAGTCCTACTGCCTCATCTTTGAATCTTGGATCACCTGGCAGTATTAAATCAAGCTGATCACCACCAAAAGATGTGAATCTATAAGGATCATCTAGAATATCCTTAACCCTTCTTTCAAATAAATCCTCATTAAAATTGGTGTTTCCAATATGAATGTCAGATAAGTTTTCCCAATGGACAATAGTATCTTTTTTATCTAGTTCTATGATGATCGATTTGCTATACAACTATCACAAATTGCTGAACCATCAACTAAAGTAACTATTACATTTGACGAAAAACATACATTACATAATCCCTTACTCATTTTTTATTAGCCTCAATATCTCACTATTAATGTACTCATAAATATCTAACTTTAACTCCTTACAATTTGCTAAATTAACCACTATGAGTTTAATATTATTACTTCTAAATAACTCATTTCTTTGATTTGTTTTTTCTACCTTCCTGTCATGTACTGCTCCATCAACCTCTACTATCCACATACCGTATTTGTCAATCCATAATAAGTCAGGATTCTTTACACTACAATCATTAAGGTCAGCCTTTGTTACATATTCCTTAATCTTGATTAATCTATTGTTAATATTGAATATAAGATATGCTTCACGCTTTACTTTAACCTTGTATTTTTTTCTTAGGTATGAGGCTATTGCTATAAGTTGGGCTGTATCTGATTGACCATACTGCTTTTTTTGACCATAGGCTATTCCACTTTGTTTGCCTCTAGGCATTACTTTCTTGCCTCATAGTTCAGTTGAACAATCCTTACATTTAAGATTTCCAAAATGGTTATCACAGCCACATTTAGGACAGGTTAATCTTTTAGTCAAGTTCGTGTTCCTCACATAATTTTATACTTCTACTGTGTCTTGTTTCTAACTCACACCTGCATTTTTTGCATATAATTCTATTCCTCATTTTTTCTTATTACCCCATACAAACAATCAGTACATAAATCTATGTCGTGAAATAACTTGTTCTTAACAAAGTCTTTTTCCTGATGGCATTTCTTACACTTGTTCATCATTGTCTTTTTAGTACACCCACCTTTGGCTCATATAACCACCCTTTGACTTTTCTAGCCTCAATGTATCTTAATACCATGTCGTCACTATAAAACATTTTTTGATTTTCTAATAATTCACTAGCTAAATCTTTAAGGTCAACGTGTCCTTCTTTGTTTTCTTTTGCCAAAGTTCTAAAACAATCCTCAAAATATACTTCCTTGTTAGTTGAATGACCTCTTAGATCCATTTGAGATATGCCCTTTGATACGTTCATGCCAAGAGTACATAGACATTCCTGGTAGAATTTAATCACATCTTCTACTATTTCTGTGTCAATTTCTGTCTTGAATAACATCTTAGCCCATGCTTCACATAGTCTTTGTATTCCTTCCATCTGTCTTGTTTGAATTTGTAGTGAGCCATCTTGTTGTTCTATCTGGGTAAATTCTACAAATCTATTGATGAGTAATTCTTCTGCTTCTTGATTGAATATTGGTTTAAGTTTTCTTAGATAGTTTAACAAACCTTGAACCCATTTAGGATTAGCAACCTTATCAACATCACCTCTCTTGTTCTTTGAGATATGTGCCATCTTTGCCCTAATCTCATTCTCACCTGTATCATGC
>Ga0233427_10000850_pt1 | contig 36163 bp, 13 predicted proteins | sample SI_118_April2016_5_FD_179885 | JGI IMG/M metagenome (GOLD analysis project Ga0233427, IMG submission 179885) | Seawater microbial communities from Saanich Inlet, British Columbia, Canada - SI_118_April2016_100_MG | ecosystem: Environmental > Aquatic > Marine > Inlet | place: Canada: British...
CAACTCAAAAAACAAGGTCGGGCGGCGACTCTTGATGTTGCGACTTTCAGCTTCAGTTACAAACGACCGATCTATATCGGTATTAGTAAAAAATTAGTGAAAGAAGAGGACGCGATTCAAATTGATAAATTGATCGAAGAATTTTTTTCCGACGGAACGATGAAACAGATTTTTAAATCGTATGATCTACCCACCCCCAAATATCATGCCGGGATGTCTGTGTTGCGCCCTAATAATTCAAACGCCGAGTAGTAAAAAAAGGGTTAAATTTTTGGGGTGGTTGATTGGATTATTTGGACTACTTCCCCGGAATATAGCTTGGCTCTGTTTTTCTCGTCACAAGAAAAAGAATGACACCAACGACAGGGGTTAAAAGAACTGATGCAAAAAAAAGTCCCCAAAAACCCATTGTGCTGCGCCGACCGAAATAAGCGAGCACTAAGCTCAGCAGAAGATCAAGGGTAATAATAGTCGGGGCCATCGTGCGTCTCCTTATTTATCTAATGTAACAATTTTGAGTTTCCCGTCTTCACCTTCTCTGAACTGACGGAAGATAACCGTAGAATGCTCAAGATTTCGATAGGATTGATTAAAGTTATAGGGTCCTGTAGCGCCATACCACGTTGGCATATGATACCGAATATTTAGTGCAACCGAGCCGGGGTCGGTCGATTCGGCGCAAAGAAAGGCAGTATAGAGAAACCGGAGATGGTCATATCCGAGTGCCGCATAATTTGTCACTTCGTAATCCGGGAAACGCTTTTTAAACGATTCAGAAAATCGTTTGGCGATTAACGACCGATCGGGGGCATAAATATCAATGAACGTAAATCCCGCGTACATATCCTTCTCCACCTTTTCATAGGCGTCCAGCCGGCTCGCGGCAAGCATCGGGGGCGTCATTTTAAGCATTTCAAGTTGCTTGAAAATCAGCATTGCGAGCTCGTGCTCAACGAGGAGGAATAAGCCGGTTTCACCGGGCTCAGCAGCCGATTCTTGCTTCAATCCAGAGTTACTGAGCAAGTTTTCAGGCTTAAGTTTTTTCACCAGCTCTTGGGTGACTCGAGCGACTGTCGCTGTGTTATCTCCGGCTTTTGCCTGGAAGGAAAAAATTTCAATAGGATCAATACCAGTTTTGGCTAGATGCTTCAAGAAGTTTGGGATAGGATCCTCAGAAGAGCCATAGATACTTCTTTGTTGAATAATAATTAGGCGCTTTACGCCAGCACTTTTGGCAAAAGTCGCAGCTCGTTCAGAGATTGTTGTGATGGTTGGAAACAGTTGAAAGGCGAGTGGCGCTTTCATTCCTGAGAAACGTTCCGCGGTGGACGTAGAGGCTAAAAATAAGATGCCCGCTCTCTCATAAGATAATAGCGCATTGGTCGCGGTTTGATCCGCATAGGCATGACCAACGACCGCGACATTGGCATGGTTCTCTAATATTTTTTCAGCGATTCCCGAAGCAGCAACCTGAGCGGCATTCCGGTATCGTCCATCATATGACTGCTTATAGTTCGCCGACGCCAGAAACGGCGCGGCATCAATCTGGTTAATTTTTACTTCTGGAAAACGGTCGCTCGGCATGGCGTTGATTTCATCGGCTGCAAGCTGGACGCCTAGCCAGAACTCATCGGTCAGGGCATCAGAGTTCCAGACCGCTGCTATTTCGATCGGGATATTATTTTCAATGTAGTGACTAAGAGGCGCTCCTCGATCAATGGATGACTCCTCCGCATCGTACATGGTGAAAAAATCACCCAACGATTTCCTGGTGCTTTCAGGATCGGAGCAACCCGAAAAGAGCGCTAATGCACTCAGCACGCCGAAGACTCTGAAAGCAGAGAATTTTTTATTTACCATTCTTTGTGACCGCTGGGATTGCAAACATATGCCCGGGGCTTACTGATTACCGAGAATCACGGGCAGGCCTTCTTTGCCAGATCCGATGATCACAACTTTTGCGTTGTCTGACTCGGCAAGATTTTGAGTCGCTTGGACTGCTTGCCATTTCAAGAGTGTTTCGTTGAGGGTTGCCGAGATGATGTCTTGGTAAACCATTGTGCCGATGGCTTCAACGCGTTTTCGTTCCGCCTCTCGTTTTTCTCGTTCGAGACGAAACTTGTAAGCGAGGCTTTCTTGTTCATATATGAGTTTACTTTCGATCGCCTCCCGAACAGGATCCGGCAGTCTGAGTTCGCGAATAATAATATCTTCGACATTTACGAATCGTCGACCAACCTCCTCGATCGCGAGCGTGATAATGTTGCTGAGCACACCAGCCTTATTAGTGTAGATATCCTCCGGCGAATACTGCCCGATCTGTCGGCGAAGTACGGATTCAATTTGAGGAAGGATAATTCGCTCGGGATACTCTGGCCCAACCTGTTGATGAAGAAGGCCCACGAGCTCATAAATTGGGTGATACCTGACTGCGAGGCGAAGATCAATCGGAAGGCCTCGATTAGTCAAAACGGTGAACTCATGAAGCAGGATTTGGGTTCGAGTGCTATATCGCGTGAGCTGATTAAATGGCCAAACGATATGGAGGCCCTCGGGATAGACAATATGGGTTTGTGTCCCGGTCGTGAACGTTCGGTACATGACGGCGGCCTCACCTGGCCGCACAATGATAAATATTCGACTCCATAAAAAAACAATTAGGATCGCTAAAATGAGAGTTAAAACTACAAAAACGGGAAGATGATCCTTGAACCACAGTGCGAATTTGTTTAAAGCCTTTTTCATGATTAGATTTTTTCGTAAGGAGTGTAGTGGCTTGTGATCAAGTCAGGTTCGGTTTAGGAGATTTCAGATTAGGCGGTACCATTCTCAATTACGAAACGCGGTTCATGCATTCGACTCTGTTGGAGTAGACAAATGTTTAGACCCATCTGGCTTGTTTGAGTCGAGAGAAATTTCGTTGGTCTAGTCTCTAAAATTGTATACTAGAGCACTATAAAATTATAGTAGTTTGACCATGCCTTTTTGTTTTAACGTTCCTCCTCCGGTTCAGTTCTAGCTGTGAATTTGTTTGATAGCGCGGCCTGCAATTTCAGGCCAGATGAACTCGCTGTGGCGGAACTCGACGAGAAAGGGAATCTTCGGGCGCAGTTTAGTAGAGGACAGTTCGATCATCTTATCCATGTCCTTGCGGAGGACCTAAAGACTCAAACGCGCCCGGGGGATGCGGCGTTGCTAATGTACTCAGCCGGTGCGGATTTCTTTGCCGCGTTTCTGGCGTGCTTGTCGGCTGGCGTTATCGCCGTTCCGGTTCCAGCGTTAGACGCTACCCGGCTCAAGCGATCGCTTCCTCGTTTGGACGCAATAATCAAAGATTCTGGCGCAAATCTAATTTTAACGAGCGCTGCTCAAAAACGAATCTTAGAATCTTCCCAAACGGAAAACCCACGTATTTTTTCAAGCGAAGTCAAGATTATTTCTACTTCTCAGCTATCAATTGACTCCTCTTTGGTTAAAACTGTTTCAAGTAATTCGATTATCCAGACAACGACATCTTGCTCGGAGATAGCGTATTTACAGTACACGTCAGGATCAACCGGGGATCCAAAAGGGGTAGAAATTACCCACGAAGCCCTGGTGAACCACTGTGTTGCACTGAAAGCGGCCTGGGGATATACGAGCCAAAGCATTAGCGTAACGTGGATGCCACATTTTCATGACTATGGGCTGGTCGATGGGTTATTAATGCCATTTTTCAATGGGACGCCGGTTTTTATCCTGTCGCCGGTTGGCTTTCTTAAGCGCCCGCATCAATGGCTAGAGGCTTTAGGTAAATATGAAGGCTCGCACACACAAGCGCCTAATTTTGCTTATGATTACTGTGTAGAGCGCATAAAAGAGAGCCGATTAACGGCTTTTGATCTGTCCAAAGTTGAAGTATTCAGTAACGGCGCCGAGCCGGTACAGGAAAGCACGCTTTCTGCCTTTTATCAAAAGTTTTCGAAGTCAGGCCTTAGAAAGTCATCTCTATTTCCCGCCTATGGATTAGCAGAAGCGACATTGCTCGTGGCAACCAAGCCTGTATCGGACCTGCCAAAAACGATTCGAGTTGATCGAGGCATCTTTGAAAAGAATGGAATCATTTCGGTTAGCAACCGGACAGGCGACAAATCTATTGTGAGTTGTGGAATTCCGATTTTCAACACGGACGTACGTGTCGTCAATCCTCAAACTCACAAAGATTTGGGAGAGGGTTTGGTCGGTGAGATATGGGTCAACAGCCCCGCGGTCGCCAGAGGTTATTGGAAAGATCCGGTCAAAACCGAGTCAGTGTTTGGCGCCGAGCTATCAAATGACCCATCGTCAGGAAGATATCTGCGCACGGGGGACCTTGGATTTTTATTCGAAAATGAACTGTACCCGACGGGTCGGATAAAAGATCTTTTAATTCTAAATGGAGTGAATATTTATCCGCAGGATATTGAAGCCGCGATTTGTTCTGCTGTTCCTGCGGTCCGAAGTGGATACGTTGCGGCTTTTACTGGCCGGGAACCTGACTCAAACAATCTGGTTGTCATGGCTGAGACAAAGCGTGCGGATTGCGCCAGCATCGAAACCGCTCGTCAAATTCAAAATGCTGTTATTTCAGAGTTTGATTTTTGTCCAACAAAAATTGTGTTAGTCGGAAAAGGCGGGATTCAAAAAACATCGAGCGGGAAAATTCAACGCAATAGATGTCGAGAGGTATGGATCGACAACATGATCCCCGTACGACTGGAAATAAGTACTGACGATCTTATTCGAAAGAATCAAGAGATAAGTGTCTCCCAAAAAAATATTGGCGCACAACACGAATGGTTAAAAAGGCAAGTTGCCAGTCTCGTTTCGTGCTCCATTGAGTTGATTCGAGAGGATACGAATTTCCATGATCTCGGCCTTGACTCAAAATCTGCAGTGAGTTTGGTTTCAGAAATTGAGGAACAGTTGGAATTAACGGAAGAACTGCCGATATCAATTATTTGGGAGCATTCTACGATTCGGCGTTTGAGTGAAGCATTACGGGCTTTAACCGGCGCAAAAGAGTTCGAGGTGACTCCATCGTCTCGAAAAGAGGTTATTGCTGAATCCAATCACGAAATTGCGGTTGTGGGTTTGAGTTGCCGGTTTCCGGGTGCAGACAGTCCGGAGGGATTTTGGGAAGTTCTTTCTGCCGGCTCTCACGTAATTCGCCCGCTTCCAGAGGAGCGGAAAGTTCTTCTCAAACGATTGGGTATTGATTTGAACTTGTCCACCGAAGATGCAATCGGACATGCGGGTTTTGTGGATCGAATTGACTATTTTGATTCTGAGTTTTTTGGAGTGTCGGCACGAGAAGCTTCTGGAATGGATCCCCAACAGCGAATGGTGCTTGAGTCTGTTAAGAGTGCTTTTGAACGGTCTGCGATTGATCCTGGTCAATGGCGGGGTAAAAAAGTAGGCGTTTTTGTCGGGGTCGCAAATGCAGACTTCGGGCGTCATATTTTTCGAAGCGATCAAGAAATGGATTCCTATGCGGGCCCATCGAAGGCCTCGAGCATTGTGGCTAACCGCGTCTCGTACTGTTTTGATTTTCGTGGGCCGAGCATGACGATTGATACTGCGTGTTCGTCGTCGCTCGTCGCGGTGCATCAGGCAATAAGTGCGCTAAAGAATGGAGAATGTGACCTTGCAGTTGCAGGTGGGGTAAATCTTGTGCTTGATCCGGCTATGAGTCGAGCCTTGAGGGCAGGCGGGATGCTTTCCGAGTCGGGACGATCTTGTGTTTTTGACGAGGCGGCAGATGGATATGTTCGCGGCGAGGGCGTCGGAATCGTCTTATTAAAGAGGTCATTTGATGCGATATCGGACGGCGATATCGTTCAGGGTTTATTGGTTGGCAGTGCAATTAATCAGGATGGCAATAGTAATGGCTTGACCGCGCCAAATCCGAACGCACAAGTGACGGTGATGAAGTCGGCGCTTGAATCGGGTGGCGTTGATAGTGCTTCAGTTGCATTTGTCGAAGCCCATGGCACAGGAACGCCTTTGGGAGACCCCATCGAGGTAGGCTCCATTAATGAGGTTTATGACGGCCAGGCAAAGACATGGATCGGCTCAGTAAAAAGTGTAATCGGGCATTTGGAAGGCGCTGCGGGTATTGCCGGACTGATTAAAGCATTACTTGTGTTGCAGAATCGACGAGTGCCTGCACAGGCGAGTCTTCGGACTGTAAGTCGTCGGGTCGATCGTGTATCCAGAAACGCAAAGGTCGCGATTCAGTCCCAACACTTGGCGGAGACTGGCGACTTATGGGCTGCAGTGAGTTCATTTGGATTCGGGGGTACCAATGCCCATGTTGTTCTCAAATCGTCGCCTAATCCAGTTGACATTCAGCAACACGATAATTTGGACATAACGTCTCCTCAATCATACTTGCTCCCTTTGTCAGCGCATAATAAAAAGAGTCTTCATTTTTTAATGCGCAGTTACATCGACCTTTTGGCTGTACCCAGCACAGATGTGGACGCCTTATGTTTTTCTGCAGCGGTCGGTCGGGAACTCCTGCCTGTACGGGCGATCGTTTCAGGACAGAACGCGGGGGAGTTAGCCAACTCGATTAAAAATATTCTGGCAGAGAGTGAATCCCATGCGTATGAGCCGGCCGCGAAGGGAATTGTTTGGTTATTCAGCGGGCAAGGTTCGCAATATCAGGGGATGGCTTCGCAACTCTTAGGGTTTCCAGTTTTTAAGAATGCGCTTGATTATTGTGCGAGTTTGCTCAAAGACGATGATGACTTCGATTTGCACGGCGCCCTGCAAAGCGAATCCGAAATTTTGCAACAGACACAAGTTGCTCAGCCCATTATTTTTTCCTTTGAATACGCGCTGGCCCAACTATATTTTTCATTTGGTATGAAACCGGCGGCAGTTGCGGGCCATAGTCTTGGAGAGCTTACGGCCGCATGTGTCGCGGGAATTATTCCCGTTGAAGAGATGTTGCCATTCGTTAGGCGTCGCTCAAAAATAATGAGTCAGGTGACCACCTCTGGCGCCATGTTAGGGGCTCAACTGAATGTTGCGCATGCGCAAAAATATCTTCTCGATTTTCCGGGTGTCGAGATTGGGGCGGTGAATAGTGATCGGGCTGTTGTGTTTTCCGGTGAAACTGAGGCCGTATCATCACTGGACCATGCACTCAAACATCAGCAAATTTATACCAAGGTGCTGAGGGTTTCTCATGCCTTCCACAGCGCTCACCTGAGCCCGATCCTGGGCGCATTAGAGCGGGAGGCACTCTATTTTAAGCCCCAAATAGGAGCGTTTCCCATTTTCTCTAACGTATCAGGAAAAGAGATTTCGGGCGATCAAATGGGGGCAGAATATTGGGTAAGTCAGGCCAGAAAACCCGTTCTATTCGGCGATTGCTTAAGGCAGATCCTGACCGAGAACAGTGGCGTCCTGGAAATAGGGCCAGGCGGGGCTTTATCCACATTTGCGGAAACTGTGATCGAAGAGCATTTTTCGTTAGAAAAAAAGCAAGTGTGCGCGGGTATTATCAACTCTGAGTCCGCTGAATTTTCGATTAAGAAAGCCGTGAGTTTGCATTTCTCATCGGGCTCAACGATCAATTGGAAATCGGTATATTCAGCTGGCAAACGACGCAAGCATCTCCTGCCAGATTATCCATTTACCCGGTCTAGTCACTGGCCGACGTTAAGTGGATCGAGGCGAATACGTTCTAGTGATAACGAGTTTTATCTCAGTAAGCATGTAATCCTGCCTGCTGAGAATATGGAGATGTTTTCAGCACAATTCTCATCAACGACAACAAGTTTTTTAAATCAGCACGTGGTTTTTGACAGGATAGTTGTGCCCGGCGCGGGATTGATTGCGCTCATAGGGTGCGCTCAGGATGATTCTGATTCAAACAAGACTGATATGAATCTGGAAGATATTACGTTTATGCATCCGCTCTCGTTTGAAGACTATGAGACGCGTGAGGTTCAGATGACACTTCCGTTTCAAGAAATGGAGTCTGGATCTCGTTTCCAGATTTCAAGTTTTAGGCCTGATGATCCGCAATCGAGCTATGTAAATCATGTGAGTGGGTATCGAAAAGTCAGAAAACAATCGGTAAGCCTTGCGACCGAGTCTGTGAAAGAGTTGCAGAGTCAAATAACGAAAACCGGAGTCGAAAATTTCTATGATGTGTTTTGGCAGGCTTCAATTGCTTTAGGTCCCGGTTTCCGTTGGATTAAGTCGGTTGCAGTAAGTAATAACGAGGTGGTTACTCTTCTTCAAAGACCTGACCACTCATTGAGCAGAAAAGAGGAGTTAACCGGATTTCTGGATTCCGTTTTTCAAGGCCTGCTGGCAGGTGTTTCGCTTCAGCCGGGGCACGCATTGGTCCCGTTTGCGATCGACGAAATTTTTCTTGCGTTGGACTTAGTTAAATCATCGACTTGGGTGAAGATCCGGATTGAAGACGAAGAGCATTTATCTAGCGGGATAAAAGCTGATTTCCATATTTTTTCGAACGATGGCCGCGTAATGGGGCGGATTCGTGGTTTTCGAGCAAGACGGGTTCCAGAGGAGGCGTGGATGCCTGCCGATAAAGAGTTCGAAATTGGCGTTTATAAACGTCGTTGGAATCTTGTTCGATCTGATCAACTAGTGCCATTACGCTATGAAAAGTTTTTTGTGATTGCCGAGGACGAAAACTTTGCGTCCTCACTATCAAAATCACTTACTGAAGTAGACGGCGCCGAATTAGAGGTCAGTGTCTATACTGCACTTCGAGACTTTTGCGAAAAGTTGTCTCCAGATCTCAGTGGTCTGGGAGATCCAGTCCAGGGGATCGTTTCTCAATCGGGGAAAAGTGCGGCAATTATTTCATTGGGCGACCAGCAATCCTCGTCGTCTTCAGGGTTTAGTGTGGATGAAACTGTCTCCCGAGTCTCTGATCTGGACCTCCTGTATCGATGCGCCACCCTGTATCCATCTCTTGATGTCATTCTGGCAACGGAAGGCGGATTCGAAATTTCTGACCGCCTAGACAGTCAGACTGGACCGACAACTCATGCCGCGATTGGTTACGTGCGAAGCGCTAACCACGAGTCTGAATCCAGTCTCTGGCGAATTATTGATTTAGATCGAAACTGGAGCCGTCAGCAAAGTGCGCTGCAATTGGGCCGCCTCGCTCAACGAAAGTATGAGGCAATCCCCGAAATTGTCAGTCGCGAGGGCAGCGACTACTATTGGGATCTTGATCGAATCGCCCCGTCTTCGACAACGTCTCGTCGCTACGATGTTAGTGAGGCCTGTGTAATTTCCGGCGGTCTCGGTGGATTGGGCCTTGCAGTGGCAGAGCGATTGGCTGAAAAAGGGGTGCGGAACATTTGGTTATTGGGTCGAACTGATCCCAGTCCGATCGCTCGAGGTCTGATCGACGGGATGATGGGTCGGGAACTGAATCTGATTGTTTGCAAAGTTGATATAGAAGAGCAAGATCAGGTCGCTGAGGTATTCACAAAAATTAACGAGGCCGGACATGTTTGTACTGGCATCTATCATTGCGCTGGAGTTGTCGATGATCGTCCAGCCGGGGGTAATTCTCGATCCGGAATAGCGACTGTCATACGACCCAAGCTATTGGGCGCGCACTATCTGGACCAGTTTTCTAGCGATCATCAGTTGCGTGAGTTTGTGCTTTTCTCATCGGTTGCGGCGGCGTTTGGCAATGCTGGACAGACTGCATACTCGGCGGCCAATGCGGCGATGATGTCGATTGCTGAAAGACGCGTGTCTAGAGGGCTTCCTGTCACGCTGATTGACTGGGGGCCGTGGAATGACGTTGGCATGGCCGCCCGTAGAGGCCCAGAACTGCTGGCTTATTTATCTCAACAAGGTTACCGCCCGATCGAGAATAGAGCGGCGTTAGGGCTGATGGAGCAAGCAATTGGGGATCGGCATGTCAGCGTAATTGCAGCCGGGTTTCGGTCGTCTAACGTCGAGTCGACTAGCAGGATAGAAACCCCGAAAGGCCGTAGCTCTGATGGGCAGAGTCAATCAACCGACTTTACCAATCGATTGATCGAAATGAAAAAAGAAGATCGTGTTGATACCCTCTCCGAATACCTCCTCGTGGAGATCGGTGCGGCATTGAAGGGGTTGGATAAAAGTCAGCAGCTTGATCATTTATCCGCATTGTTTGATCTTGGGCTTGACTCGCTCGGTGCGGTAGAGCTCAGGAATCGGGTGGGTCGGGAGTTGGGGTTGAAACTGCGGAGTACCTTATTATTTGACTATCCCAATGTTGCTGCTCTTTCAGAGTATCTTGCAGATCAGATAGAAAGTCTGTTTCCCGACGCAAGATATATGAAACCAGAGCCTGCAAATTCTTTGGCGGAAGACGGACTCGATCATGAACCGCCCGAAGATGATATTGCTGTCTTGTTGAGTCGGGAGTTGGAAAAGACATGACCGACAGAGCAGATTCAGCGGCAAGGGACAATGATAAAAAATTGATGGCGAAGGCGCTTGAAGAAATCAAGCGCCTTCGCGAAGAGAACCGGAGGCTACAGGATGATCAGCAAGAGCCAATTGCTGTCATTGGGGTAGGGTGTCGACTTCCGGGTAACTCCAATGACATCGATCAGTTTTGGCACTTGTTAACCGAAGGTCGAGAAGGCCTTGGTGAGACACCTCCTGATCGTTGGGATAGCAATCTTTTCGTCAGTGATGACCCAACGTTGTCTGGGAAAATTACAAGTAAGCGTGGCGGATTTATCTCCGAAGGGCTGGAATTCGACGCAGGATTTTTTGGTATTGCACCCGTTGAGGCTAGGAGTCTTGATCCCCAACAGGCGTTACTGCTAGAGGTTGTTTGGCAGGCATTGGAACATGGAAACATAACGCCGAAGCGCCTCTACAATTCCAATACAGGTGTATTCATTGGCGCAAGCAGTCCGGATAATTCTCTGGGATTGATGGGTGGCTCGCTCGATGAGGTAGACGGCTACCACGGAAGCGGTTGCGCATTCGGGCCATTAGCTGGACGTGTCTCGTATTTTTATGGCTTGCTTGGCCCGAGTTTCGTTGTCGATACGGCCTGTTCATCCTCGCTCGTTTCTCTTCATTTGGCTGCTGATAGCTTAAGAAGGAAAGAGTGCGATCTCGCAATAGCAGGGGGTGTTCAGATCAATGCGCATCCCGGATTTTCGGTAACGTTCTCACAAGCTAAGATGTTGTCGCCAGACGGCCGTTGTAGAACATTTGATAAAGACGCGAACGGCTATGTGCGTGGCGAAGGTTGTGGCGTATTCATCCTCAAACGATTAAAGGATGCTGAGGAAGACCATGACAAAATTGTCGCAGTCATGCGAGGGTCCGCTGTCAATCAGGACGGACCCAGTGGCGGGTTGACGGTTCCAAGTGGTCCGGCGCAGGTGCGGGTTATTCGGGAAGCTTTAAGGCGTTCGAAATTGCAACCGAGCGATGTTTCATTCGTGGAGGCGCATGGTACCGGTACATCGCTCGGTGATCCAATTGAAGTGGGCGCCCTAGGGGAGGTATTCGGAGCGCGAGATAAAAAGAGACCGTTAGTTATTGGATCATTGAAAACCAATATCGGTCATCTTGAGGCAGCAGCAGGGATTGCAGGCGCGATCAAAACTGTTCTCGCACTGAAAAATCGACAGGTGCCACAACATCTTAATCTTGAAAACGCTAATCCATTAATTGCCTGGGATGAGCTGCCCATCGAAGTTGCGTCAGGACGTGGTCGTCCTTTGCCGAATGATAAAGAGGTGCACGCTGGTGTTAGCTCGTTTGGGTTTAGCGGGACCAACGCTCATATCGTATTTTCAAGTTATGAGCCTCAAGAAACACCGGGCCAGCGCACCCCTAAGGAAACAATTTCCGAACCTACCGTTCTGATGCTTTCAGCGAGAACCAAAAGTGCTCTTGTCGCTTTATCTCAACGATATGAAGAGTTATTTTCAAAATCAAAAATTGAACCACATTCTTTGGCTGCTAGCATCCTCGATTGTCGCGCTGAGCATTTGTATCGAATTGCGGTGCTAGGGGCAACGCGGGAGCAATTAATCGACCGATTGCATATTATTGCGAGAGGTGACTCCCATCCAGCAGTTCTTCAGCATAAAAGCAGGGCATTGCCCGCAAAAATTGGATTCGCGTTCTCAGGGCAAGGATCGCAATATGTTGGTATGGGGAGCGGGTTATATCAGCAGAGTGTAACGTTTCGAGATGCATTTGATCGCTGCGCGAGCCTTATTGAAAATCAGAGCGGAAAAAAAATAGTAGATCTGATCACGAGTAAAGACGAGGAAATCAATCGGACAGAAAACGCGCAGATTGCAATTTTTACGGTTCAGTATGCGCTATGCCAACTATGGAAGGCCCGAGGCATAGAGCCAGCGTTTGTGATTGGACATAGTGTTGGTGAAGTTGCGGCTGCGTTATGCGCAGGGGTGATGGGATTGGAAGATGCTGTGCGCTTGATCGTTTCTCGCGCCGATCTGATGGGAAAAGTCACCGCGCCTGGCGGAATGGTCGCAGTGTCTATGGGGGAGAGTGAGGTAAAGCAATTATTGATTGCGCCTGAAGAGGTAATTGCGGCTGTGAATGGCCCAAATTCGACCGTGATTTCTGCCCCGCCAGATCGAATAAGCAGTCTTCTCGGTCGTTTTGCCGAAAAAGACGTTCAGTTCAAGGAGCTCAATGTCTCCCACGCATTTCATTCCCGAGATTTTGTCGAGGCAGCCGATCGCTTACAGGAAAACATTAAGGCCATTGATTTTCAGTCGCCTCAAATACCAATGTCCCTTAACTTGACCGGTGCTCTTTTCGATTCAGACCAGTTTGATTCAAATTACTGGTCACAGCAGATGTTATCGCCGGTTCGTTTTTTTGACGGCATGAAAAGCATTGATAATCAATCAATTGGTTCGTGGGTCGAAATTGGAGGACACCCCACCTTACTGCCAATGATGAAGGAAATTTTGGATGAATCAGTGGACGAGACAGAAGGAAGTCATCCGCACAGATGGATCGCGAGTTTGCATAGGTCGTCTCCTGATTCGGATACTTTTTTAAAAGCGTGCGGGCGTCTTTGGGTTTGTGGTCATCCGATCAAGCTGAGCCCAGAAGCGAACCGGCAGGTTGACCTACCGACTTACCCTTTCGAGCGTAAAAATTATCGACGCCGACCTTTAGTCGCAAGACCTAATCACCCGCAACCTGACGACAGGCTTGATGCCTGGACATTACACGTTCGATCAAAAGCCCTAACCGCTGAAATTTTTCAACGTCAAATTTCAATTAATGATTTTCCTGAACTAGATGATCATCATGTATTTGGCGATCGGGTGGTTTCGGGCGCATTTTTTCTCGCAATGCTAACAGAGGCATTTTTGGAAATAAGCGGAGCGGAAAAGTTCGAGATTAAACAACTTGAATTCCCACAGGCATTAAGTCTTTCAGGAGATCGATCGAGGTGGCTTCAGCTTGAAGTCAGTCAGGATGTCTCAAAAGGAACGTTCGAGCTTTCCAGCTCAATTTCTTCAGGAGACCGTGAGCGGGTACATGCTCACGGACAGCTGAGGATAACCCCTGATAGCAGTCGGGACGCAGGCGTTAATCCGATTGATGGCCTAGGAGTTGAGCGTCTCCCGCGTGAAGAAATCTACACCGCTCAACACGGGCGACAAATCGATGCAGGCCCGTCTTACCATTGGGTGAGCAGTTGTCGGATCGGCACTCGATTGGGTCACGTTGATTTATCTCGGCCGGTTGTGTCGAATCCTGGTTTTAATTGGAGACTGCCTCCGGGCTTAGTAGACTCTTGCTTCGGCGTGTTTGTATATGTTGCAGGGGTGCCTGAATTCGAAACCTATGTTCCCGTAGGAATTGATTTAATCCAATATTTTGAATTTGATCCATCGATTGAATGTTTTGCAAGAGTTGAGATTCATGATCTGGACTTCGATAGGGGTCAGATTAATGGCAGCATCGAAATTCTCGATGCTGAAAACCAAACACTTTTGCGCCTCCAGGGGGTGAGGGCAAAGCGTGTTACTCGAGACTTCCTCCTCGATGAGTCGATGGTCGATGGGGAAGATTTTTTAACGCTTGATTGGCGTCCCACCGAACTGAATTCCGAGAACCGAGATCCGGGCGCCTGGTTGTTTTTGGGGCAGGAGGATCAGTTGTGTTCCTCGATTATTAAGGCGCTTGAGTCGAAAGGGCAGGTAGTGGTTCGCGGGTTGTCGGGTCTCTCGGAAGGCGATAGGAGTACCGTCGAGGATGAATTCGCGCATCTTCAAAATATTTTATCAACGGAAAAGCCCGTTGCTGCAGATGGTTGGCGGGGAATCATTGACTGCAGACTGATTTCCAACCTGGCAAACACAGACCTATCCCAAGAAGATCTGTGGAGTGTTTGCGGACCTAGTTTTACCGCACTTAAATCTTTAATAAAGCACCCTCATTCGCTCTCCTATGTTGTCGTTACAACTGGAGCCGTGCAGGCGTCAGAGTATGACTTTGTGTCTCGCCCGCTTCAGGCGATGACTTGGGGTTTAATCAGATCGGCTTTGCGTGAGTTGCCGGAATTTCCGATCAAGGTGATCGATGCAGAGTCGAGGGGTATTAGTGAGTCTGCAGATCTGATCGTCAGAGTTGCTTTAAGTGTCGGTAGAGAATCGCAGTTTGTTATTCGCGAAAAAAGCCTACACATACCGCGTTTGATCAAGACGGATCGCGATCGCGGTGATGGGCTTCAGATAACGGCGTCCCATGCTTACGTATTGATCGGCGGGCATGGCGGCATCGGGGGAACGATTGTTAGATGGCTGGTGAATTGCGGTGTGAAATATATTGTAATCGTAGGTCGCCGACACACTAATTCTTCAGAGGCGTTGGATTTTCTTAAAGAACAAAAGAAGAATGGCGTTTCTTTCTGCGTAATAAACTTTCCTGAAAATGGCCGATATGATGTTGCAGACCTAGAGTTAGATTCCCTTGATCGACCCGTCGGCGCTATTTTTCATCTCGCCGGTACAACTGCAGATAAAAGCCTAAAGGCGATGAGTTGGAACGAGTTTTCCGGCCTATTCGCTTCGAAAGTACAAATTGCAGATGGCTTGAGGCGTTACAGTGATGCACACCCGGAAGTTCAGATCATCTTTTTCTCGTCGTTCGTCTCAGTGGCTGGCAGTGAGGGTCAGGCAAATTATGCGTCGGTCAATGCTTATCTTGATGCGGTAGCCAGCATGGGGCGGGCGAATATTACGTCGCTCGGGTGGGGGCCATGGAACGGCGTTGGAATGGCTGGACGTCTAGAAAAAAGTCAGCTTCAAAATTTGCAGACTCAAGGGGTCGAACTTATTTCCCCGGCTAGAGCCATGTCGGTTTTTAACGATATTGAACTCCTCAAAGGCGGTCATCAAATCATTGCCCCTGTAAATTGGCAACGGTGGATCTCACGAGACCCTATTTTTTCTGACTTAATAGCAGAACCTGGAAATAGGTCCTCCGATGATCACTTCCTCAAGATTATTCGAAAGCGCTCTGTAAAGCAGCGAAAGACCTTAATGAGTGATCACCTGCGAGCGCTAGTGTCATCGATACTGCTCCTAGATGCCGGTGAGATAAATGTTAACGACCGGCTTTTTGATATCGGGGTAGATTCCTTGATCGCGATGCAACTCAAAAGTAAGTTGCAACAAGACTTAGGGGTGCCTCTCGGTTCTACACTTTTATTTGACTTTCCAACTGTGGATCGACTGGCCCATTATCTTGTTGAAGAATTCGTGAACCCTCTGGATGAGACCGGTCGAGATAGCCAGCGATCTAGCAAAGACGCTCCTTCGCAGAATGAGGTCGATGCCTTGGCGTCTGCCTTGCATCGATTAAAAGAAAGTCTGAGTTAGGAGGCTCTCAGACGAGTGATGAACGCTTCAAAAGAAGATATCCGTCGAGCTTTGCAAGAGATTGACTCGCTTCAGTCTCAGGTAAATGCGTTAAACGCTTCGGCCTCGGAAGATCTCGTTGCGGTCGTGGGAATGGGCTGTAGGTTTCCAGGAGAAGTGAAATCGCCATCAGCATTTTGGAACTTTCTTGATACAGGCGGAGATGGGGTCTGTAGAGTGCCCGCCGATCGATGGGATGCTGACGAGTATTTTGATTCGACTCCTCAAACCCCCGGAAAGATCGTCACCCGGGAAGCGGGCTTTCTCGACAGGATAAGCGAGTTTGACGCGACTTTTTTCGGAATTTCGCCGAAAGAAGCGGCAAGTATGGATCCTCAGCATAGACTGCTTTTGGAAGTGACTTGGGAAGCTTTTGAGAACGCAACGATCCCAGCTCATTCTTTAGAAGGAAAGCCTGTCGGAGTGTACGTCGGAATCTCGAATTTTGAATACGGCGCGCGGACGCTTTGGCCTGAAGATTCCCGAGACATCACCCAGCATGCCGGCATCGGCGGAATGCTTTGCGCAGCGGCTGGACGAATATCATACTCATTTGGCTTTTGCGGTCCCAGTATGAGTGTAGACACCGCTTGCTCATCTTCATTGGTTACTGCGCATCTCGCATGTCAGGCGATTCGAATGGGGGAGTGTGACACCGCGGTCGTCGCCGGAGTAAATCTATTTTTTGGGCCAGAGACTCATATTAATTTTAGCCAAGCCCGTATGCTCGCGCCGGACGGAAGGTGTAAAACTTTTGATGCCAAAGCTGATGGGTATGGACGCGGGGAAGGCTGTGGGGTTGTTCTGCTGAAGCGATACTCGAAAGCAGTTTCCGATGGCGACCGTGTTATCGCTGTTCTCCCCGGAAGTGCGGTTTATCAGGATGGACCCAGTGGGGGACTAACAGTACCAAATGGTCCAGCGCAAGAGCACGTGATTAATGCGGCGCTTGAGCGAGCACGATTGGCGCCTGATCAAATTGGGTATATCGAGGCCCATGGGACGGGTACACCGCTTGGTGATCCAATAGAGATTGGAGCACTCGGGCGTGTCTTTAAGGGACGGGTGGATCCTCTCTATGTTGGATCAGTTAAAACTAACTTTGGACATCTAGAGTCTGCGGCTGGAATTGCTGGCTTGATTAAAACGATTTTGATGGTCTCGAACGGAAAAATTCCCAAACACTGTAACTTTTCTACTCCGAGCCCCCACATTGATTGGGAGTCTGCGAATGTGTTGCAGATTCCAGCGACCGCGAAAAATTGGAACACTCACGAGCGCCATGCCGGAGTGAGTTCATTTAGCTTCTGCGGTACCAATGCTCACGTGATCGTGTCATCGCCGCCATATGATCAAGCGATGAAGTCCAAAGGCCACACTCCGAAACCTGTTGAATTGGCTCTATTATCTGCGCAGTCCGAGCGCGCCTTGCAACACTTAGAGGATGCGGTGGCATCAAAGATTGACCATGCTGATTCAGACCAAAAACGAGCGATCTTAGCGAACCTCGGGTCCGGTCGAAGCCATCTTCGATTTCGAACCGCTTTGACCCTAAAAGATGGTGACAGCATGCGCGATCGCTTGGAAAGTAATATGGTGATGCGAGGCAAGGTAGGTGATGTCAATTTTAAAGAGACCGTTTTTCTATTCACGGGCCAAGGTGCGCACTACCCCCAAATGGGGTTAACGCTGTTTGACCGATACGATCAATTTCGCTCCCAGATTGAAGTTTTCGATGAGATCATACGGTCAAAAATGGATTGGAGTCTTGTGGAGATCTTGCGTCTTGAGTCGCAAGGCGATTTGTTTGATCCGCTGGCAAAAACTTCAGTTGCCCAACCGGTGCTCTTCGCGATCCAAGTGGCTCTCATTCGCTTATGGGAAGGCTTTGGGCTAACACCTACACAGGTGGTCGGACATAGTGTCGGTGAATTTGCTGCCGCGGTGGCGGCCGGTGTTCTGGACGCCAACGATGGGATCGAAATTGTCCTTGAAAGGGGACGCCTTATGGAAGAGCTTGTCGATCAGGGCGCAATGATTGCTGTTCGCGCTCCCGAGGACGTCGTTTATACCTTCCTTGCCGATCATACCGGGCTCGAACTCGCGGCAAAAAACGCATCCGACAGGCTTGTTTATTCAGGGTCCCCACGTGAAGTAAAAAGTTTTGAGGAAGCGCTCCAAATCGCGCAGATAGAATGTCGACGTCTCCCTGTCGATCGAGCATTTCACAGCACAGCGATTGCGCCGGTAATTGAGCCTTTCCGAAAATTTTTATTGGGTCGAACGTTTCGCGAGCCTGTAATCCCCATGTTGTTGAACGTGCGTGGAGATTGGGCCGGCGGCGGCGAGATTTCCGCGGAATATTGGGTTGAGCAAGCGCTTTCGCCAGTGAGGTTTGACCGCTGCGCAGAACGATTGATCAGGCAGGGGCCCGTGATTGGGTTGGAGGTGGGTCCGCGACCTGTCTTGGTGACGCAGTGTCGAGAATCAGAAGAGGCGCAATCTGTTCGAGACTCGATATGGATTTCTAGCTTAAGCCCTCGTCAATCAGAAGCGGAATCAGTTTCGGAAGTCATGGGGAGGCTTTATTGTGCGGGTCTCGAGTTGAACTGGAACACATTTTTCCCAGCTCGGTCGCACATCCCAATAGCGCTTCCAAGTTATCCATTTTCGCCAGACAGGCATTGGATTGACATTGACCGGAGCGGCCCACTTGCCACCCCAGAAGGTCATCCGCTCCTAGGTGCTAAATTTTCATCTCCGCTTGTCAGTAAAGATGTGATTATTTTTAATCAAACGGTCGTTTTGAAAAACTCCAAATGGCTTGCCCATCACACGGTGTTTGGAAATGCAATCTTGCCGGCCGCAGCATTTATAGAATTGATGATTTCAGCGTTAAACACCGAGGGGTTCTCAACGCTTATCGAGGACTTCAATATCGTCGCGGCGCTTAACCTGTCGGAAAAGGATTGTTTTGAATTACAAACAACAATCTCTCAGACGGCAGACAATGTATTTTCAATTCAGATCTTTAGTCGGGTTGATGATTCAGATTGGACATTCCATGCGTCCGCCTCAGCAACCGCAGATAAACGCCCCTCGTTGGTACTGCCCGAAACCTATGGCCACTTTCATCGGGAAAAAATAGGCAAAGATGTTGACGCAGATGTCTTTTATCAGCAGATGCGGGAAGTTGGGATCGAGCATGATCAAGAATTTCGCGGCCTTAAAACGATATTCGCAAGTCAGGAGTCGGTAGCAGCGTGGTTTGATTCTGAAAACTCTACAGCTCTAAAAGACGCGAATGATGCATTTATTATTCATCCCGCACTCCTCGATTCCGCTGTTCAGGTGGCCGCCGTTCCTTTGAGGGCTCTAGGGTGCCCGTACTTGCCGATCGCAGCGCGGCGCGTCGAAATACTGGGCTCGGCGAAAATACCCGATGAGGTATTTGTCTCGCTTTCAAGACCATTTAACGAAACAGATCGTGAACTGGTCGCCTCTGTTTTTGTGTTGAGCCAAGGTGATGTGGTGGCAACAGTAGAGGATTTGGTTTTTACAAGAGTCGACCCGGCACAGTTTGGATCGAAGTCAAAATTTTCTGAATACGCTTATCAGATGTCTTGGGCCCCATTTATCCCGAATCACAACATGTTAGATCGGTCAATTGGCTCAAACTCATTTATAGACTCCGGCTTGGAAGCCGCGCGCGCTCAATTGGAGATTGCAAAAAATTATTCAGAAATTATTCCAATGATTAATCAACTTGCCCGACGGTTCGCAAGCATTGCTGTTAAAGATTCTCAGGATCAATCAGAGGCATTTTGGAATTCGAACTACGAGGCCCAGCAGCAACTGCGGCGGTACTCGCAGATGCTCGACGACGAGACGACAAATACTGGTCGCCACGCCTATGCGGCAGACGCTTCCAAACATTCTTCCAAGCTTGAGGTTAAAAATATTTGTGAGATCGGCGAAAGATTCCAGAGCGATCTCCCATTTAAATGCCCTGAGCTTGATCTCACCATTCAATTCGGACGATCACTGGGTGGATTGTTAAATGGGGACATTGATGCTCTCGACTTAATGTTTCCTCGTGGTAATTTATCGTCAGGACTCGATTTTTATGAACATTCTCCGGCTGCTCGGGCAATTAACTCCACATTAGCTTCGGCTATCAAGGCCTTTGCTTCAGAGCTGAGAAATGGAGAAAAAATCCGAATTCTGGAAGTGGGTGGGGGAACCGGGGCGACGACTGCGAGTGTTTTGAGCGCATTAAGCGGCGTCAACTTCGAGTACTGTTTTTCGGATATTTCGTCTTTGTTTACCCGAAATGCTGATGACCGTTTTGGCCACATCGAAGGCTTCAAATCAGAGGTGATCGACATTGGGGAACCTGCTGGAACAAAACATCGTCTAAGTGGCCAGTTTGATTTGGTCATTGCGGCCAACGTGGTTCACGCAACCATTGACCTAGAAGTGTCGCTGTCAAATGTTTATTCGATGATTGCACCCGGAGGGTATCTGACTTTAATCGAGGCTGAACCGGGGCAGGATTGGTTGGAAATGGTTTTTGGAAATATGACCGGATGGTGGGCCTTTAAAGATCAAAGAGCGGGCAAAAATACCCCATTGCTGGAGTTTCCTGAGTGGCAATCAATATTGAGAGGTTCCGGATTTTCAGATATCGGTCGTTTTTCGCCAAGTAATGATTGTCCTGCGATCGCGAAGCAGAATATTTTGTATGCGCAAAAACCTCTAGATTCAGAATTTAATCAAAAACAGCCACTTTTTTTAATTGGCGACGGTCCCAACGAGTTTGACGATTTTTCCCTTATGTCAGGCATTGAGAGTTCTTCTGTTAAAAAGCTGGATTGGGATCAAGCTTCACGGTTGCTGTCTACTGATTCAGCTGGTGCTCTACAAACCCGACGTGTGGTTGTACTGTTGCAAGGTCATCAGGAGTCAGCTGATTTACCGACAAATGTGCTTGTTGGCCTCCGTCGAATGTTATCACTACTCAGAACGGTAGGATCTGAATCAAAATTTAAACCAATTGAAGTAACACTCGTATCCAAAAATACCTATCCCCACTCTGACGACGCGGTGGATGCCGTTAATGCGTTTAATCAATCAGTTGTGGCATTCGCGAGAACCGCTGGTCTGGAATTTGAGAATTTGTCTGTGCGGAATATAGATGTCGATTGGCGGAAAAACGATGAGTGGCCATCATCGGCTCAATCAAAATTCCGAAGGTTACTTTGTTACAGGGGCGCCGCTGAGCAGTTTAGGCTGCGGTCAGATGCTACGAGTTATGAGACTCTTTTGAAGCCTCTCACAGAGCGTCGTTCGTATGGTTCAGAAATTGAGATAAGCAGTGATTCATTGTTTCTTGTGGTTGGAGGCCTTGGCGGGCTTGGTCGCTGCATCACGGATTGGCTGCTGTCAAAAATGGCTAGCGGCAAAGTGATCCTTCTTGGGAGATCAACTCCTAGCGTAGCCGCCCAGTTATGGATCGACAGCTGCGGTAACAATCATGTTAGCGTCGAATACCGTGAAGCTGATGTCTGTTCCATGGCGTCACTACGTAAGGCGATTCCAGAGGAAGAGATTTCCCAGATTACCGGTGTGATTCACACTGCTGGGGTTCTGAATGATCAATTGGTCGAAGATATTGACTGGTCATTATTTGAGGACACTGTATCTTCTAAACTGCATGGCGCATGGAACCTCGACAGACTTTTATCGCCATCGCCGCTTAAATTTTTTGTCACATTCGGGTCAATCGCCAGCATTTTTGCTCCGAAAGGGCAAGCGAGCCACAATGCCGCAAACGGAGCATTGGATGGTTTTGCAGCCTATCGACGGGCGACCGGGCAGCCGATTACTCACATCCAGTGGGGACCGTGGAGTAACGTGGGTGCTGCTGCATCAGCGGAAACTCAGACGGGCCTATCCAAGATCGGAGTTTCATCGTTTTCACCATTGGATGGGATAGGTCTTTTTGAGCAAGCGGCGGTTTCAAACGCTGACCCCGTCGCGCTGATTGATGTCGATTGGCCTCAATTCCTCAAAAGATGGCCAGATCGCGGAATGCTTCGCCTTTTGACCAATCGATTAGATGCCGATAACTCAAATAGCCCAGGAGAAATACTGCCAGGTAACGTGGATGTAAAAAGTGATAGCTCGCTTATCGATAAGATCTGTAGTCGTTCGCAAACGCAGGCTAAGCGTCTTTTGATCAAGGAGGTGCTGAAGCTCATCGCGCCAGTGCTGGGTTATCAAAACCCGAACGATGTTGACGTTGATTTGGGATTTTTTGATCTCGGTCTCGATTCTTTAACCTCGGTCGAACTAAGAGATGCGATTGAAAAGCTGCTTAACATCAAACTTGATGCAACGAGTCTTTTTAAATATCCGTCAGTTGCGTTGCTCTCCGAGTTTATTGTCGGGCAAATTCGGGACGAGTCGTTGATATCGAATGAAAAACAGAATCAACAACCAGTCAACGAGTCGGACGGTGAAAATTTCAAAGTGAGCAATGCTGATGTTGAGTTAACGGATGAAGATATTACCAATATGTCTGATGCGGAGATCGAGCAGTTTCTCGATCAACACATTGACTAGCCTGAGCTCTGGGTCGCATTAAATGTTACTGAAACTTCCTGACGTCTTGAGATAAACGGATGAGTGTGAGTCCAAAAACCGAATCGACGATGATGTCTCCATTACAAAAAGCCGCGCTGGCGCTCCGGGCGGCGGAACGAAAAATTAAAAAACTCGAGCAGGCGCAATCGGAACCTATTGCTGTGGTGGGTATGGCCTGCAGGTTCCCTGGTTCTCCATCTATCGAGGCCTATCGTAGTTTGCTCCAAAATGGTACTGACGCTATCTCTGAAGTCCCATCTGAACGATGGAGCCTTGAAGAATTGTTTGACCCAAACCCGAGCGCTGTGGGGAAAATTAATACCCGATTTGGGGGTTTTATCGAGAATGTTGATCAGTTTGACGCTTCATTTTTCGGGATTGCGCCGCTAGAAGCGCGACTGATGGACCCTCAACAGAGACTTGGTTTGGAACTTGTCTGGCACGCGCTCGAGGATAGCGGGTTGCGCCCAAGTGATCTTCGCGGTTCAAAAACCGGTGTTTTTGTCGGAGTGACGCAAAACGATTACGGGGTCGAGCAGCTTTCGGGAAACAGAGAAGAAATTCGCGCATTCTCGGGAACCGGTAATGGGTTTTGCTTCACGGCTGGCCGCATCGCGTTCCAATATGGATTCAAAGGACCGGTTTCTGCTGTAGACACTGCATGCTCGTCCTCGTTGGTTGCGCTCAATCAGGCATGTAGCGCGCTCCGTTCCGGTGACTGCGATCTTGCGGTTGTTGTTGGAATGCAACTAAACCTGACGCCGCCAATGCAGATTTTTCTCTCCCGAACGCAAAGTTTTTCGCCAACAGGACGTTGTCGTGCATTTGATGCTGATTCTGATGGTTTTATTTTGGGTGAGGGATTGGGTGTGGTGGTTCTCGCGCGTGAAACCAATCTGCCGCCAGGCATCAATCCGCCCCGAGCAACGTTGTTAAATTGCGCCGTAAATCACGACGGCCCCGCGAGCGGGTTAACGGTTCCTAATCAAAAAGCTCAGGAGGAGTTAATTTCCGGAGTCTTGGAGAAATCCAAAATCTCGCCGGCTAGCGTAAGTTATATCGAGACGCATGGTACCGGAACGCAATTGGGAGACCCAATTGAAATTGGCGCGCTACGAACGGCATTGGGCCGTGGTGCTGAAGAGGAATCGTTGTATATCGGCTCAGTGAAGGCAAATATCGGACATCTAAGTGCCGCAGCTGGAATTGCGTCGTTGATAAAAGCCGTGATCATGATCGAAGAAAATGAGATTTTTCCGCAGATTCACTTCAAAAAGCCTAATCCAAATATCCCGTGGCTTGATTTTAACGTTGCGGTTTCAACTGCTCGTCGGACTCTTTGTGAGAATGATAAAACACCCATCATCGGCGTTAGCGGTTTTGGTTTAAGTGGTACCAATGCTCATGCATTGCTTCGACGATCCGAATTTAAAGTGGCGAGTGAAGCAAATCGCGACCCTCGGCAACCCTGTTTTATCGCGCTATCTGCTAAATCACTCCCAGCGCTGAGAACGCTGGCTAGTGATCATTTGAAACGAGTAATGGAACTTGGAAATGACGAAGCGTTTAGGGACTATTGCATTGCAAATAACGTTCGTCGCGATACTTTAAGTATTCGACATCTTTTGGTTGCCGACAACCAGACACAAGCTTTAGACAGGTTGACCAGTCTTATTTCCAAAATTGATCACCAAAAATTCGAGCGCCCGTCATCGGGAGAAATCGCTTTTGGGCTATTGGGAAGTCCTTTTTTCACTTCAGATTTGAAGGAATCGTTCAAAGACTTTGGAAAAGTTAAAGATGAGTGGGATATCAAGTTGCAAAAGTCTAACGTCGATCCAGCCTTGGCTGAAAAATTTAGCTTTGGCCTAGCACTACTTCAGTTATGGAAGCGCTTTGGGATCGAAACTGATTATTTTGCGGTCGACGAGTGGCAAAAATCCACCGCGTTAATGCTTCTGGATATGTCCTCGGAGAAGACTTGGATTCAGTCAAATGATCAATATGTCCCAAGCCGGAGAGTCGAACTCAATGAATGGGATGAAAACATTGTCGAGGTTGATTCTGATTCAGGAAATCAAGATCAGGCTGTCGATAGGCTCGTTGACCTTGGCGTGAAAACCCTGATCATGCTCGGCAGGGATGATTCCCTCGAAAGCCCGCTGCGAGAAACCCCAACGTTGGAGTTGACCGCAACCGATAATTTCTGGGGTTATGTGGCGTCGGGACTAAAACTCGCTTATGAGGGGGGCCAGAATATCAATTGGAGAGTGGTTCATGGCAGCGTGAGCGGTCGGATATCGCTTCCACATTATCCGTTTGAAAAAACCCGGTTCTGGCTGGAGACGGGGACGGAAGCGAAGATCACCCCCGCAAAAGATCCGTCTGAGAGGCATTCACTGGCTAGCGGGTCGAATCCTATCGAGGCAGTCTTCAGGGAACAATGGCTTGAACTAACCCGTCAGACGAATGACCTCGCAGCGAGACAATTTTTGCAATATCAACAGATGCTCGGCTCGAATGATCACGCTGGAAACATAGATTCAGTGGAAATTCCGGAGTTGATTTGCCAAGGAAACTGGCGACTGATCGTCTTAAATGGAACAGATTCCCGCCAAATCTTGGCGAGTGCGCAAGCGTTCCCGGTGAGTTTGCCTGATGAGTTTGAAGCGAACTTTCAGTCGGTCAAGGCACAAGGGGGTACCGATGGATTAATCGGTGCAGCTGTTGTTTGGGAGGCCGAGAGCCATGAAAGCGTCTCGCTGGATATCCCTAACCCGGTCGCAACGACTCGAATGCTTGGGACGCAACTTGGTCGACCGCTTACGATGATTTTTGCCGGAGTTGGCGATCATTACCTGAACATGGGGTCAGATCTTTATGAAGGAAATGAGCGATTTCGGAATACATTTGATCAATGTGCGCAACTCATTACCGGGGAGACTAATCAAGATATCCGAGAAATTCTGTTCAAAAAAAGCGTACAGCAAAAGTCGGGCAACAAAAACCAGATTGATTTGAAGGCGATGTTGGGTCGCGATGTTCAGGGTGCTCCGTCTTCGGATGGCGGCCTGCCGGCTTCGGCCTTGGATGATACGGTCATTCTTCAACCGTTGATGTTTGCGTTTGATTATTCATTAGCCTCTATGTGGGGCGATGAAGGCGTACATCCCAACTTCTTGATTGGATATAGCATTGGTGAGTATGTCGCGGCGTGCCTTTCGGGTGTATTTACACTGCCTGATGCGCTTCGCATTGTTGCTCGGCGGGCTCAGAGCATTGGCCAGGTTAAAAAAGGCGGTTTACTAGCAGTTCCGCTCGACCAGTTAGATTGCCGCGAATTTATCGGCGACGAAGTGTTTGTCGGGATCACAAGTGGTGCCAAGCAAACTATTTTATCGGGAAGCATGGAAGGTTTACATAAAGTATCGACTACTCTTAAACAGAGGGGCTTAACGTCCCGTTTTTTACCCGGCACCCATCCTTTTCATTCTCCACTGTTAAAACCGGCTTGTCCGGATGTCGAAGCATTGATCGCTTCCGTTCAACGAAATGCGCCAACTATTCCAGTTATCTCAAACGTCACCGGTGTGGTCGCGACATCGAACGAGTTGCAAAATCCAAAATACTGGTCAGATCACACCTGCTCAACTGTCAAATTTACCGAGGGATTGGACACCCTTCTCAGACGGGGTGACATGGATTTTCTAGAAGTGGGGCCGGGCCGAAGTCTCGGTAGTTTTGTTATGCAGCATCCGGAATTTAATAAGAACGGGAGCCAGAACGTGATGACCTCTGTAAGAGGGAAATGGGAGAACTTCTCGGATGATCAGATATTCCTTGAAACGTTAGGCGTGCTTCGGGTTCTAGGTCATCAAAAAAAGGAAAAAAACAAAAATGAAAATCATCAATAAACTTGGCGTTATCGGAGCAGGTGTAATGGGCGCGGGTGTTGCAGAAAATGCCGCAACATCAGGCTTTGACGTTACCGTGATTGATGTGTCAGATGAAAATCTTCAATCATGCAGGCAACAGGTTGAGCAGAACCTGCGTTTTGCAAAGATGTTTCGCCGAGATCAAGAGTCAACGGCATCATTATCCCCTGAACAGATATTGTCAAAAATCAAATTTACGACTGACTATGCGTTACTCCGAGAGTCGGAATTTATTGTAGAAAATGCGACCGAAAAACTCGAAGTTAAAGAGGCTGTTTATCGGGAGCTTTCGAACGCAATATCCAGTGAAGTTGTGATCGCCGCAAATACCTCCTGTTTTTCGATAACTCGACTGGGGTCGCTAGTTTCCCGACCAGAGAATTTGCTCGGGATCCATTTTATGAATCCGGTGTCGATGAAGCCAGTTGTTGAAATGATTCAGGGACATTGGACGTCTGAAAAAACGATTGAAACAGCAAGAAGATTTCTTGCGCAAATGGGAAAAGAGGGAGTGCTCGTCAATGACGCCCCCGGTTTTGTTTCGAATCGAGTATTAATGCTGACGATCAATGAGGCTGTGATGGTTCTCCAAGATGGAGTCTCTGTTGCGCCAGACGTTGATAAGATTTTCAAAGATTGTTTTGGGCATAAGATGGGTCCACTTGAAACAGCAGACTTGATTGGATTAGACACGATTCTTTTCTCGATAGAGGTTCTGCAGGAATCATTTGGAGATAGCAAGTATCGGCCAGCGCCCCTTCTAAAGCGGATGGTCGATGCTGGATTGTTGGGGAGAAAATCGGGAGAAGGTTTTTATCAATATGGTGGAGCAAAGAAATGATGGCTAACAACGCGATTATCGAAAATATAAGAGATTTTTTGGGTCAGTTTGTCTCTGACCCCGACGTACCGGTTGATCAAGACTTATTTGGATCGGGATTGGTTAATTCATTGTTTGCGATGCAGTTAGTTCTTCATGTTGAGGCAGAGTTTGGATTGTCGGTTTCAAACGAAGATCTCGATCTGGATAACTTCAGATCACTTCAAGCCATTGCTAGTTTCATACAAAATAAAAAAGAGGGTTAGATGGCTTATATATTGAGCGATCAAAATCAGCAGATTCTCGCTGACATGCAGCAATTTGTCCGAGAACAGGTTCTCCCGAATGCCGGCTTGTGGGATCAAAAAGAATCTATGGATCGGTCCGTCATTAATACTTTGGCCGAGAAAGGCTGGTTAGGGGCACTGGCACCTACCGAATTTGGCGGCTCCGAGATGGACCCATTATTGTGGGGCCATTTTTGTGAGACGATCGGCAGCGCCAGTAGTTCATTATTAGGTTTGCCAACCGTGCATGGGATGGTTATTCAATCCCTCGCCCGTTGGGGCTCTGATGAGCAAAAAGCTAAAAATCTACCTGGCCTCTCAACGGGTGAGATTCTGGGTGCCTTTGCGCTGACAGAGCCAGATTTTGGAAGTGATGCGGGAAACATTCAGGCGCAAGCAGTTAGAAAAGGGGACACCTTCTGCTTGAGTGGCCGAAAACAGTGGATTACTTACGGGCAAGTTGCCAATATTTTTATCGTTGTGGCGCGCCTCGAAGATAAACCAACGGCATTTATCGTTCCCCGTGATACTGATGGACTAAAAATTGAACCCGTTAAAAACATGTTGGGGTTTAGGGCGGCAGAGCTCGCGAATCTTGTGTTGACTGACTGCGAGATCCCCGCCAACGCAATGCTTGGCCAGCCCGGGTTTGGATTCTCTCACGTTGCAGGGACAGCTCTCGACCATGGACGTTTTTGTATTGCATGGGGCTGTGTAGGCCTTGCTCAAGGGGCGTTGGACGCCTCTGTTTCCCATGCGTTGGAAAGAGAGCAGTTCGGTAAGTTGATAAGTGAGCATCAGTTAATTCAAGAGCTCCTTGCGGATATGATGGTCGGAACGCGGGCTGCACGGGGTCTTTGTGAGCAAGCCGCACATCTGAAACGTGAGGGAGACCCGCGGGTAATAATGGAGACGTCCATTGCTAAATACTTCGCGTCAACGCATGCAGCGAAAGTATCAAGGGATGCTGTCCAGATTCTTGGGGGTAGGGGTTGCTCGAATAATTCAAATGTTGAACGATTTTTCCGGGACGCTAAGGTCATGGAAATTATTGAGGGATCTAGTCAGATTCAGCAGTTAATCATTTCGCGACACGGGATGATGCAGTTTCGAAAAGATCGTCGGTTGCGAGAAAAAATCAAAACATAGACTAGATCAGGCTACAGTCAAATTAAGCATCTATTGAGTATGAAAAAAGAATTTCAACAAGTAGTCAAATGCATTGTGTGGGATCTGGATCACACGATTTGGACGGGCACGCTTGTCGAGGACTCCTCGGTGGCAGTCCGGCCTGAGATGATTGAGATAATTCGGTTGCTTGATGAGAGGGGTATCTTGCACTCGATTGCAAGCCGAAACTCACATGATCATGCGATGACACGATTATCGGAATTAGGTATCAGCGATTATTTCCTGTATCCCCAGATTAATTGGGGACCCAAGTCTGATTCAATATCAAAAATCGCGGACTCGCTTAATATTGGTCTTGATTCTTTGGTGTTTGTCGATGATCAGAGTTTTGAGCGTGACGAGGTGAGTTTTAATCTGCCGGAAGTCTTATGCGTCGATGCGGTCGATCCTCGTTCAGTCGATTGGTTGAGAGATGTTAGACCTCGATTTATCACTGATGACTCTGCCAAGCGTCGATCGATGTACCAAAGTGACTTGCGCCGTAATCAAGTTGAGGAAAACTTTGCAGGACCAAAGGAAGAGTTTCTTGCTTCATTGAAGTTGAGATTTTCGATTTCTCGAACCACGATAGACGATCTGAAGAGAGCTGAGGAATTGACGGTGCGTACGAACCAGTTGAACACGACAGGTTTAACGTTTTCTTACGATGAACTTCACGAATTTATACAGTCATCTGACCATATTTTTCTTGTCGCAGGGTTGGATGATCGCTATGGTCCTTATGGAAAAATTGGACTGGCGCTCATAGAGGTTCGAGATTCAAATTGGAAGATAAAGTTGCTACTTATGTCCTGTCGAGTGATGGCTAGAGGGGTTGGTAATATTTTGGTCAATTTTATTCGTCAAAAGGCAAAAGAGGCGAAAGCCTCTCTATTTGCTGATTTTATTGAAACCGACCGAAATCGGATGATGTACATGACCTACAAGTTCAATCAGTTTTATGAGACATCTCGGGATGGTAAATCCCTCATTCTTGCAAACGACCTGAGCGCGATCCCACCCGTTCCTGAATATATTGAATTAAACACAGATGATCTTGATTTTTTGCATGGGCAATCAGGAGGCTTAGCTGGATGACCATGCAAAATACTGATGCGCAGGTCGAAGTTTTCGACCTTGGATCGTTGCGTTCAGGTGCGGGTGGTTATTCTTCTGCAGTTTTTGACGGGCGTTTTATTTATTTAGTGCCACTTTTTAATGGGGAATTTTTTGGTGAGGTTGCGCGGTTTGACCCTCAAAAATCGCTTGATGATCCGAGCGGTTGGAAGTTTTTTGATACCCAAGTGGCGAACCAGAGTAGTGCAGGTTATATCGGAGGGCAATTTGATGGTAGATTTTTATATCTGATCCCGCACTGCAATAATCAATTTCACGGATTAGTGGCGCGATTTGATACGACAGCAGACTTTAACAGTAACGCGTCCTGGTCATTTGTTGATACCACCGAATGGCACTCTGACAGTAAGGGGTTTGTAGCGGGTGCATTTGATGGTCGATATGTTTATTTATCTCCATATCGCACTGACCCAGATTCACACAGTGGATTAATTACGCGTTATGACTCCCTTCAGCCGTTTTTCGATCGCGACGCGTGGGAATTTTTTGATCTTGGCAAGCGAGATCCACTCCTGCGTGGTTACCATGGCAGTATCGTGCACCAGGGCTCAGTTTTGTTTGTGCCTTATGCGCGCGAAGGTCGGGGATTTCACGGCAATCTCGCCCGTTTTTTGCGAACCGATAAATTTACGGATCCTGGCTCCTGGGATTCATTTGATTTGAGTTCGCTTAACCCGAGGGCGAAAGGATTTGTTGGCGGGGTGTCGGTTGGTTCATCCATTGTGCTCGCACCATATTTTGATGGGGACGACCGATCAGGATTGATCACGATTGGCACCGGCGACGAGAGTCACAAACTTGCTGATTGGGATTGGAAGTTCGTTGATTCGACGATTTTTAACCCATTGAGTCGCGGTTTTTTTGGGGCAGTTGCAAATCATCAGGATGTCTATTTCGTGCCGCACTGCCTTGATGGTGTTGAATATCATGGACTGTTGGCCAAAATGCAGATGCTCGGTGATGTGTCTTGTCCTAGCGCCTGGTCTTTTACAGATATTCGAAAAATCGATTCAGGAGCAAGTGGTTTTATGGGCGGCGTACTTGTAGAGGGGTGGATTTATCTGGCACCTTTTGAAAACGGACCAGGAAAACCGCATGGGAAAATGGCTCGAGTAAAAGTTTGGTAACTCATCAGGTGGTAAGAATTGGATATAACTTTGGATGCCGGAATTATGGCCGATAGAAAAGAAGAAGAAATTGTTGAATCGCTTCGCTCATTAATAGATGAAGTACTGCCTAATGTCCCGACGCAGGATGTCATGACGAGACCCTTTTTAGAGATGGGCGCGAATTCTCTTGTCTTGATGGAACTTCAGAAAACCGTGGAGGAGCGCTGGGGGCTTCAGTTAAAGCTTCCAATGTTTTTTGAAGACTTAACTAACCTAGACTCTTTAGTAAATTACATTCACGATCACGGATCTATTGACAGCACGGAGGCAACAGCCGATCTGTCGATCGACGACTCTGTGGTTGAGTTACAGGCTCCAGATCTTCAGTCACATCAGGTATCGCTTCATGATGGAATGCCCAGCGATCAGATCAGCCAACTCATGAAAGCGCAAATACAGGGAGCCTCGGACGCGCTAAATAGTCTCCTGGAGAAACAACTCGCATTTCTCGCAACCGTTTCTGGTGATCGTGACACATCTAGACGCCTAACGACCCAGGCGAAGCCGACTTTAGATCTTCAGAAAGAGAGTTCTGGAGTTGCATCCGATCATTCGGTCGCTGAACTACCAGCATCCGAGAAAACATCGCCTCGGCCTCAGATGATGCTGAAACCGCTCGAAATCAGGGCCAGGGGACTCAATGTTGATCAACAGGCTCATCTTGAAGATTTGATCGACAGATATACGAAAAAGACGGGGAATTCAAAAAAATTAGCTGCGGCGTCGCGAGATGTGCTTGCCGACAGTCGTGCATCGGTTGGTTTTAGATTTACAACCAAGGAAATGCTGTATCCCATTGTGGGGGATCGTGCGAGTGGCTCCAGAATTTGGGATGTTGATGGCAATGAGTATGTCGATATCACGATGGGTCAGGGCGTTTCTCTTTTTGGACATCATCCAAGTTTCGTTGATAACGCATTAAGAGATCGTCCTGTTGATGCGATGGAATTGGGTCCCCGCCCGCCAGAAGCTGCAGAGGCGGCTCAACTGGTTGCAGAATTGACGGGCATGGATCGGGTCACCTTCACTAACAGCGGAACCGAAGCGGTAATGGCGGCAATTCGATTGGCTAGAGCATCAACCGGTCGCGACAAGATTGTTATTTTTCAGGGCTCTTATCATGGCCATGCTGATAATGTAATGGGCGTTCCCCATGATTCATCGGGCCGTCGTGTGACTCGGCCTGCATCTGCAGGCATTCCAGGTGCGGCAGTTCAAGATCTTATTATCCTTGAATATGGTGACGACAGCTCACTCGAGAAAATTAGAAAGCTTAAAGGACAGCTTGCCGCCGTGCTTGTTGAGCCGGTTCAGAGTCGACGTCCAGATTTGCAGCCACAATCCTTTTTAAAAGAGCTCAGAAAAGTTACCCGTGAGATTGATACGCTGCTCATTTTTGATGAGATGATCACCGGATTTCGCATTCATCAGCAAGGGGCTCAGGGCTGGTTTGGCGTTGATGCTGATATAGCGACTTATGGGAAAGTGGTTGGAGGCGGAATGCCGATAGGGGTGGTTGCCGGTCGAGATGGCCTTATGGATCCTATCGACGGCGGACGCTGGAGTTATGGTGACAGTACGTTCCCAAGCGTGGAGCGCGTTATTTTTGGCGGCACGTTTTGTCAACACCCTTTAGTCATGACCTCCGCGCTCGCGACACTTCGTCATTTAAAACAGGAAGGGCCATCTCTTCAAGAGAAACTGAATTGCCAGACGGAACGATTGAAGTGCTCTCTAAATGAGTTCTTTATTGGGGAAGAGATGCCGATTTCGATCGTAAACTTCGGATCACTATTTCGGTTTGATTTTAAGGAGAATCTGGAGCTTTTGTTCTACCACCTTATGGAAAAAGGTGTATTTATCTGGGAGTGGCGTAATTATTTCCTTTCGACAGCCCATTCCGAAGCAGACATTGAATTTGTAATTCAGAAAATCCGTGAGAGCGCGCTCGCTTTGCGCGATGGTGACTTCTTGGGAAAAACCCCCCCAGCCATCAATCCCGTTTCACAAGATCAGTTACGCCATTCTATCGAGTCACTGCGTATGAGCAAGGCTCAGGAGCAACTCTATACGCTCTCTAGAATTAGTTCTGACGCCAGCAAGGTATATCAGGTTGGCGCGACTGTCACATTCTCAGGCACGATGTCATTAGACCGCTTGCAGACCGCATTTCAAAAAGCGGTTTTGTCTAATCCATCCCTTAATCTTGTTGTTAATAACTCGTCGGGACAATTGTCTGAAATAAAGAGTTTCCCGGAGTTAAAAATTATTGACAGTTTTAGAGATGACCAAGACGATGGTGCGCTTCAGGCATGGATCGACAAGCCGTTGGACTTTGATTTTGATCTCGAGACCGGACCATTAATTAAGGGTCTTGTCGTAAGAGTGGGTGAGGAGAAATTAATTCTTCGGATTGTTGGCCATCATTTTGCGATTGACGGAATTTCGATGAATTTGTTGTTTCGTCAAATCATCGACCTGTACGATTCTCCGGAAAGCATCGATCGTAAGGCAAGGCCAGGCCTTCAAGACTATCTGTCTTATTTTAAAGAACAAAACCTTGATAAAGAGAAGGCGTTTTGGAAGCGGCAATTAAAGGATCCGCCTGAAGCACTTCTGATTCCGAGTGATTGTCCTCCGCCGGTTAACCCCAGTTTTGAGGCTCGCCGATTTCTCTTTAGATTTGATCCTGCTGATTCACTCAAGTTGAAGGAAAAAGCGACTGCGAATCAATGCACTGGGTTTATGTATTTCTTTGCGCTTTACAGTTTTTGGTTAAAAAGACTCACTGAGGTAGATGATTTTATAGTGGGGGTCCCGGTCGCTGGACGCATGGGAAAAATATTTTCCGACACGATTGGCTACTTCACTCATCTCATGCCGGTCCGGGTGAACTCGAAAATTGATGATGAGAAAATCGACTTTATGGCAGAGGTGCGCCGTACTTTGCTTGAGGCATATGAGCATCAGAATCTTCCTTATTCAGAGATTATGGAAGCGATCAACGGGAGAGGCGATAGTCTCCATCATGATCCGATCCTTTCTGTCATTTTTAATTTTGATGAGCCTGGTGAACTGGCGCATCCAGCAGATGTAAACATTTCATGGTGCCCTACGGTTGCCGGTTATACCGCGTTTGGCTTGACTTGCAATGTTACGGTTTCAGAGAACGCCTACTTCGTCGAATTGTTGTTTCCGTCGGACAGGGTCAGTGAAGATTTAGCGAAAAGTCTGGGTGACAGTTTTATCAAGACGATCTCAGAAGTTGGCGCTCTGGGTGTAGCAGGCGTGCGTCAAACCGATATCGCATCTGCCACAGATATTGAAAGACAATATTTGAACTTCGAAAACGGTAGCGCTTCGCCAGTTCCAATCAGTGTTGTTTCCGGAATCGAGTCGGCTCTCAAAATACACAGTGATCGCGTCGCAATAGTGGCGAATGACGATACTCGGACATTTAAGAAGCTTGATGATCAATCGGCAAGGATCGCGAAATATTTGGCCGGCGCCACACTTTTGCCAGGTAGCTGCGTAATCGTTTGCGCCGAGCATTCTTCGGATGTTATCGCCGCAATGCTGGGAGTGCTTCGCGCTGGTTTTGTCCTGGTGCCTGTTGATCCGGCCCTTCCTGATGATCGTAAATCTTGGATCCAGAAAGACTGTCAGGCTAAAATTGTATTAACCGATAGTGATTCACACTTTCCGGGCTTTGTTGTAGATAGCTCAGGGGTCGTTCAAAATATTGCGGAATGCAATACCCATGAGAATGACTCGTTAGAAGTAAGGGTTTCGGAAATCCAAGGTACAGACCCAGCTTACATTCTCTATACCTCCGGGTCGACTGGATTGCCAAAAGGCGTAGTTATTAGTCATTCGGCTTTTGCGAATTATGTATCATGGGCCGCACAGTTTTATGAATTGTCTCGTGGCAGTGGCGCAATATTCCACGGAAGTATCAGTTTTGATGCAACTTTGACTAGTATCTTTCCACCGCTGATCGCAGGGCAGCGAATTCTGATTCCCCAATCGAGTCAAGACCCAATCGCGGGGGTAGTCGGTCTGTTACGCGAAGGCGCCGAGATATCATTGCTTAAGGTAACGCCGGCTCACTTAGAATTACTCAACGCCGCGCTAGGGTATGAGGTGCCTGACCAGGCCGTCCGAGTACTGGTGATCGGTGGTGAAGCATTAAAAGCGAGCGCTGTTTCGCCATGGCTGGAACCCAATTGCACGACTCGTGTCATTAATGAATATGGACCTACCGAGACTGTGGTTGGATGCTGTGTTTACGAAATTCCCAGAATCAAGTTAATAGAGAGCAGTTTACCCATTGGTCGGCCGATTCCGAACACAGGTCTCCGCGTGGTTGATTCTTCAGGACGGATGTTGCCCACCGGCGTTGCGGGCGAACTTTTTATCTACGGTTCGGGTGTCGGTATCAAATACCTTAATCAGGACGACTTAACCGAGCGAAAGTTCAAGATGTTGCCCGCTAATCCTCATTCTCGTTGTGATAAAGAAACGGTGCGAGGCTATTTCTCAGGGGATCGGGTGCGCTGGAGTGACCAAGGTGAGTTGCATTACTTAGGTCGAACCGACGGTCAAATTCTTCTTAGAGGATTCCGTATTGAGCCTGAGGAAATCGAAAATGCCCTAAATCAGTTAACGGGTATTTCGCAGTCCGGCGTGGTTGTTCAAAAACATGACGAGGGCGATTCACGTTTGGTTGCGTTTGTAGCGATGGAATCCGAAACCGCGATGGATAGCGACGAGATCAGACGACAGCTTGCAACTTTGGTCCCAGGCTATATGGTACCAGCAAGTTTTCTGAGGGTTAAAAATCTCCCGTTGACGTCGACGGGAAAAATAAATCGTTCCGCACTAGGAGAGATTGAGGCTGACATTATTCAAACATCAGCGACGATGGAGGGTGCGAATGATTCCATAGAGGTTGAAGCAAGTCGCATTTGGAAGGAGTTATTAAAAGTTGATCTTATTCCGCTTGACGCGAATTTTTTTGATTTAG
>Ga0233427_10000851_pt1 | contig 36154 bp, 18 predicted proteins | sample SI_118_April2016_5_FD_179885 | JGI IMG/M metagenome (GOLD analysis project Ga0233427, IMG submission 179885) | Seawater microbial communities from Saanich Inlet, British Columbia, Canada - SI_118_April2016_100_MG | ecosystem: Environmental > Aquatic > Marine > Inlet | place: Canada: British...
GTCTTTGTCGAGGATCGCCCGATTGCGGAGTTGATCAAGCCCACCTTCAGTTACCAAAGCGATTTTCTGAAAGATTGGTACACCACCGACCTCAAGGCGCCGAAGGTGGATGAGAAAAAAATTATCGAAGAGAATAAACCGCTCGAGGCCAAACGCAAGGCTGCCAGGGAGGTGATTAAGTTGGCTCAATATGATTTGGATGTTTTTGTAGAAAGCATCCCTTCTATAATTGAGAAGAAAGCGGATCAGATTGATTTCACGGAGGGGCAAGCGCAGTGGGAAGCCGCCCAGCAGAAGGCGCTGGCTGAGAGTGCGGCACTGTCCCCTTGGCATCATATAGGACCCTTTGGTGCGGGTAATTTCGACGAGGCTCACGCCAAGGCGTTCATCGATGAAACTAATGTCAATTTGGGGAAAACTTACGGCAAGCTGAAGTGGGAGTTCGCCAAAAATTTCGTGGATGGAAAGGTGCATGCCCTGAACGGAGGAAACAGTGCGACCTATCTTTACCGCACAATCCAATCTGGCACGGCGCGGGAATTGAAGCTTTCGATTGGTACCGATGACAGCTTTAAACTTTGGCTCAACGGCAAGTTGATCACCGATAAAAAAATCACCCGAGGAGTTGCGCCTGATCAAGACAAAGTTCGAGTGAGCTTGGTCAAGGGCCAAAACAAGCTGCTCTTCAAGATCGCCAACGGAGGCGGAGGCTACGGGTTTTATTTCAAGACTCAGTCGGTGCCATTTCCTGTTCCAGTTGTTGCGGCGATACAGACAGACACAGCAGAGCGTTCGGACGAACAAACCGCTGCATTGGCTGAGTACTACCTCTCGATTGCTCCGGAGTTGGAGCCTGCACGAAAAAAAGCGGCATCGAAAAGGGAGATTTTGGCAAAGGTGTTAAATCAAGAGAAAGACAAGCTGAACAAACTGCCGAAACCGCGCGATCCCCGCAAGGTGCAGGAGGAGATGAACCGTCGTTATGATGATGAGATCCGTGGCAGACTGCGAGATGAGACATTTAGGCGAGTGGCGGCGAAAGATCCACGATATGGGGGTGTAATCACCAGTGCTGCGATGCTCAGTATGACCTCAGGTCCGCGCCGAACACATCCTATCGCGCGTGGCGCGTGGGTCATTGAGGTTATTTTTAACGATCCACCACCACCACCACCCAATGATGTTCCGCCGTTGAATGAAGATGCATCAGACGAGAATTTGACTATTCGCGAAAAGTTTGCCGAGCACCGTGAAAACCCCGACTGCGCCGGATGTCATTCGAGGTTGGACCCGCTTGGCTTCGCGCTTGAGAATTTCGACATTACCGGACGCTGGCGTGACAAATACGAAAATGGTCGCACGGTAGATGTCAGTGGCACGTTGCTTCGGAAATATGAATTCAAAGACATTGTCCGTTTTAAAGAATCGATCGCAAAAGAAGACCGCCGATTTGCCAAAGCCTTCACGGCTCATCTCATGCGGTTCGCGCTTTCCCGCGAATTGACGCCCGGCGATACGCTGACCATCGATCGAATCATAAACAAGACAGCGAATAAGAATTTCAGACTGAGGTCGTTACTCAAGGAAGTGATAAGGAGTAAAAGCTTCCTTCAAAAAAGCTAATGAACCTTTGATAATTTTTCCTTTTCGTTTATTCAGGACGAGGTGGTTCTAGGCGCCTGCAGTCGGATAACTCTGAATCGCTGAGGGGTCGCTTGTGCGCAGACAAGTTGAAATAATAAGTAACATGCGTTCAATGAACTTACATTCGATCGACCGCCGCAGTTTTTTGCAGGGCGTGGGCGTGGCGCTGGCCCTGCCGATGCTGGAGAGCCGGGCGCGTGGGGTACAGTCGCAGCGGCCCCGGCGGATTCTGGCCATCGGTAATCACCTGGGCTTTTATCCTCAGGCATTCTTCCCGAAGGAGGCCGGCGCGGACTACGTCAGTAGCCAGACCCTGAAGAACATTGAGAAGCACCGTAAGGATTTCACGGTTTATTCCAACCTCGATGATGGGGCCCATGGAGGTCATTCAGGGGTGCATGCTTTCTTAAGTGGTGGCATCCGCAAGGAGGAATCGGCAGGTTCCCCCGAGAAGAATATTTCCCTGGATCAGGTAGCCGCCGAACACAGCGGCAGCACCGCCCGTTTCCCCTCGATCACCGCCGGACTGGCGGGGGGCACGGATATGTGCTGGAATCGCACGGGCGTGCGAATCCCGCCGGTGAACAATCCCGCCCGTCTGTTCGAAGCCCTTTTCGTAGAAAGCTCAAAAGCCGAGCGCGACTTGGAGCGAAAGCGTCTGGGCCATCGGGGAAGTGTCCTCGATGCGCTTCGTGAGTCCGCCAAATCGCTGCACGGCGACCTGAACAACGCCGATCGCGACAAGCTCGATCAGTACCTAACCTCGGTGCGCGACGTGGAGCGCAGGCTGCAGATGTCCGAGGCCTGGCTAGACAAGCCGAAGCCCAAGCCGGGCATCGACCCGATAGCCGATGAAGAACGCATGCACATCGAGGAGATGCCACTTTTCTTCGATCTGCTGACACTGGCGCTGCAGACCGACTCCACCCGGGTCGCGACCTTCGAGATTCCCATGGGATTTACGACCTCCGACCTGGACAACGTTACCTCTGGCTACCATGGCCTGTCACACCATAGCAAGGGCGAGAACAAGCTGGAACAGCTCAGGGTGGTGGAGGATTACATCTTCACCCAGGTCAATCGGCTCTTCGACGGTCTGCAGGAGGCAAAGATATTCAACGACACCCTAGTGGTCATGGGCAGCGGCATGAGCGACGGTTCGAAGCACAGCAACAAGAATCTACCCGTGCTCCTGGCCGGCGGCGGCCTCAAGCATCAGGGCCACGTGGTCTGTCCTGCTGACAAACATAAGCGCGTGCCCCTGTCCAATCTGTGGTTGTCGTCCCTGCAATGGTTCGGCGTCGAGCGCGACACCTTCGGCAAGAGCAGTGGCACTTTTTCACAGATGGACTTTTCCTGAACCATGAGCCGCTCACATCTCACCACGATTGTCATCATCGGGCTCTTCTGCGCGAGTGCACTGCAGGCCGAGTTGCCCAAAACATTTCTCAAGCAGTACTGCTACAAGTGTCACGGACCGGACAAGCAAAAGGCCAAGCGCCGCTTCGACACCCTGCCCGCTACCATCAAAGATTTTCGGCAGCAGGAGCAATGGCAGGAGATCGTCGACCAGCTCAACTTGGGGGAGATGCCGCCGGAAGACGAAGAGCAACCCACCCAGGAAGAGCGGCTTGCTGCGGTTAAGAGTATGACCGAGGCCATCGCCGGGGCACGCGAGAAATTCGCCGGCGTCGGCCGACACACGACTCTCCGGCGTCTGAACAAAGTGGAGTATCAAAAAACCATCAGCGACCTGCTCAGTCTGAACATTGACGTCTGGAACCCGGCAGAGGGTTTTCCTGCGGAAGTAACGGCCGAAGGTTTTGACAACGACGGCGCCCAACTCGTGACTTCCGGCTTACTGTTGCAAAAATACCTCCCCGCGGCCGAGGCGGCGGTTAAACGCGCCACGCACTTCGAGAAAAAACCCGAGACCAAACATTACGCGCAGCAAACGCCGTTTTATTTCAAGGGCAATGAATCAAAGGATTTGCCCAAACTCTTCAAAGTTGATCGCTTCCGTTTTGTCCCTGAGACGCCTTACACCGATCTCTACGGTCGTCATTATCGCGGCGGACACATCGGCTTCCTGCCACTGTTTCGGCAAGGCGGAGTTACTCATAGCGGTATTTACACCATTCGCGTTCGGGCTGCAGCGGTGGGGCGCGTCCATGACTATGGTAAAGCTCTGGGTGATTTTCGAAATGGTGATCCATTGGTAATGGAAATTGCTGCAGTGGATCGACGAGGCAGTGTCACTAGCACGGGCAACGTTTCGAAAATGACTTCGATGGCGCGCATAGAGCTAACCAATGAGGAGCCGAAATGGTTCGAGTGGAAGGTCTACATGGAAGCCGGCTACGAGCCGGAAGTCCGCTTTCGCAATGGCCCTCTGGCGGCTAAGCGAATGGTCCGAGTACTAACGACTCAGGCCGCCGATAAACCGGAGTTCAAACCGTTCGTCGGCATGAAGGCCGGCATCGAAAAGGCTCACGGCGTGCTTAAGGCTTATCAGGGGCCACGCCTGCGGATCTGGAAAATCAAAGTCGATGGCCCGCACCAGCAGAGCTGGCCGCCGCCAGGGCACCGCGTGCTCTATGGAAATCTCAAGCCGGGCGAACTGAACCCGGAGACGATTGCCGAGCGTCTGAGCGCCTTCGCCCGAAGTGCCTTCCGGCGTCCACCGACCAAGGGCGAGCTCAAGCCGATCCGCGCGCTGGTCGCAGCCAAGCTGAACGCCGGGCTCAAGCCACTGGACGCATTGCAGCTCGGGTTTCAAACCATTCTGTGTGCCCCCGGTTTTCTTTACCAGCATGAGGGTGTGGGACAACTCAAGGGCTATGCGCTGGCCTCGCGCCTCTCCTATTTCCTGTGGTCGTCTATGCCTGATGATGAACTGCTCAAGCTCGCCGCCGCTGGCACACTCAGTGAGTCTACGACCCGGCGCAAGCAGGTGGAACGCATGCTTGCCGACCCGAAGGGACAGCGTTTCGTGAGCAACTTTACGCGAATCTGGCTCGAACTCGATAATATCGGTAAGATGCCGCCGTCCAAGGAATTCCTGACCTACTATCGGGACAACTTGGAGAGCGCCATGCGCAACGAAACCGAGCATTTCTTCCGGCACATTCTCGACAATAACTTGCCGCTTCGTGAGTTTCTCGCGGCCGACTACAGTTTCCTCAACCGCGAGCTGGCTGAGCATTACGGAATGCCTGGGCTCAAAGGGAATCATTTCCGCAAGGTCAGCCTTCCGGACGCGTCACGTGCCGGGATTCTTGGCCACGGAAGTTTCCTGACGGCCTCGGCCAATGGCGTGGACACCTCGCCGGTGGTGCGTGGGATTTACCTCATGAACAAACTCCTCGACTACACCGCGCCGCCACCGCCAGCCGACGTACCGGCCATTGAACCGGACGTTCGCGGTGCGACCACCCTGAGGGAACAACTGATCAAGCACCGGGCAGACGCCACCTGCGCCCAGTGCCACAACAAGATCGACCCGCCGGGCTTCGCGCTGGAGAACTACGACCCCATCGGCGGTTGGCGCGATCAATACGACCGCAAACTAAAGGTGGATCCTTCCGGCAAGCTCCCTGACGGCAAGACCTTCGCCTCCAACGCCGAGTTCAAGAAGTTGGTTGTTGCGCAGGAGGATACCTTCACCCGCTGTCTCACCAAGAAACTGCTCACCTACGCCACCGGTCGCGAACTGAACAGCAGCGACCGCCCGAGCATCGACAGGATCAGCAAGGAAATAGCCGGCAACGACAAGGGCCTCCGGGATCTCATCCAATCCATCGTTGCGAGCGAGAGCTTCATGCAGAACTAGCTTCCCTTTTTAGGCAGGGGCTGCATGATTTGCCGCATGCACACGCTTTCCCGACGTACCTTTATTCGTAACGCCGCATTGGCTGCTCCGGTTATTTCATTCACCCCCACGTTGCTGGCCAAGGATAAGAACGATCCGGATCGGTTCCAGATCGGCATCCAAGAATACACCTTTCAGCGATGGCTCGGCAGCGGAAAGCTTGTTCACCTCGACTATCCCGCGTTGGCCAAGAACAAGCTCGGTATCACGCATATCGAGTATTGGAACCGTCCCTTCAAAGGCAAGCACATCGATAAATCCTACGTGGGGGAACTGGCCAAACGCACGACCGGTGAAGGCATGAAGAACGTGCTGATTCTCGTCGACGCCGGGAACCAACTCGATTCGAGGGACGCCAAGGCGCGTACCCGAGCGATTGATGAGCACAAGGGCTGGGTGGATTGCGCTGCGCAACTTGGCTGTGATGCGATTCGTGTTAATTGCCGTTCGGGTGGGAACCGGGATGAAAATCTTGAAAATGCCGCCAAGGGATTGGGCACCTTGTGCGATTACGCCAAGGGAACGAAGGTGAAAATTGTGATCGAGCCGCATGGCGGGAATTCCCAGGATCCGGACTGGCTGCTGGCCGCGATGAAGAAAATCAACCGTCCTAATGCGGGTCTGTTGCCGGACTTCAACAACTTTGGCCGCTACAATCGCTATGAAGGTGTTACCAAGAGCCTCCCATTCGCGCCAGCTGTGTGCGCGAAGGCGCTCAAGTTCGATGACAGAGGGAATGAAACAAACACCGACTACTTCAAGATGCTGAAGATTGTTTATGAGTCCGATTATTCCGGTGTTATCTCGATTGAGTTTGAAGGGCACGGCATCGACCCGATTGAGGGCTCCCTCAAGACCAAGGCATTGATTGAAAAGGCGCTCAAGGCCGCGGCCGCATGATCCGAAATATCGTTTTCATCCTGGCTTTCCTCGTCACCCTGAACGTGCAGGCGGCCAAGCCTTTGAACGTTGTGCTGATCTTGGTCGATGACTTGGGTTGGATGGATCTTTCCTGCCAAGGCAGTCGTTATTTCGAGACGCCTCATATCGACCGTCTTGCTGCTGAGGGCATGCGCTTTACCGACGCCTATGCAGCCTGTGCCGTGTGCTCTCCGACGAGAGCCGCCGTGCAGACGGGGCGTTACCCTGGCCGCCTTGGGGTTACCGACTGGATAAGGTCACGCTTTCAGGGAGGGACCATTCCCGCAGACAAAAAGAATCCGAGCGGCTTCTCTGGGGGCAAACGGAAGTTTCTTGTTCCCAAGAATGCTCTCTGGATGGAATCTGAAGAGGTAACGATTGCCGAACTGTTAAAGCCTGCCGGCTACGTTACCTGCCACATTGGTAAATGGCATCTTGGGGCCGATGATTGGTATCCGCAGAAACAAGGTTACGACTTTAACTATGGAGGTTGTGATTATGGTCAGCCGCCAAGTTACTTCGATCCTTTCAATCAGCCCAAACACCGTCATGCGATGATTCGAGGCGGAATTCCTCACTTGCCGGGACGTAAGCCGGGGCAGTACCTGTCAGATCGAGAAGCGGAAGAAGCAGTCGCGTTCATCGAGAAACATAAGGACAAACCGTTCTTTCTTAACATGGATAACTACGCTGTTCATACCCCGATCCAGGCTAAGGCGGAAGTGACGGCCAAGTACGCGAAGAAGCCCAAAACCACTCAAAAGAACGCTAAGTATGCCGCCATGGTGGAGTCAGTCGATGATTGTGTGGGGCGTATCATGGATGCGCTCGAGGAGCATGGGATCGCTGATCGCACGATGATCATCTTCACCTCTGATAACGGGGGGTTGGTGGGTCCAACGAGTAATGCACCGCTTCGTTCGGGAAAAGGATACGCCTACGAAGGGGGCATTCGTGTTCCACTCATTATTAAGTGGCCTGGCGTGGTTAAGCCAGGAGTCACCAGCGCTGAACCCGTAACCAGTGTTGATTACTTGCCCACTATCGCGGAAGTCACAGGATTGGATTTACCCAAAGGACGGGCAATCGATGGGATTTCATTGGCTAAACACTTGAGCTCTCAGGGCAAGCAAAGCATCGAGCGCGAGGCGATCTATTGGCACTTTCCTCATTACCGACATAACCCGGGACCGTACAGTATCATTCGCGAAGGTCCTTGGAAGTTGATCAAGTTCTATGAGGGGCCAATGGAACTTTTTAACCTGAAGGACGATCTCGGCGAAACGAAAAACTTGGCCTCTGTTATGCCGGAAAAAGTAAAAGAATTGAATTCGCGTCTCCTTGCTCACCTCAAGTCAATAGGAGCCAAAATGCCAAAACTTAATTCTGCCAGGCAATAAAGGGGAATCTCAAAATACACAAACCGTAGATGTTGAGGATGTAAGGGGGAAATCCCAAATAAGATTTGAGCTCCATGTGTCAAGCATTTGCTGAATTAGCTTTTACTAAATTTAAAAAGGAATACGGATGTTAGATCGACGAACATTTCTTAGGGGCACTGCTCTCTGCACCGGGGCAGTTGCAGCAAGCAAGGTGGGTGAGGTGCAGGGTGCAGCCACCAATCCTTCAGGGGTCGGTGGCTATGATTACCGGTTGCCGAAATTGGCCAAGGGCAGTCGGTTGCTTTTTCAGGGGGACTCCATCACCGACATGAAATGGGGACGCAACGAGCGCGATCGCAATCATTACCTCGGGCACAGCTACGTTTACCTGATTGCCTCGCGGCTCGGGGTGGATATGCCGGAGGCGCAGTTGGAATTCTTCAATCGCGGCATCAGTGGTCACAAGGTTTCTGATCTGAAAGCGCGTTGGCAGAAGGATGCCATCGATATGAAGCCCGATCTTCTCAGTATCCTCATTGGAGTCAATGACGTGAGTCGGGGTGGTACGGTGGAACAATGGGAAGCGGACTACAGGTTAATTTTGGATGCCAGTCGAAAGGCAAAAGCCGACTTATCGGTGGTGTTACTAGACCCCTTCGTCCTGCGGTCAGGTAGATTGAAGAATGAAGCTGCATGGAAAAAATGGCGGGGAAAGGTGGATCAATACTGTGGTATCGTTGCGCAGTTGGCGAAGGATTATGATGCCGTCCACGTGAAGACCCAGGAAGTTTTCGATGCGGCCGCCAAGTCGGTCAGTCCGGAGCACTGGATTTGGGACGGGGTTCACCCACTGCCGCAGGGCCATGAACTAATCGCGCGCAACTGGCTGCAGCAAGTGAGTTCCTAAAGGGCTGAGGAACCGAAATGAAGAATTACATTCTTGTCTTATCATTGCTTGTGCTCGCTGTCTCACTCCATGGAGTCGCCTCGCGGCCCAACATCATTCTCGTATATGTGGATGACATGGGTTACGGCGATGCGTCCTGCCTGAATCCGCAGTCGAAATTCAAGACGCCGAATATCGACCGGTTGGCAAAGGAGGGCATGACCTTTACCGACGGGCATTGCTCAGATACCGTTTGCACTCCCTCTCGTTATGGTCTTCTTACCGGTCGCTACTCTTGGCGAACTACCTTAAAGCGCGGAGTCATGGGGGCAGAAGGTGCATGTCTTATTGCTGATGGTCGCATGACCTTGGCCTCTTTCTTGGGCGATAACGGTTATACGACGGCAATGGTTGGGAAGTGGCATTTGGGAATGGACTTTCCCGGCACGAAAGGTAATCGCGATTGGAAGCACCCCGTTAAAGACATGCCCTTGGACAAGGGGTTTGATTATTTTTGGGGGATTCCGGCATCCATGAATTACGGGGTTCTTGCTTGGTTCGAAGGGCGCCATGCCAAGGTGCCGCCTACCTTGTTCACATCGAAGAAACCCAGCAAGATTGCGATAGCGGATTACCGCATCATGCCGCCCTACAAAAAAACGCCAAAAGAGGCGCCGGTTCCGGAAGAATCAGGAGGCCGAAAAATGAGCCTCAAAGGCAAAGGTCTTGAAGTGGCGCCAGACTTTGTAGACATCGAGTGTTTGGATCGCTTCACCACGCAATCTCTGAAGTGGCTGGCTGGGCGTGCCGAAGCGGCGCGTAACGGTAAGCCTTTTTTCCTCTATTTGCCCTACACTTCACCGCACAAGCCGGTGATTCCCTTGAAGAAATTCCGAGGTCAGGGCAAGGCGGGCGCTTATGGTGAATTCATGATCGAGACCGATTGGCATCTTGGGCGAATCATGAAATGGCTCGATGAAGAGAAGCTTGCGGATAACACGATGGTGGTTTTCACCAGTGACAATGGTCCGGAAAAAACATGGAGTAAGCGGATTGAATTATACAATCACCACAGCAACGACATCTACCGCGAGGGCAAACGCTCCATCTACGAAGGTGGTCACCGTGTGCCGTTCATCATACGCTGGCCGGCCAAGGTGAAGGCAAATGAAAAATGGAACCAGTCAGTATGCCAAACTGATCTACTGGCCACTTTCGCCGAGATGCTGGATAAACGCCTCTCCGACAATGCTGGTGAGGATAGTATCAGCTTTTATCCCGTGCTGCGCGGCGCAGTAGAAAACAGTTTTGCTGAGCGTGCAGCGATGGTGCACCACAGTTCGCAAGGCCGCTTTGCTGTCCGCCAAGGCAAATGGAAACTGGTGATGGAAGACAGTCGCCGCGCCAAGCGGGAGCTTTACAATCTTTCTTCAGATCCCGGCGAAACCAAAAACGTCATCGCTGAAAACCTCGCCATATCAAGACGCCTCACTGCGAAACTCACTTCCATGATCCGCAACGGCCGTAGCTCGCCCGGGCCTGCTCAGAAAAACGACACGCCTCTCTGGCGTGATTTGGTTTGGATGAACAAGTGATCCGATCATCTGACAAGTTCGCATGAAGAGCAGTCAATTCACCGAGATGAACTCGTTCATGCATATCAGGATCTTGTATCAGATTGTAAGTTCGGGAACGTTTCATTTAATGCTTTTTCTTGTGCGAATTGGGTGACTGCAGGATGATTGGCGCGTGACCCGCTTGTGCAGGATTTTTTGCCTCATCTTGGTTGCTCAACCGCTTGGCCAAGCGGCGGAGCGGTTTGATTATCATTCCATCCGTAAGCAGTCGATGGTGGCGTCGCAGGGGTTTTATGAGGGGGAACTTCATCTGCGCACGGAAGGGAAGGCGCGACCACAGGAAATGCGCGGGTATGGTGCAGGCTGGCGTGGGGACAGTCACCTGCTCTGGGACGGTGTGGTGGAGGAATCAAACGCGGTCGAGTTCGATGTTTCCGAGGCGGGCAGATACGCGCTGGCGATGCAGTGGACTTTGGCTCCCGATTATGGGGTTTTCGAGGTGAGACTGAACGGCAAGGTGGTTGAGCCGCAGCTGGATTTGTATTCGCCGCGTGTGAAACTGGCTAACCTGCGCGATTTAGGCGAGATTACGATGAAGGCAGGTGCTCAGCGTCTGGTTATCAAGCTTATCGGCGGCAATCCAAAGGCGCAGAAGTTTCAGGGGAAGGGTTATTTGTATGGCTTGGATTATTTGGAACTGACCAGTCTTTCGCCCAAATCAGAGAAGCCCGAGGAGATCAAATCCACGGTTGAGTCCGTATTTAGTTTAGGCCAGGCGCGCCTCATGATGAAGCAGTATTGTTTTCGGTGTCACGGAGTGAAGAAGGTGAAGGGCAAAGTGAACCTAGAGGCCTTGGTCAACCGTGCGGATTTCCTGAAGCACATCGAGATTACGCAGCACGCGGCGGAGATGATGGCCAAGGCGGAGATGCCACCGGAGGATGAGAAGCAGCCGGCGAAGGTCGAACGTGCAAAGCTTGCACATTTTTTCGACGACTTAGTAGACGAATATTTGCAATTAAATATGGAGCTCGAGCCGGTGGTGATGCGCCGGTTGAATCGATACGAGTACAACAACGCGGTGCGCGATCTGTTGCAATTGCGTGGAGATATTTATCCGATACCAGAGAAGGTGATTCGTTCCAGCAACTATTTTGATCCCTCCATTGGTCGCATGCCGGACTCAGTAAATGCGGGCAACCGTACACTGGGTAAAAATATTGTGGAGAAACAAATCCTTAAGGGCGTCGACCCTTTTGCTATTGATCTGCAGGCCGAGCACGGCTTCAACAATCAGGGTGAGCAGTTGAGTGTCCCACCAATTTTACTGGAGAGTTTTCTGAAGCTGGGGCGTGCGATTGTGAACAGCCCGGAGTTTGACGGGTATTCGGGCCTGCGTAACACGTTTTTCCAGGATAACGGGAAACCGGTGGAGACGCGGCTTCGGACGTTTCTGGAGCGCGCGTTTCGTTCGCGGGTGGAGAGCCCGGTGCTGAAGCGCTACGCGGCGTTTCATGCGGTTGAACAAAAACGTGCCGGCTCATACACACAGGCGATGAAGTCCGTTGTGGCGGCTGTGCTCGCTTCACCAAAGTTTATCTACGTGGTGGAATCCAAGGATGGCATTGGTAAGATGGCACTGGCTAGTGACTATGAGTTGGCACAGCGCCTGGCGTTGTTTCTCTGGAGCAGCATCCCGGATGAATCCCTGATGGCTACCGTGCGTAAGGGTGAATTGCGCAACTCCGAAGTGCTTGAGGCCCAGGTGCGCCGCATGCTCAATGATCACCGTAGCCGCGCTCTCTCCGAGAACTTTGCACGCCAATGGCTGCGGCTGGACCAACTCATCACCGCCGTGCCGGACTTTGATCGGTTTCAGGTGTACTACTCTCGCATCGGTTGTGAGCAGTGGAAGTTTGGCCTGCAAACGATGGTGGAGCCGCTGTTGCTTTTTGAAAGTGTGCAAGTGGAGGACCGCTCGATCATGCTGTTTGTCGACAGCAATTACTCATACCGTTCTGATGAGTTGCAGGCTTGGTACACGTCTCCAGAGAGTCCGTTTGGAAGCAAAGAAAATCGCAACCGTTTTAGCACCCACACACAGAATTTCCATAAGCGAAAATTGCACAGCCGGCGGGAGGGTGGAGTGATTACCACCGCTGCGGTGCTCACGATGACCGCAACGCCGTTGCGCACAAGCCCCATTAAGCGAGGCGCGTGGGTGGCCACGACGATCTTCAATGATCCGCCGCCGCCGCCGCCCGATGTGGTGCCCGAGATCGAGGCGGATGATGCGACCATCGAGGCCAAGGGTCTGACCATCCGCGAGCGCCTCAAGCAACACGCCACTGACCAGACTTGTGCCAGCTGCCATGCGCGCATCGATCCGCTGGGTTTCGCGTTGGAGAGCTTCGATCCCATCGGGCGTTGGCGCGAAAAGTACACCAGTGGCCTGCCTATCGACTCCAGCGGCAAACTGTTCGGCGAGGCTGAGTTTAAGGACATCGAGGCGTTCAAGGACGCCATTCTGGAGCGACCGGAAAAATTCATGCGCGCCTTCAGCGAGCATCTGTTGAGCTACGCTCTTGGTCGCGAGTTGAAGATCACCGACAAGCCGTCGATCGATAAAATTACCCGGCGCGTCATGGCCGATCATGGGCGTTTCTCCACCGTCGTGGTTGAGATTGCCAAGAGCATACCGTTCCGGCATAAAACCGGGCAGAACGAAAGCAAATGAATGTGCTGAGAGAAAAGCAAATCCCGAGGCGTACTTTCCTGCGCGGCTGCGGTGCGGCACTGGCGCTGCCTTTACTCGATGCGATGCAGGCCAGAGGCGCGAAGTCCGTCCAGCCGCCCAAGCGCATCGCGTTCTTTTATACGCCCAACGGCGTGGCGCAAACAGCGTGGCACCCAGCTGAGACCGGCCACAACTTCGCCTTAAGTCGAACGCTTCAGCCGTTGGAGCCGCTACGCAAAAAGATTTCACTCTTCACCAATCTCGATCGCGTGAAAGTGCCGGGGACAGATGGGCACGCGCAGGCCGGCGCGTGTTACCTCAGCACTGCTGCGCCTGATGAACTTTCGCCCGCGGGTTATCCCCTCAAGCGCACCATCGACCAGGTCATTGCCGACACCGTCGGCAAGGCTACGCCTTTCCGTTCGCTTGAGCTCTCATGCAATAGCTTTACCGACAACCGCGAGTCGGTTTATTTCGACAATATCTCTTGGTACGGCCACGGCCATGTGGCGCGTTCTATCAAGGATCCGCGCAAGGTCTTCCAGCGTTTGTTCAATGTGCAGGAACATCGCGCCAACGGCAGCGTACTCGATCTTGTGTTGGCTGATGCCGAAGATTTGCAGGGGAAGCTCGGTCGACTCGACCGCTACAAGCTCGACGATTATATGGACTCGGTTCGCACTGTGGAGCAGCAGATCGAGCGCATCACCAAGCGGCAGGTAGATATTCGAGACATTGGCCTTGAGGAGCCGGAAAAACTTTGGACCACGATGCGCCGTGATGAATACATTCAGATCATGGGTGATTTGATGATCATTGCACTGCAAACTGACCTCACACGCGTGAGTTCCATGATGGTTGCGCCTGAGCGCTGGTCCACGCCACTGATGTTCGAGGATGTGTTTGTGAAGCCCATCGATCATCACGGCTGGACGCACAATCAAAAGAATGCTGGGGTGCTGGGTGATCTCGAGAAACTCGATCATTTTCACATGCGCCAGTTTGCGCGCATCAGCGCCAAGATGGATGCCATCCAGGAAGGTGAAGGCACATTGCTCGACAACATGATGTTTACCTACGGCTCCGGCCTCAGCAGCGGTATGTTGCACGAATGCACCAATCTGCCCACCGTGATTGCCGGCAGTGCGGGTGGTCTTCTGAAAACCAACCGTCACGAACAGCACGCGAAAGGCACCCCCATCGCTAATCTGTGGGTTTCCATGGCCCAAATCATGGGCGTAAAAACCGACCGACTCGGGGATAGCACCGGTTCTCTAAAAGGCTTTCTCGCGTAAGGAAACTCCGGGAAGATTTATGAAAGTTTTATTCGCGCTTTTCATTGCGTCGTCGTCGCTTTTAGCGTCGCCGAATTATGTGTTGATTTTTTGTGATGATCTCGGGTTCGGCGACCTGGGGTGTTATGGGTCGAAGAAAAACCGTACACCGCGCATTGATCAGCTGGCGCGCGAGGGCATGCGGTTCACCGATTTTTATTCCTCTAGCCCCGTGTGCACCCCTTCGCGCGCGAGCCTGATGACTGGCTGCTACGCGCGGCGGGTGGGGATGCATGAGGATTTCACCGGTCACTGGGTGCTTATCCCGCGCAGTCGTCGTGGGCTCAATCCCAATGAGTTGACTTTACCTGAGGCGCTCAAGGCCGAGGGTTATATCACCGCTTGCATCGGCAAATGGCATCTTGGTGATCAACCACCGCACCTTCCCACTTCGCACGGCTTTGATGAGTACTTTGGCATTCCCTATTCGAATGATATGGCCAGCAAACGTCGCGGCGATCCGCCTTTGCCGTTGGTTAAACAAAAAAGCGTGATCGAAGCACCAGCCAACCAGGCTACACTCACGCAGCGTTACACAAGGGAAGCGGTAAACTTCATCGAGCGCAATCGCAAGCGACCGTTCTTACTGTATCTGCCTCACACCTTCCCACATCTCCCGCTCTTTGCCTCGAAGGACTTTCACGGCAAAAGCGCCAACGGGCGTTACGGTGATTCGGTGGAGGAAATAGATTGGTCCACCGGCCAGATTTTGAATGCGCTTAAAAAGCATGGTCTTGAGAAAAATACACTTGTGATTTTCACCTCGGACAACGGCTCCAACGGCCGCAATGGCGGTTCCAATGCACCCCTATCCGGTTCCAAGGGGAGCACGATGGAAGGCGGCATGCGCGTGCCAATGATCGCCCGCTGGCCCGGCCGCATTCCTGCCGACAGCACGTGTAGCGCACTGGCCAGCACCATGGATTTTCTGCCGACCTTCTGCGCACTAAGTGAAGCTAAACTGTCCAAAAACAAAATCGATGGGCACAGCATCGCGCCGTTGTTATTCGGAGACGAGGGATCATCCCGATACGAGGCGTTTTTTTATTATCGTCGCCGCCAGCTTCAGGCCATCCGCTGGGGCGATTGGAAATGGCATCTGCCTTTGAAGAGCACATTTCCAGCGTGGACCACACCAAACAACAAGGGCCGTGGACGACCTGGTAAGTTGGTGAATCTCAAAACAGATCTCGGTGAGAAGATCAATGTTCAGAATGCGAACCCCAAAGTGATGGTTAGGATGAAACAACTCGCTGCCCAAGTCGTCACCCAGCTCGGAAACGAAGCCAAGCCCGGCACGAAGACACGTAAGGCAATGACTTTGGATTCCTCCAAGCCAATGGTTTTATCAAAACGATAACGCCTTTTTTCATTCAAATCGCATGACCAAACAAATCTGCCAATCATTGCTTAATGACCTGCATGATAACTCTTGTGGTCTCATCACCTGCTTTCGAGGCCAAAGGCAAACCGGGACAACTACCTGATTTATCCATGACTAAATCAAATAAGACCAACCGGCGTTGTTTCGTGAAAACGAGTGTTTTGGCTGCTGTTTCTGCGCCAACGATCATTCCCTCATCCGTGCTTGGCCAAGCGGGTAAACCAGCGCCGAGCAACCGCATCACCGTCGGCCTTGTTGGCTGTGGCGGCCGGGGCGTGGGTGTGATGAACTCGTTCCTCAGAGAATCAAACGCGCAAGTCATCGCCACCTGCGACCCGTATGAGACCCATTACCGTGGACAAGGGAAGGGTCGCGCGCTTGGCCGCAAACCAGCAGCCGAGATGGTTGGCAAAAAGTACGACTCAAAGCCCTGCGACACTTACGCGAACTACCGGGATCTGTGCGCCCGTGATGACATCGACGTTGTGATTGTTGCCACGCCCGACCATTGGCATGCAGTGCAGGCGCTTGAGGCGCTTCGGAACGGTAAGGACATCTACTGCGAAAAACCGGTCACCCATTTTTTCGCCGAGGGCCAGGCGCTTTATCGTGAGGTAGCCAAGCGCGGGGCGATCTTTCAAACCGGCTCGCAGCAGCGTTCCGCAACTGTGTTTCGAAACGCCGTGGAACTCGTCCGTAACGGGCTCATCGGCAAGGTCAATGAAGTGAAGGTAGGTTTGCCCAAGGGGCCAGACAAGATTAAGGGTGATTCGACCGAGGAGAACCGTTCGGGCCGGGAGGATTACCAACTCTGGACCGGCCCCGCGCCGATGTTGCCGTATGTGCACGCGCGGCATCATCAGATGTGGCGGGTGCACCTGGCCTATGGCGGTGGCCAGTTGATGGACTGGATCGGTCATCATAATGACATTGCCCACTGGGGGCTCGGCGAGGACCGGGGTGGCCCGATCCGTGTCGAGGCCAAGAACTTCACGTGGATTCCCGTTCCGGTTTACAAGGCACCGGAGCATTACGAGGTGCACTGCGAGTACGCCGGCGGCATCCGAACCAGCATTGGTACACACAACAAAATGGGTACCAAGTTCATCGGCGAGAAGGGTTGGGTGTACGTCAATCGAGGGAAGCTCGACGCGTCAAACCTTGACTGGCTGAAGTCCGGATTCAACCCGGGCAAGTTCAAGGCGTACAAGTCCGGGAATCACACACGAAACTTTCTTGAATGCGTGAAGAGCCGCAAGCCGGCAATCTGCCCTGCCGAAACGTCGCACCGTTCCATCACACCGGGCCACCTGGGCTACGTCTCTAACGAGCTTGGCCGCGCGCTTAGATGGGATCCAAAAAAAGAGCAGATCATCGCCGACAACGAAGCCAACGCGCTGCTCAGCAAAACGCACCACCGCAAACCGTGGACGCTGTGATGCAGCCATGCTGTTGGTGATTTCTGCGATCTGACGAAGTCGACCGCCCTTGATTTGGTTGTGAATCAATTGCCGCGCAGGCGGACAAAGGCCTGACTTTGCCCTTGGCCAATCGGACGGGCCAATCGGACGGTGACCGTTGCGGTGCCGTCGCCGTTGTCGGCTTTCGACACGGGTTCGATCATGGCGTGATCCGGGGACCAAGTGATGAGGTCACTGGAAACCTCAACTGTCAGCGATGCATCGGCGCGGAGGTTTTTGCGGAACGTCAGGAATAGATAGTCGTCGACTTCGCCATCGACGACGATGCTCTGGATTGTGAGACCAAACACGGGAGCGTCGGAGGCCAAGTCGGGTTGGGAGCCAAAGAGAAACTCCCAATAGTTGCTGAGTCCGTCGTCGTCGTCGTCGTCGTTTGGCTTGCCCTGAATACCGTTCGAGGCGGCCCAGGCAGCGTAGGTGATACCCCCCGCCGGCTCGACTGTGCCAGGCGACCCGCCGAGATGACGACTCACCGTCCAACTGGCTGGTTCGCCGAGAGGAAATCCGGCAGCTTGGCTGGAAAGAATCAGGCTGAACCCTTTGCCATCCGCCTCTGTCGGCCACGGAAGTTGGTCATCATAAGTGAAGTCGTGGAGCGGATTGAGACCGTTTCCGGTGATGAGCAACTGCTCCCCACTATTATTCAAACGGCCGGTATACTCGAACAGCTGGATGCCTTCGATGGTGCCATATCTGGCTTCGAAAGCTGCGCGGTTTCGGATGAGAAGTAGGTGTTTGCCGGCCTTCAGGACGGTATTTTCGGGGAACGCGAAAGTAATCCCAGCCTCGAACCGGATACCGCTCAGGTCGAGAGCGGCCTTGCCGATGTTTAGAAATTCGATGAACTCGAAATCGTCGCGGTCGCTACTTTCGGCCAGTTCCAATGGTGTGGTTGGATTCGCAGGGTGGTAATGCAGTTCAGAGACAACCAGATTGGAAGCGTCAACCGAGACTCCGTCGATGGTAAAGAATGATTCATTGAGGGCGCTCCATTCTTTGTTGTCGGTGTTGTAGGAGCGAGCCCGTAGCATTGCCGCCTCTGCGAAAAAGAGCGGCTCTGAAACATTGTCACCACCACCTCGGTTGGTCTCTCCGCGGAGCATCATGTCAAAGCGAATGTCGGAACTGCTGCCGCTGGCTTGGTGAATCTCTACCGCAATGGTGTTGGTGCCGGCTTTCAGCGCGTCGGTCATAAGGGCGTTTCCGCTCCCACCATTATAAATAATGGCGACTTCTTCCGGGGTGATGGCTCGGGCAAAAACTCCGAAATCATCAACAATAGCAGCGGCGTAGGAGTCGATACCACTGGAACCGATGGCAAGATATGTCCAGTCGTCAAACAACGTGCCGTCGTTTTCTCCTTCATGCCAGAGTTCACCATCAACCCAGATCTCCTTGTGAGTCTTATCCTTGATGAACACAAAGTGATGCCATTCTAGGAAATCAATGTCCGCTGCACCCTTACTGATGCGCTGAGTACCACCACAGCAACCCGAGGTATCGAAGTAAATATTGTTGTTGCTCCATGGAATGTGGGCCTGGAAATTGCGCGCATTGCTGCCCGCCGCTTCCGCCCTGAACCAAAAGGTGGAGGAGCTCCTAACCACGTGGAGCTTCTGCCAAAGCGAAACGCTCATAGCGTCGGCATCCGATGCCGGCTCTAACCATCCGGAGGCTTCAGCATCAACCCTGATCCAGTTTTGGGCTTCACCCAAATCAGCTGCACCACCCAGTTTGCCCTCGGCGGCTACTACCTCACCCAGCACCTCTCCCCGGATTCCTGCAACCTTGTCAATAATATCAGAAGCATTATCCATTGGCCAATAGGCTATCAACCCAGGCACAAGCTCGGAGCTTGGCAAAGCAAAGTCTTTCCAGCCGGCTTCGTCGTCGATGGTACCATTAGCAAAACTGCTAAACGTCGCAATGTTGGAGAGATTTTGGCGAAGTACATCTACGCCATTGATGTAGGCGGCGATTCCGTCATCGTATTTGACCCTCAACAGGAAGTTGAAGAATACCGACGGATCCGGGATGTTGACGGTGGTGCGGAAATAGGTGGTCGGGTGTTTCGCCGAGGGATCAGGGCCAAAGCCGACAATTTGCCCGACCCCCTCCCCGTCACTGCCATATCCGAGCTCGGACGGGCCCGATTGCCAAACGAAATCGTCGAAACCTGGCGATCGCCAGGCGGTGCCTTGGTCGGAGCCGTCGTCTAGGTATTTCCAGGTGTGCCCCGTAGAGAGGAAGGTAATCGGATCGGGGCCGTTGACATCAAAGGAAGCAGTCAGGGCATCTAGGTTCGGCGCACCGCCGGGCAGGCGAGGGTCGCTACCATCAAGTGTGTAATAGATGATTTTGCCATCAGTAGCCATTGTCACCGGGGTTAATGGAGACACCGAACCGCCGTGTTGACTGTAGACCGGCGCGATGATGTTGGGATACATGCCTGCAGACTTGAAACGACCGATCATGGTCTTCGTCAGGCGGGGGAAATGGTTGTTGATGAGATTGTTTTGGTACGACTCCCACGATGTTGGTTCGCGGAACAGGTTGCCCCAACGTGCGGCCTCAGAGATGAACCCGAGCCGAGCTTCATCGACGCGCCTTTTCAGCCGCTGGATGTTTTTGGCGGGGGTCAGCGCCCCGTTGTTGAAGTAGTGTTTGTGAATCCGGTCGGCGAGAAGGATGGAGTAGTCGCTGGAATTCACGCCGGAGCGCATTCTGGACATGACACTATAGGGCCCAGCGTGGTTGGCCGAGTGCCCGGGGCTGCGCAGGAAGCCGTCGGCATCCTTGATCATGAACTTGAACGGAATCCCACGGGTCTCCGAGCCGAACGCCCGGAACTCGCTCTCCGAATTGCCGCTTACCCATAGCAGCATGAAGTCGACAATGTTGGCGACATCGATGTGATCAGCCGCGTTGATGAAGGGATTTGGCCTGGACAGAAGTCCCTTGGTCTCACTCCAGAACTGCCCACTGCCATCGTACACATCCTCGTCGTTGCGGAAGTTGTCGTTGGCGTTGACCGCCTCGTAGGCGTCTTCTGATCCGCCGAAGTAGCTCGAGGCCATGTCTGCGCTCCAGCGCTCGCGCAAATGGTACTGCCCCCAGTAGTTGCCGTTTAGGTAGAGGTGCACGAAGCGGCCGTGCGGGCCGATGTTGCCCATGTCGAGCATTGAGTCGTCGGTGAAGCGGTTCGACATGTAGGCACCGCGGCTCGACATGTCGTGCGAACCGCTTCGAAGATTGATCACGTCAAAATCTTCGGCCGGAGGATGGTGGCTGTATTCAAAGCCGTCGAAGATGGGGTATCTCAACTTGGCTACCCCGAACTTACGGCGGAAGGCGATACGAAAGCTCTTCTTGCGAAAGTTCGTATAACGCCCGCCGTAGTTGCTAAGTCCCCCGTTTTCCTGAAAACCTGGGGTCCCATCGGGGAAGATCATCTCGATCGATGTCTGGTATTCCTCTCTGATGTTACTCCTGCCCTCGTTCAAGAATTCGGCGTTGTGGGTGACCAGCGAAATGGTCGGCACCGCTTTCAACGAATCGACCATCTGCGGGCCATAGACTCCCGACCGGGTGATGGTGGTGCGCATTTTCTGCTGGTTCATCACATCCACTGGGAACAGGTAGGTATGGGTGTCGATGTTGGTCGGCTTGAAACCCGACCGGTAAGCCATGGCGCGGACGATGGTTGTGCCGCTAATCTTAATCGGACCCGAGTGGATTTTCCCTCGGGCCCTGCTGGGCGCTGTGCCGTCCAAGGTATATCGTATTTCAGCATCCACAGTGTCCGTGGTGATCCTGACATCAAAGGGGGTCTTGAAAAAACCGCGATCGACACTGAATTTTGTGTCACTGACAAAGCCGTCGAAGGTGTCGCCGTTGAAAGTCCCCGGCGAGGGGGTTCCTAAATAACCGGGACCTCCGATTGTAGAGTCGGTGATTCGAACCGCATGCAGTTCTGGGGAAATGAGCATGTCCGAACTCGTCATGCTGGTGTTCAAGCCTTGTATCGCGAGAACATTGGCACCGGTGTTTAACAGATGAGTGTGGGCGCTGATGTTGAAGGCTTTGAAAGTGGTGGCATCACCATCGGCATGGCTTCCGGTGGCTACGGAGTTCCAGGTTGTCGATGCCGGGGAGTTTGAAAAGGCCACCCGAACGCCATTGAGGAAAGCGGTAAAGCCGTCGTCATATTTCATCTTCAAAGTGAGCTTTGAGATCGCTGGGGCGTCGGCCACATCAAAAAGGACGCGGAGGTAAAGGCTGGTGTTTACGTTGTTCAGTCTGTTACCGAGGTTGCCGCCCGCGCCGAACTCCGGGATGTATGTGCTGTTTTCGTCATAGCCAACGCCGGTTGTGACTTTATTCCAGCCCGCGTCATCGAACCCGATTCTGGTCCAAGTTTTTCTGAAAGATCCGTCCGCCGGCACAAGCGCCTTTGCGGGGGTTCCACTTGGGATAAGGACTGTTGGTGTCGTGTTACCGGTTTGCATGAGACCATAGGGCACACCCTCGAACTGGGCCGGTAATGGATTCGTCGCAGATCCAAACTCGGCAATGACAGTGGAGCCGTCGGGAGCAACGAGCGCCAGATATTCCCCCGCCTTGGCGAGATTGAAATTCGTGTGTAACTCAGAGCCGGCACCGTTGCGGTTTTTCCCCGAGGCGAAGACCAGCAGAAACCCGCCTGCGGGGATTTGAACGGTGGGGAATTGCCACTTCGTCATGTTGTCTTCCTCGTCGGTGAGGAAATGGCCGTTGAGGTCAGCGAACTCCGGCCCGGAATTGAAGATCTCAATCCAGTCGGAGGCGTCGCCATCACTGTCAAGGCTCGAGCCTCCGTTATCAGCCATAAATTCCGTGATGTGGAGAGCGCCGTGCGCATTTGAGAAAACGCAGATGCTGAAGACGAGCAGGGCGACCGTTCTTGCGGTCAAGCTTGTTATGGGCAATGAGTCCATTTACGATACCTAGTCAGCTTAATCAACCAATCTCCATGAATGGAATACCACAGGCCCCGTCGGAAGGTTGCGGCCTACGAGAAGTACCTGCAATCAGCTTCACAGTAAAGGCCTGAGAGCGGGCCGGGTTGCCCCAAACGAGCTGGCCTTAGTGTTCTTTAACCACTTGTCGTTGGCCAAGCTCTTGGCCAAACTGTTGGCCATGGTTTTTTCCATTCACATGGACACACCCGGTTGCTTCGGAGGCGGCGACCCGGACATCACGCCAAACATCGATCGCTTGGCCTTGGAGGGGATTCGGTTCGAGGCAATGAAGCCCAACGAGGAAGCCAATCACTATCGTTTTTGATGTGATGAATCTCTTCACCATGCAGGGGCAGCACGAGTACGGCGGGAAGCCGTTTCCGTTGGCTTTGGAGGTTCCGTTGGCGACCCTAGGAGAAGCCTGCGAATGGGTGGGGAAACACGCAGCCCAACTCGACGCCCAAGCCGCTGCGCACGGCGCGGTGCTTCTGCGCGGGTTGCCCTTGGCCAAGCCGGAGGATTTTGATGCCGTTGTTTGCGCGTTTGGCTTCCCGGTTTTTTCCTACGACGAATCCCTCTCCAACGCCTATCGCATCAACTACACACCGCGCGTTTTTTCCGCCAACGAAGCGCCGCCCGACGTCACAATTTTCCTTCATCACGAAATGGCGCAGACGCCGATTTACCCGGGCAAACTTTTTTTCTTCTGCCAAGCGACGGCTGACGAGGGAGGCGCAACGCCGATTTGCCGATCCGATCTTTTGTGGGAACGCCTGCGTGAGCAATGGCCCGGCTTCGCCGAGGCCTGTTTGGCCAAGGGTCTGAAATATTCCAACGTCATGCCGGCCGAAGCCGACGAGTCGTCCGGCATGGGGCGCAGTTGGCAAAGCACCTTCAGCGTGGACAGCCGCGAAGCCGCCGAGGCGCGCTTGGCCAAGCTGGGCTACTCGTGGGAATGGCAGGCCAACGGCGACCTCCGCGCCACCACGCCTGTGCTCCCCGCCGTGCGCGATCTCGGCGACGGCAGGGCCAGTTTTTTCAACCAACTCATCGCCGCCTTCAACGGCTGGAAAGACACTCGCAACAACCCGGCCAAGGCGATCATGTTCGGCGATGGCACCCCGCTCGATCCCTCGGCCGTGGCTGCCGCCAGCGCTCTCGCCGACGAACTCACCTTTGACATCCCGTGGCAAGCCGGCGACCTCGCTTTGATCGACAACTACGCTGCCATGCACGGCCGCCGCACATTCAGCGGCATTAGAAAAATCCTCGCCTCGCTCGTCGCCGCGTGATGGCTAGCTGGAGAGCGGGAATCTGATAGGTTTGACCGTGTGAGCTTGAAAGTGGTTATTCATTTAATTCAAATAATTCTGCTATCAAACACAACGGCTCCGGTGTAATCGCTGGCGATGTCGTTGCGTTTTCATAATTCCAACTGCTCCAATTGAGATGAGTCAACGGTTTGATGTCATAATCATTGGAGCGGGAGGCGCAGGGCTGATGTGCGCAATGACGGCAGGCCAACGTGGGCGTTCTGTGGCCGTGCTGGAGCATAACGATCGTATCGGAAAAAAAATTCTAATCTCGGGCGGAGGCCGCTGCAATTTCACAAATCTCGATGCGGGACCGGAGAATTATATTTCCAGCAACCCGCACTTTTGTCGCTCAGCACTTTCGCGTTATCCAGCGGGTGAATTCATCGAGTTGGTGCGCAAGCATGGTATTGAGTTTTATGAGAAAACATTGGGTCAACTTTTCTGTAAACATTCTTCCCGCCAAATTGTGGGATTACTTGAGGGCGAATGCCGCGATGCGGGCGTAGATATTATTTCCGAATGCAAAGTCAACGCACTCCAAGGTGATAATGGGTTCCAGTTGCAAACATCACTCGGCGATTTTGAATGCGAATCACTCGTTATCGCCACGGGCGCGCTTTCTTTTCCCAAACTTGGAGCTACGGATTTTGGTTATCGTGTTGCGAAACAATTTGGGGTGCCAATTGTTGAGCCGCGTCCCGGATTGGTCCCCATCATTCCCAAACTTGGCGATGGTTCGCCTTGGCCTTTCATCGAACTCTCCGGCATTTCAATAAGTTGCGTTGCCAGCGCCGGAGGCCAGTCGTTTCGTGATCAACTACTCTTCACCCATCGCGGGCTGAGCGGGCCGGCGGTATTGCAGGTGTCCAATTATTGCAGACAGGGCGAGACGTTTGCGTTGAATTTATTGGTGGATGAAACCTCAACCGCATTACTAGACGACGCTCGGCAATCTCGGCAAACCCCCGATCGCTGGCTGGAAAAGTGGTTTCCCAAACGGTTTGCACATGCCTTTGCGAAGCAATTTGTGCCGGCCAAACCGATGGCTCAGATGAAACAAACCGATCGCGAGAGGCTGGTTAAGCAGTTGCTCGAATGGAAATTGATCGTCGCAAAAACCGAGGGCTACGCCAAGGCCGAAGTCACGGTGGGCGGTGTGGATACCAATGCGTTGTCTTCTAAAACCATGGAGTGTTGCGAGATATCAGGGCTGTATTTCATCGGCGAGGTGTTGGATGTCACCGGCTGGCTCGGCGGATATAATTTCCAATGGGCCTGGGTCAGTGGGCATGCGGCAGGTCAGATGGTTTGATGTTTATAAATTATTACTATTGAGTTCTTACCAGCTTGCTGTGTCCCCGATTAAGGTTGAGCGAAGCTGGCTGCTACGGTCTAATAGGTGGCGATGCATCGGGGTTTTTTTAGAGCACTATTTTCGATTGGCTTGGCGTCGGTGAGTTTGGAGGCTTCGCCAACGGCGGAGCAGGTTGAGTTTTTTGAGAAAAACATCCGGCCGGTGTTGGCTGAGCGTTGTTACGAGTGCCACAATAGCAGTGACAAAGCCAAGGGTGGTCTGGCGCTGGATTGGCGGGGCGGCTTGGCCAAGGGCGGGGACAACGGGCCGGTAATCGTCGCCGGCAAGCCGGATGAGAGCCTGTTGCTCCGAGCGATCCGTCACGAGGAAAAGGAGCTTAAAATGCCTAAGGATGGTCCGAAATTATCCGCGTTAGTGATCGGCCATTTCGAAAAATGGATCGCGATGGGAATTCCCGACCCGCGAGTCGAGCAGCCCAGCAAGGAGGATATTGCAAAGGCTACTTCATGGGAGACCATCCGCGAGCAGCGCAAGCAGTGGTGGAGTTTTCGGCCGATCCGTTCTCCTGCGCCTCCGAGTGTGAAGGGCGATTGGGCGCAGACCGATATCGACAAATTTATTCAGGCTGCGTGGGAGGACGGGGGATTCTCTCCAGCGGGCGATGCCGAGTCGCAGGTGCTAATTCGCCGTTTGTCATTCGTATTGACCGGCCTTCCACCCACTCCGGAGGAAAGCGCGTCGTTTGTGCAGGCGGCAGGACGCAACCGCCGGGTCGCCATTGCGGCGGCTGTTGAGCGGTTGATTACCTCGCCGCATTTTGGCGAGCGGTGGGTGCGGCATTGGATGGATTGGGTGCGCTATGCGGAGTCACTCGGGAGCGAGGGCGATCCTGCCATCCCGAATGCCAACCAGTATCGCAACTACCTCATCCGCGCGTTCAATGACGATGTGCCGTATGATCAGTTGTTGCGCGAACACATCGCCGGCGATCTGTTGGCGAAGCCTCGTCTCAACATGAAACTTGGCCTGAACGAATCGGCGATCGGTCCGGCGCATTACCGTTTCGTGTTGCAGGGCTTTGCTCCGACGGATGCGCTCGACGAGCTGGTGCGGACGACAGAGAACCAGATCGACGTGGTGTCCAAGGCGTTCCTTGGTCTCACAGTTTCGTGTGCGCGTTGTCACAATCACAAATTCGATCCGATTAGCCAGGAGGATTACCACGCGTTTTACAGCATCATGACCAGTTGCCGCCCGGCGATGGTCAATGTTGATACGCCTGCCCGGCAGGAAACCAACAAGGCTAAATTGACCGGGTTGAAACCCAGAATTCGCGCTGTGCTTGCCGAGCAGTGGTTGGCTGAAACGGGCACAATCTCGGAGCAAATCCTTCAGCCAAGCGCAGAGTGGAAAAAAGCCATTGAGGGTGCCAATGATTTCAGAAATCCGCTACACGCTTGGAACAAGTTACGCTTGGCCAAGGGCAAAAAATTCACCGAAGACTGGAAGAAACTTGCCAATGATTTTGCAAAAAGCAAAAAGGCACTCGATGAACAGCGTGCACGAAAATATGCCAAGCGCTGGCAGCTTGGGCAGGATGCCGATTCACTAAGCGAATGGATACTCGATGGCAACGGCTTGGACGGCATGGTGGCCAAGGCTGGCGCGTTTCGCGTTTCGCCAATCGGTGATCGAATCGTAGAAAATATTCTGCCCGCTGCCGTTTATTCACATCTGCTTTCGGACAAGCACGTAGGGGTGCTTGGCTCGCCGTCATTCCGTGTGGAATCCGGGCAGTCCCTTTTTGCGCGTGTCATAGGTGGAGGGGATGTCATGGCGCGTTATGTGGTTCAAAACTACACCCGAAATGGCACGGTGTATCCGGTCACACGGCTCAAGGATGGCAAATGGCGCTGGCAATCGTGGAGCATCAAGTATTGGGAGGGTGACGACGTTCACCTGGAAGTCACCACCGCAGGTGAACAGGCCATTCTTGCCCTGAACAAGCCGAAATCATGGTTTGGGGTGAGCGATGTCATCGTGATTCAGAAGGGACAACCGTCGCCACGCGAGGAACCGGCTGAATTTGTTGCACCGCTTTTTGCCAAAGGCGATCCGGGGAATGCCAAGCGCTTGGCCAAGCGTTACGCAGGGACGCTGCGACAGAGCATCCGGGCCTGGCAGCGCGATAAAATGACTGATGAGCAGGCAAATTTTCTTGGCTACTTTGTGCGCGAAGGGTTGTTGCCAAACACGCTCGACGAGTCACCGAATGTCGCTGAGTTGGTGAAGGAATATCGCCGACTCGAGGCCGAGGTGCCAGTGCCACAGCGTGCGCCAGGAGTCATTGAGGCCGAAGCCCAGGATCGGCCGCTTTTCGTTCGCGGCAATCACAAGCAGCCGGCTCAAACCGTGCCGCGCCGATTCCTCGAGGCGATCAATGCCAAGCCATTTGCGACCAAGAACTCCGGTCGACTGGAATTGGCGGAGGCGATGTTGCATGCGGACAACCCACTGACCGCGCGCGTGATCGTGAACCGTGTCTGGCATCACGTGTTTGGCCGCGGCCTCGTCGCCACGCCCGACAACTTCGGCAAGCTGGGCGAGACACCGTCGCATCCTGAACTGCTCGACTACTTGGCTAAGCGATTCGTTGCCGAAGCATGGTCGATCAAAAAGTTAATTCGCGAAATCGCGCTCACGCGAACGTTCCAATTGGCGGCCACACCGACGGCCAAGGCGCGCGCGATGGATCCGGACAATCGCCTGTTGACTAGCGCTCATGTTCGCCGGTTGGAAGCAGAGGCGATTCGTGATGCCATGCTGCAGGTAAGTGGTTCGTTGAATCGCAGACCACTTGGCGGCTCGGATAATTCCGACAGCAATCGCCGCAGTCTTTACGTTCGCATTATTCGAAACCGGCTTGATCCATTCCTGACGGTCATGGATGCGCCGGTGCCCACCAGCACGAAAGGTCGCCGCGATGTGACCAATGTCCCGGCGCAGTCGCTTACGATGATGAACGATCCATTTATCGTCTCGCTGGCTGAACGCTTGGCCAGGCGGGTGCGGGACGATGAGAGTTTGAAAACCGTCGAGGCACAGATCGCGCAAATGTTTCAACTGGCTTTGAACCGCCAAGCGGCCGTGGATGAGTTGGCCGGGGCCAAGGCGTTCATTGGAGATGCGACGGAGCGGCAGAAGTCTGTGCAGTCTCAACTTACGGCGTTGCAACGCCAAATCGCCAATTCCAAGGCCGAGGTGACTGCCATCCGCGAACCGGTGCGCGAGCAACTCTTGGCCAAGCGCAAAAAAGACGGCAAACCCGCGGTGGGTGGGCCGGAGCCGATTGCCGCTTGGGATTTTGGCAAGGGTACCGAAGATCAACTCGGCCAATTGAATTTGTCGCTGATCGGCGGTGCCGAGGTTGTCGATGGCGCCTTGTTGTTGGACGGAAAGAGGGCGTTCGCCCGAAGCACGCCATTGGCCAAATCGCTCCGCGCAAAGACACTCGAGGCCTGGGTGCAGTTGAGCAGTCTTGACCAGCGTGGGGGGGGAGTGGTGTCGGTGCAGACGCGGAACGGCCACACCTTCGACGCCATCGTTTTCGGCGAGCGCAGTTCGAAACGGTGGATGGCTGGAAGCGATAATCATCGGCGCACTGACGGTTTCAATGGGCCAAAAGAAAACGAAGCCAAGTCGGGCCCGGTTTGCATCGCCATTGTGTATCACGATGATGGTAAGATCACTGGATATCGCAATGGCAAGCCGCATGGGCGGACCTACAGAAAGGCCGCTTTGCAATCGTTCAAGGCTGGCGACAGCGAGGTGGTGCTTGGATTGCGTCACGGGAAAAGTGGTGAAGGTGGTCGACTACTTGCCGGGCGGATTTTCAAGGCGAGATTATATGACCGCGCACTGGATTCAGTTGGCATAATGGCTTCCTATCAGGGCAATGCCGACTACATCTCCGATGAACAGTTATTCGCTGCCATGGGCGAAGAACAGCGAGAGAAACTTGCCGATTTAGAATTAGGAGTCCGCCTATTGAATCAAGATTTGGCAGTTTTGGAGAAAACTGGGGCTACCGTACAGGACCCTTGGCGCGATCTGGCCCAGGCCATGTTTAACCTTAAGGAGTTTATCTATTTGCAGTAAGCAGAGAGGATTTTAAATGATAAAAAAACGAGATGTTTTAACGCGTCGTGAGATGCTCGCGCAATGCTCCACCGGTTTTGGAATGTTGGCGTTGCAGGGGTTGATGGCCAATTCGTCTTTTGCCGGTACCGCACGTCGATCCCATTTTAAGCCACGCGCCAAGCATGTTATCCTCTGTTACATGTCGGGTGGGGTTTCGCAGGTGGACTCGTTCGATCCGAAGCCGAAGTTGCGCGAGCTACACGGCAAACCGATGCCAGTGAAGATTGAGCGCACACAGTTCAACAATAATGGAAACGTGATGGCCTCGCCGTTCGAGTTCAAGCGATACGGACAGAGTGGCACCCCGGTGAGCAGCATGTTTCCGCATGTCGCGGAATCTGTCGATGAACTGGCTGTTATTCGGTCCATGACCAGCAAGGTGAACGAGCACGCGCAGGGCAACTATGCGTTCCACACTGGCTTTCCGTTCATGGGGCATCCATCGGCGGGCGCCTGGGTGTCTTACGGCCTGGGCACGGAAAACCAGAATATGCCCGGCTTCGTGGTGTTGCAGGCCGGCGGAGCGGCGGTGCCGCACGGTGGCGTAGGGCTGTACAGCAATGGCTATTTGCCGGCACAGAACCAAGCCTCGATTATTATCGGCGACAAGGCACCGGCGGTGCGCAACATCCAGCCGCGCGAGGCCGATGCCACGCAGCGGTCGCGACTGGATTTTGTGAAGGGGATGGATGCGGATTTTGTGAAACGCATCGGCGGCAACAATGACGTGGAGGCGGCAGTGCGCAATTACGAGACCGCATACCGCATGCAGGCGTCCGTGCCGGAGTTGTGCGACTTGAGCGGCGAGACTGCGGCCACCAAGAAAATGTACGGTATGGATTCGCCTAACGGCGTGACAGCGGCCTACGGGCATCAGGCGTTGCTCGCACGGCGGTTGGTGGAGCGTGGGGTGCGGTTCGTGGAACTTAGTTGTTTGCCGGAGAAGATGGGTGGAGGCCAGGCCCCAAACCCGTGGGACCAGCACGGGAATCTCAAGGGAGGTCACGAGAACATGTCATTGCAGGTCGATCAACCCATCGGTGGTTTACTCAAGGACTTAAAAACACGGGGTTTGCTTGATGATACACTGGTGATCTGGGCCGGCGAGTTCGGTCGCACGCCGTTCTCGCAGGGTAGCAATGGCCGCGACCACAACCCATACGGCTATAGCGTTTGGCTGGCTGGCGGCGGCGTGAAGGGCGGGACGGTTTACGGCGCGACCGACGAGCTCGGTTATCACGTCACGGAGAACAAGTGCGACATCTACGACCTGTGGGCGACAGTGCTGCACCTGATGGGATTAGACCACGAAGAGTTGACCTACCGCCACGGCGGCCGCGACCTGCGACTCACCGACGTTCACGGTCGGGTCATTCAGGACGTGATTGCGTGATTAACTGTTCGCTCAGGTAAAGAAAACTCCTATCGTTTAGGCGAGCAAGCCTTTCAAAGGTCCAGTACTATCAGCAAATCGCTCCATACCTGTACCCATTAACTGAGCTTGGGAGAGCCACAAATTGGCCAGTGGTGTTTTTTCAGGACAATTAAGGATGCGGCCTGTCTTGATTCTGCCGTTAGCAGAACCTGCCACAATAATTGGAAGCTCATCCATTGTGTGGTCTTTTCCATCTCCCAATCCTGAACCCAAAGTAATCATGGAGTGATCTAAAAGGGTACCTTCACCCTCCTTGATCGCATCCAACTGTTCCAACACTTCGGCAAACAGCTCCACATAAAACCGGTCAACTTGCGCAAGAATCTTCTTTATGTCTTCTCTACCTTGCGAATGGGTGAGTCCATGATGTGATTTCGTAAAATTCAATTCATGAAATCGCTGCGGCGTTCCCCACCTTTCAGGTGCGAGCATGAACGTGGCAACATGTGTGAGTTCTCCTTGAAATGCCAGCACAAGCAATTTACCCATCATCCTTATGTACTCTCCACGCGTCATGGGCGTTTCATCCGGTTCTTTCATATCCGCCCTCTCATGCGTGGCGTAGTACCTACTTAGCTTCTGAATCTGTTTTTCGATTTCCCTAACGGAAGTGAAGTACTCATCCAACTTATCTTTGTCATGACTACTCAAATTCTTTTCAAAATTGGCAGCATCCTTCAAAATCAAGTCCGTAATATCCTTGTCGGATTTTCCAGTCTTAAACAGACGCTGATAGACCTGCCGCGGATCTTTCATCGACGTCGCTACATGCTCCGGCCCGTACCATGAGATGTTGTCCAAATAGATCGATTCTTTGAGATCTTTAAACGTATTGCAATTCAGCTCCAAGGATCGAATGGGTGTACGCTGACTTACCTTATCTGCAATCAGATGGTCCAAGGTCCTGTCCATCGGATAAGGCGATTTGAGCTCACCATGAGGATTGGCGGAGGACAGGTAACATGAACTGCATTGATTGTGTACATCGATACCTCTCACGTTAACCCGGGACAAGCCCGTGATCAGCGTGACTTTTCCTCCCACGTTCTTTAGCGGACTCAAAGTGGGCATCGCCAAAAAATCTTGGTTACCCTCCCCAGGGAAAAAATGATCTCTCACAAAACCCATCGGTGAATAAAACGAAGCAAAACGCAGGGAAGGCTCCTTTAATTTCTTTGTTGCTGCCTCCTCTGCATACATCTCCAACCAAGGAAGAGCCATCATGCTGCCCCCCGTACCTAACAAGAACTTGCGTCTATCAATATGTTTCATCGTTTTATCTTTTGGTTAAATATTGGGTGAATCACCGTATGTTTGATAATGTCTCTCAATTTGTAATTATCCTTCTCGCTCGCTTTCGCAATTTCATCTACCGCAATTCGGTCTACTACGGTCAGCTCTCGCCCCAAGGCATAGGAAAGCAAATGCTTGGTGAAGGCCTTGGCAAACAAGTCCTTTTCAGCGAGCACGGCATCCTTAAATCCGACAACGTCTTTGAAAGCATGTTTACCGAACAATAAACCACTGGCGTCAACCTTTAAGCCGGTTCGATACTTGTCTCGCCAGCGGCCCAGTAGATCGTAATTTTCCAATGCAAACCCCAATGGGTCAATTTTTTTATGGCAGCCGGCGCATCGGGAGTCTTCACTGTGTTGATTTAGCTTTTGCCTTACGGTCAGACCTTCTTTTTGAAGTGTGCTATCGTCCGCTTTTAAGTCGGGCACATCGTCAGGCGGAGGCTCGGGGGGGTCATTGAAAATGACCGAAGAGACCCAAGACCCTCGCGTGATGGGTAATGATCGAAACGGCCCCGATGTCATCACCATCACTGCCCCTGTTGTAATCACGCCACCGAATCTTCTGTCTTTTAGTGGCGTCCGAGTGAACTCAATATCGCGGAGGTTGACGTTGATGCTATAGGTGGCAGCTCTGCCTTGGTACCATTCTTCCAGCAAGTGACTACGGTAGGTGAAGTCGGAATCTACCAATTCCATAATTGGCCTGTTCTCAATGAAAACTGTTTCAAAATTCAGAAGTGGTTCCAACATCATATGCATCCCTCTCTTGTACGATATTTTGTCGTCGCCACCGAAGTAGTAATTTCGATGTGTTTTAAAATCAGGTGATGCGGAAACCAAATTATTAATCTTTAGCCATTGAGGCGCAAAACTGTCGCAGAAGTTTTTCACGCGACGATCGTTGAGCATTCGGTCGACTTGCCCTTCTAGGACCTCTGGATCTTGAAGTTCCCCTTTCCCCGCCAATACCAATAATCCATCATCAGGGATCGAGCTCCACAAGAAAAAGGACAGACGGGTCGCCAAATTAAATGAGGCATGATTCGGCGAGGCATCACTTGCCTTGTTGTGAACCATAATAAATCGGGGAGAAGCCAACGCGCCTGATACGACATCTTTCATACTCTTGGTGAAATCACCGCTTTCCTTATATTGCTTATCAAAATACTCCGTGTACAACTTTAGGGTTTTTGCGTCAGCTGGAGATCTGAATGCCCTGAGAAGGAGTTTTCGAATGCGTTCATGCGCTATTATTTCAATCGGCTGCTTCAGTTCCGGTTTGACATCATCATTCCGCTTCCAGCTACCTACCATTTCCTCTTTGGCGACATCTTGTTTACCATCCGCGATTTCCTCAATCTGGAGCTTGCTCAACCCAGTTCGAAACAAGCGAACGTCATTAAGATCTCCGTGGAAAGGTTCGTTCTGATACGAGCCGATCTGCATCGTCTCCTTACTCTCGGTGTAGAGCTTGCCCACAATCGCCTTGCGACCGACCTGCTTGCCATCCACGTAGAGACTCATTTGCTTGCCATCAAAGGTGCCGGCAACGTGATGCCACTTGCCATCTCCAAGGGCATTTGGTTTCACTGGGGCGCCGAATTCCACATAGCGGCCTTCGATGCCCGCACCCATCCAAATCCCCCAGGTTCCACCCGTGCCGCCAATGGCCAACAACTGGCGCCTCCACGAATCCTCACGGCGAACAATGGTCTGCCACTTTTCGGTTACTTTGGATGGTCGGATCCAGGCGCTAAGAGTCAGTCCCGTGCTACGCCTCGCAGCAGATTTATCTGCGGTAATGGAGCCAAATCCCGTAGTCGATGGCTTCTGTGATGGATCCTGAAATAGATCATTCCAGGTCTGACAGTTTTTATCGAAATTCTCTGCATTCACAACCGATCGGCTGAGCTCCAAGAAGGACTCCATGAGCGTTGGCGTCAAACTTAGATGATCCCCGCGATTGTTGAACCCGTTTTCTGCGGGAGGATCTTTCGGAAAAGCCATCACGCCCAGCAACCGATTCTCCAACAACTGCTGCAGCCCCATGATTCGGTTACCCACTCTTGCAACTTTGGGCATCTTGCCTGTTTCGGGTCTGAAATAATTATTGTGGTCTCGAATGATGCGGTCGTTGATCGAGTAAACCCACGACTTAAGATCGAACAAGTCTCTTACCGCATTGCCATATTCAAAACGGTTCATCCGCCGAAGGCGTAGCGGGACTACAGGCTTACTATGTGCCATGGCATTCTTAAATGCTTTCTCCAGCTCCAATAGCATGAGTTCGCGTTGATCGCCGCTGGGCTGTTTCTCCTCTTCGGGAGGCATTTCGTTTTTCCCCAATGCCTCGATCATCTTTTCAATGAGTTCTGGATTCTTCTCGAGATCCGCCCATGATCCGTAGTCGGTCAGTTTGACCTTGCCCTTGTTTTTTTTGCGCCCATGGCAGTCGTAGCAATATTCTTGGAGAATGGGCCCAATACCCTTGCCAAAGTCATCCGCTCTTGCAGAAGGATCTTGAGCTTTGACCGGAGACGAGCATGCCAAAGCTGCGAATAAAATGACCGGTTTCACTGGGAGCAAAGTACAAAAAAATAGATAACTAATGCGAACCTTTTACAACGACGTAGACGAAAAGCTTGAAGCGGTTTTGAAGAACCAGTGGGTCTGATGTGGGTGATTTTCTTTCTTTCTTGTGTTTCGAAGGTGTTTCGGAAATTGGGGAAGTGCCTAAAACCATAGAAAAAGTGGAGCGGGTGAAGGGAATCGAACGCTCTGCATACTCTAAACTACAATGGATAACAGTCTGAGACGGTGCAAATCCCACTGTCCCTCCCTTTTCTCAATGAATCTCGTAGAGTTTCAGTAAGGGGATTAGTGAGTATTTCATTTCCCTTCAGTTTTCTTCAGTTTGAAGTCAGTCTTTGGTGAGTCCACTGGCCGTCGTCAAGGCTCAACTCATGTATGTGACCATTGCTTCCCTCGTAAAGGTAGTAACGCGTGCCAGTTTTGCCATCAACCCAGCCGATGGGATCGCCCTTGGCCTTCGGTGCTTCGGCGAGTTTTGATGCCCGAGTCATGGCCCATATCTCGCCCCGGTGCACACTCTCACGAATGCCACCCTCCGTGCCACGGAATGCCAGGTAGTGCATGCTGTTCTCTGCGTTGCTGAACAGCGTGAACTGCCCTTCCAGTTGGTCGGTTGTTTGGTCGATCGGGAACTGGTTCTTGAACCGTTGACCGATCTCTTTTGCGTACACCAACGTGTTGCGTTTGCCCTGATAGGTGCGGTAGCCCGGGACGCGCCGGCGTTCGTTCCAGTCAAAGATAAACGGCGGCCGCCTTGGCCAAGCGCGAGCGGCGAGAAAAACGGCCTCCCGTCTGCCGTTCACCGTAAGGCCAAGCGGTTGGCCAAGCGCGGGCAGTCGATGCACGCCGTCGGTTCGCCAGGATCGCTGGTCCGGCGTGGCCGTGTTCAGGTCGAGCGACTGTTCATACGGCACGCCAAACATCGAGAGGTACATCACATGCAACGTTGAACCGTCCAGCGAAGCCACCGCGCCGCCTTCGGCCCGGGGCATGGCGGGTAGCGGAAAGTGCCGCCATTGGCCGTCTAGCCACAGTTCATGGATTTCACCAAGTTCATCGACATAGACCACGTGCGGAACACCGTTTGCGACCACCACCGAGGGGTCAGCCGCCGCCTTCGACAGGCCAATCTGCCCAGTCAGGTTTTGCCGGTTCCACTTGCCTTCCGCCCCGGCGTTCGACGCGCTGGAGTGCTCGTAAATGTGCCCGTCCGTCCCGCGGTAGACGAGTCGGCGTTCGTCCCCGGCAAGGGCGTACAGCGCCGGGCGACCCGCAGCTGGCGGAGAGAGGGGAAGTGTTGAAGCCGTCCAGTCGTCGCTGTCAGGAGCGGCAATGAGTTCACTCCATTCGCCATTAGCATCCCGATGGACAACGTGGCGATAGCCGGCCTCGTTTTGAAGTCGGGCTAGTCCGGGATTGGAAACCGGCTTGTTGCGGAATGCAAAGTAGTCGTTCGTCCACCTGTGGAAATTTTCTCCGGCGATTCGCCCGAACTCCTCGATCTCTTCAATCTTCCGGTGCCAGACCTTGATGTCATATTTACGTGCCCTATATTCGTGCGCGATCTCGTTTGCGATGGCATCCCTTAACTGCCGGGTTCGGCGCAGCACGTTCTCCTCCGACAACGCCCCGTCCAGATGTCGGCGGACCTCCGCCTGATAATACTCACGATACTCCGGGTTGCCGAGTAGAGCGATGAACATCTTTCGCTGTGTACTGAAGCCGTACGCGCCACCGCTGTCAATGAACGCGTAGGAGTCGTTGTCAGGCTTGTACGGGCC
>Ga0233427_10000868_pt1 | contig 35693 bp, 30 predicted proteins | sample SI_118_April2016_5_FD_179885 | JGI IMG/M metagenome (GOLD analysis project Ga0233427, IMG submission 179885) | Seawater microbial communities from Saanich Inlet, British Columbia, Canada - SI_118_April2016_100_MG | ecosystem: Environmental > Aquatic > Marine > Inlet | place: Canada: British...
GGGTATCATGGGCACGATGGGTTTGGCCGCCATGACCATATCGCCCAAGGGCGTGCGCGCTGCACAGCAGCCGTTGGTGTTCGAGTGGAGCGGCTATGAGCTTCCAGAGCTTTATCCGCCGTATTTCGCAAAGTATGGCGAGCCCGAGTTCGCGTTTTTCGCTAGCGAGCAGGAAATGGCGACCAAGGTCCGCAACGGATTCCCGGCCGATATCACGCATCCTTGCGCAGAAAGCTGGCAACGCATGGACGACGCCGGTCTGCTGACGCCTATTGATGTGTCCCGCATTCCGAATTGGTCGAATGTCTTCGGCGGCCTGCGCGATCAGCATTCGATCCGCAACGCCAATGACGACATCATGATGCTGCCGATCGACTGGGGTAATAGCTCGATCATCTACCGCACGGACCTTTACGAGGGTGAAGAGTCCTGGTGCATGCTGTTTGACGAGCGTTACGAAGGTCGCCTTGCGAGTTTCGACTCTGAAAGCTCGGTCATGATTGCCGGCCTTTGCCATGGTTTTGGCGAGGACAGCTTCAATATGAGCGATGAGATGCTGGCCGAGATTCGTCCGCTGGTCGAAAAACAGGCAGGTCTCGTGCGTTTCTACTGGAGTGATCAGACTGAAGTCGAGACCGCCATGGCGTCCGGCGAGATTGTCGCCGCTTATGCCTGGAACTCGGCGGTGAAATCGCTCAAAGCCCAGGGCATTCCGGTGTCTTATGCGGTGCCCAAGGAAGGCATTCTGAACTGGCTGTGCGGTCTCTCGATCGTCAACACTGGTACGGGCGATGAAGAGCTCGTGTACGAATTCCTTGATGCCTGGCTCGATCCGCTTTGCGGCAAGTTCCTGATCGAGGAGTACGGCTACGGCCACTCCAACGAGATTTCGTTCGAGATTTCCGATCCCGAGCTGGTTTCCGATCTCGGCTTCCCGAGCGACCCGATCGAGATGCTCGACAACGGCATCATGTTCCAGCCCTACGATCCTCAGGTCCTGCAGAACATGGTCAACATGTTCGATGACGTGAAGATCGGTCTCTGATCGATCCTCGAATTCGTTCCGGTGGGGGCGCGGCGAAAGCTGCGCCCCCGTTTTTTGTGATGTATGGCTTTGTTCACATTGGCATGATGCCTGTTAACGGGCTTTTCAACTGCGCTCTTGCTGTGTAAGAGTCATGGTCTGGGAAATGGGGAACGGTAACCGGCTGGAATGCGGGACCGGATTTCGCCCGACCAGCTAAGTGAATGGTGTAGAGAATGACAGATCAAACCCAGAGCGTTGGCACCAGCTATGGTGAAGATGCGCAAATGTCGCTGGGCTTTCGCGCCCGGGCATTATTCCTGAAGCACGAATGGGCGCGCGGCTATGCGCTACTTTCACCAACCTTGCTGGTGATGGTCTGCCTGATGTGTCTGCCGCTCTTCATGTTGGTGGCCTATAGTTTCTGGACCCAGAATTATCTGGATATCGACAAAACCTTTACCTTCGCGAACTACGAGGCTTTCTTCCATAAGCCGATCTATATCGCGCTGATGATGAAATCGATCCGGATGTCGCTGTTCTGCACGTTCGTGACGCTGATCCTGGCCTACCCCATGGCCTATTTCATCGCGTTCAAGGTGACGTCCAACAAGCTGATCTGGCTGATTCTGATCACCGTCCCGTTCTGGACGAGCTATCTTCTTCGTGTGTTCGCATGGAAGGTGATCCTCGGCTTCAACGGTGTGATCAACTCGGGCCTCATCAGCATGGGCCTGCTCGACGAGCCGCTCCAGTTCCTGCTTTATAATCCCACCGCGGTGGTCCTAACCCTTGCACATGCCTGGGCGGCCTTCGCGATCCTTCCGATCTATGTTTCGCTTGAGAAGATCGACCGCTCTCTGCTTGAGGCGGCGACTGATCTCGGCGATACGCCGACCGAACGGTTCTGGCGCATCACCTGGCCGCTATCGCTGCCTGGCGTGATTGCTGCCGGTTTGCTGGTCTTTATTCCGACTGTGGGTGACTACGTGACGCCAAAACTTGTGGGTGGCACGACCGGAATCATGATTGGAAATATCATCCAATCGCAGTTCGGCAAGGCCAATAACTGGCCTATGGGTGCTGCGCTGTCGGTCATCTCGATGGTGTTGATTGCATCACTGGTGGTCACCTTCATTGTCACAACAACACGTGCCAGGGCTAAAGGTTCATGAGCGACACACAGGCATCCAGCCTCACGGCGCAGAAGGCTGCGGAAGATACGCGGGGCGACGAGGCGCCGCAGTTCCTCCAGTCCAAGCACGAGGGTTATCACTGGTCGGCCGAAGCGCCGATGTTCCTCTACGCCGTCTGGTATCTGGCGTTCCTCTACATTCCGGTGCTTTTCCTGCCGCTGTTTTCATTCAACGATTCGATCTATGTCGCATTCCCGCTGAAAGGGTTCACCCTGCAGTGGTACGGCGATATGGTCGACAATCCTGCCTTGCTGCGGGCGTTGGAAAACAGTGTGAAGGTCGGCTTCTCGGTCGCTGTGGGTGCGACATTCCTGGGTCTTTTCGCGGCCAAGGCGATGACGCGCTATACCATGCCCGGCAAGGGACCGATCACCAGCTTCATCATGCTGCCGTTGGTCGTTCCCGGTATCATTCTGGGCATCGCCCTGCTGGTTATCTCCAACAGATTGGGCATGAATCTCTCGCTCTTCACGATCGGGCTGGCCCATACACTGATCGGTGTTCCGTTCGCGATGCTGGTGATGGTTTCGCGTCTCGAGGGTTTCGACAGGAATCTTGAAGAAGCGTCGATGGATCTTGGTGAAACCGCGCTGCAGACGTTCCTGCGCATCACGCTGCCTCTGGCTTGGCCTGGTATTCTGGCCAGCGTTTTGCTGACCTTCACGATCTCGTTCGACGAGTTCATCCTGGCCTTCTTCCTGGCCGGTAACGAGGTCACGCTACCCATTTATATCTGGAGCCAGTTGCGCTTCCCCAACAGACTGCCGATGGTGCTGTCGCTGGGGGCGTGTGTTCTGGTTTTCTCGTTCTTTATCGTGACGTTTGCCGAAGTGACGCGCCGACGTGGTGTCGGGCCGCAGGCCGGCGGGGCGATCTGATCGAGGGCTGACTTGCCTTTTCTGAGAACTGACCGAGTAACAACAACAACAGTGGACGTGGGCGCTCATGTCACGTGAAGATTATATTTCAATAAGAAACACGTCGAAGCACTTCGGCAGTGTGAAAGCGGTCGACGATATCTCCTTCAACATCGGCGAAGGAGAGTTCTTCTCACTGCTGGGAGCATCCGGTTGCGGCAAGACGACGCTGCTTCGCATGCTGGCCGGGTTTGAGCAGCCGACCCTGGGTAACATCTACATCGATGGTCAGCCGCAGGCGGGTGTGCCGCCGCATCAGCGACCGGTCAATATGGTGTTCCAGAACTACGCCATTTTCCCGCATCTCAATGTTCACAAGAACATTGCCTATGGCATGCGCAAGTCGGGCCTGAGCAAGGCGGAGGTCGATCGCAAGGTCGACGAAATGCTGGAGCTGATCAAGCTTCCCGGATACGGCGCTCGTGGCGCCCATCAGCTCTCGGGTGGACAGCGTCAGCGAATTGCACTCGCGCGTGCTCTGATCAAGCAGCCCAAGGTGTTGCTGCTCGACGAACCCCTGGGCGCACTCGACAAGAAGCTGCGTGAGCAGATGCAGCTCGAGCTGCGTGCGTTGCAACGTGACGTCGGCATTACCTTTGTGTTCGTGACCCATGATCAGGAAGAAGCCATGACCATGTCTGACCGCATCGCGGTCATGTCGCTGGGCAAGGTTCTCCAGATCGATACGCCGACCAGCCTTTACGAAGTGCCCCAGATCAAAGAGGTCGCCGATTTCATCGGAACGATCAACTTCTTCGACGGCTCAATCAAGGGCAAGGAGGGTGACAGCACGGTGGTCACTGCGGCCGGGCTGGGAACCGTGCATTCCACGGCAGGTGGTGCAGCGGCGCCGACCTCCGGCGATATCACGGTCGCGATCAGGCCCGAGAAGTTCAATCTCTCGTTCCAGCAACCAAACGCCGACCGCAATGTCGTTGAAGGGGTTATTCAGGCCGCCGCATACCTCGGCGATCGCAGCCATTATTACGTTCAGGTCGAAGGGCGCGACGCTCCGATCGCTGTCGCGGCGCAGAATGCCGAACGGCAGATGCAGGCGATTACCTCTGAGTCGCATGAAAAGGTCTGGCTTACCTGGGAGCAAGATTTTGCTCTCCTGCTAACGGCCTGATTTCGTTCTTTCGAATACGCGCGCGGTGTCATTGACACCGCGCGCTTTTCTTTGACCTAAGGGACGCCCCATGCGCTACGCAGCGATTGTCGACCGTCTTGCCAATGAAGGCGCTCGCGCCTGGGAAGTTCATGGCCGCGCCATGCAACACCGGCGCGAAGGCCGCGATGTTGTCATCCTCAGTATCGGCGACCCCGACTTCGAGACGCCCGAGGCGATTACCAAGGCGATGGTCGAGCGCGTCAGCAGCGGTGATACCCATTACGGCTCGATCGATGGCGGGCCCGAGTTGAAGGCTGCAATCGCTGCCTATCACAAACGCCAGACAAGCCAGGATGTCGGTGCGGAAAACATCTCCGTCACGTTGGGCGCCCAGGGTGGGCTCTATGGTGCGGCGATGTGTGTCGCCCAGTATGGCGATGAGATCATTGTGCCCCAGCCGGTCTACGTCACCTATGATTCTGTGGTGCAGGCCTGCGGTGCAACCCTGGTCGATGTCCCGCTGCGTCCTGAACGTGACTTCCACCTCGATGCCGGTGACATCGAAGCTGCAGTGACACCGAGAACCCGTGCGGTCATGATCAACACACCGCACAATCCGACCGGTGCCGCTTATGGCCGTGATGATCTCATGGCGCTGGGCGAGGTTTGCAAACGCCATGATCTCTGGCTGATTTCCGATGAGGTATACAGCCGCACGCTGTTTGACGGCCGCGAGCATGTTTCTCCGGCGAGCCTGCCCGGAATGGCGGAACGCACCATCGTGGTCGATAGTCTCTCGAAGTCTCACGCGATGACCGGCTGGCGTGTTGGATGGACCGTTGGGCCAGCAGCATTCACGCGCCACATGTACTACCTCGGCCTGGCGCTTCATTATGGGCCGCCAACCTTTATCCAGTCTTCGGTGGCGGTCGCCTTCACGGAGAATTTCCCCGAGGTCGAGGAGATGCGCGCGCGCTATGAAGCACGGCGCAATCTGGTCTGTGAAGCTCTCGCTGCTTGCGAGCGGGTCCGCGTCATCAAGCCAGAAGGCTCCTGCTTCATGATGATTGATGTGCGCCCCAGCGGACTGACATCGCAGGAATTTTCGTCGCGTCTGTTGGATGAGGCGGGCGTGTCCCTGCTGCCGGGTGAAGGGTTCGGCAGCAATGGATCCGGCTTTGTCCGTCTTTCGCTGACTGCTTCGGATGAAGAGTTGAGCGAGGCTTCACGGCGGATCGCTCGATTTGCCGGCACGCTCAATTTGCCGGCACGCTCAATCACGGCGCTGCGCCGGGCACCTGACACCTTTCAAGATCACGTCAAGGATGCGTCGTCGCCTTGCATTCGCCGCGACCTGAGGTCACGTTAGGCCGGAATTTACAGTGAGGCCTGATGAGCGATACGCCCGCAATTGGCGCCGATCCGCAGACCGAAGGACAGGGCCGTCAGAGGCGCTGGCTCTATCTTGTCCCGGTGGTGCTGTTTTTCGGTCTGGCTCTGGCTCTTGGGCTGGGGCTCAGTCGCGACCCCAGTCTCCTGCCGTCCGCCCTGATCGGCAACCCGGCGCCTGTGACGGCCTTGCCGGCGGTCGATGGCCATGGTCCGGCTTTCACAAATGAAGATTTCCTTGGCCAGGTCACGATCGTGAACGTATTTGCTTCCTGGTGTACCAGCTGCCGTTACGAGCATCCGCTGCTGATGGAGATTGCAGGAAGCGGCGATGTCGCGGTGTTCGGGCTTGCCTACAAGGACGACCCCGTTGATTCGGCCGCCTGGCTCGACCGCTATGGCAATCCCTATGCCGCAACCGCTGCTGACACCAATGGTCGTGCAGGGATCGATTGGGGCGTCTATGGCGTGCCTGAGACCTTTCTGGTCGGCCCGGACGGAACGGTTGCCTACAAACACATTGGACCGCTCACCATCGAAAACTGGCGTGATACTTTTTCGCCGAAGATTGCGGAGCTGACGCCATGAGGTTTCTGTTCGCAGCCCTGTTCCTGTCGCTGGCGGGGTTTGTACCCGCCACACCGTCATTTGCTCAGGATGCCGGGCATCCGGTCAATCTTGCCTGGCTTGATCCACCGCGTGCCGTTCCCGAGACCAGTTACTTTGTTGAAGGTGAAGCGCTTCAATCGCTCGAAGTTTTTCGCGGCCAGGCCGTTGTTCTGAACTTCTGGGCGACTTGGTGCCCGCCCTGTGTTGCCGAGATGCCGTCGCTGGACCGGTTAGCTGGTGCCTATGCAGGCGAGGACCTGGCGGTCGTCACCATGGCGATGGACCGCGCCAGCGAAGAGAAGATCCTGGCGTTCTACCTGCGGATCGGCGCCGAGCATCTGGGTATCTATCGCGATCCCGATATGAAACTGGCACGTGAAATGCGCGTCTTCGGGCTGCCCACGACTCTGCTGATTGACCATAACGGGCAGGTGGTTGCGCAGTTGGTCGGCGAGGCGGAATGGGATGGCGATTCCGCGCTTTCGGCCATTCTTCCCCTTGCCGAAGCCGCAGCTCGGGCGCGTCTCGATGTGGTGGAGCAGGCTGCTTTGGCCGAATGACCGAGCGGTAGGGCTTCTGATGGAAATCAACGGAATCGGGCTTCTTTCGGCATTCTTCGCCGGGATCGTTTCGTTCCTGTCTCCCTGCGTGTTGCCGCTGGTGCCGGCCTATGTCTCGTTTATTGCCGGGGAGTCACTCGAAGACCTGACAGGCGACGGTGACCGCAAGCGGCGTGTTGCAACCCTGTGGCTCAGCCTGCTCTTTGTCTTCGGGTTTTCGACGGTCTTCATTCTGCTTGGCGCCAGCGCGACCGCACTGGGTGATCTGCTATTCCAGTATCGCGGCATTCTCGAAACCATTGCGGGCGTCGTCGTCATTCTTTTCGGCCTGGTGATGATCGGGATCGATCGTTTGCCGCTGCTGCAGCGCGACCTTCGTTTTCATCTCAATATCCCCGGCGGGCGGCCTGTCGCAGCCTATGTGGTGGGTGCGGCCTTCGGTTTTGGCTGGACACCGTGCATCGGACCGATTCTGGGCGGTATCCTCACCATGGCTGCCGTTAGCGACACCGTGGCCAGCGGCATGGCCCTGCTTGCCATCTATTCGCTGGGGCTGGGCGTACCGTTTCTGCTGGCGGCGGGTTTCACAGGCTTTTTCCTGCGCCACATGCGTGGCCTTGGCCGGTTCGGCCGCCGTCTGCAGATTGCGGCAGGTGTGGTACTGGTTTTGATGGGCTTGGCTATGCTGACCGGCTACCTCTCGGAGTTCGCCTTCTGGCTGCTCGAGACCTTCCCGTTCCTGAACGAAACCGTGCGCTAGAAGAACAATGGCGAGTGAAGAATACGAAGGTTACTACGCGGTGATCCGTGCCATCCCGGAAGGTCGGATCATGACCTATGGCGATGTCGCCAAGGCGTCCGGGCATCCGCGCTGGGCACGCAGGGTTGGTTACGCCCTGTCGTCGCTCAATGATCTCACCGTGCCCTGGTGGCGTGTGATCAACGCGAAGGGCCAAATCAGCCGCGGCGGTGGGCGCACGCCCGAAGGTGTCGATCAGCAGCGTGATCTGCTCGAGGTCGAAGGTGTCTATATCGACCTCGAAGGCAAGGTCGATCTCGATGCCTTTCGTCACATTCCCCCGGCCCCAAAAAAGTAGAGGGGACCCGAAGGCCCCCTCTGGAAACGGTCTCTTCGACGAGAGACGATTAGGAAGCGATCGCCAGATTCTCACCGAAGATGTAGCTCGTGGGATGCATTCCGTATCCCATGACGCGCGTATCGGAGACGTTGTAGATCGCACGCCAGAGAGGCTGAATGATCGGACCGTCTTCCTGCATGATGATCTCAAGCTCGGCCATGATCTCACGCCGGGCATCGACATCGACGATGCCTTCGGCCTGGGTCAGTTTGGCGTCGAACTCAGCGTTCGCGTAGTGCGACTCGTTCCACGGCACGCCTGAACGGTAGGCAAGGCCGAGGACCATGAAGCCCAGCGGACGATGGGTCCAGCTTGTGAAACCGAACGGCACCTTGTCCCAGACCTCCCAGAACTGATCCGAGGGAAGGACATTGATGCTGACGTTGATGCCGGCTTCTTTCCACTGCTCGACCATGGCCTGAACCGCCAGAAGCTCCCATGCGGGATCTTTCTTGCAGGAGATTTCTGCTTCGATGCCATCGGGATGACCGGCTTCGGCCAACAGGGCCTTGGCTGCTTCGACATCACGCGACATGAACGGAAGTTCGGCATAGTCGGGATGGATCGGGGCAACGTGGTGATGCTCTGCCGGAGCCCCAAGGCCGCGATGAGCAGCTTCGAGAATCGAAGGCGTATCGACTGCCAGACGCATGGCTTTGCGCACGCGCGGATCGTCGAACGGAGGGTTGTCGGCCTGGACACGTGCAACACCGGTCTGTGCGGTATTGGCCGGGTTCACTTCGACATGCGGCATGGCCTTGTAGGCGTCGAGCTGGACAATATCGCCCTGATCGACCGCGTGGACCTGCTTGGATGCAACCGCACCAATCGCTGCTGAGGGATCGTCGCCCAGATCGATGAATTCGATACGATCAAGGTAGGGACCCTCGCCATGCCAAGTGGCGTTGTTGGCATTTTCCAGGGTGGCCTTCTCGCCGACCACATGTTCGGTCAGTTTAAAGGCGCCTGTGCCGTTGGAGCCGACACCAAAGAAGCCGTCATCGGCCGGGTCGACGATCAGGAGCGGGTAATGGAAGAGATGCTCGGCAATCGCGATGTTGGGTGAACGTGTGTTCAGGCGAACCGTATTGTCATCGATGATTTCGATGGCGTTGGCATCCCAAAGCGCATCGCCGGCATCGTTCATCATGTAACCCTTCATCAGGCCCAGAACCGACGAGCCGGTCTCGGGGTTGAGTACATGATTGAGGTTCCAGGCGATATCTTCGGCGGTGAACGCACGACCGTCATGCCAGTTCACACCCTCGCGGACATTGAGTGTCCAGGTGAGCAGGTCATCGCTGGCTTCCCAACCCGAAAGCAGGTCGGGACGCGTGACATTGTCCGTGCCGGTGCGGCTCAGATAGCCGCAGACCTGACGGGCAATGTTCGAATCGATAACCCAGGAGAACGTGTGTGGATCGTTGACGACATAGACGCGCATCGCGATCCGCATCGAACCACCCACAGGCATGTCCTGAGCGACGGCCTTGGGTGCAAAGTCTTCTCCAACGATGTTTCCGGCGACAGCATAGGCCGCAGTGGCCGAGACGCCGAGCAAAGCCGAGTAGCGAACAAACTCGCGACGATCAAGCCGCCCGTCTGCCAACTGTTCTTGCAAACTGCTGAAATACGAATGATGTGCCATGAGGTGATTTCCTCCCTTTTGGCGCGTGTTACCCCTTGATTTGTGCGAGCTGCCCCGGCACAAGGCCGAAATGGCCTTGTCTCCATTATTGTCGCAGGCCCTATTATGTCAACAGCGGAACCCGATGGCCAAGCCGACTGCGTCACTCACTGTCCCGGATGCGACGCAGTGCCACTTCCAGCCCAGCAAGACGATGGTTGTGTCGCCCTGAACGTTGCACAATGGGCTTCGTGCAAACGTCGCGGGGAATTCTGGCCGATGAACCTTCTCAGCTTTTCGCTTTATACCGCTATCGCCGGATTCACGCTTTATCTGCTGATCGTCGGCAAGGCTCTGATCCTGCCGATCGTCGTGGCGGTCGTGTTCTGGTACCTCATCGCCACCCTGGCCCGAACCTACAGCCAATTGGGAACCTGGGGGTTCAGGCTTCCTGGCTGGCTTGCAATGACGTTTGCGGTGCTGACCTTCGTGGCGCTCCTGGTCGCGTTCGTTGACCTGACACGCAACAATGTCGAGCAGGTCGTGGCGGCGGCTCCGGCTTATCAGGCAAACCTTGAGAAACTTCTCAATCAGGCCTTGGCGTTCCTGGGAATCCAGGAAGTGCCGACGGTCGACCAACTGCGCAAGCAGATTGATCTGGGTAACATTGCGGGCCAGCTTGCCGCCGGCCTTGCGAGTTTTGCCGGCAATGTCGGGATCATCCTGATCTATGTGGTTTTCCTCCTGGTCGAACAGAAGAGCTTTGGGACCAAGATCGAAGTGCTGGTTGACAGCGACCCGGCAAGGATCGCCCGGGTGCGAAGAATTCTCGACCGCGTCAATGCCGATGTCAGAACCTACATTTGGGTCAAGACCCTGCTTTCGCTCGCGACCGGCGGGATTTCCTATCTGGTGATGATCGCGGTGGGTGTTGATCTGGCTGAGTTCTGGGCCGTTCTGATCTTCCTGTTGAACTTCATCCCGACGATCGGTTCGATTTTGGGGATTGTCTTTCCGGCGCTGCTGACCCTGGTTCAGTTCGATGATCCGCTCACGCCGTTTCTGATTGTCTCGATCCTTCTGGGAGCAACACAACTGGTCATCGGCAATGTCGTCGAGCCGAAAATGATGGGCCGTTCGCTCAGCATCAGCCCGGTTGTGATCCTGATCTCGCTGGCAGTGTGGGGTAGTATTTGGGGTGTGATCGGGATGTTCCTGAGCGTGCCTATCATGGTGATCGCCATGATCGTGATGGCCCAATTCAAGGCGACCCGCCCGATTGCTATCCTGTTGTCGTCAGATGGCAATGTTTCGCATCTCGAAGACGAAGAACCTTTGGACGAGGCTCCCGCATCCGCATGATGTCCCCGGAGCCTGGATCACACGCAGCGGCGGGAGTTCGATTGCTATGAAGCGCAAAACCATCGGACTGAGCGATGATCTCTTCGACTATGTCATCGCCACGACCCATCGTGACGACGAAGTACTCAGAGACTTGAGGGTGGAGACCGCCGGCCTTGCGGCCGGGCGCATGCAGATTGCACCCGATCAGGGCCAGTTCATGGCGATGTTGGCCAGTCTGATCGGCGCCACATGGGCGATCGAGGTCGGTGTTTTTACTGGCTATAGCGGTCTTTCCGTTGCGCGCGCCCTGGGCAACGACGGCCACCTGCTGGCCTGTGATGTGAGCGAGGAATGGACCGCGATTGCCCGGCGTCACTGGCAGACGGCAGGGGTCGATGACCGGATCGATCTGCGTCTGGCCCCGGCGGTGGAAACGTTGGATAACCTGATCGCCGAGGGCCAGTCGGGCACTTACGACATGGCATTCATCGATGCCGACAAGGCGAACTACGATGCCTACTACGAACGTTGCCTGGCACTCGTGCGTTCAGGCGGTCTGGTTCTGGTCGACAACGTGCTGTGGGGCGGTTCGGTGATAGAACCTGACGATGATAGCGATGACACCACGGCGATCCGTGCGCTCAACGTGAAGATGGGCGTGGATGAGCGGATCGATATGGTGATGCTTCCTGTCGGTGACGGCCTTTCGATCGCGCGCAAGCGTTGAGCCCTGCCGGCTTACGCATAGGGCAGGGTGGCTCACGCATAGGGCAGGGTGGCTCACGCATAGGGCAGGGTATGGCCGATCCCGAGTCGCTCGGCCTTTTCGATCATCGCATAAGCGAGCGCGATATCGGAGGTTGAAAGCCCGCGATGCCACAGCAGGATCGTTTCATCGTCGTTTTCGCGGCCGGGCAGCAGTCCGGCACATATCTGGCCAAGTTCGCCATGGATTGACTCCTGTGTGACCTTGCCGCCGTCGATATGGCGGCGCAGGCAACCAAACGGGCCGATCAGACACTGGCCCCAGTCGTCGACCACGATCTTGGTCATGATGTCTGTGATGTCGTCTTCCACGGTGCTGATCGTGCCATAGGGCACGACCAGTGCGCCGGGTTTGATCCATGAGGTTTTGAACAGGGGCTGGGCCGCATCCAGACGCGAGGCTTCGACCAGAATATCGGCGCCCTCCAGGCAGCTTTGCCAGTCTTCAGTCACGACGACAGGTTTTCCCAGATCCTGCGACAGACGCTCACCAAAGGCGTTGCGGCTTTCCGGGCGGCGCGAATGCACGCGGATCTCCTCAAAGTCGAACAGGTGATCGAGCAGGCGCACATTCCAGTAAGCCGTTCCGCGCGCACCAATATGGCCCAGGACCCTGGGCTTGGAGGGTGCAAGATACTTCGCCCCGATCGCTGTAACCGCGCCTGTCCGCATTTCCGTGATGGCTGTGGCATCGACCACGGCGCGCGGCGTTCCGGTCTGGGCATCGAACAGGTTCACAAGCCCCATCTCCGAAGGCAACCCACGCTCCCAGTTGTCGATGTAGTCGCTAACGACCTTGATGCCCGCGACCTCGAGCGGTGCGATATAGCCGCGCAAAACGTTGAAATGGCCCCTGAAGGCCTTGTCGGCGACCAGATGCATGCGCGGTTCAACGACGGTTTCCTTGCGGCCTTGTGCTGCCAGGCTTGCCTCGATGGAAACCAGGATCTCATCACAGGTCAGATCGAGGGCATCAACGTCGAGGCCACTGAGATAACGCAGGTTGATTTCGGGCATCGGTAACTCCGTGATTGGCGCAGGAATAGAGGCGACACGTTTTCAGTAGGTGTTTTCTGTCTGGGATGGCTTTGAAACGGGCGCAGCGGCCGCTTCGACGAGGGCAGCGATGAGGATTGTATCGATGCGGATCTCTGTGTCGAGGTCGTTATCGCGGCGGAAGCGCTGTGCTGCAGCATTGGTCGCCGGCCCGGCAATGCCATCGACAATGCCGGTGAGATAACCCAACACGATCAGGTATCGCTGTGCCGCGGCGACAGGCGATCCAAGCTCTTCGACCGGCAACAGCCAGAACCGGCGAGCATCGCGTCGTATGGTTTCTGTGGCGATTTCGTCGCGCAATGCCTGTGCGCGCGTGATTGCAAGACGGCGCGCTTCGATCTCCAGGCGTGGCGCCAGCCGTCTGGCGTATTCGGCTGCCGTATCGTGGGCGGCTTCGTCGCCTGAGACGCGCGCCAGGAGAATCCACGCATAGGCTTGCGTCAGGTCAGGATCGATGCCGATACCGTTGGCATAAGCGTTGGCGAGGTTGATCTGGCCGAAGGGATCGCCACCCAGTGCGGCTGCCTGAAACCAGATAGCCGCCGCGACAGGGTTGACCTCAATGCCGCGCCCGTATTGCAGCATGATTCCAAGATTGTTCTGTGCCACCGCCAGACCTTTTTCCGCAGCACGGCGATACCAGACGACGGCGGCGGCCAGGTCCTTCGTCACGCCGCTGCCCTGTTCGTACATCAGGGCCAGATTGTTTTCAGCTTCGACAAGTCCGGCCTCGGCCGCCGCGCGGTACCATCCAAGGGCTTGAGCAGGATCGTTGCCGCCGCTTGCGCCCATCAGGAGCAGGCGAGCAAGACCGTATTGCGCCTCCGGCAGCCCCTGCATTGCCGCACGGTGGTACCAGAGCGATGCAAGGTCGGCGTCCACGGGTACATGGAGCCCAAGTTCATAGGCAATCGCCAGATTGTTCTGTGCCGGTGCGAAACCTGCCTCTGCTGCCTTGATCAGAAGTTCGGCGGCAAGTTCGGGGTCCGGCTCCATGCCCAGACCATTCAACGCCAATCCGGCGAGCCGATCCTGTGCCGCCGGCAGGCCCCGGGCTGCGGCAGACCGGTACCATCGCAATGCCGCCTCCGGATCGGTCTGGCCCAACAGCCCGGACTCATGAAGCCGGCCGATGTTGAACTGCAGATCGATATCACCGGCGTAGGCGCTTTCCAGCCAAGCCGTGCGCGCCGCCGCGTAATCACCGTCTGCGATCGCCTGCCAACCTGTGAGATAGTCGGCCCTGGCTGTTCCTGGCATCAGATTGATGCCAAGAATTGCAAGCAAGACAAGGAAACGCCAGGGCGTGTTCATGACCTGACAATAGGACGGCTATCACCACCTTGGACAGAGCCCATGAACTACCGTGAGCTGATCAGCATCGATGGGACCATTGCGTGCCGGATAACACTTTTGAACAACGCTGGGATGAAGCCTGCTCCGATTTGAGCCGCACTGACCGGGTGATGGCGCGACTCATCGCGCAGTATCCGGGGGAGCGCCTTGAACCCCACGGCGATCTCTTCCGCACTTTGGCCCGTGCGATTGTCGGCCAGCAAATCTCTGTCATGGCTGCAGAGCATATCTGGAACAGGGTCAAGGAAAGGGCAGGGATGCCGTCAGCAAAAGCGTTCCTGGCTATCGGCAAACAAGCGTTGCTGGACTGTGGCCTGACCCGGCGCAAGGCCGATTATCTCGCTGCCCTGGCCGATAGCTCTGGTGGTTCCCACCAGATTGCCACGGATGCGCCGGTGTCTGATGGCAGGGCGTTGCGCGCCGAACTGCTTGCGCTCTAGGGTGTTGGGCCGTGGACCGCCGACATGGCGATGATCTTTGCGCTCGGCAGGATGGACGTGCTGCCGCTTGCCGATATCGGCTTGCAGCGCGCGGTAGAGAGGTTCTATGGCGGCGCGAGGTCGCCACAACGCCTGCAGGAACTGGGTGAGACCTGGCGACCGTGGCGAACCGTGGCTGCCTGGTATCTGTGGCGTGATCTGGATCCGGTGCCGGTGGCCTACTGACGACAGGGCCACCGGAACACGATCTGATCTAGTGGTAATCGCGAATGAAATAGACCAACAGGACCATGCCCGCGAGGCCGCCGAGGATAGCGGTGAGGACCGGGTCGAGATTGGGGATTTCATAGGCCGTCCGATCGATGAAGCGTATGACGCCGTTGCTCAGGCGGCCCTGATCAGCGACATATTGGGCCAGTGAGGCTCTGCCCAAGGCGCCCACCAGAATGATCGAGGTGGCCGACAGGAACGACCGCCAACGGGCTGATTTTGCCTTTTGTGATTTACGTGATGAAAAGTTTGGGCGTTTGCTGCGCGCCCTGGATGCGAACATATCGAGGCTCCCTTCGGTGGCTCCGCTGCCGCCTGCGTCTTGCAGGGGCCGGTGGCTTTGCGTCCCGGCGTCTCCGCCGGTTTGCCGTTATCGGGGATATCCCTGTTCCCGCCGGGAACATCGCACTCGTAGGAAATCCACGTGATGGTTACCAAACTATTGACGTCACGGGCATGAGTCTGTGATCGCCCGCACAGATAGGCTTGACGCCGTGTGAGCGCCGCGACCAAACTCCGCGCACCAAAACCGGGAGCCTCGACGATGACGTTTCATACCAACCCGCGGGTTGACGGGGTCAAGGCCCCGCCAATCCCCGAAGCATGGAGCTGGATCGAAGGTCTGGAGTTTCCGGTTGACCGGCCCCTGCTTGATGTTTGCCAGGCTGTTCCCGCCGATCCGCCACCCGAGGCGTTGCGTGCACATGTGGCAGCACGCGCCGGCGATCCCGCAACTGCGAAATACACCGATATCTTCGGCCTGGAGCCTCTGCGTGAGGCCCTGGCCGGTGACATCCGGTCGATCTATGGCGGAGACGTTGCCGCCGCCGACACCATGATTACGGCAGGCTGCAATCAGGCATTTTTCAACACAATGGTCGCCTTGGCAGGCGAGGGCGATCACATCCTTCTGCCCGCCCCCTGGTACTTTAACCACGAGATGACAGCCGACATGCTGGGGGTCGGCGTGGTGCCAGTACCGTTCCGGCCTGAGCGTGGCGGCGTGCCCGACCCTGAGGATGCGAGGCGTCTGGTCAACGAACGCACGCGCGCGATCGTACTGGTTTCACCCAACAATCCGACCGGCGCGGTTTATTCCAGCGAAATTCTGGAAGCCTTTCTGGACGTTGCCCGCGACGCCGGTTGTGCCCTGGTTGTCGATGAAACCTATCGCGATTTCCTGAACGTCGGCGAACGCCCCCATGATCTCTTTTCGCATACCGAATGGCGCGGCACGCTGGTTCACCTCTACAGCTTCTCGAAAGTCTATTGCCTTACAGGCTACCGGGTCGGTGCTGTCGTGGCCGGCGCTGCCATGATGGCTGCTCTGGAGAAGGTGACCGACTGCGTCCAGATCTGTGCGCCTCATCTGGGCCAGGAGGCTGCGCGATACGGCATCGGACACCTGAAGGAATGGCGACAAGGCAATGCGGTGGTCATGGCCGGCCGTGCCGAAGCGCTGCGCCGGGCCTTTACGCGCAACGACCTGCGTTATGAGTTGGTCAGCGCAGGCGCCTATTTCGCCTATGTCCGGCACCCGTTCGCAGGCAGGAGCGATGTCGAGGTGGCCCAGGGGTTGGCGCGTGAACAGGGATTGCTTGCTTTGCCCGGAAGCTGGTTCGGCCCCGATCAGGAACGTTACCTGCGTTTCGCCTTTGCCAATCTTGATGAAGCCGTCATGCCTGCCATCGTCGAGCGCCTCACCGCCAGCCAGGTTTGAGCAGTTCAGATCGGATCGCGTTAAGCCTGTATCGCAATCGATCCAGACTTAACGCGATCTGCTCTAGCGCTCGCGCAGGGCTTCGTGGCGCAGCTTGAGCACCGGCTTCAGGAGATAGTCCAGGACCGAGTTCGATCCGGTGTGGATGTCGAGTGTCGCCTCCATGCCCGCGGTGACCGGATACTCGCCGGGCTCGCTGCCCAGATAGGATCCGTCGGTTGTCGCTACGACCCTGAAATAGGTGTTGCCGGACTCGTCCTGCTGACTGTCGGGTGAGACCAGAATGACCTCTGCTTCCAAACCGCCATAACGAATGTAGTCGTAGGTTGAGACCTTGACGGTTGCTGCCTGCCCTACGCGCACATAGCCGATGTCCTGCGGGTTCAAGCGCGCTTCGACCACGAGTTGGTCGTCCGAGGGCACGATATCCATGATTGCTTCGCCGGGGCGGACAACCGCACCAATGGTGAAAAAGCGCAGGCTTTTGACGATGCCATCGATCGGACTCATGATCAGCGTTCGCCTTGAGATCGAGGTCGCCTTGATGATTTCTTCGGCGATCGTATCAATCTGGATTTCGACATTGGCGAGTTCTTCGAGAGCATTGCGCTCGAAGGCAAGTTCGGCTTCGCGCATGCGTTCCTTGGCTTCGGCCAGAGCCGAATCTGCGCCGGGAAGGCTGGCCTCGACGGTTGCCAGCTGGCCCTGGATCTGGTCGACCGCGATCTTGCGCGCCAGATGATCCTGCAGGGAAATCAGCCCATCGGTGATCAGGTCTTCTGCCATGTAAAAAGCTTCTCGGGCGAGGGCGAGTTGGCTGCGCAGTGCGCCGGCCTCCTCTTCGAGCTGACGAAGATCGGACTCGCGCTGGCGGACCTGCTCTTCGGCTGAAAGGGCTGCGCTTTCCATCTCGGCGCGCCTGGCATTGAGCGAGTTGATTTCGTTCTGTGCCATTTGCGTCCGGCGCTCCAGGACGTCCTCGGGAAAATCGGGAGAACCGCCGTGGGCTTCGGCGAGCAGGCGGGCTCGACGAAGCATCAGGCCGTCGAGCGTAACCTGAAGTTCAGCCTCTCTGCCCTGCGATGCGTTCAGGTCAAGCCGCACCAGCGGTGATCCGGCAACCACCCTGTCGCCCTGGTTCACAAACATTTCCTCGATGATGCCGCCTTCAAGATGCTGGATCGTCTTCACTTGACCCTGGGGCACGAATTCGCCGGTCGCCGTCGCGACCTCGTCAAGTTCAGCCTGCGATGCCCAGGCCCCCAAAATGATCAGCAACACCATGATGGCCCAGCCGAAGAACCGGATGGCGCTTGCCTTGGTCTGTTTCTGAAGGTCGTCGAGCTCACTCATTCCCCGGCCTCCGCCGCGGGGGTGTTGGCCGCCGCGTTTGCCTGTGGATCGCCTGTGTTGTCGGCCACTGCCTTTTTGGGCGTTCCGAACATCTTGGCCAGCACCTCGCGGGTCGGCCCGGCGATCGCGACCTTGCCTTTTTCCAGCCCGACAATGTGGCGGCAGGCAGCGAGCAAGACCGGCGTGTGGGTCGAGATCACGATCGTGCGGTCTTTGGCCATATCGACGAGCCTGTCACGCAGCGCCAGTTCGGCGTCGCGGTCTAGATTGGCCGCGACCTCATCGAGAAGCAGGACTGCTGGGTCGTGGAGCAGGGCGCGGGCAACGGCAATACGTTGACGCTGGCCACCGGAAAGACGCATGCCTGCTTCGCCGATGTCGGTGCCATAGCCATCGGGCAGGTCGGCAATGAAACCGTGAGCTCCGGCGGACTTTGCCGCTTCGATAATCAGTGCGTCGTCGGCATCGTCCTTCATGCCGCAGATATTGTCCCGGATGGTGCCGTGGAACAGAGCAGCCTCTTGCGGCACATATCCGATCCAGGGTGCGAGATCGGCGCGTGTGTACTGGATGATATCCGAGCCATCGAGCAACACTCGGCCCTGGTCGGGCTGATAGAGGCCCTGCATCAACTTCATCAGCGTGGTCTTGCCCGAGCCGTTGGGGCCGATCAGCCCGATCATGCCACCCGGTTTGATTCGCATCGTGATGCCGTCGATCACCTTGCCGCCGTCTTCGGCAAAGCTGAAGGAGATGTTCTCCAGCTCGATCTCTCCGGCAGGGCGCGAAAGGGTGATGGTCGTTTCGGTACGCTCCTGGGCCAGCGCGAAGGCTTCCGAGAGGCGCACGATCGCCTGTTTGTAGAGCGCGTAGTTGCGCCAGGTGTTGACCAACTGGTTGAGCGGCTGGATCAGCCGGTTCGAGAGCATGTTGGTCGCGATCAGGGCGCCGATCGAGAGGCGTTGATCAAGAATAGCCAGTGCACCCACGGTGGTCAGCGAAACCGTCGTGATGAACGACAGTGACATTGTGAGATTAGCGAAGCTGTCGGACCAGAAACCACGGGTCAACGAGCGTTTGATCACCGTGGCATGCTGGGATTCCCACTTCTCGCGGAAACCCTGCTCGATCGCCAGTGCCTTGATCGTAGTGCGGCCCTGAAGCATTTCGGCCAGCATCGCCTCGCGGTCGAGCATGCGGTCCTTTTCCTGCGTGTTGGCGTTTTCGAGCATGCCGCCCGAAACCCAGGCGACAATCAGAAAAACCGGCACGATCACCAGCAGGACCCATGCGATCGGCTCGGCGATGACAAACACGATCACGATGAAGATCGGGATGAAGGGCAGTTCGGCGGCCAGGACGGCGGTTGGGCCCGAAAACATGTTGCGGATCGTATCGGCATCGCGGAACAGGGAATGCCAGTAGTTCGAGGGGCGTGACTCAAGCATGCGTAACGGCAACGCCGATACCTTGTTGAAGAGTGCACGGCCAAGTTCGACGTCGATCAGCAGTGCGGCTTTCTGCAGAACCCGGCTTCTGGCCTGGCGCAGGACATAGTCGAACAGGATGACGATGGCGACGCCCGCAACCAGCGCGATCAGGGTTTGCGTGCCCTTGTAGAAAACGACGCGGTTATAGACCTGCATCACGAAGACCGGCAGGCCCAGCGCCAACAGGTTGACGAACAGCGACATCACCATGACTTCGCGGAACGCGGGAGCCAGCGGTTTCAGGATCGCCTTGAGCCAGGATTTGTCGGTTTGGTCTGCCATGGCCGGGATTGTGCCATTCTTCCTCATGTCGCGCCATCGGCCCTTCTGCACCCGAGCAGGCGTGCTAAACTAATATCTGATCTGTGGGAACGGGGCGCGTATGAGCCGTTTGATTACCAACTGGAAGTTCACCTACGCGCTGGCGTTTGGCCTTCTCATCGCCATGATTGCACTGCGTTTCGCGGACCCATTGCCGCTACAGATCATGCGCAACAAGACATTCGATATCTTCCAGCGTATCGAGCCGCGCCAAATGCCGACGGACCAGATCGTCCCGGTGCGCATCATCGATATTGATGATGAAAGCCTTGAAGCGTTGGGCCAATGGCCGTGGCCGCGGACCCTGATTGCCGAGATTGTCCGGACGCTGGTCGACGATTACGGCGTCGCTGTCGTTGCCTTCGATATCGTCTTTGCGGAGCCGGACCGGCTGTCGCCGGGAATCTATGCTGGCCGGCTGCATGACGAACTATCGCCGGAACTTTATGAACAATTGTCGGAATTGCCCTCCAACGATGATGTCCTGGCTGCGACGATGGCCGGACGGCCGGTGGTTCTGGGGCAGGCCACTATTCCAAGAGGAGATCCGCCCGAGACAGACGACCTTCCAAGGAAGGCGGGCATCGCCGTGCGCAACATCACACCGTATGACCTGCCGCCGATCAGCGCTCCGCTTCTTGATTTCGCGAATATCGAGCGCAATTTGCCAGAGCTTGAGGCTACGGCTTCGGGCATCGGGTTTTTCTCGTTCTTCCCTGATTCAGACAATATCGTTCGGCGTGTGCCGCTTCTCCTCAATGTCGATGGCAACATCTATCCGGCTCTGAGCATTGAGGCTTTGCGCGTTGCGCTGGGGCGTCCCTCGATCATGATCGAGCAGGATGCCTGGGGACCCACCAGCGTCAAGCTGACAGCGGATTTTGCCTTGCCTACGGACAGCACAGGGCATGGTTGGGTCCACTATGCGCCTTATACACGTGACCGTTATGTCTCGGTCGTCGACGTTCTCGATCATACGGCGCCACCGCAGATGTTGGCCGGCCATGTGGTCATTCTGGGGACATCCGCTGCCGGCCTGCAGGATATTCGTGCGACACCCTTGGAAGATGCGCTGCCGGGTGTGGAGGTGCATGCGCAGCTTCTTGAAAACCTCCTCACTCAGACGACGCTGAACCGCCCGAACTTTTCATTGTGGCTGGACTACATTGTAATCATCGCGGCCGGGCTCATGCTGGCCCTCATGGTGCCGTTTGGCGGCGCGCTCTGGAGCCTTGTCGGTGTCTCGGTTGTGGTTGCGGGTGTGACCGGTGGATCCTGGTACCTCTTCAAGGACAAGCAGCAACTTGTCGCGTTCGCCTATCCCGTCATCTGCATCATCGCGCTCTACATGTTTTTCACCTTCATGAACTACATGCGTGAGGAGCAGCAGAAGAAGCAGGTGAGGGGGGCGTTCGCGCAGTATCTCTCGCCGGCGATGGTCGAGCAGCTGGCCAAGGATCCCGACCGCCTCCAGCTTGGCGGTGAGATGCGTACGATGACGCTGTTTTTCTCCGATATTCGCGGATTCACCACGATATCCGAGCAGTTCCGTGGCAATCCGGTCGGGCTGGTCAGCCTGATCAACCGTTTCCTGACGCCGATGACGGGCATCATTCTCGATCACAAAGGCACGATCGATAAATACATGGGTGACTGCATCATGGCGTTCTGGAACGCGCCGATGGAGGACGACGACCAGATCGTCAATTCGCTTGAGGCGGGGATCACCATGATCGAGGAGGTCGACCGCCTCAACGATGAGCTCGAGAAGGAATGCGAGGAGGAGGGCCGGCCCTTCTTCCCGATCAAGGTCGGTGTCGGCATCAACACCGGCGAGGTCTTTGTCGGCAATATGGGGTCGGACCAGCGCTTTGATTATTCGGTGATCGGCGACGATGTGAACCTCGCTGCCCGCCTTGAAGGCCAGTCAAAGACCTATGGCGTGGTCATCGTGATCGGTGATCAGACCAAACAAGGCGCAGATGATTTTGCCACGCTGGAACTTGATCTCATCAAGGTGAAGGGCAAGAAAACCGCGGTGCGCATCTTCACGCTTGTCGGCCGTGCTGATGTCCGCGACTCCAAGGTCTTCCAGAAGCTGGCGCCTCTCCACCAGACGATGCTCGATACCTACCGCGCCCAGGAATGGGACAAGGCCGTAGCGCTGAGCACCGAATGCCGTGCGATGATGCCCCAGCTCGATGGTCTCTACGAAGCGTTCTGCGAGCGCGTTCAGGAGTTCCGTGACAACCCGCCCGGCCCCGACTGGGACGGCGCCTACACGGCGACCACGAAGTAGAGCTGCACACAGCGCCTGGCACGCATCATGTTGTCAGGTTTTTTATGACCGTTGCGCGAAGAATTGCCGCGAGCGTGATGGTCCCGTGCAGCGGTCGTGGCGTTACAAGATCAGCCGACTGGCTGCTTTGACGGCCGACTTCTCAGGCCGGATTCACACCTTCAGATCAATTCGATCGAAACGGAAAGGCTGATCTATTCGAAGCTCCAGCTTCGCGTGAGATTGAGATCCGTCGTTTCCTCAAGATCGCTGGTTGAGACCAGTGCTGCCGAAACGGCGTTGGGTTCTGCTGTCGCGACCGGCTCGGCGGCTGCGATGGCGAGATCCAACGCACTGGGCTCGGCCTCGTCTACAATCATCGCATCGACTGCGACAATCTCAACCGGCTCCATGGTGGGCTCAAACACTTCCAGCTCTGCGGTCATGCTCTCGACCGGCTCGGGCGAGGGCTCCAGCAGTTCAGCCTCGGTCACCTGGGCGACGACGACCGGCTCGCTTTCGGGCCAGGCAATCGGCTCGGCATCAGCGGCAATCTCGACCTCGACAGGCTCCATTGCCATGACTTCCGCAGTCACGACTTCAACCTCTACCTCGGGCTCGCTTGTTGCGGCGACTGCGGTGGCCAAAGCGACCGTGCTCGCGTCAGCGCTCGCGGCAACGGCAAATGCGCCGTCATCGAGTTCCATCGACGCCAGGTCGGGGTCAACGCCCAGGCGATCGGCGGTCAGTCGCCCCATGGCCTGAAGCAGGGCATAGACCGCGATGTAACCGTCATACTGCGCGGTGACTTGATTGATCTGTGCATTAAAGACCTCGTTTTCAGCGTCGAGAACATTCAGGACCGTTTCCTGACCGGCATCGCGCAAACGCACGCGCGAAGCATGAACTTCTTCCGCGATCGCAACGGCATTCTCAAGGAGCGCGACCCGCTCGACCGCGGTCTGCCACCTCTCCCAGGCCAGCTCCGTATCCTGGACGATGAGGCGGCAGGTGGCCGTGCGGTCGTGGACCGAAGCGACATACTGATAGGCCGATTGCGCAACACCGGCCTGATTGGCAAAGCCTGCAAAAAGCTGCCAGTTGGCTTCGACAATCACAGCCGCATCGCGGCGGATACCGATGGTCCCGGCGACATCGTGTTCCCAGTTCAACCGTCCGACGAGATCGAGAGTAGGCCAATAGGCCGACCGCGCAGATACCCGGCCCTCGTCGGCCAGATTGACGGCCAGCTCACTGTTTTCACCCTGGGGGTTTTCGGCCAGCGCGATCCCGATCGCGGTATCGAGATCGCCCGGCAGTTCACCCATCGGCCGGTTGGGCAGTTGCATGTTTGCGAGATCGGGCTCGTGACCGAAAATGCGGTTGTAACGCGCGATTGCCTGTTCAAGCGTACCTTCGAAAGCAACCCGTCTTTCCTGTGCAATCTGCAGGCGGGACTTGGCTTGTAACTCATCGAGCGTGATGCCCGAACCGCGCTCGACGCGTTCGGTTTCCAGATCCAGCTGGGTCTGGATCACGCCGACATTGCGGGTCGAAAGGTCGATCAGAGACTGGGCACGCAGCACATTGAGATAAGCGCGCACGCCGAGAAAAATCAGTGCCTGAGTCTGGCTGTCGAGGTTGACGTTGGCGATGTCGCTGCTGAGTTGGGCGCTGCCGTAAACGGCTTGCGTGCCATAACCGTCGAACAAGCGCTGCCGGAGGGTCGCCGTTACCAGGTTGCGTGTGAGATCCAGAGAGTCGCCGGGGTTGGTTGAGTCGGTGTACTCGTAACCGTAGTCGCCCGAGACATCGATCTGCGGCAGGAACCCGGCAAAGGCGATGTTCACACCCTCTTCGGAGGCTTCGACCTGATTGCGCAAACTCTGGATTTCAGGATTGTCAGCCAGCAGGATGACGATCTCGTTTTCCAGGTTCTCGGCAACGGCGCCGCCGGCGCCAAAAAACAGCCCAGTTATCAATGCTGCAGCCGAAACCCGACCTAACCGCAAGCACATGCTGATTCTCCCAACCAGAAGGCACCAGGCAAAACCCCATGCCCAGCTATAACCCCATCTTAACACCGGGCACGTCTGACGCAACGCGAATGGCTACGTCAGACGGTATTGTAGAACTCTCGTAACTCGTTGAAATCCGACGACCTTTTATCGGTCAGGACCGGCCCTGGCCAGGCTCTGTGGCATTCACCAAGCACGCCATGTTGCCATAGGGGTGTTTGTTGTCGCGCATCAACTGGTGGGCATGACCGATTTCGTCGAAGCTGAAGGTGTCCGAGAGACAGGGATCGATCCTCTTGTCGATCATCAGCTGATTGACCGCTGCGGCCTGCTCATCGTTCGAAAGATGGCTGCCCTGCAGGCGTTTCTGGCGCATCCAGTGGTAGCGCAGATCCATCGTGATGTTGTAGCCGGTGGTGCCGGCACAGATCACGATCATGCCGCCGGTCGAGGCGACAAAACCACTGGTCGGCAGGGTGGCTTCGCCTGGGTGTTCGAACACGATCTGCGGGCTGACACGCTCGCCGGCCGCTTCCCAGATTGCCTTGCCGAAGGCGCGCGCACCCTTGGACCAGGCGCCGTATTCCGGGCTTTCGGTGTCAGGCATCGTGCCCCAATGGTCGAAATCGTTGCGGTTGATCACGCCGACCGCACCGTGATCCAGACAGAACTGGCGTTTGTCCTCGTCGGAGACGACGGCAATCGCCTTGCCGCCCAGGGCCTTGGTGATCTGCATGGCATAGGTACCCAGGCCGCCTGCAGCACCCCAGACCAGGACGACATCGCCTTCATGGATGGTGTTGGGTGCCCAGCCCATCAGCATGCGATAGGCGGTCGAAGCACAAAGCAGATAACAACCGGCTTCTTCCCAGGAAAGGTGCTTGGGCTTGGGCTGGCACTGATGGGCCTGCGCCTTGGCGAACTGGCAGTAGCTGCCGTAATTCGTCTGGTAACCCCAGATGCGGGTCGAATCGGCCAGCATCGGGTCCTTGCCGGAGAGAACCCACGGATCATTGGGTTCCCACCAGCCCGAATGCACGACGACTTCGTCGCCCGGCTTCACATGGGTGACATCGGCGCCGACCTTCCAGACGATGCCGGCACAATCTGATCCGCCGGCGTGAAAATCTTCCGGCTCGCCCTGCTTCTGGCGCACCGCGATGACATCGATCGGGTAACCCAGGGCCGCCCATACGTTGTTGTAGTTGATGCCGGTGGCCATGTTGTAGACCAGCACCTCGTCGGGCTTGAGCTCCGGAACATCGAGGATTTCGCGCTGCCAGGCATCCTTAGGCTCGCCGAAGCGTTCCTGACGCACGGAAAAGGCATGCATCTTTTCAGGCACTTCACCCAGTGGCGGGCGTTCGCCTAGTGCGCAGATTTCCATCGATTTTCTCCCCATAGAGGCAATGTTGCAGTGCACAAATTCGGTGGTTGTTTTCCCTGCCGAAACGCTTCACGTCAAGTCGAATTGCGTGCATTCGCCAATCTCAGCAGGGCTGGAACCAGATCGGCGGCATCCCGGCAAACCTCCGCACCCAGCCCGACGATGCGATCGGCGACATCAACCGGAAGGCTGGTGTTCGAAGCATCGGGGATCTGGTTCAGCCGTCCGCCGATCAGCACCGGGATAACAACGCCCTGTTGGCGCAATTCGTCCAGAACTTCGGAAACGTAACGCAGCGCGACGCCGTTGTAGGTGCTGATGCAAACCATGTCACAGCCCGAAGCGATCGCTGTGGCGGCAAGATTGTCGGGGTCGACGGAAACGCCGCCATCAAGCGCCTCGACGCCGAGGTCGCCGCACATGGTTTCGAGCAAACTCTTGCCGTGTTCGTGCACGTCACTGGTCGCCACCAGCGCACGCAGGCCGGCGGCCCTGATGGTTTCGCGCTGGTCGTCTGGAACGACATCCAGGCGCCGCGCCGCCATGGCGTCCAGTTCCTGCTTGACCGGTGAGACCACGACCGGAGCGCTCGCACCAAAGGCTTTCTCCAGCTGCCGTGCTCCGATCCGGCGCAGCGCGAGGAATAGCTCGAAGGGGCAGGCGATGTCATAACCCCGTTCTTCCAGGCCTTTCAGGACGGCATCACGGAAGGCATGAGCGCCCTCGAGTATGACCGCAGCCTGCGCCTTTGCGGTTTCGACATCACACAGGGGTGCGAGACCTTCGGCCTGTTCGATCAGGCGGTCGGCAAAAAGCTGTGCTGCAACGACTTCGTCGATATCGGGGATACGTTCGTTTTCCGTGACCGGCACCGGGTTGATCGCATGGCCGGTTGGCATCGCCATCTGGCCCAGAATATCGGTCAGCAGGTAACCTGCGAGGCTGGCGTAGTTCTGCGCTTCATCGCCGCGATAGGCGGTCGTGTTGCCATAGACCATCGAACCCGGCGTTGTGGCGCCATCGGCCAGCGCGAAATGAAAGGCCATGCGCGCCACGGGTTCGGAAAAGTGGTGACCGTAACAATGGGCCATGGAACCGCCGATCAGCGTCTCGACGATGTGGCGTTCGATCAGCGCCGCGCCCAAGCAGCTCGAAAGATCGGTGAAGGTTGCCGAAAACCCGTCGTCCAGATTGGAGTGCACCAGGACCTCAACCGGTTGCGCTGCGATCAGGCCGAGCGCCTTGACCGTCTCTGCGACGCTGGTGACATCGTCATCCCAGCCTGGCAGGCGGAAGGTGAAAAGCTGGCCCAGGTTGCCGATCGAGGTCGAACCCGCCGCCAGGGCCCAGCAGGTGTTGGTCACCGCAGCGGGAAACCCCAGCGCCCAGTCGCCGAAATGGGGTGCAACCGGTGCCGCAGCGGTCAGCGCAACGCATTGTTCCGGGCTTTCCAGCCACATGCCGGTGCCGCGCGGCCCGGTCCGCATGTCCAGCGGGTAACCCATCGCCCAGTCGAGCGTAATGCCGTAGCGATCAACCCTGGCGCCGGCCTTGTCGCAGGTCTCCCAGATCTCGTGGTAACAGCGCCGGCTTTTCTCGAAATCGCGAAAGCCTATCTGGCCGTGGCGCATGATCCTGTTTTCACCGGCACAGCGGCGCTTGAAGGCTGCTTCCGAGCGTTCACCGACATGGTCGAGAAAGGCTGAGGGGCCGACTTGCCAGTCCTTGGCCAGCGCGCGGCCCTCGTCCAGCAGCGTGGAACCGGGCGGCAGGTCCGGTTCGGGCAGGATCAGGGATCGGGCGAGTGGGTCTGCTGTCATGGTCACACCACTCTGCCGCCGGTCATGCCGCTTTGCCAGTCTGCCGTTGCGGGTTATAGATACACCATGCAGCGCGACCGTACCCTGATGCCCGCCGAAGCCCTCCGCCTTGCTGCGCTGGGTGTGCTGGCGGGCCACGAGACCATGGCTTACGCCGCGCTCGCGACCGAAGTGCGCCTGTTCACCGCCAGCTACGGCGGTTCGCCGATCGATGTCATGTCATCCTCAATCGAACTTCTCCGTTTCGAGAGCCTCATCGAGGTTGTTGAGAAGGCTGACGATCCCGGCGACGCCATCGTTGCACTGACCGCAGAAGGTCGCGAAGAGCTCGAAGCCCTGCTGCAATCCCCGGTCAAGACGGCAGGCGCCTATGCCAAGTTGCTGACTGCGCTGAAAATGCGGTTTCTGCACCTGCTAACCGACGACCAGCGCACCCTGCAGCGCGAACTCTTCGCCGATTCGCTCGAACGCGAACTCGCCCGCCTGCTTGACCTGCGCGGCCGGCTGTCCGGCGAGCACCCCGATTTCCTCGCCTGGCTGGATCTGGATATCGATCGTGTGAAGGCGGAACTCATATGGTTCGAACAACACGCCTAGGCATTGCCTGCATTATGCTTGAATTGGCTGCGTGCCAGAAGGCGTCGCGGGCGCCGGCTACTTCAGTGCTGATCGATGAAGGCGAAAAGCACAAATCATTCCTCGAAAGTCAGAATGTGCGTGTCGAGTACTACGGGTGTGAGGGCGGGTTGCGCTCACAAACAATGATGAATCTTAGTTCGATGAATCCGTATCCTCGTGAATTGGCCCTCATCGATGCCGGCATTCTGTTGAGTATGCTCTCGCAATGCGAGAAGGGCCGTCCTGCCGGCCCGGTAGTAGATGAGAACGGAAACACGCTTCTGGAATGTCGCAATGTCTACTTCGCCACATACGATCCCGGCGTTTACCACTTCGTCAATGTTTGTCCCGACACTGAACTTGCCTATCGGCCAACGGAGAATTTCTGTGGTCCGGTCAAGTTTCTCGGCGAAGACGCGTCTACGGAACGTTGTCTGATTGTCTTTGCGGACTAGCTTGGCTGCGCCAACGCAACCTTCGCAGCCGCACTACCCATCTCCGCCGCACGCTCCAGCGCTTCACGCGCCAGTTCCGGTTGAGGTGTGTTGTAGTCGCCGGACTGATAGGCATACGCCAGCTTCAGCCAGTCCTCTGCGGTTCCGGTTTCGGCGCGCTTCTTCAGCTTGAAGAGCGCCATGATGCGCTTCTTGTTGGTCTTGCCTGCCATGGCGACAGTCTATCTCACGCCGCCGAAGGCGACACCAGAGAGTTCGGCCATGTCTTTCTTCCAGGTTGTCAGGTCATCCTGGTTGAAACCGGACAGGTGGTCGTGGCCGCAGGCGCGGGCCATCACCTGCATCAGTTCGACCGAAGCCTCGAAGAAGTTCTGGAGCTGGTGGGCGGATTTCTCGATCACCAGACGGCTCACCAGATGTGGTTTCTGTGTTGCGATGCCGACCGGGCAGTTGTTGGTGTGGCAGGCACGCATGGCGATGCAGCCGATCGCCTGCATGGCCGAGTTCGAGAGCGCGACGGCGTCGGCCCCCATGGCCAGCGCCTTGATGAAATCGGCTGGTTTGCGCAAGCCTCCGGTGATGACCAGGGTGATGTCGTCGCGGCCTGTCTGATCGAGATGGCGCCGGGCCCGGGCGAGTGCGGGAATGGTCGGGACCGAGATGTTGTCGCGGAAGATGATGGGCGCGGCGCCGGTGCCGCCGCCACGGCCATCGAGAATGATGTAGTCGACCCCTACCTCGAGCGCGGCGTCGATATCCTTCTCGATATGCTGGGCCGAGAGTTTGTAGCCGATCGGGATGCCGCCGGTGCGGTCGCGCACCTCATCGGCGAATTCCTTGATCTGGCTGACTTCAGTCCAGTCCGGAAACCGTGATGGCGAGATCGCGGCTTCACCTTCGTTGAGGCCGCGCACCTGGGCTATCTTGCCCTTGACCTTGGCGCTGGGAAGGTGACCGCCAGTCCCGGTCTTGGCACCCTGACCGCCCTTGAAGTGGAAGGCCTGCACCTTGGCGAGTTTGTCCCAGGAAAAACCGAACCGGGCCGAGGCGAGTTCATAAAAGTAACGCGAGTTTTCGGCCTGCTCCTCGGGCAACATACCGCCTTCGCCCGAACAGATCCCGGTGCCGGCGAGTTCCGCGCCCCGTGCCAACGCCGCCTTGGCCGGCTCCGACAGGGCGCCAAAGCTCATGTCGGAGACAAAGAGCGGGATGTCGAGTTTCAGGGGTTTCTGCGCGTTGGGGCCGATCACGACTTCGGTGCTGACCGGTGCGTCATCGAGCAGGGGTGGGCGATGCAACTGGGCTGCCAGAAGCTGGATATCATCCCAATCGGGTAACTGGTCGCGGGGCACGCCCATGGCGTCGACCCGGCCGTGATGGCCGGTGCGCTTGAGACCGTCGCGGGCATAACCCTGGATCAGGCCGGTATAGGGTTCCTCGGTCGCGCCGTGGCTGGTGTCGGCGTAAAGCCCCAGATAGGCATCGCGGTTGTAGGGCTGCGGGTTGGCCTTGGACCAGGCTGTGATTTCGTCCTCGTCGACCAGCACCTGGCCGTCCTCGACCCAGGAGGTGAACTTCGGCAGGGCTTCGGTGTTGTTGTATTCCGAAACGCCGGAATCGAGCCGGTAGTTCCTGTAGTGGACGCCGCAGATCAGGTTGTTGCCCTGAACATACCCGTCTGACATCAGGGCGCCGCGATGCATGCAGCGGCCGTAGAGAACCGAAACAGCGTCATCGAAACGAACCACGACGAGGTCGACTTCAGCGACCAATGCATAGTGCGGCTTGCGGTCTTCGAGCTCGGCGACGGCGGCAATCGATAACTTGTTCATGGAGCAATCTGGTCCTCAGGTTGAAGGTCGTGATGGTGATGGGTGACGAGTGGCTTGGCTGATGTTCCCCCGGTTTGTGTTTCAGGGCAGGGGCCCATCGCGGCTACTCGGGCGGCATACCAGCGAGCACCGGGCTGTGCCGAGAGACCGTGGAGCAGCGCGCTGATCCACACCGCGTTGATCGCAAGCGCCAGGATTGGCTCGGCGAAATCGGGGTCGATCGCCGGGACGATCAGCAGCGCAAACAGGGCGGTCGCAAGACCACGTGGACCGAACCAGCCGAAAAACAGCCGGCTGGTGGGTGATGCGTCCGAGCCCAACAGCGACAGCCAGATCGCGATCGGCCGGACAAAAAACAGGCTGATCAGGATCAGGGTGGCGGTTGCCCATGTCAGATGCGCCAGGGCACTGGGAACGAGCACCAGACCAAGCATGAAAAACGCACCCCAGGTCAGCAGCTGGCCTTCACTTTCAGTGAATTCATAGACGAACTTGCAGCGGCCCTTGACGACATTGCCGAAACACAGCCCGGCAACAAAGGCGGCGATGAAGCCGTTGCCGCCGATCGCATCGGCGCCCATGTAGATGCCACCGGCCAGGGCGATCGCGCCGATGCCGGCAAAGGTATCGGAGGTCAGCCGCCTTGCCTTGGCCTGTAGCAACACAAAGCCGCCCAGCGATCCGCCGGCAGTCCCGACCAGAGGGCCGAGCGTGAGCTGCATTGCGGCAAAGATCAGCCAGTCGGTATCATCCCCGCTCATTTCGAAACTCGCCAGGCTGGCGAAAAGCAGCACGGCCGGCAGGGCGAGACCGTCGTTGAGGCCGCTTTCGACGGTCAGCGCGCGGCGGGCGCGTTCGGGCACGGCGGGGTTTGTGATGACGGCCTGGCCGAGCGCGGCATCGGTTGGCGCGAGGATCGCTGCGACCAGCGCCAGGGCAAAGATCGGCCAGTCCGGCATGAAGAGCCAGGCGACCGCGGTGCCGATCAGCATCGCGCCGGGCAGGCCAATCAGCAGCATACGTTGCGGCCAGGCATGCTGCTTACGCAGTGCTCCGAGGTCGATTTGTGCCGCGTCGATAAACAACAGGACGATCAGGGCGACTTCGGCGACGACATGGAGAGCGGTCTCGGCGCCGGCATGGGGCCAGTCGCCAAGCAAAGACAGAACCGCGCCCAACGCGATGAAGATCATCGGTGCGGTGAGCATGGTCGAATTCATGCGTTTGGCGACCATCGCGAAGGCTGCCGTGAAGACGGCCACTATCAGCAGAATGGTACTCATGGAATGGTGCCCCTGCCCATCGTTCGTCCCCGTCTCAATGCATGTGGGGCGAAACTTTCGGCGGTGCGCATCAAAACGACCTCCTGGTCGATCACGATTACTTCAGGCTTGCCCGAGCACGGCGCGCGGAACCTTCGGAAGGGCCTATGCTTTCGTTCAGGAAAAAAGGGTGGCCTTTCTGTCTGCGCCCGGCAAGAATCCGCCCAACACCAGAATCCAGGGGAGTAACATCACCATGCTTAGGAACACAAAACACACGGCTGAAGAACTTTGGCAAATGGACCATGATCACGTCATCCATCCCTTCACGGATTTTTCCCGTTGGGACAAAGATGGCTCGGACATCATGGCTGAGGCCTCCGGTATTCACGTCACCGATACCCATGGCAACAGGTTCATCGACGGCATCGGCGGATTGTGGTGCGTCAACATCGGCTACGGCCGCGAGGAAATGGTGCAGGCGATTGCCGATCAGGTCCGCGAGATTCCCTATTATTCGCCATTCTCCCATCTCTCGACGCCGCCGGCCGGCGTCCTGGGCGCGATGATCGCCGAGCGCACGCCGGGCGATCTCGACCACATGTTCTTCGGCACCGGCGGTTCCATGGCCAACGATTCGGCCATCCGCTTCGTCCATTTCTACTGGAACCAGAAGGGCAAGCCGTCCAAGAAGAAGATCATCAGCCGCATCGACGCCTATCACGGTCAGACCTATTTGGCCGCGGCGCTGACCGGCATCGCCTTCGACAAGATCGGTTTCGACGAGGCCGATGGTATCGTCGAATATGTCGCCTGCCCCTATCCGTACCGCCGGCCCGAAGGCATGACGGTCGAGGAGTTTGGCGACTGGCTGATCGAGGACCTTGAAAAGAAGATCGAGGACGTCGGTGCCGAGAACATCGGCGCCTTCATTGCCGAGCCCATCATGGGCGCTGGTGGCGTCATCGTGCCGCCCGAGGGCTACCACAAACGTACCCTCGAGGTTTGCAAGAAGAATGAGATTCTCTACATCTCCGACGAGGTCGTGACCGCATTCGGCCGGCTGGGCCACTACTTCGCGTCCGAGGACGTGTTCGGCATCGTTCCCGACATCATCACCTCGGCCAAGGGCATCAGCTCGGGTTATCAGCCGTTGTCGGCCACGATCATCAGCCAGGAAATGTATGATGTGATGTCCGTGCCCCAGGCTGATGGTGCGATGTTCACAACCGGCTTCACTTATTCGGGCCATCCGGTCTGTTGTGCCGCTGGTATCAAGAATATCGAGATCATCGATGAGGAAGACATCTGCGGTCATGTCCGCAACGTCGGTCCCTACTTCGAGGAAAAGCTCGGTGAGCTCAACGACCTGCCGCTGGTCGGCGAAGTTCGTGGCAAGTGTTTCATGATGTGCGTCGAGAACGTCGCCAACAAGGAAACCAAGGAGCTGCTCCCGCCGGAGGTCAATGTCGGCGGACGCATCGCCGATCATGCCCAGAAAAACGGCCTGATCGTGCGGCCGATTGGTCATCTCAACGTCATGTCACCGCCGCTGATCATGACCAAGGCGGAAATCGACGAGTTCGCCGGGATCCTGCGTGGTGCGATCGAGGCGACCCAGGACGATCTGGTGCGTGAAGGCATCTGGAACGGCTGATCACACTTTCGTTTGTTTGCAGGGGGCCTTCCTGTTTGGGCAGGAAGGCCCTTTGTATTTGTGGTTATTCTTCCCAGATGAAGTCCATGAAACCTTGCCCCGGCCTGTTTCTTCATCTTGTTCTCATTCTCTGCATGGTGTTCTTCGTTTCGATCGCGCCGGCGCAGGCGCAAGATGAAGATCCATGGGCCAGCCTGATTGTCACAGGCCAGGAGTTGCTGGCCAGCGGCGACGCGGGCGGCGCGCTGGAGCTTTTTCGCGAGTCCCTTAATTTGGTCGAGGATGAGGCGCGCGACGACCGTGATCGCACGGTCTCGCTCACCTCATTGGGGCTGGCTTATGGCGCGATGGGTGAGTTCGTGCTTGCCGGTGATCACCACCAGCGCGCATTGGATCTCAGGATCGAACTTTATGGTGAACCTTCAAAGGCGGTCGCGATCGGCCTGCGTCACCTGGCCCAGGTCCGGCGCAATCAGGGCTTCTTCGCCGAGACCTCGACGCTCTTCAACCGCGCCTTGCTCAATCTTGATGGCATCGGTGAAGGCGAGGGTGATGATGCTCTCGATATCCGCAAAGACCTGGCCTCGGTCTATTACGCCGTTGCGCGCTATGACGACGCGCTGGCGATTTACGAGGAATTGCTTCCGGCGGCTCGCCTTGGGTCACCCTCGAAACTGGTCGGTATTCTGACCGGTATGGCGGCAACCCATGAGGCGGCGGAACGACCTTTCCTGGCGCGTCCTCTGCTGGATGAAGCACTCGATGTCGCCCGCCGCGAACTGCCCGCACCCCATCCAGATACCGCCGGCGTGCTCAACAGCCTGGGCGAACACCTGCGTCGTCAGGGCCTCAGCAGTGAAGCCTTGCCCTATTACGAAGAAGCGCTGGCGATGCGGGTCGTTCTGCATGGTGAGACCGATTCCCGTGTTGCGCCGGTGCTCAACAACCTTGGTCTTGCCCTGTTCGACCTCGGTCGCCTGGATGAAGCTAGGGTTTATCTCGATGCCGCATTCCTGTTGACCTCCACCGTCTTTGGCGATCGCCATCCCGCCGTGGCGATCGTTCTGGGCAACCTGGCCGATGTTCTCGAAGCCCAGGGCGCGTTGGTCGAAGCCATCGAGGCCAATCGTTTCGCCATGCTTGTGCTGGAAGGGGCCAGTGGTCCCAACCATCCCGATGTTGCACGCCTGCGTGCCAGCTTTGGACGTCGCCTGCTTGCTGCGGGTGCCGCCGATATGGCTGCGCCAGAACTCGAAGCTGCTCTGATTGTCCTCGAGGCGACCTATGGCCGCCAGCACGCCGATGTCGCGGCTGTCCTTGCCAGTCAGGCTGAACTGGCGCGACTGTCGGGAGATTACGAACTGGCTCTGGCTCTGAATGGCGAAGCGACCGAAATCCTTGTGGGCCTCGGCCAGGGCCGCAGCCTGGATGTCGCTGATCTCCTGCTTTCGCGCGCGACGATGATGAAGACGACTCGCGCCATGGAAGAGGCTGCCGATCTCTACGCCCGGGTGCTGGAGCTCCGGGAGGCCCATTTGGACGCCGACAACCCGGTCCTGGCACCACTGCTGCGCGACTACGCATTCGTCCTGCGCCGCCTCAAACGCACCGAGGAGGCGGTTGAACTGGAAAGCCGCGCTGCCGTGCTGGAGACTGCTGTACCCTAGTCAGCACTGCTTCCGGCCTCAGTATAGGTACGGCCATCGGGTCGCCGCATTTGGTGCGGATAATCGCGATACGAGAGGGCGTTGATGGAACGATCGAAAAAGCGGCATTTCAGTTTCTTGCTGGTTTGCGAGTCTGCGGCGCTGGTCGGTGGCGTCATTTGTGTGCTGCCCATGTTCGGGGTCGACACATGGGTGGGAGAACTGGCTGCAAGCTGGCGTCCTCACATTGCGGCAGGTGTATTGGTGTTTGCCGTGGCGGCGCTGGTCGAACGCCGCCGCTTGATCGCTGGCCTTCTGGTCGCGGTCGCGGTCACGTTGGGCGCCGATGTGATCTGGAGCGGGCTTGTTTCGGCCCAGGCTGAAGCCGGGACGCAGGAGACGGCAGCAGGGGAGGTGACCCGCGTGATGTTCTCCAACGTGCTCATTCACAACCGCAGTCTCGCCGATCTCATTGTCTGGATCGACGAGAAGCAGCCCGACGTCGTGGTGCTGACCGAGATCACGCCCACGCATGTCCTGGAAATCACCGAGGCCATGGCGGATTACCCTTATCAGGTGCTCGAGCCGCGCCCGCACGCCTTCGGCATGGTGATCTACAGTCGCCTGCCGATTGCCGGCCACCCTTTCGCGACCCTGACGCGCGATTCCCTGTCGGATGGCGGTCCGGTCACGCTGGTCGCCGATATCGAGACGCCCCTGGGCCTGTTGCAGGTCGCGGGCATGCACCGGTTCCCACCGGCCGCGAAGCGCTCATGGGAACTACGGGCCGAACAACTGGATGCCGCGGTCGATATCTGGGCGCGGTCGATGGCCCCATGGTCGTCGTCGGCGACTTCAACATCGAAGCCACATGGCCGGTCTGGTTCGGCTTTGCCGGCATCCCGATCGACCATGCCTTTGTCAGCACCGACGTCGCCATCACCCACATCGAAACCGGCCCCAACATCGGCTCGGACCACCGCCCGATCCTGGTTGATCTGGCGATTTTCGAGGACGCCGCCGATCAGGG
>Ga0233427_10000869_pt1 | contig 35668 bp, 44 predicted proteins | sample SI_118_April2016_5_FD_179885 | JGI IMG/M metagenome (GOLD analysis project Ga0233427, IMG submission 179885) | Seawater microbial communities from Saanich Inlet, British Columbia, Canada - SI_118_April2016_100_MG | ecosystem: Environmental > Aquatic > Marine > Inlet | place: Canada: British...
TTGTAGTTCTTCTGTACCTAAACCACCACAAACAGCTGCACTATCACCAAACTGATTATACAAACTTGAAATCATATCAATTTCAATAGATTCTAAAACCCTTTTCTTGTAAATATTATCCTGAGCATTGGAGCTTATGACAGATAAGAATATAGAAAATAATATAATTACTCTTTTCATTTTTAATATATTAATTACAACCACAACCCCCACCTGTTTTTCCACCATTAGCACCAACTGCTGCTTCTCTGTAAGAATGAAAGGTTGTTATATTTCTTTCTACGGACTTCTCACCTAAAAACATATCAGGGTCATTTATATTTACCATTTCATATTCTTTTATAACAACACATGAACTTAATATTGCTGAAATGGAAAATAATAACAAGTATTTTAATTTCATTTTTTAATCTATTTTAATATTACTTGAGGTAATAATACCTCCCTCTGTATCAATAATTACACACTCAGTATCTTGCAACTGATTTACTCTATCTAACCCAACTTCTTTACCCATCACAAAAACTGCTGTAGCTAAGGCATCTGCTAATTCTGTATTCATAGAGAAAATTGTTACACTTGCAATGCCTTGTGCTGGAATTCCTGTTTTTGGATTAATTATGTGAGAATACTTTTCTCCATTAATTACAGTAAACTTCTCATAATTACCTGAAGTTACAATTGAACCTTCTGAAAAAGGTAAAACTGCAAATATACCTTCATTATTAAATGGATTAGTAATAGCAACTTTCCAAGGTTCTCCATTAGCTTGTTCCCCCCAAATACTTAAGTCGCCAGATGCATTAATTATCCCTGAAACAACCTTATTATCAACTAAAACTTTTTTTGCTTTATATGCTGCATAACCTTTCCCTATTCCTCCAAAAGAAATTTTCATTCCTTTATTCTTTAAGAAAACAGTATGATTTTCATCATCTAAAACTATATTCTCATACCCTACTTTACTAAGAGATTTTTCAATTTCACTTTTTAATGGAAAGGAAGTCATAGTGCCATCAAAAACCCAAACACCCTCCATTGAAGCAAATGTAATATCAAAAGCACCATCAGTCAATTGAGATATTGCGATTGAACGACTAATCAAGTTATACAACTCTAAATCTACTTTTACAGGAAATAATCCTGCGTTTCTATTTATTAATGAGGTTTGAGATAACTTATCCCATGAGGATATTAAAGATTCAATTCGTTTTATTTCTTCTACAGCTAATCCAATTAATATACTAGCAGTATCTTTATCTTCAGCAACTACAGTTATTTCAAACTGATTACCCATCAACATTAATTTTTCAGAAAAATTATTTTGGGACATGACTGGAAAAGCTCCTAAAAAAAATAATAAAAACAAACTAATACTTCTCATAAATTACAATTGAAATGACTCAATAATCTCAATATATTTATTTGGACTTACCTTTTTATAAGCTGTTGTCCCAATAACATTCCCATTATAATCTACTAGAACTACAAAAGGAAAATAGCCAACTGTATTATATTTTTCAGCCAAGACATTGTTACGCTCTTGCTGTACTTCACTCAATTTATTTTTCCTTTTTTTAGGAAAATCTACCTTTAACATAATAAGGTTTTCATCAGAGTAATTCACAAACTCTTCTGAAGTCCAAATTTCTCTATCCAACTTCATACAAGGAACACACCAATCTGACCCTTGAAAAACCATCACAATAAGCTTATCTTCTTTTTCTGCTTTATCTTTTGATACCTCAAAACTAGTTTCCCAATTCTGGGAAAACCCATTCGTAATAAAAAATAAAAGTGCTACAATAATTCTTAATTTCATTTCAAAAAAGTATTATATATTTTCATATTCTAGTTTGGTTTTTTGGCGAATTTTATTTTTAAGAAACACTGAAAAAGTAAAATTTTGTATGGTTTCAAATGGGGTACTGTGGTTTTCCTTGAAAGAATCTACAACATTAAAGGTTTCTTCAAATTGCTTTTTCAAGTCCAACTCTGAATATTTACAAATTTCTAAACCACTACATTTATTGGGTCCTTCATCCGAAAAAGTAGATAAAATAAAATAATCAGAAATAGCAGAACTTACCAATTCTTTATAGCTATTTATATCCTTTTCCTTGGTTAAAAAATGAAATACTGCCCTATCGTGCCAAACCGCATACTGATGTTCAGGTACAAATTCAGTAATATCAGCAACAATCCATTTTACTTTTTCAGCCAATTTTCCCAACCTTTCTTTTGCACGATTAATTGCATTTCCTGAAATGTCCAAGACAGTAATATTGGTGTAACCTAGCGCCAATAAATTATCCACCAAAAAACCATCTCCACCACCAACATCAATAATGGAAACATCTTTCTTTAAATTTAGTTTTGCAATTAAACCTAATGAAGTTTCAGGAGTTTCTTGAAACCAACTCACTTCCTTCATACCCTTATTGGAATATATATTTTCCCAATGTTTTTTTTTCATACTAATTTACAAAGTTGATGGACACACTTCATCCGACAAATGAATATTCGTATTTTTTATTGCACCAAAACCACCTTCAATATTAGTAACATTCTGTATTCCCTCTCTTTTCAAAAGTGAACAAGCAATAACCGAACGATACCCACCAGCACAATGCACATAATTTTCAGCAAAAGCATTTAGTTTATCATTTTTCAAATTACTTAGAGGATTCAATACGGCAGAAACAATATGCCTATTTTTATATTCAAACTCTTTTCTTACATCTACAATATCAATAGTATTATCTGCTTGATAAATTGTATTCAACACATCAGCTGAAATGGATGAAATAGTTGCTAAATCATCTTGATTCCAAGATTCAATTCCACCATTTAAATGCCCCAAAATACTATCAAAACCTACGCGTGACAAACGAGTGGCAACTTCTTCCAACCTATCTTTATCACAAACCAATAAAATTGGCGTTTCTACCTGCTTAATTATCGTCCCTACCCAGGGAGCAAAACCTCCATCAACTCCAATAAAAATGGAATTTGGAATGTATCCTTTTACAAAATCTTTTTGATGGCGAACATCTAGAATAACTGCATTTTCTTGTTTTGAAATCCTTTTAAAGTCAGTAACTGAGAGAGCAATATTTGCTTTTGTAATATTGTCATTTTCAGGATTGTACCCTTGTTTGTTTAGGCGTACATTTTCAGGAAAATAAGCTGGTGGAGGTAACATTCCCTCCGTTACTTCTTTTATAAATTCTTGTTTGGTCATATCGGAACGCAATGCATAGTTTGTTGATTTTTCATGCCCAATAGTCCCCACAGTTTCGGTACTCATTTTTTTCCCACAAGCGGAACCAGCACCATGCCCAGGATACACAATTACCTCATCTGCCAAGGGCATAATTTTAGTTCTTAAACTATCAAATAGTATTCCTGCTAAGTCCTTTTCAGTCAAGTTCGATTTTTGTGCCAAATCAGGTCTTCCTACATCTCCTAAAAACAAGGTGTCCCCTGAAAATAAAGCGATTTCTTTTCCGTTTTCATCTAGCAATAAATAGGAAGAACTTTCCATAGTGTGCCCTGGAGTGTGCAGTAATTTTATCGTAATATTACCTACTTTAAACTCTTGATTATCCTCCGCCACCAAGCAATCAAAATCAGTTTTTGCAGTTGGCCCGAATACAATAGTCGCTCCTGTATGCTTAGCCAATGTTAGGTGTCCACTTACAAAATCGGCATGAAAATGGGTTTCAAAAACATACTTAATTTTCGCACCTCTTTCAGCAGCCATATCAATGTAATCCCCTACTTCACGCAAAGGGTCAATCACTGCAGCCTCTCCATTACTTTCAATATAATAAGCACCTTGTGCCAAACAACTTGTATAAATCTGTTCTACTTTCATTTATTTATATCTTCATAGAATTAACAATTTCCCAACCTCCTCCATTGTAAACTTTATCGCAACCTGAAGATTGTAAATAAGCAGTTGCCTGCCCACTTCTCCCTCCAGAAAGGCAACATAAAACCATAGGTTGCATTTCCTTTAATTCCTCTATTCTATCCACCACTTCATTAAGAGGAATGTTTATTGAGCCATTCACATTTCCTTCCGAAAATTCACCTTCCGTTCTTACATCAACAATTGTTACATTGCTATCGTTTATCAATTCTTGTATATTCATATTTTTATTTTATATAATCTTTTATTAAATCAAACACCATTCCCCCCATGAACATTCCATATAAAGTACTTTTATACCACACGGATGTTATCGCACAAGTACCAGAAACACAACCAACATATTTCCAATAAAAATAGCCGGCTATTCCCCCTAGAATTACTCCAAGAGTAATAATCATTAGTCTTTTGTTATTGTATTTTTCCCTGAAACCCATCCTTTAAATCCTCCTATTAAGTTATACACTTCATTAAACCCTAAATCGTTCATTATCTTCATGGATTTCCCACTTCTATTTCCTGATTTGCAATATACCAAAACTGGAGTTTCAAATCCTATTTTACTTATCTCATCAGAAAATGTAGTAGAAAAATAATCAATATTTAATGCACCTTCAAGATGCCCGTTAGCAAATTCTGATTGCGTACGAACATCAACAAGTACATACTTTTGAGATGCTATTTTAGTTTTAAATTCAGTAATTTCTATATCATTTTTATTCTGAGCAAATGAACATGAGGATATAAACAACATTAATGACATTAATGCAAATAATTTATTTATTGTTTTCATCTTTATTTAATTTTCTAATTTTCTGTTTAAACTACTCCAACCTCCACCATTATAAGATTCAATTCCTCTTGATTTTGCAATGGAAGTTGCCTGACCACTTCTCATTCCTGATGCACAACAGAATATTATTGGTTTTTTTATGTTTTCAATTTTCTTAATCTTAGATTTAATCTTATCTAAAGGAACATTAGTTGACCCTTTAATATGCCCAGAATTAAATTCTCCTGTAGTTCTTACATCAATGACAATTGCGCCATCCTTCATTAACTGATTGTAATCAGTTGTTTTAATTCCAAGTACTTTCTTAATTAATGTTATCATAATTTACTTTATTTTGAAAGCACAAATTAAATGACAAAAAACAATACATAATGTAACAAATGTTACAAAGAGTATTTCTTTAAAAATTTAAAAGTTTTATCTGGTTTCTATCTAACTTTATCTCACCATCTAATTCTAATCTTTTTAAAATTCTGCTCACTACTACCCTGGAAGTATTCAACTCCATTGAAATAATATTATGAGTTATAGAAAGAGTTTCATCTTTATTTACAATTACTTTATCTTTAAGGTATTTTAAAATTCTTTCATTCATATTCATAAAAGCAAGCGAATCTATAGCTTCTAACATCTCAGTAAAACGATTATTATAAGAACCAAAAACAAATGATCTCCAACTTTTATAATGCAACCAATCTTCTAACTTATTAATAGGAATAAGAAGTAATTCCGTATCACTTTCTGCAACAGCTTTAATTTCACTTTTAGCACCCTTCATACAGCAATTAAGCGTCATAGCACAAGTATCTCCTCCTTCAATAAAATACAAAATGTAATCATCACCATCATCATCTGTTCTGAATACTTTAATTGCCCCAGAAATAATTAAAGGCATAAAAACCATTGTCTGTCCAATATCCATTAAATAGTCATTCTTATAAACTCTTTTCAATTGCCCTTCTTTTGCCATTTCATCAATCAATTCTTTTTCAAATAAAAAAGAAAAGTTTTCGGTAATTATTTTTTTAATATCCATTATGATTTAAATTTTATAATAAAAGTATGAGAGTTTTCTGAATAATAAGATAATTTGAAATGGTATAATTCGCAAATACTTTTCACTACCGAAAGTCCAATCCCTAAACTTTTCTTATTTGTTGTAGATTTACTAAATCGGTCAAATATTTTTTCTGGAGGAAAGGGTAACTCTTCCCCACTATTAGAAATTGTAAAACAATTATTTTCAATGGATATACTTATTTCCTTTGTATTGTTATTGTGTAAAATTGCATTTCGGATTAGATTATCAATCATTGTTTCTGCCAGATATTTATCCATGTAAATATGAGTAGTATCTAACAAATTGAGTTTCATTTTAATATTGTTTTCCTCTACCGAATCTGAAAATAATTCCAACTTATCTTTTAATAATTGATTAAGAGAAAAAGTAGACCCATTCCTGTAAAAACGATTGTCAATTTTAGTAAGGAAAATAAGAGCTTGATTTATTTTTGAAAGACGATTGGTAGTTTCCATCAATAAGGCCAATTGCTCCATTTGATGTTTTGTGAGGTTGTCGGACTGCATCATCTCATCTATTTTAGTACTGATAATAGCGAGTGGAGTTTGTAATTCGTGAGATACATTTTCGGTATACTCTTTCTGTAATTCAAAATCTTTTCGGATGGTATCTGCCATTTTTTGTATTACCCTATTCATCCTTTTAATTTCAAACAATTGTGCAGAATCTAGATGTAATCTCTCATTATTATTCCAATCAAATTCTTCTAATTTCTGGATAGTACTGTAAAATACTTTTAGGGTATTTTTTACCGAATGTCGGTTTACAAAAAACAAAATAAGGAAGAAAACAAAAGCCAAACCTACATTCATTATCACAATTTTTGCAATTAATAAATCTGTTTTTGTTTGAGATTGCAGGATTGTGATTCTATAATTCTGATTGGCTACAACATAATGAAAATGTAATTGTCGATACAGTATGTATTTTCCGTTTTCTATGAGAACTGTATCCGAAAAAGAAGATGTAATTTCAGAATTGGTTTTACTTACAAATACATCATTGGAATAAAAGCGTTCCACATTATCGGGCTCAATCTGTTTTTCCAGATTTATTTTTTTTTCTAAAAGTGTATCGTTTAAATTAGAGGAGATAATAGTACGAACTGAAAAGTACATAATAATACTCCCCACCAGAAAAAAAAGAACAGATGCAGAGATAAAAGTTAAGCTCGATTTTGTAATTAACTTCATATTATTCTACTGAAAATTTATATCCTATTCCATATACATTTTTTATGTACTCAGTACTACCCAAACTTGCCATTTTCTTTTTTAGGTTTTTAATGTGAGTATAAACCAGATCGTCCGAAAAACTATAATCATCATAGTTAGACGACATAAATTCTCCTAATATAGTTTTACTTATCACTCTATTTTGATTAGAAACAAAATACAACAATAAAGAAAATTCTTTGGAAGTTAAATCCACCACTTTATCGTTTACCAATACTTTCATTTCTTCTGGAAAAAGAGTCAATTCGTTTAGTACAATCTTTTGGTTCTCCTCCATATTCAACCTTCTTACTAACGATTTTATACGGGCATTCAACTCTGGAAAAAAGAAGGGTTTTGTTAAATAATCATCCGCACCAAGTTCCAATGCTTCTACCTTTTTATTAAGTGCGTCTTTTGCAGAAACAACAATAACTCCCGTTTCCTGATTTTTATTTTTTATTACTTTTATTAAGGATAGTCCATCTCCATCCGTCAAACCCAAATCCAACAAAACGGTACTAAACGAATGTTTTTTTATTAGTAAAATAGCAGACTTTACATCCGGAGCATGAAAACAATTGTAATTATTTTCTTTCAGGAAATTAAGGGTAGAAATAGCCAATTCCTTTTCATCTTCCACCAATAATATATTTATTTTTTTAATCATTTCTTATCATGTTCATCCCTACAGAAAAAACTATCAACAGAAAACAAAACCCAAAATACAAAAGGTTTTTTCGGAACTTCTCTTTATCATCCTCCAAGTTTTTAGCATATACCAATCCCAAATGACCAAAAACAATGGCAAATAGCATCAATATAGTATGTTCCACTGCCCAAAAACGAGCTGAAAAATACATATTAGCATGATCTTGAGTGACTAATGTTTCTAATTTATTGATGTGAATGGCATATAATATCATTCCTAAAATAAGCTCCAAATAAAGAAGTACAACTGCAAATACAGGAATGCTTACTTCTGAAAAAGAAGAAAAAGAAACTTTATTAAACACTCCAAAAAGGGATCGTACTACAATATAAAATGCAATACAAACCAATAAAATACTGATCACAATATGAAAGATAAGAATAGCCGAATACATACTGCAAAAGTAAAAGATAGATGTTATATATTAGAGAATAGACAAAAAGTTTTTGAAATGTGATTTTTAACAATAGAAAAGAAAATTATTATTAGAAGATATGCAAGAATTACGAAAGTAATTAGTCCACCAAAAATCCTTGATGAGGCTTTAAACTTTCTCTTAATGGAGCAACTAAATCCTTTGCTACAATCATAAAAGCTGTTGAGGTAAATTCGCTTTGTTTTTGGGTGGCAAACTCTACAACCTCAATCTTTTCACTTTCGGCATATTCCTTTAAATGAATCAAGTGGTGTTCGGCAGTCTTCAATGATCCTTCCCCACTAAAATTCCATACTAACTTTACATTCATATTACTAGAAAATAACACCTTTTACAACTAAATAAGGCAATAATATATATATAATTGTATCTCTTATCAAATAAAACATAAAGAAGTAAAATAATATTTTCCATCCTCCTTTTTTTACAATACCTTTGAATCCTTCTTTTTTGTAAATTGCAGTGTAACCCTTCATGAAATCTGGTATGAAACTAAAACGCTTACCAAAATCTTGATATAGACACAAAAGAAATAAAGAAAGAATTATAAGAAGATTCATTATAAATTATTTAATAAGATTTATATAAAATAAAAAGCACGCAAAAATCGCACTTTTTATTTTATTAGATTATTAATTTAGAAGTTTATTGATCCATTTGATTGATACACGTAATTAAAAGTATAAAAACCACCATAGTCTCCTTGAGAAGGTTGTGGATCTTCAGAATCATAATAGTATAAAATCTCCATCTTAGCATATTTATTATCATGAGTTCTAAAAACTAAAATTTTTCCGGCAATAGGAGACAATATATGAGATTCATGGTTATATGAAGCCCATCCTTGACCTGAAATACCTAAGTCATCAATTATAGCAGGGCCCAACTCATTATCTTGAGTTAATCTACCTACATCAACTGTTTTAATGTCTGACATAACACCTATATCAATATAAACTGCTGCATTACCTATTCTTTCTGGCTGGTTAACGTTATAACTATCTCCTCCATTAACAATAATTGTAGTTCCACTAAATGCTACATCCCAATTATCATGACTTACTGTATCTCCTTCTGAAAAACTAAACTTCTCAAACTTACCAGTCACTAAAGAATCAAGAATATTAACATCATATTGGCTTGCATTTAACTCAACAAAAGTAATTACATCCTCATCCATAATAATATCATTATTACTGCTTTTCTCACAAGAAGCGAACAATAAAATAAATACGGATAATAGAAAATTTAATTTTTGCATCTTTTTATTTACAGCCAGAGTTCCAGTATGAATTCATAGGATGCTCAGGAAGTACACAAATTATTGAGTCTGTAGTTGCTGCATTTGCTGCTGCTGCCCCAGTTGTATCTCCTCCTAACATTACAATATCCATTGGATTATGAGTAGTGAAATTATAAAGAAATGCTCCTTGACAATCACCACAAGAATCAACAGCTGCCACTCCATTCAAAATACCATCACAATCTGTACAACTAGCATTCCATAAAGGGTTCATTGGATTGTTAGGACTAGCAAACATTTCATTAGCATCTAATATCACATTAATAGTATCATTTACTTCTCTTACATCATGGTTAACAATACTGTATACCGTCCATTTATGACAGTCTCCACAATCATCAATAATTGCAGTACCATTTTCAATACCCGAACAATCTAAAGGTAATGGTTCAGTTGTTTCACAAGCTGTGAATATCATTGTTAACGCACTCAATGATAATACTAATTTTGTTTTCATTTTTGTTTTCATTTTTGTTATTATTATGTTAAATTTATTTTAAGGTTAATATAGTATAATCTTCCAGAAATATTACTAATATATTCTGGGTTTGTAAATCCAAATATATTCTTTACTCCAATTTGGAAAGATTTAAATGAACTTATTTGATGATTTAAAGCTACATCACATAAAGTATAAGCATCTACAAATTCATCATAAGTATCTAGAATGTTATTTCCATTAAAATCTGAAAGAGCATATTTACTTCTGTAAGTAATTATGGTATTCAACTCTGTTTTATCATTTAAATGACAATTGAGTTTAATATTTGCAGTATGTCTGGATCTATTAAATAATCCAAAGTAATCATCTTTATTAAGCTCAATACTTTCTTGTGTTTCAGGGTCTCTTGCGTAATATGATGTGTCATTTCCAATTTCCTTTAGTACTTCTGTATCGTAAGCATAAAGCAATTGGTATCCGAATTTAATTTCCCAATAATCAGTTTTATATTGAGTATTAAATTCCATTCCTTTTGTTTCAACCTCATTAATATTAAAATAGCTATAAATATTAGTATTGTTCTCCGATAGGGCTACTAGTTTCCATTCAATCAGATTATTTACCTTATTATTGAAATAGTTTACATCAAAATGCAACTTATTTGATGGATTATATCTTGCACCAATATTTAGATTTACAGAAGTTTCAGAGTTTAAATTAGAATTAATTTGTGAAAAAGGAATAAATATTTCTTGAATCATACCATCATCTTGCATAGAGATTAATCTATCAAAAGCTACATCTCTACCTAAAACAGCATACCCAATTGTAGAGTTTGTAAAATCAAAATATCTTTGTCTGAAATCTGGAACTTTATATCCACTACCAATAGAGGAGTTGATTTTTATGTTATCCGACAATGAAATTCCTAAAGCCAACTTATTAGATATTTCAGGAGAATAATCAGAATAATGATCAAATCTACTTCCAGCTATTATATTTATATTATCAAAAGTAGTTACTTCCAACTGTCCGTAAATAAACTTTAAATCTTGGATTACTTTATCAGAAAAATCTTCTCTATCCAATTGTTCTTTTATTACACCTACTCCTATTATACCTTTTGCTGAATTCAAAGAAATATTCATTTTAAATTCAGATTGAATAAGTGTATGATCATAAAAATTATCAACAAATACTATCTCATTGGAATCTAACAAGAATTCATCTGTTTTATAATTGGTAACATAAATTTCTGCTTCTTGAGAAAACTTTGAATTCAAAAAATACTTTAAAGATGTTCTAAAATTCCATTCATTAATCACACTTTCTCCTTCATATAATGTGTTAAACTTTTCAGTAGTATACAGTTGATTTTGACTAAAATATCTTGCATGGGAATTTACAATAAATTTTTCTGAAAATCCATATTGTAATTTTGTACTAAATGTATAATTATTAAAAGGGTTAACTGTTTTTAATAAATCTGAATTAATTAAATCATAACCATCAGTTTTATAAAAATCAAATGAATTAGAAAGATTTAACTTTCCTCTCTTATATTGATATAGAATATTTGGATTGATAGTGTTATGAGAACTATATTTAAATCCTAAATTAATTTTATTCCCATCTTTAATCTGTTTTTTAGTAATAAGATTAATTACTCCTCCCAAAGCATTTGACCCATACAAACTAGAGGAAGCTCCTTTGATTATTTCAATTCTTTCAATATTTTCAATCGAGATCCTATTTAAATCTAGAGCTCCAAATGACCTGCCAATCAGCGGCGCTCCGTCTATCAGAATAGTTATATATGAAGCATCCAAGCCTTGTATTTGTAATCCTTCTGTCCCTGTTCTTGTTGGTACAGTTATAATACCTGTTTCTTTTGTAATCACTTCATCTAATTTACTTGCAGATGTTAGGGATATCTCTTTCTCAGTTATTACTGAAGTAGGAATAGGTAAATTCTCTAAAGAGATTGATGATTTTGTTGCAGAAATTGTTATTTCTTTTAATTTACTATTAATGATAATAGAATCCTCTTGATTCTGAGAAAAAGAAAAGTAACTAGAAAGCATATAAAATACAATTATAAATTTTTTCACTACAAATTTTATGCAAAAATAAGTTTGAACTCTGTAGGAAATCTGAATTTTTACTCCAAATTTAAAAAGAAAGTATAGTCTTTTTTATGATAGCAATACAGTCCATTAATTGATCTTCTGTAATTACTAAAGGAGGTGCAAATCGGATGATATCTCCATGAGTTGGTTTGGCTAACAATCCGTTATCTCTCAACTTCAAACAAACATCCCAAGCTTCTTTTCCATTTTTAGGTTTTATTACAATTGCATTTAAGAGTCCCTTTCCTCTTACCAAGGTAATCATATCGTTTTCAAAATTGGATAACTCTCTTCTTAAAATGATTCCTAAACGCTCAGCATTTTCTGATAATTTTTCATCTTTCACCACCTCTAATGCTGCAATGGCTACTTTGTTTGCCAATGGGTTTCCTCCAAAAGTAGAACCGTGTTCTCCTGGTCGGATACACATCATTATTTCATCATCCGCCAATACTGCCGAAACTGGAAAGACTCCACCTGAAATTGCTTTTCCTAAAATTAAAATATCTGCTTTTACATCCTCATGATCCACCGCTAATAATTTTCCGGTACGCGCAATTCCTGTTTGCACCTCATCTGCAATAAACAATACATTCGCCTGTTTACATAACTCATAAGCTGATTTCAAATACCCTTCATCAGGTACAAAAACACCTGCTTCACCCTGAATTGGTTCTACCATAAATCCTGCAATATTTGGGTCTTTTAAGGCCTGTTTCAAAGAATCCAAATCATTATAAGGAATATTAATAAAACCTGGAGTATAAGGTCCAAATTCAGCTCTGGCATCTGGGTCGTTACTAAAGGAGATAATAGTAGTCGTTCTTCCATGGAAATTCCCATCACAGACAATAATTTTTGCTGAATCTGGAGCTAATCCTTTCTGTTGGTAACTCCACTTTCTACAGAGTTTAAGTGCTGTTTCTACTGCCTCCGCACCAGTATTCATTGGTAATACTTTTTCATAACCAAAGTATTCGGTAATGTATTTTTCGTAATCCCCTAAAGTATCATTGTAAAAAGCACGAGAAGTAAGGGTTAAAACATCCGCTTGTTTTTTAAGTGCATCTACAATTTTTGGATGGCAATGCCCTTGATTTACTGCAGAGTAAGAAGACAGAAAATCAAAATATCTTTTTCCTTCTACATCCCATACAAAAACACCTTCTCCTTTTGCCAAAACAACAGGTAGTGGATGATAATTATGCGCTCCATACTTATCTTCTAAAGATATATATTCTGATGATGTTTTCATTTCTTATTTTTTAGGGAGTGCAAATATAGTAGAATTAATTAGTAAATCTATATTTTTGCCAAATGGGAAGACAAAAAAGAAGAGAACCTATTTTAATAGAAAATATTGAGATAATTGATACTGCCAACAAAGGGAAATCAGTTGCAAAACATGAAGGAAGAGCTATATTTGTACAAGGTGGTGTACCCGGAGATATTTGCGATATTGTAGTCTTTAAAAGAAGGAAGAAATTTTGGGAAGCCCGTATTGAGAAAATTCATATTCATTCTGAAAGAAGAACCGAACCTAAATGCGAACACTTTGGTACTTGTGGTGGTTGCAAATGGCAAAACATGAAGTACAAATCTCAATTAGATTTTAAACAAAATGAAGTACTCAACAATCTAAAAAGAATTGGAGGAATAGAACTTCCACCCCATTCTGAAATTATTGGAAGTGAAAACGAGTATTTTTACAGAAATAAAATGGAGTTTACTTTCTCCAATAAAAGATGGTTAACTACTGAAGAGGTACAATCGGAAGCAGAAATCCCAGATAAAGACGCACTTGGTTTTCATGTTCCCGGCATGTTTGACAAAGTAATAAACCTTAACAATTGCCACTTACAAAAAGAACCTTCTAACTCGATTCGTTTATCGGTAAAACAATTTGCAGATAAAAACAAACTAACCTATTTTGATATTAGAAACCAAGAAGGATTATTAAGAAACTTAATGGTTAGGACTTCCTCCACTAATGATTTGATGGTATTAGTTCAGTTTTATGAAAATGATAAAAAGAACATAAATCTGTTGATGGAACACATCAAAATCTCTTTCCCTGAAATTACTTCATTACTTTATATTGTAAACCAAAAAGCAAATAACACCATGTACGATCAGGATGTTGTTTGCTATAATGGAGAAGATTATATCATGGAGGAGATGGATGGATTACATTTTAAGATTGGAGCTAAATCCTTTTTCCAAACCAATAGCGAACAAGCAAAAATATTGTACCGAAAAACAAAAGAATTGGCTCAAATTACAAAAAATGATTTGGTGTACGACCTGTATACCGGCACAGGAACTATTGCTCAATATGTGGCAACATCAGCCAAAAAAGTTGTTGGGATTGACTCTGTGGAAGAAGGAATAAAAGCGGCTTACGAAAATGCAGAACGAAATAATATTGAAAACTGCACTTTTTACACTGGAGATATGAAAGAAATTTTTACGGATGAGTTCATTGCAAAAAACGGAACTCCAGATGTAATAATAACGGACCCTCCAAGAGATGGAATGCACAAAAAAGTAGTAGAACAAATCCTAAAAATTGGAGCCAGGAAAATTGTGTATGTAAGTTGTAATTCCGCTACACAAGCCCGTGATTTATCCCTTATGGACGAGCTCTATAAAGTTACTTATATACAGCCAATAGATATGTTTCCACAAACACATCATGTAGAAAATATTGTTGTTTTGGAATTAAAATAGTAATTTTAGCAAAAAAATTAATATACCTAAAGGAATAAATAATTGGGAACCAAAAATACATTATTAATATGAACAAGAACAATTTGATTACAGCAGCTGCTGTCCTATTTTTTTTAGTAGGAGCAGCACATTTAATTCGTATATTTTATGGATGGGATGTTACAATAAACCAGTGTGAAATTCCAATGTGGGTAAGTTTTATCGGAACAGCAATTCCTCTTTATCTTGCTAAATCAATATTAAAACTCCGACAATGAAACAAATTTGGGATAAATTAAAAGAGTTATATGACACAAATCCTACTTTGTTCGGCATCTTATTGTTTATCGATTTAACTATTTTATACTTTTTAATTCAATATTTAATTTCCTAAATGATTTTACAAATACATCCAGAAAACCCAAACCCAAGAGAGATAAAAAAAGTTATTGAATACCTAAAAGATGGAGGAGTGATTGTATACCCATCAGATACGGTTTACGGAATTGGTTGCGATATTTTTAACAAAAAAGCCGTAGAAAGAGTAGCTAAAATAAAAGGAATAAATATTAAAAAAAATAATTTCTCTTTTATATGCTCTGACTTAAGTCATATTTCGGACTTCACAAAACCAATAGACAACAGCACTTACAAATTAATGAAAAGGAATCTACCGGGACCTTTCACCTTTATTTTAAATGCAAATAATAGCGTCCCAAAACTCTTTAAAATAAATAAGAAAACCATTGGAATTAGAGTTCCAAATCATAATATTCCACTAGAAATTGTATCTCAACTTGGGAATCCTATTATTACTACTTCTGTAAAAGATGATGATAAAATATTGGAACATAGTACGGACCCAGAACTGATTTACGAAAAACTAAAACACTTAGTTGATATTGTAATTGACGGTGGTTTTATCGGAGTAAATCCATCTACTATTGTAGATTGTACTACTTCTGATTTTGAAATTATACGACAAGGCAAGGGAGATTTAATTCTCTAATAATTTTTCAGTCCCTTACTTTTAAACATAAAAGGAAGTAAATCTGAAATAGAATTTAAAATCAATACAGAATTATCAGGGTGGTGCAATAAAATTCTGATGTTTTCTTCTTGTTTCACTTCATATTCCGCAATAGCTTGTCTACACGACCCACAAGGAGAAATAACATCTTTTATCTCAAACTTTTTAGAAATAGCAGTTATTGCAATTGTTTTCATTTTCACATCTGGGAATTGTGATCCCGCATAAAAAATAGCTACTCTTTCGGCACAAAGTCCTGAAGGGTAGGCTACATTTTCCTGATTGTTTCCAGAAATAATCTCTCCATTTTCTAACAAAATAGTAGCACCAACCAAAAAACCAGAATAAGGAGCATAAGCAGATTCTAAAGAAGTTTTAGCTCTGTTTAGTAAATCCTTTTCTTCCGAATTTAAAGAGTTAAAATCAGTTTCGTAAAATGTAGTTATTATTTTCTTTTCTATCATAGTTTATAACTTAAAGAGGTTCCCAAGATAAATAAATTTTCTGGGTTTGAGGAGTTTAATTCCTGTTGTATTCTGTAAAATAAATTAGCATTCATTTTTTTCAGGATAGGATATGAAAATCCAGAGCTATATCTAAGTTTTTCAAACTGCTCATCAAAATTTAAAAAGAATTCAAATTGAATATAAGGTTCAAATGGAGTTTTCCTTACATTATAAGACAGTTCAATTTTCTGTCGGAATAAAGGTTTAAAAGAAGAGTTATTTCCCTGATATTGAAATCTATCTCTTAAAGTAATATTAAATCTTTTATAGTCGTATTTAGAAGAAAAATCAAAATAATATCGGTGTTTATATTCTGATGAAAAATCAATAGAGTACTCATCTGAAAAACGATATCCAGCAGAAAACTCTAAATCTGTTTTTTTTATTCGGTGGGATAGTTTTACATCTGTAAAATTTTTACTCAATAAAGAAGAATTTTCTCGAAATCTAAGCCCCTCTTTTACAGAAATATTAGTTCGTTTGTAAACTTTTTGTGAGAGTTTAAAGCTAGTCCAATTCTGAAAATCATTTTGCTGAGAAAATGCAGAAAAGGAAAAAATAAATATTAAGAATATACTATTCCGAATTGTCTTCATAATAGAAAATCCTGATGTTAGCCGTGTCCTTCAAAAAATCAATTCTTCTAATCTCAAATCTAATAATATCAATTCCTGTTCTTAGCTTCAAATCCGCCATTAGTTCCTCTCTTCTTTCCGGTAAAATTAACTCTATCTTTTCGTAAATAATATTTCTTCTACTTTCATGCCTTAAAAGCCAAATTCTTTCCATTCCGAATGTAACAAAAACTAACAGTAAGTTAGCAAAAACCAATTCTGCATGACTAATTTTCTTATTTGCAAGTGCATTTACTACAGATATTCCAATAACTAGAAATAGATAAGTCATTTCTTTAATAGGAATAGGATCGGTTCTGTACCTAATAATACCAAAAATAGCAAACAAACCAAGAGCAAATCCTAATTGTAGTTTCACACTATCCAGAAGTACACACAGTAGAAAAACAGTTAAACTTATCAGTAAATAAGTGAATAAATAATCTTTATTTCTGGTAACAGGATAATAAATATATCTTACAATAATTAAGATAATTAACAAGTTGAAAATACCTTTTGTTATTAATTTCCAAAAATCTTCTGCATCATAAACTGGAGTTCCTAAAAATTCCATTTGTTTATCTTCTTCAACCTTTTTATCTTTCTTCTTATCCTCTACATCATCAGAATTATTATTGTTTAATAACTCAATATCTGTTTGGATTGAAAGATCATCTTGAGCATAAATATTTGTAGTTCCTAGAAACAAAAATGATAGTAACGCAAATAATAGTAATCCTTTTTTCATCTTATTGTAATTTTAATTTATTTATAAATAATAATTTTTCTTTAAACTTATTGTGTTTCAGTTCCGGATTCAAACTTAAAGTAGAAATGCAATACTTACTCAAACGCATTGGCAAGATACTCATTTCTTTTGCAATTCTCATAAAATCAGAAGACCTACTCATTCTCTCCTGTTTCACTTCTGCAATTACAATATTCTTTAAATCTCCTTCCTGTTTTTTATTTTTAAAAGTAAGGTTAACATCCATTGTCAATCTTTCCTTTTGTGTTTTATGTACAAATGTAATTCTGCTAAAATTTATCCATTGTTTGGCACTTACATCCAAATGATAACCAACTATTTTATCAATGTATTCTTTCTGTTTTTCTGTTAATTCTACAGGGATAGATTTTACTTTTGTTCGTTTTTTAATGGTTTTTCCTTTGTTGTTTTTTAGTTTTATCTCTAAAAAAGTAAGCCCGCTACCTACATATTCTCTAAACCGGATTTTGTTCCTGTTTACTCGACTATTATGATGGTCCAAATAAAATTTTCGATCTTCTGTATCAAAATACAAGGACTTGTAATGATGAATTCTTTCTCCATCAATTTCCAAAATTCTGTAATGTTCACTCAACTTTTGCAAAAGAACAGGAAGTTTTATATCATTAAAGGCAAACTTTGTATCGGTTCTACTCATTAACTTCACATCATCCATTTCTGAAAGAGAAATAGCTTGAAAATCATTTTTTAAAGATGTTAATTCGTTCACTATTTTTGTATTACAAAATCTTCTAAAGTAATTTCCGAATTATTTGTGGATATATTTAGATGTTTAAAAACAGGAAAATCGTAAGTAATTTCATTTACAACCACACTATCCACATAAGTATAAACGGTATAATCCCCTTTTCTTAAATACTGAAAATGAAAGTTTCCATTCCAATCTGTTTCTGTTTTATCGTTAAAAATATTATCCTCATTTTCCGAATAAATTATGTAAATATCTTTTCCCGCTTTCGGATAATAAGTAGTATCCATAGAAGAGGTTTGTGCGTTGTAGGAAGTTGTAAAATAAATTACCTTTCCGTTTATCACAGAAGTACCACCTTCTCCTTCTGGCTTTTCGCAAGAAATAAAAAATACTATTACTGTAATTAAAAATACTATTTTTTTACTCACTTTAGATAAGTTCCAAAAAGTGTTCGTGAATATTTCATGTTTCATCATTATTGTTTTATTATTTTTACTACTGAAACTCCAGATTTCACAAAGTAAATTCCACTTTTCCAGTTTGAAATATTAATGATAGTTTTATTATTTGAAGTAAAAACCAATTCCCCTATCATATTATAAACTTCAATTTTATCCATATCTCCTAATACATATATTTTATTATTTGAAGGGTTTGGATAGACTCTCATTTTACTTGAAAAGTTTTCCGAAACAGAACCAATAATTTGATTAATCATTCCTTGTGTTTCTGATTGATGTGTAAACACTCCATTTCCGTTTGGAACTCTAGCATAAGCTACATCAGTTGGCATGTTTACAAAATGAACAGCATCAATAACATTACCACTTGGGTCTGATAAATACACTTCCTCTTGATCTGCAGAAAGTCGGTAAGTAGTATGTAATCCATTTTGAGAGCTACCTGCAGTATCGCACCAAATAATTAGATAGTCATTAGGTTGAATTGTTGTATTTGGAAAGGACCATTTAGTAAGATCATTTTCATTATCCGATAGATAAAATCCTTCTAAATTAATAGCGGTATTTCCTCCATTATAAAGTTCTACCCAATCATCAAACTCTCCATCTTGATCTGAGACTTCTGATAGATTTGCAGCCATAATCTCATTTATCACTAAACCACTTACCACTGCCAATTGATGAAATTCTTTTTCTGCTCTTTCAGGAGAAAAAATACCTGCATCCGAATTTTCCGCATAAATATAATACTGAACATCACGAGCATCTACATTAATTGTCGCTCCAAATATGCCATCCCCTGCACTTCCATCTCCATTATTTCCATCATCAAACATCTGAATTTTTTCAAATTTATTAGAAAACTTAAACCTGTAACCCAAATACACATAATTAGAATTAGAAATATTAGCTGTAATACTCACAGAAGTATGAGGTAAAACAGAATTATTATTCAACACTAAAACTGAAGGAGGTGTAGATGTGAATTCTGTAGTAGATTGCAAATAAGTAAGCCTTGAATCCATCAATTCAGTAATCCCGATAATCCCATTAGGACCACCTCCTACTACATTAGTTAGATTAGAGATAAATTCATTATAAGTATAAAATCCGTTCGGATCTACAGAAACTGAAGAATCAATAATTGCTTGTAATTGTAAAGCTCTATTGTAGTAATTATTATTTGCAAATTGTTCGTTCATAATAGTTCTCATGTGAGCAATATACATTCTTTTATATCTATCATCCGAAAACATTTGTGTTGTCATTCTGTTTTGAGCATTAGTACTTCCATGAAAAACATCCAATTGCTGTAGAGTAGTAGGAGTAACAGGAGGTTGAAAGCCATTAGTAAAAGTTCCGAAAGTCATGTTCATATCCCATAAAATTGGAGAGAACCTATTATTATTATCCTGAAACATATAAAAATTATGAGGGATAGCATTTACAGGTCCATCTAAACCAACCAATAAATTATTATAAGCCATCATCCAAAGTGTTCTGTCCACATCCAACACATTTTCAACAACAGTAAAATAATTATTCAATGTATCTAAGAAATTTCCCAATGGAGTCCAGTCAGCAGTGGATTGCATTTCGTATGCTTTTTGCAAACAATTGGTATCCGAAAAATATTTCCAAATTCCGTTTGGTCCTCCAGGACATCCTGAAACTGTTACATTCGTATTATCCACCTTAAAGAAAGGGCCTTTACGCTCGTAGAAATGTTCGTTTAAAAAATCATCATCCACCGATTGTACCAAAGTATACAATCCATTCCAAGTTCCGTTAATAAATACATTTGCATAAGTTGCCTTTGATGCTGGTATATATTCTCTAGCCATTTCATAACCCAAAACCTCCCTCACAAAAGTAGGATCTCTAAATCCGTTAGATAGTTTCAGTACATTATAACCATCAATCGATTGACCATTATGCACATAATCCAATTTTAAACTTATTGGATTTTTCATATTATTTATATTATACGAACTGTTTCCTTTATACTTAACCCCAACATCTTGATCAGAAACCCCATCAATTAAAACAGAATCAGCAATTAATCTTTGTCCGATATCATTAACATAATATACATCTAGTGTATCGTCCCAATTTGGTTCGTTAAAAAAGATTTCAATTTTTCTGATTCCAATATCAAAAACATCCTGTGAAAAGGAAAGTAAAGAACTAGAAATCAGGATTATTAAAATTATTACTTTTCTCATATTTATTTTATTTGAATTTTAAGCAAATCTAAACATAAAGGTTTAATTTATAATGAAATTATTATTGGAATCTTATTTGTTCAAATATATAGATTTTGCTTTCTCCCAAAAAATATCCATTTCAGAAAGTTTCATATCAGCAAGACTTAACCCATCTTTACTAATCATTTTTTCCATAATCTGGAAGCGCTTAATAAAACGTTTATTAGTTCTTTCCAAAGCATCTTCAGGATTCACATTAATAAACCGAGCATAGTTAGTGAATGCAAAAAGAACATCTCCAAATTCAGATTCTATTCTATCATTATCACCCTTCTCAACTTCAACCTTAAGTTCTTCTATTTCCTCTAATACCTTATCCCAAACCTGTGTTTTATTATCCCAATCAAATCCAATTCCCCTAACTTTCTCCTGAATCCTGAAGGATTTTACAATAGCAGGTAATGATTTTGGAACTCCCTCTAAAACAGATGTTTTTCCTTCTTTAAGTTTTAATTTTTCCCAATTCTTTTTCACTTCTACCTCATCTTTTACTTTTACATCTGCATAAATATGAGGATGTCTGTGAATTAATTTATCACATACATTATTTATAACATCTGAAATATCAAAATCCTTTGTTTCAGAGGCGATACGAGAATAAAACACAATATGAAGCAATAAATCTCCTAACTCCTTTTTTATTTCTCCCATGTCTTTCTCTAAAATTGCATCAGAAAGTTCATACATTTCTTCTATAGTTAAGTATCTTAAACTATCCATAGTTTGTTTTTTATCCCAAGGACATTCTTCTCTTAACTGATTCATTATAGTTAAGAGTCTGGAAAAAGCTTCTGTCTTTTTTTTCATAAAGTAAATTATTTAATGCAAACTTAGTTAATCCTAATAAAACCTATAATTTTGCAGACAAATTAAATTACACAATGGATAATTTCTTAGATTTATTTTTAATCACAATCGGATTTATGGTTTTTGTATTTGCAGGAATTGGTATAAAGATCCTATTGAAAAAAGATGGACAGTTTTCTGGAACTTGTGCCAGTAACAACCCAATGTTGAACAAAGAAGGAGAAGCTTGTGGTTTTTGCGGAGCATTGCCAGAAGAAAAGTGTAAAAAAGAGGAAGAATAAATTACTCTGAAATTTCTAAATTTTCTGTAGAAAAAGTTTTCCAATTCCCCTGTTTATCGGAATATACAAAATACACTTTTAGTTCTGTATGTGTAAGTAAAAAATCCTTACTTTTTTTAATTCCCATGCACATAAAAGCAGTAGCATAAGCATCCGAAAACATACAAGAAGGATGAATAACGGTAACGGATAACATTCTATTTTTTGCAAAATAACCAGTTTTAGTACTGATAGTATGAGAGTATTTCACTCCATTTATTTCTTTATATTTTCGATAGTTTCCAGAAGTAGCTAAGGAGGTGTTTTCTAAAGAAATTATAAACTGAAACCTATCTGATATATCCATTTCCTCTTGTGGTTTCTTAATTCCTATTGTCCAATATTCTCCATCCGGATTTACACCTCTAGCAGTTAGTTCTCCACCAATTTCTACCAAATAATCAGATACTCCTTTAGAAAATAAATAATCAGAAATTACATCTACCGAATAACCTTGAGCTATGGAATTATAATCTAATTGCATGCCTATTGGAAGTAATAAACTATCATTTATGATTTTTAATCTTGAATAATTTACTAATTTTAATCTCCTTGAAACCTCAACAGAGTCAACTACCAATGAGACATTTTCAGGACCAAAACCCCAATAATTTGTCAGTGGAGCAATAGAACAATCAAATAAGGAATCACTTTCTAAATACACTTTTTCTGCAGCATAAAATACATCTGAAAACATTTTATCTACTTTTACTTTCTCTCCTCTATTTATTCTGGAAATAAGAGAGTTTTCCTTCCAAGTAGAAAGAGAATTATCCACCAAATGAAGCAAATTATCAATTTGAGATTTGTAGTTTTCTCCACCTTCTGAAATATACTGAATATGATAAAATGTACCTTGAGTTTGACCTGTATTTGAAACTAAAATGTGTGTTGTTTTTGTAACACAAGACACATTAATTATCAGAAAAAGAGAATAAATATACTTCATCCTGCAAATGTAGAATTTTTATATCTTTACACTATGAAAATTAAAGCAAATAATATAGAGGAATATCTTCAGAATATTCCGGAAGAAAGGAAAAAAGTTTTTGGAAAATTAATGGATGTAATAAGAGAAAATATTCCAGCAGGATTTTCGGAAGAATTAGGTTATGGTTTTCCATCTTGGGTAGTTCCACATTCGATTTACCCTAAAGGATATCATTGCACTCCAGAACTACCACTTCTATTTGCATCAGTTGCCTCACAAAAACATTTTATTGCAGTTTATCATATGGGAATTTATGCATTACCTCAACTTTTAGATTGGTTTGTAAAAGAGTATCCTAAACACAGTAAACGAAAATTAGATATGGGAAAAAGTTGTATTCGTTTCAAAAAAATGGACGATATACCTTTTGAATTAATTGGAGAACTCATGCAAAAAATGAGTCCTCAAGATTGGATAGAAAAATACGAAAGTGCTTTTAAGAAGTAGTATTTATAGTTCGAACTCTGTATAATCGTTTGTGTGCTTAAAATCCTCATTCCCCCAATACCTTCCAGCAAATCTATTCACAGTCCTCCCTTCTAGAATAGATTCTCTAGTTGCAAAAACACAACGATTCAGTGTATTATTCAATACTACATAAATTAATGGAATATGTTTATCTAACTGAAAATGTCCTGGTCTACCATTTTTTCCTCTCCATTTTCTTTGCTCCACTGTTAACCCCCAACTTCTATCTTTATATCTTCTAGATGTCCAATCCTTATAAGGTAAATCATCCCATTGTTCCCTAACTTGAACTTCAATTAAAATTGTAGTATCACCATCCTCATCTACCCCCTGTAAATCAATTACATCATTATATGGTCTATTTACTATTTCCTCAGTATTGTCTGGTAAATATTTAAAAGGGAAATTCTCAATTACCCATTCTCTTGATTCTGAATCATCATAATTTGGCATAATATATATATTTTACAAATATAATGAAAATTAATTAATCTTTAACTTAAAAACTATTGACAACCTATGATACCCTTCAAATATTGGAGCAATACCCTCTTTCCCAGTATTGAGTTTCCAAGAGAATTCAATGTCTTTTTTTTGAATAAATTTATCTTTAAATTGAATACCTACACTTGAATTAACAACTTTATTTAAAATAGTTTCAGAATCTCTTTTCCACCACTCAGCATTCATTAATCTTTCTATAAAACTATTGTATTTTTCAGAACTTGGAAAAAAATCAAATTGAGAATAACCTTTTTTCCACTTACTTCTACTTGGAGCAATTTTAATTATTGGTTCAGAATATAAGGTGTAACCTTTGAGTTTTGTTGTGTCATACTTTTTAATTTCATAATTATTCTCACCATCAGTAGCGTCCCACTTTTCAAATTTAGATTTCTTTAAATCAATTTTAAATTCCTCAACATTAAAATTTACACTTTTAAGTTTTTCAATCCAGCTTTTTCCCTGACCTTTCCAAAAAAGTTTAGGGGATTTTGAATCTGGTAACCATCCTTTTATCTCACAAATTTCTCTTTCAAATATAAAACCTGTGATAGCTCTTTTCTGAACAGTATTTTTTATTTCTTTTATATCATTAAATAAATAGGATTTAGTCTTTTTATTTAAAATAATAGATTTAGATCTCTTTATTTCTAAAAGGTTGGGAGACTCTAATCTTAACCTGTAACTTTTCCCTTTATTTTTACCTGCACTTATTTCAAGATTCAAAAAGTTTTCTTGATTATAATCTAGTAAAACTGTTATATAACATTTAGTGTCTTTATCATAAATTATTTTTTCAATAAGTATCTTTGAGGAATCTAAATCTTTAATTTCATGATACAATTCAGAAGAAATATTTAGGTTTGTAATATCTCCAGAATTCCCTTTTAAAGATGTCCTTTCTCTAATAACAAACTCATTATTATTTTTCTCAATTAATCTCAATTAATTTTGATGAGTTGCATACGTTTTCCACTTTTCTAATAAAGAAGTGAAATCTTCTGGCAACTCCGAATCAAACTTCATTTCTTTTTTTGTGGTGGGATGTTCAAATTCTAAAGATTTGGCATGTAAAGCTTGTCTTGGACAAATTTTAAAACAATTCTGTACAAACTGTTTGTACTTGGTGAAAGTAGTTCCTTTCAAAATTCTATCTCCGCCATATTCCTCATCATTAAATAGTGGATGACCAATATATTTAAAATGAGCTCTAATCTGATGAGTTCTTCCAGTTTCTAATGTACATTCTACCAAAGTAGTATAACCAAATCTTTCCACCACTTTCCAATGGGTGACAGCATTCTTTCCAAACTCTCCATCAGGGAATACATCCATTATTTTTCTATTTTTAAGACTTCTACCTATATGTCCGGTTATAGTCCCTTCATCTTCAATTACATCTCCCCAAACCAATGCCAAATACCTTCTATTCAAATCTCTATTGGCAAATTTATCTCCCATTATAGTCATAGACTTTTCATTCTTAGCAATCACCAAAATACCAGAAGTGTTTTTGTCAATTCTGTGCACTAAACCAGGGCGACTATCATCTCCCATATTTGGTAGGTTCTTAAAATGAAATGCAAGTGCGTTTACCAAAGTCCCTTCCCAATTTCCAAAACCTGGGTGAACTACCATTCCTGCATCTTTATTTACAATCAGAATATCATCATCTTCATACATTATATTGATAGGGATATCCTGAGGAATAAGTTCGTGTTCTCTTGGTGGATTCTTGTATTCTACGGTTACCACATCCCCTGCTTTTACCTTATAATTTGATTTTACAGGATTTCCATTTACATGAATGTATCCCTCTTTTGTAGATTGCTGAATTTTACTTCTACTTGCATTTTCAATAAAATTTATCAAAAATTTATCTACTCTTAAAGGTTCTTGCCCTTTGTCTGCCTCAAATTTGTAATGCTCGAATAGCTCCTTATTATTTTCCATTACTATTTATAATTCATTACTAATATTTCTGTTCCTTTACTTTGTTCTTTTCCTTTTTGAGCAGCAGCAGCTTTTACAAATTCTCTACTTTCCCACTTAAATTTATCTTTCGGCAACCACTCACTTAATAAATCAAATTCGTAATACGAAAGAGAAAACCTTCCTTTAATGTTTGATAACTGTGTACATAATTTTTTATGATCCTCTACATCAAAATCATGTAAAGAATAATAATTTTCTGTTTTCCAATAGGGAGGGTCACAATAAAAATAAGTTTTCGGACTATCGTATTTCTCTATTACTTCTTCATAACTTAAGTTTTCACATTGAGTAATTTTTAGTAACTTTTTTGTAAATTTTGTATTTACCAATCTACCTCTAAAAGAGTCGAATTTCGATTTATACTTTCCTTTCAAATCAATAAACTTTGCTTTCTCAGCATTTAATCCTGAAAAAACTTGTGTCATGATATATGCATATTTCTGTCCAAATTCAAAATCACCTAACTCTATCTTACTAATATCTTTATTTTTAAATATATCTTTCTGAAATTTGTAAAATAACTTTTCGTTTTGAGCCTTTAAATCTATCATAAATTTATGAAACTCTTCTGGGGTTCGGCAACACTCAAATAGGTTTACCATGTACCTGTTAAAATCGTTATAAATAACTTCTTTTAATTTTGGTTTCTCATGTATATCTCCATTTACATACACCCAAAAAGCACCACCAAAAACCTCTACATAAGTTTCAATATCCTCCGGAATATACTCACATATCCATTTACTCATCCTGCTCTTTCCTCCTATATAACTTATCATTAATTCAGTATTAGTTTTTTTGTTATTTGTGTTTTTCCATCTGAAATTTGAATAAAATACATTCCATTTTTCAAATTTTCTTTATAAATATCTACTTTCCTTTCAGAAGAAATCATAGTTCTTACATTTCTCCCCATTATATCAAAAACAGAAATAATTCTTTTTTTAGGTTCCGAAAAGTAAACAGAAGTAATATCTGAAAATGGATTAGGATAAATTTTACATTTTATTTCTTGATGATTTGTCAATGAATTCACCAAAGGTTTATCATAATTAACAACAGGTCGAATCATCCAAGCTCCAGGAAATTGAGAACTCACCCATCCTCCTCCTATGTTATACATCATATATTGATTTGCCACAGAGTTTTTATCCAATCCCAAATTCAGAATATCATTGGTCATTTGTTCCCAACCAACAAAAAAAGTTCCGATCATTCCTACCCCATTTTTCAAGTAGTAATTGATGAATTTCCCTCTATCTTTGTATTCAATTTCAACAGTGTCTTTGTAAAGTTCTTGTCCTGGCTCTCCATTATTATTCGCCCAAATAGTAAGTGCAAATTTATTGTCTGTCAAATCCTCATGCATTTCTACAAATTTTATTTGTATCATCCTAAGTGTATCGGGTCTATTCAATTTAAATTCATAAGCCAATTTAGCACCTTGTACATTTATTCCATATGCAGATTCTGCACTTCCATCATCATAGGCAAAATGACTGTAGAATTTTTGAGTATGAAAAACAGTATCGTTATTCTTATAATCAGAAGGTTCTGTTTTTATCAAATTTCGGAAAATAAACTCTGCACTATCTGAAGATGAAACAGGAAACATTTGGTCCTCCAACATAATGGGAGGATTATAAGTCCAGTTTCCACTAACTGTGTAAGGGGGAACAGTGTCATTTCTGGTAGAATTATTACCTCCTAAAACAGGATAATGATACACTAAATTTCCATTTTTATATACATCATATCGGTAATCAACAGGTTCATAGGTGTTTGTATTATTTCTTAACATAACATCCAAAGAATCATTCATTTCCTGACTTACATCATTCACAAAATGAACCCAAGGAATTTCCCTGTACCTTTTTAGTATTTGAGGAGTATTCCTTACAAAAGCAATATCATTTAAAGTAGAGAGATTCAAAGTGCTCTGGTATTCATCTAACTTCACATAATCGATATTCCAATGGTCAAAATTACCCGTTACTGAAGCTAAATTTCTGAATCTGAACTGAAAGTCAGAAGTTAAATAATAATTTTCGGTAAACACATATATAAACTGTTCAAACTCTTGAAGTGTACTTCCTTCTTTATCCCAAATCTTATCCCACACAATATTTCCGGCAGTATCTAATCCGTGTGAGAATTCTAATATTAACGAATCTGCAATTTGTGGATCATTTCCTAAACCTTGTGGTTGAAAAAAGAACATAATATAAGCCGTATCTACACCGAATAAATCTATTTTTTGTGAGGTAAGAGTATCCGCATTTTCAGCATCTGTTCCTGTTAAATTCATATCATAAGCTCGTCCATTTGCATCCAAACCATCAAAAGTTGCCACTCCAATTGTAATCGGGTTTACTCCATAATTTCTGTTTACAAATACAGAGTTATCCTCCCATAGAACAGAATCCGGAATTGTGGATGTTGATGAAAAATCGTCAATAAAAGGAATTGACAAATCAGATTTATTAATAGAAATAATTCTTTTATTTTTTGATATTTCAGAATTAGAAATCAAATTAGAAACTACCTCCTGTGAAAAAGAAAGTTGTGATAAAACACAAAAAAAGAAAATTAATATTTTATTCATCCAACAAAGTATTTGATGTGTCCGGAACTTGTTTAAAATACAAGTCTACCTCATCCCCTGATTGTAACTTTCTTTCAGATGTTGGATATTGTTTTACAACAACAATCATTAAAGAATCTGTAATAACACCTTCATAAAATATTTCCCCAACTTTTAGAGACAACTCATGTAAAAGTAATTGTGATAAATCCAAATCCGCTCCTGTCAAATCTGGAACAGGAATTATATTCATATTCCTTCCATTTCCAAAAATAACTGTAATCATTGTCCCTTTCAGAAGTTCTTGTCCGGCAAAAATTTCTACTCCACCAACCTTTAGAGAAGTTACCACAGAACTTTCTTCAGAATAATTTTTGTTTTTAATTAAATTTACCCTAAAATTCTCTGTCAGATTAACTACCGCTTCTCTTTCGGATTTATTAAAAACTTCTGGAACAAAAAACTTCTGAGTATTTTGAGAGTTAATTGTCAAGTAAATTTTTCTTCCTTCTTTTACAAAAGTATTTGGTAAAGGATCTTGCGTAAAAACCGTTCCCTTATCTACAGAATCCGTATAAACAGAATCAATAATTACAAATATAATATTATCCTGTTCGGATAAAGATTCTAAATCATGAACATCCACACTCTGATAATTTTTCAATGGAAATTCTTTTCCATGTCCCGTTTCGTAATCAATGTATTTTAACCATGCAAAAAACAATAATATTGTTGTAAAACTCGCTAAAACAAAGTGAAAATAAAATGTTTTATTTTTCAGAAATGAGAAGAGCGGATCTCCTTCATTTTTAGAAAACTTAAGTTTTTTAAGGAATTTTGAAAAGAATACTCTTACCAAATTTACAATGAAAGCAACATCAAACTTCTTTTTTATTTTATTTTCTGTTTGGTTATTTTTATCATTCCCCTCTGTACAAAAAGGACATTTTTCTAAATCCTCTCTAAAGAAATGACCATTAATACATTTTTTTATTCCATCCATAATATTTGAGTAAACGAGATACAAATATAAAAATTATCTAGTTTGAGTGCAATAAATTCTTACTTTTGTAGTAATAAATATCTAGATGAAAGAAATTGCAATAATTACAGGCGGAAATTCTGCAGAATATAAAATATCATTATCAAGTGCAAATGTTGTATTAAAAAATTTGAATAAGAAAAAATACAATGGCACAATTATAAATATTAAAGATAATAATTGGATTGCAGAAATTAATGGCAATAAAATTGAAGTAAATAAAGAGGATTTTTCAGTAACAAATAAAGGAGATAAAATTTTGTTTGACTTTATATTTATGGCACTACATGGCCCACCTGCAGAAAATGGAGAAATCCAACCTTATTTTGATAATTTGAATTTAGCGTATAGCAGCTGCAATCCTGAGGTATCCTCACAAACTTTTAACAAAATAGAATGTAACAAACTACTAACAGAATTTGGGTTCATATGCGCAAACTCTTACAGTTATAAAAAAGGGGAAGACATTATTCCTAAAGAAATAATTGAAAAAGTAGGACTCCCTTGTTTTGTAAAACCTAATCAGGCAGGATCTAGTTTTGGAATAAGTAAAGTGAAAAAAGAAAACGAAATTGAAAAAGCAATAGAAAAAGCATTGGAACACGACAATGAAGTATTGATAGAACAATTTATTGACGGAATAGAGCTAAGTTGTGGGGTAATTTGGAATAACAATAAAGTAAAAGCTTTACCAATTACAGAAATTGTAAGTAAAAATGAATTTTTTGATTTTGAAGCAAAATATCAAGGTCTTTCTGAGGAAATAACTCCTGCAAGAATAAACAGTGAATTATCTACAAATATTCAGAAAACTACTGAAGAAGTTTACAAAAAAATGAACTTAAGAGGAATATGCAGAATAGATTTTATTGTAATGAATAATATTCCGTACATAATTGAAATCAATACAATTCCAGGATTATCTGAAGAAAGTATACTTCCAAAACAAGCAAAAGAGGCCGGATTTTCTCTTTCAGAACTTTTTGACATTTGTATTGAAAACACAATTAATAAATAATATATTAGCATTCCTTTTTATTAGAAGAAAATATGAGTGATAAAACAAATGAAGAAAAGTTAAGAATTCTGCAAGAACGACTAACGACTATTAAACAAAAACAAATTGCAAAACAAGAAGCAAGAATGGAGCAAAGTAAACCTATCTCTCCTGTTTTTGAAGAAGATCTGGTTTCTCAAGAAAATGAAATTTCTGAGAAAAAAGAAAAGGGAAGGAATTCATTCTGGAAAATTACCTTTGTATTAATATTATTATCATTTACTTGTGTCTTTGGATATTATCTTAATAATAATGACTTTAAGATGGACCCAACAATAGATAATATTAAAAAAGATTTTGAAACTATATCTGATAAAGTAGTATCTCTATTTTTAGGAGAAGAGGATGAGAAGAAGAAGAAGAAAAAAAGGAAAAAAGGAAAAACCAATAATGATAAAGATGTTATTTACAATAAATCAGAATTTAATGTAAATGGAGAAAAAGGATTTATCGTTTTATTAAATTCGTACACAGAACAATCGGTAGCAAAAGCTGAAGTTCAGGACAATAAAATTAAAGGATATGATAACTGTGGATTTATTTTTCTTCCAGGAGTTTCTGATTCGGAACAAGAAATATACCAAACTTTTGTGGGCCCATTCTCCAATATAGAAGAAGCAAATCAGTGGAAAAATTCTTCTAAATCAATTAAGGATTCTGGAATAATTATTGAGCTACAATAAATCTGAATCAATTTCTAAAGACTGTAAAAACTGTACTGATTTCTGAATATCGGTATGAAGTAATCTGTCCTCATTTAGGAAATCAACTTCATTTCTGTAAGTATCAATAAAGTTTTCTATAAAAACAGAAGAAGTATTATTTCTGAAAGCAATTGCTTGTACTGCATTCATCAATTCAATAGCTAATACTCTTTCTACATTTTCTACTACTTTATACAATTTTGTAGCTGCATTTGCTCCCATACTCACATGGTCTTCTTGTCCGTTGGACGAAACAATAGAATCTGAAGAAGCAGGAGTACATAATTGTTTATTCTGACTTACAATACTTGCGGCAGTATACTGAGGTATCATCATTCCTGAATTTAATCCTGGTTCGGCAACCAGAAAAGCAGGCAAACCTCTTAATCCAGAAATAAGTTGATAGGTTCTTCTTTCAGAAATACTTCCTAATTCTGAAATAGCAAGAGCCAAATAATCCATTGACATAGCAAGTGGCTGACCATGAAAATTACCACCAGAAATTATTTTATCTTCCTTAGGAAAAACAGTTGGATTATCGGTTACTGAATTAATTTCAGTAGTAAAAATACTTTTCACATGAGAAATCACATCTTTAGTAGCACCATGAACTTGAGGTATGCATCTGAAAGAATATGGATCTTGAACATGATCTTTGTCTTGTTTCTGAATTTCAGAACCTTCTAATAATCCTCTAATATTTTTAGCAGTTAAAAGTTGTCCTTTATGAGGACGAACCAAATGAATTAATTCATCAAAACACTCACTTCTACCATCAAAAGCTTCTAACGAGACAGTACCAATCAAATCTGATAAATACGAAAGCTTCTGAGATTTTAATAAAGACCATACTCCATAAGCTCCCATAAATTGAGTTCCATTTAAAAGTGCTAATCCTTCTTTCGATTTTAATTGAATAACGTCCCATCCCATTTCTTCCATTATATCAGAAGTATTTTTTCTATCAAAACAACCTTTATTATTTGGCATATCCACCTTACCCATTCCTAATAAAACTAAGGACATATGCGCAAGTGGAGCTAAATCACCTGAAGCACCTAAAGAACCTTGCTGAAAAATAAGAGGTAAAATATTCTTATTAAACATTTCTATTAATCTGTTAATGGTAACTAATTGAACTGCAGAATGACCATACGAAAGAGATTGAATTTTCAGAAGTAACATTATTTTCACAATTTCATGAGGCACTTCATCACCCATACCGCAAGAATGAGAAACAACTAAATTCTTCTGTAATTTCCCTAAATCTTCTTCCAATATTTTATGATTACATAAAGAACCAAAACCAGTATTTATACCATATATAGGGTCGTCCGACTTTTTCATCTTTACATCCAAATACTCTCTACATTCAAGTGTTTTTATTTCTGATTTTGAAGATAATTCTATCTTAATATCTTCCGATATTATTTTAGATATATCTGATAAAGAAAGAAGACTTTCTCCTATTTTATAAATTTCTGACATTATTTAATTTTTGAAATAAATTCTGTAATAGTACTTTCTTCATGCGTACCTAATTTCATGTTTTTTATTGTAATAGTGTTGGATTCCATTTCATTTTCACCAATCATCACAACAAATTCCACTCCTTTCTTATCTGCATAACTCATCTGTTTTTTCATTTTTACAGATGTAGGGTACAATTCGGAACTAATCCCATTTTCTCTTAGTTGTTTTAATAACCCTAAACAAAATACAGATTCCTTTTCACCAAAATTAGCGAACATCACTCTGGTATTCTGATCAATGTTTTCTGGAAAACAATTTAGTTCTTCCATCACCATATAAATTCTGTCTATTCCAAAAGAAATTCCAACACCAGAAACATCATCAAGTCCGAAAACAGAAGTTAGATTATCGTATCTACCTCCTCCTCCAACTGAACCAATCTTTATATCATTTTGTTTTACTTCAAAAATACATCCTGTGTAATAATCAATTCCTCTTGCCAGAGTAATATCAAACTTTAATTGTAAAGTTTTAAGTCCTAATTTACTAATGTTCTCAGAAATAAATTGAAGTTCCTTTACTCCCTGGGTTCCTATTTCAGATTGCTTCAATAAATCTGATAATTCTGAAATATCAGAATAACTTAGAAATTTTTCTAACACTAAAATACCTTCCTCAGAAACACCTTCTGATTTCATTTCTTCTTTTACTTTATCAATTCCAATTCTATCTAATTTATCTAGTACAATTACAATATTATTAAATAGTTCCGGACAACCCATTATCTCAACCATTCCATTCAATACTTTTCGGTTATTAATACAGATTTCAATATTTGGTATGTTTAAAGATGTAAATACCTCATCCGAAAGTTGCACTAATTCGATTTCTGAAATCAAAGATTTTGTTCCAATTATATCCGCATCACATTGAAAAAATTCACGGAATCTTCCTTTTTGCGGTCTATCAGCTCTCCAAACATTTTGCATCTGATATCTTTTAAAAGGAAAAGTAATATCATTTCTGTTTTGCACAACATACCTTGCAAAAGGAACCGTTAAATCGTACCTTAGTGCTTTATCAGAAATTTGTTTTGTTAAATCTTTTGAAGTAGAATTTGCATCACAATTTGTTTTTGAAAGAAAATCTCCAGAATTTAGAACCTTAAAAATTAATCTATCACCTTCATCTCCATATTTTCCTGTAAGAGTTTCTAAATTCTCCATTGCAGGGGTTTCTATAGGAGAAAATCCATATTTTTCGAATGCAGATTTAACCACAGAAAAGATATAATTTCTCCGAAACATAACAGATGGAGAAAAATCTCTCATCCCTTTTGGTGTAGAAGCCTTTGTTGTCATTTTATTTATTATTTTCGCTGCAAATATCGTAAAATATAATTGATAAAAATCATTACTTTTGAATCCAAAATTATTAAACATAAAATTATGAAAAATATATTTATATTATTTATTATTATTTTATCATCTTGCATGAATTCAAGTTATAATAAAGAAACTACTAATGAAATTACTGAAGAATATACTTCTTCTATTGAAGAATCATTAGAATGTAAGTTTGAAAATCTGTCTCCTATAGAACTTATTAAACAAGATTCTAATGAGATTGAATCAATAAAAAAAATGTTATACACCCAACAAGAATGTTGGAACAATGGAGATATTTATGGATTTATGGAGGGATATTGGAATTCGGAAGAACTAATTTTTACATCAGCTGAACATATGCCAGCATATGGATGGCAAAATACCTTAGAAAGGTATAAAAATAGTTACCCAACAAAAGAAAGTATGGGAGAATTTAAATTCGACATATATAATGTAAAACTAACCTCAAAGAGAACTGCTATTTTAAATGGAAAATGGGAGCTTACTAGAGTAAATGATAATCCAAAAGGAGAATTTTGGTTAGATATAGAAAAATTTGATAATAACTGGTTAATTGTAAAGGACTCCACTACATCATTAAACTAGTGAATAAATACTTATCTCTAATAAAATTTAGTCATACCATTTTTGCAATGCCATTTGCTTTCATTGGTTTTTTCTTAGCAATATCAAGGTCTCAATACAATTTTGAATGGACAACTTTTCTGTATGTAGTACTTTGTATGGTTTTTGCTCGCTCAGCAGCAATGGCTTTTAATAGGTATATTGATAGGGATATCGATACTGCAAATCCTAGAACTTCAGAAATACGAGAAATACCAAACGGAAGTATAAAACCAAATGCTGCACTTATTTTTGTAATTATAAATTCTCTTTTATTTATTGCTACCACTTTTCTGATTAATCCAATTTGTTTTTACCTATCTCCTATTGCACTTTTAGTAGTTTTAGGATATAGTTATACAAAAAGATTTACAGCACTTTGTCATTTGGTTTTAGGACTTGGGCTTTCCCTTGCTCCAATTGGAGCATATTTAGCAGTTAGTGGAGAGTTTAGTGTTATACCTCTCCTATTTTCAGCAGCGGTCCTCTTTTGGGTAAGTGGTTTTGATATTATTTACTCTCTACAAGATGAAGAATTTGATAAAAACCAAAAACTCCATTCTATCCCTGTACTCATAGGAAAGAAAAATGCATTA